>WNFV01013940.1_pt1 | contig 14041 bp, 15 predicted proteins | sample 5400101 | NCBI WGS metagenome assembly WNFV01 (sample SAMN13153361, study PRJNA577476) | soil metagenome | isolation source: 115 cm soil or saprolite under grassland replicate 1 | place: USA:California | collected 2016-06-15 | reverse complement strand
GCAAGCTGGAGCGCCTGCTCGCCGACATGCTGGACATGGACCGCCTCTCCCGCGGGGTGCTCGAGCCGCGCCGAGCGCCGACCGACGTGGGTGCGCTGGCGACACGGGTCCTGGCCGAGTCCGAAGCCATCGCCGGGCGTTCGCCGCCAGCCGCTGCACCACCGCGGCGCGGCTGCCCTCGTCGAGTTCCTCTCGCTCCAGGGTCAGCGCGAACCCGAGCACGGCGGCGAGCGGCGTGCGCAGCTCGTGAGAGACCGCGCTCAGGAACGTCGTCTTCATCTCGCTCAGCTCGTGCAGCTGGCGGGCGGCCTCGTGCTCGCGCTCGTAGGCCTGCAAGAGCCAGTGCTCGGTCTGCTTCAGCGTGGTGACGTCGGCGAGCGTCCCGCCGAGCAGGACCCGGCCGTGGTCATCGCGCAGGACCCGGCAGTCGTCGTGCACCCAGACCACGCGGCCGTCCTTCGCCAGCATCCGGTACTCGAAGCTGTACGGCTGCCCGGTGCGCGAGATGTGCTCCTCCTCGGCGATCACCCGGTCGCGGTCGTCCGGGTGCAGCCGGCGGTACCAGAGCTCGGGGACCGTCAGCCACTCCTCCTGGGTGAACCCGAGCAGGCCCTCGATCTGGGGGCTGACGTACAGCCACGGCTCGGTCCCGAACGGCGCCACGTAGACGACCGTCGGCAGCTGCTCGACCAGGTTCCCGTAGCGCGCCTCGGCCTCGCGGAGGCGATCCTGCGGCTGGACCACCGGTTCCGCGTCCACGTTCGCTCCGTTCTCCGTTGGAGGTCCGCTCGCCGCGCGTGACAGAGTCCATGCTCCACCGCGTGAGCTACCCGAGAGCCCCTCAGCCGCCCTCGTCGGCGGGCTCGTCGACGGACTCGATGCCGAGCCGGTCCAAGCGCTGCCGATGGCGGTCGAGGAGATCGAGGACCATCCGCTTCTCCAATTCATCGGCACCGCCCATCAGCGACCTGAGCACCCGGGTCTGCTGGAGCGCCCGGCGGGTCTGGGTGAGCGCCTCTCCGGCGATCCGCCGGGCGTACGCCGCGATGCGGTCCCGGGCGGTGGGGTCGACCTCCATCAGCCGGCCCAGCTCGTCGATGGCGAACGAGGCCTGCGCCGAGCGGTCCGCGATCGTGGAGCGGACGACCGTGGCGGAGACCGGGTCGAGCAGGGGCATCAGCGCGTCGGCGAAATCGGAGACGAGCGCGTCGCCGACGTAGTGGAAGGTCTGCGCCTCGAGCCAGTCCGCCGGCTCGGTGTGCTCGAAGAAGGCGTCGAAGAACGGCCGGAACCGCTCGATGAGCCCGGGGTCGGCGCGCTCCTCGAGGCGGGCCTCGACCAGGTCGGCGTTCTCCCGCTCTCGGTCGGCGGTCATCCGCTGCTGCGAGCGTGCCCGGCCGTCGGGCGCCAGGTCCACGTTGGCCCGGGCGCGGGCGGCCGCAGCGCGCTCGCCGTACGCGAGCGCCGCGAGGATCTCGGCGATGGGATCGACGTCCGCGGCCTCGTCCACCTGCAGCGGATTGTAGGGGGCCGCCCTCGCGGAAGCCGCCCGGTACCATTCGCTGCGAAGGGGGCGATCGCGACAGTCTTCCTGGAATGGCTCCTGTCGATCGGCGCCGCCATCGTCGCGCTCGAGTTCGCCATGTACGTCGTCGCGTTCACGGCCGGGTTCCTGGCCGCTCCCGAGCTCGAGCGGCTGCGCCCGCGCACGGGCTGGGCGGCCGCGCGCGTGGCCCGCCGGGCTCCGGTGAGCCCCTGACCTGCGGTTTTGCCGCTCCGGCCCAGGCCTGCTCGCCTGGCCGGGCTCGAAATCCCAAACGTGTCAGACCCCCCCGGTACCATTCGGCTCGATGGGCAGGGTCATCGACCTCGAGGCGTGGCGGGAGGCCCGGGAAACGGCCGCCCGGTCCGGCGATCCCGCGGTCGAGCGGCTCGACCGGGCCATGGCCACGCTCGAGGCCCGCGTCGAGGAGGGCGGCCGGCTCTCCGCACGGCACGAGACCGACCTGCTCGCCATCACCGGCGCCATCGCCCTCGGGATGATCGAGGAGGCCGCCGAGCGCCTCGAACGCCTGGCCGTGCGCATGGCCCACCCCGCCGGCACGGGCGACCGCACCGGCTGAGCGCGGTTCATCCGGTCACCCGGCGACGGTCCCCGGGCGAACCAATCGCCCTGCCGGACGGTCCGATCAGCGGACTCGAAGGAAGGGGGGACCGCCCATGCGCCGTGTCGTGCTTGCCGCCTGCGCGTTCGGCTGGCTCCTGGCGTTCGCGCAGCCGTCACGGGCCGGCGGCGGCGGCGGAGAGATCTGCCAGCCGCACCGCACCAGGCCGGGACTGCTGACGGTGTTCGTGACCGACAACTGCTTCACGTACAAGACCCTGCGCGTCACGACCGGGTCGGCGGTCACGTGGCGGCTCCTCGGGACGTTCGCGCCGCACACGGTCTCCGCCGAGAACGGGCTCTTCGAGAGCGGAGACCTGAGCGGGCCGTTCACCGTCCGCTTCAACCAGCCGGGCCGCTACCCCTACGTGTGCACCTATCACGGAGGCTCGTGGGGTGGGATGCGCGGGACCGTCGTCGTGACGGGCGCGGCGGTGGACGGGCCGGAGGCCGAGGAGCTGGTGGCCGAGAGCGAGGTCAACGAGGCGTCGGCACGGGCGGTGGTCCCGGCGCCGGTGGTCACGGTCGAGGTGCCGGCCGCCGGGCCGGTGCGGGCGTCGCTGTCCGGGCCGACGACGCTCGCGCTGGTGGTCGGGATGTTCGCGTCGGTCCTGGCACTGGCCTTCCTCCTGCGCCGTGGCCGGGCGTAGGCTCCGGGTCCGGCTCCCGGCGTGGGAGAGAGGATGCAGGAGCCCGACCCGGCACTCATCCGCAGGGCGCAGCAGGGCGACATGGACGCCTTCGCCGAGCTCGTGCGGGCTTGCCAGGCCGACTGCTGGCGATTCGCGCGGTCACTGCTCCACGACCGCCACGCGGCCGACGACGTCACCCAGGAGGCGTTCCTCCGAGCGTACCGGTTCCTGGGCTCCTATCGCGGCGAGTCCCGCTTCTCCACCTGGCTGTTCCGGCTGGTCCACAACTGCGCGATGGACGAGGTGCGGCGAATCGAGCGGGCGCGCCGTCCGGGCCCGGCACCGGCGCCGGGCACCGACGTCCACGCCCGGGCCGAGATCCGCGAGGCCCTCGACGCGCTCCCCGCGGCCCTGCGCGAGCCGTTCCTGCTGGTCGAAGTGTTCGGGCTGCGCTACGCAGACTCGGCCGCCGTGCTCGGGGTGAAGGAGGGAACCGTGAAGAGCCGCGTCCATCGGGCGCGCGCGGCCCTGATCGCGTCCCTCACGGTGCGGGAGGAGGCCGATGGACTGTAGGGCCGTGCGGCCGGCGCTCTCGGCGCGGATGGACGGCGTGGCGCGCGGCCTCGACCCCGCCGCCGAAGCGCACCTCGCGGCGTGCGCCGGGTGCCGCGCCTTCGATGCCGCGGCCTGGCGCCTGCGCGAGGCGGTCCGCTTCCAGGTGGCCGAACCGGTCCCCGACCTGGTCGAGGCGATCATGGACCGCGTCCGGACGCTTCCCGACCGGCCTCGCCCCCTGCGGCTCACCCCTCGCCGGCGGGATCGGCCGCGGAACCTGACTCCCGTGCGCTCGCTCGTGGCCGCGGCCCTGGCCGGGGCCCTGGCTGGCGCGCTGGTCGTGGGTGCCGGCCTGGCGCCCCGGCCGTCCCCGGCGGCGCTCGCAACCGAGATCCCCGGCCTGATCGCCGCCGCCGCGACGGGGGTCGACGAATACGCGGCGACCTTCCGGATCGAGGAGCGCAACTGGCGCCCCGAGGTCCCCGCGCGGACGTTCGACGTCGACGTCGCCTTCGCGGCGCCGGAGCGGCTGCGCGTCCGGGTGGCCGACCGGACGGCGTACCCAGCCGGTCCCTGGCCGCGCAATGATTCCCTGCTGGTCGTGGTCGGCTCGCGCTGGGAGCTGACCGGGCCGGAGGCGTGCACCGCCGAGGCAGCGCCGGCGTGCGGGCGGACGCCGGACGTCCGGCGGGCGGTGACCGGACGGGCCCCGTTCGACGCCGACGCGCCGATGCCCACCGACATCGTCCTCCCGGTGACCACGCTCGCCGGGTCCGAGCGGGTCACCGTCCTCGGCGAGGGCCGCGCCGCCGGCCGCGACGCCGTGCGCGTCGAGCTGGCCGCCGCCGACGGCGGTCCGCTGTTCGCCTTCTTCCAGCAGGCCGGCTCGTGGCGGCCACAGTACCCGGCCGACCGCGTCACGCTCTGGGTGGACCGCGAGACCTGGCTTCCGCTGCGCTTCACGGTCGCCGCGGTTGCGAGCCCCGACCGCGATGCCTGGGCCGCGGCGAACGGCATCCCCCGCGAGCCCGCCGGCTCGATCGTCCTCCAGGCGCGGGCGGTCCGGCTGTCTCTCGGACCGGTCGACCGGAAGCGGTTCGCCGTCTCCGGCGCGACCGGCCGCGACCAGGGGTTCCGCGCGCTCGGACCGGTGGGGCTGGCGCGAGCACTCGGCGCCGACCCGATCCAGCCCGCGGACACCGGGAGCCTTCGGCCGCTCCGCGCCGGCCGCTTCGCCGGCCGTCACGGGGAGGTCCTGCTGTCCTACGGCGACGGCCTGGCCCGGATGACCGTCGCCGAGACCCGCACGCATCGCGGGCCGTCGTTCTTCGGCAACGTCGGCCCGCTCGCGGAGCGGGTCCGGCTGCCCGGCGGGGGGGTCGCGTACTACGAGCCCGCCGTCGGGACGGCCGGCCGGCGGCTGGCCGTTCACGCGGCCGGGTGGGACCTGTTCCTGGAGTCGAACCTGCCGCGCGCGGAACTGCTCGCCGTGGCCGGGTCACTCCCGGTGCGCGGCGTGGCCGTCCCCGCTTCGTGGGACGTGCGCACGGGGCCCGGGGGCCTGCGGGTCGAGCGGGTCGGGCTGAGCGAGGCCGCCCGCCGGGCCGGCTTCCCGGTTCTGGTGCCGAGCCCCGCCCCGGACGGGTTCGAGCTCGCGTCCGTGGACCTGGTCGAGCTCTCCACCGGCAGGGGCGTGACGCTCTACTACCGGCGCGCCGGAGCGGAGCCGGGCGGCTACGCCCTGCGGCTGCACCAGGCCCGTGGCGAGGACCTCCCGCCGGCGAGCGGCACCGACCAGGTGGCCGTCCGGGTGGCCGGCGCTCTTGGGCGCTGGTCGCCCGGGCGGCACGAGCTGGAGTGGGTCGGCGGGGGCATCTACCGCTCGCTGGCCGCGCCCGGCCTGGAGCTGGAGCGGATCCTGGCGGTGGCCGGATCGCTCGCGGAGGTGGCTCGGTGAGGCGATCCGGCCCGATGCTCGCGGCGGGGGCGGCCGGCATGATGGCCGGCGCCCTGCTGACGCTGGCCCTGCAGGGTGGGGCGAGCCCCGCCGAGCCCGGGGCACCTCCCGCGCCCTCCATGCCCTCCCCCGTGCCGCGGACCCCCGAGCCGCCAGGGGCCATTCTGGCCTGGACGCCGGGGCGGCTCCCGGACGGCTTCGGCGCCGCGGTCCTCCGCCTGCCGGACGTCGAGGGCGTCGCCGTCGTCGCCAGCGGGACGGCCTGGCTGAGCGCCTCGTGGAGCGCGGACGGCGGCCCGGTCGACCGGCCGCCGGACGGCCTGGCCATCCCGCTCGAGCTGGCCGGCGTGGACGCGCTCGGCTACGGACGGTTCCTGCCGCCCGGTGACGGCGAGCGTGGCGGCCATCCTTCCCGACGAGCTGGTCGGCGCCCACGAGATCCTGGCCTCGGCCGGCCTGGCCGCGCGCCTCGGCGTCGACCGGCCTCGCTACGCGCTGATCGACCCGGCCCCGGGGATCGGGCGGCCGGAGCTCGCCCCGCTGCTGCGCGGCCTCCTCCCCCCCGGAACGCCGCTGCGCCTTCGCGCGCCCGGCGAGACCCCGTACTTTCGCCAGGGCGACGCGGTGCTGCCGCCGGTCCGGCTGAAGGAGCTGTTCGGCGAGTTCGCCGCCAGGCCGGCCGGGGCGGACGGGGCGATCGCGGTGGACACGGCCTGGGAGGCGCGCTACATCGTCCACAGGCGGGTCCCCGTGATCGGCGCGATCACCTGCAACCGGGTGCTCGTCCCCCAGCTCTCGGCGGCGCTCGCCGAGATCGAGCGCCGCGGCCTGGCCCACCTGCTCGACCCGGCCGACGTCGGCGGATGCTACGCCCCCCGGTTCCTGTCGCGCGACCCGGGCGCCGGAATCTCCCACCACGCCTGGGGCGCGGCCGTCGACCTGAACGTGTCGACCAACCCGCTCGGGCGGATCCCGACGATGGACGCCCGCGTGGTCGAGGTCTTCGAACGATGGGGCTTCACCTGGGGCGGCCGCTGGCTGGTGCCCGACGGCATGCACTTCGACGCCATCCGCCTGGCCCCGGACGCCGGCGCCTGACGGCCGCCGGCCGGGCGCCGCCGGGTGGGCCGCCTCAGCCCTCAGGTTCGGCCGGCAGGAACACCCGGATCGAGGCCCCGCCGCCGTCGCGCTCGCCGACGGTCACCGTCCCGTCGTGCAGAGCGGTGAAGCGGGCCACGAGCGAGAGCCCGATCCCGACGCCGGGCGAGTGGGGTTGGACGGCGGGGCCCTGGACGAACGGCTCGAGGATCGATTCCCGCAACTCCTGGGGGATCCCCGGGCCGGCGTCCTCGACGATCACGACGGCGCCGCCCGGCTCCGGCCGGACCCGGACCCAGATGGGCGAGTTGTCCGGCGCGTAGCGCACGGCGTTGACGACAAGGTTCTCGACCACCCGCTCGATCTTGGCCGCGTCGACCGGCACCGTGACCTGATGGGCGTCGAGGTGGACGGTCCGGTCCGGTGGCAACTCCACCTGCTCCAGCACGCGCCGGGCCAGGGCCGCCAGGTCCGCAGGCCGCCGGCGGAGCTCGACGCTGCCGTGCGCCAGGCGGTCGAGGTCGAGCAGGTCGGCCAGGAGCCGCTCCAGCTTGCGGGCGTTCGAGGCCAGACGGCCGAGCACCTCGGCGCGACGCTCGGCGTCGCCGTTCGGCTCCCGCTCGAGGGTCAGGGCGAACCCGAGGACGGAGGTCAGCGGCGTGCGCAGCTCGTGCGAGACCGCGGACAGGAAGGTGTTCTTCATCTCGTCGAGCGCGCGCAGTCGCCGGGCCGCCTCCCGCTCCTGATCCAGGGCGTGGGCCAGCTCCTCCCCGGCCCGCCGGCGGTCTTCCTCGACGCGAAGCCGGTCGGTGACGTCGGTGATCAGGGCCAGGCGGGCCGTCCGGCCGCCGAACTCGACGACCTGCCAGGCCACGTCCACGTCGAATATCGTGCCGTCCTTCGCCCGGTGGCGACCCCGGCGCCGCGCTTCGCGCAGCATCGGGTCGGCGAGCACCTGGCGCAGGGCGGGAACGTCGTCGGCCGGACGGACGTCCAGGAGTCCCATCCCCAGGAACTCCTCGCGGGAGTAACCGTAGCGAGCCACCGCGGCGTCGTTCACCGCCAGGAACCGCTGGGTGGCGACGTCGGTCACCCACATCGGCGTGGGGGCCGACTCGAACAGCCGCTGGTAGCGCCCCTCGGAAACGCGCAGGGCCACTTCGGTCCGCCGGCGGTCGGCCAGCTCCTGCTGGGCTGCGCGATAGAGACGCGCGTTGTCCAGAGCGATCGAGGCGAGCTGCGCGAAGCGGGTCAGCGTCTCCACCTGCTCGTCCCCGAACACCGGGCCCGGCTCGACATGCGCCAGCCCGATCACCCCGGCCACCTCGCCGCCGGAGACGAGCGGGACGCCGACGCAGGCCCGCACGACACCGCGCTCCATGTTCGGCGAGCGGCCCATCCACCCCTCGTAGTCCTCGAGCCGGATCGTCTCGCCGTTCTCCCAGACCTTCCCGGCCAGGCCCTCGCCGCGGCGCATCCGGAACCCGACGTAGGAGGCGAAGTCGCCGATGCCCACCTTGACCTCGAGCTCGTCGGTGCCCGGCTCGACCAGGTAGACCCAGCCGTGCTCGGTGTTCGCGAGCGTCGCTGCCCGGCGAACGATGGCCTGCAGCAGCTCGTCGAGGTCGAGCCGCTTCATCAGGCCCAGGCTCGTCTCGTGTAGGGCCTGGAGGTAGGCGTTCGTCAGCCCGAGCGCGCCGTCCGCTCCCGCCTGCAGGCGCTCCCCAACGTTCGTCTCGCTCATCTCGTCGATCCGGGCTCCGCGGATCCCTGGACAGGGATATCGGACGGATCGGGGACCAGCCTTAGCCCGAACGGCCCACTCGGGGACCCGAAATCTCGGTGGCGTAGCGAAGGGAACGGCTACCAGAGCGCTCTGGGTTCGCGTTCGGGGACCGGCCCGAAAGGTTGGGACCGCTCCTCGAACCTGCCTCCCGCGGCAGTCCGAGCGTGGGTACCGCTCCCTTCGGCTCGATCCTAGTCCCGCGCTCGGCGCTGGTTCAAGCGGGCCCGGAGCAGGACCCAGCCCAGGATCGCGGCGATGCCGGCGCCGGCCACGACCGCGGTGGCCGACCGGCTCGGGCGGGGGACCTTGATCCGCGCCCGCAGCGGGACCGGGCGCCGGAAGTCGCGCACCTGCCAGCCCCGCTTCTCCGCCTCCTTGCGCAGCTCGCGGTCGGGGTTGACCGGGACGGGGTTCCCGACCTCCTCGAGCATCGGCAGGTCCGTGATCGAGTCCGAATAGGCGTAGGAGACGGACAGATCGATCCCCTCTCCCTCGGCCGTCTCCTTGACCGCCACCGCCTTGTTCTCGCCGTAGCAGTAGAAGGCGAGCCTGCCCGTGTACCTGCCGTCCTCGATCTCGGCTCGGGTGGCGATGACGTCGCGCACGCCGACGTGCTCGGCGAGCGGGCGAACCACCTCCTCCGGCGAGGAGGAGACGATGAACACCCGGCGCCCGAGCGCGCGGTGCAGCGCGATCAGGTCGAGGGCCTCCTGGTAGACGTACGGGTCGACGACGTCGATCAGCGCCCGGCGGACGACCTCCTCCACCTGGGCCTTGTCCCAGCCCTTGGACAGGGCGAGCATGCCCTCCTTGGCCCGGTCCATCTTCTTCTCGTCCGCCCCGACCAGCAGGTAGACCAGCTGGGCGTAGACGCCCTTCAGGAGCATGGACCGGGTGACCAGGCCGGCGCGGTAGAAGGGCCTGGTCAGCGCCAGGCTGGTCGACTTCGAGATGATCGTCTTGTCGAGGTCGAAGAACGCCGCCTCCATGTCGCTCGATGGTACGCTACGTGTCACCACCGGCCGGGATACTGTCGCCCGTCATGAGGATCGAGTCGCGGCTGGAGGAGTGGAACCCGGCCCGGATCCGAGCCGCGCTGGCCGGCCTGCCCGCGGCCGATGGCTACCGGCTCGTGGTCAAGCCCCTGCGCTACCGGACGCGCCCCCACCTGACCGCGTACTGCAGCTTCGACGACCACGCGATCGTGGTCCAGGTCCCCGAGCCGTGGCGGGCGTTCTGGGAACGGGTCCCCTACCGGGCCAAGCGCATCCGCGGCCGGGGCTTCCGCTTCCGCTGGGAGTTCCGCGACGTCCGCTTCCGAACCAAGCGCGAGGTGATCCGCTTCCTCTACCTGCACGAGTGGTACCACTGGTACCTGCGGGAGCGCCTGGGCAAGAAATCCGCCGCCGAGACCGCCTGCGACCGCTTCGCGTTGGCCCACTTCCGCCGCCGAACCCCCATCGAGATACCGGAAGGCGCCGCAACGGCCCGGATCGGCTGACGTCGAGAAGGATGGCGATATCGTCAAGCTGGCCATCGAGATGCAGAGGGGTGACGTACTGGAGATCCTCGGTTCTAACGTCCAGATCTGAATCCTTGTGCGGGGCCCTGCGGGGCTCGGCGTGTCTCGGGTCGGGGGAAGGCGCCGGTTCGGTAGGCGAGGGCGATCGCCTCCTCGAGCCAGGCGAGGCGCTGGGCGGGCGTCGCGTCGAGCCAGCGGGTCAGGGCCTCGCGGCGGTGCTGCTCCCATCCATCATCGTCGGACAACGAGTCCTTGGGCACCGCGTGGTCCGTCAACTGCTCCCCTCTCGCCGCTCTCGGATCGCCTCCAGGGCCGCTACGTCGGCCCGATCCTGCGGGCGGTCCACTCCACGTTTCATCCTGATGAGATCCTCGACCGAGGCGACGCGGACGGGAAGGCCGCCAAGGTCAACGACCTCGGACCGCCCCCAAAGCTCTTCGAACGGAACCGGCTCCTCCACGAAGAGGTCCACCGCGCGCATCGGGTCGTTCGGATCGCGCATCGAGAACACGCGCATGTCCTTCTCCGAGATCCACCTCGCGCGGACCTCCGCATCGCCGAATCCGTCGGGATCGACCGGCGCGGACGGTCCCAGGCCCACGCCTCGCAACGCCGCCACCACCTTCCGTGCTTCACGGGGAGAGAGATCGACGGCCAGATCGAGGGCGGCCGTGAGCCTGGCATACCCGTGGAGCACCACGGCCACCCCTCCGACCACCACGTACCGGACCTCGGCGTCGTTCAGCGCGGCCAGGATCGGTTCAAAGATGGCCACCGGACGAGTCTATCGGTGCGATCTGCTGCTCAGATGAACGACGCGCGGTCGCGGAGGAGCAGGTAGCCGAGGCCGGCCAGCAGGTCGACCAGGGTGTGGGCGACGACCAGGGGCCAGGTCCGGCGCTTGCGCTGGTAGTAGGCGCCGAAGAACAGGCCGAGCGCCAGGTTGCCGGTGAAGCCGCCGAACCCCTGGTACAGGTGGTAGGCGCCGCGGAGGACGGCGCTCGACCACAGGGCGGCGGGATCCGACCACCCTTGCTGGCGAAGTCGGTGGAGCAGGTACGCCGCGACGATCGTCTCCTCGAGCAGGCCGTTCTGGAACGCGCCGAGGGCGAGGATCGGGACCGTCCACCAGTGGCCGGTCGGGGGGACCGGGATCACGATCCGGTTCAGGCCGATCTCGACGGCCAGCACGTACACGCCGAGCCCGACGGTGGCCACGAGCAGGGCGAGCACCGCGCCCCGTCCGAGGTCGCGCCGAGGCTCGTCCCACGCCAGCCCGATCCCGGCGGTTCCCTCGCCGCTGCGGCGCACCAGGTAGACGACCAGCCACACCGGGACCAGGCCGAACACGATGTCCAGGACCTGGCGCTCCAGCCCGACCTCGCGGAAGACCGCCACCGACACGCCCCGGATCGGCGCCGAGAGGAGGCTGACGATGGCGTAAGCGGCCGACGCCAGGAACGTCAGCCCGAGGACGATCAGCGTCTCCTCGGCCAGTGTCCGCCGCGAGAGGCCCGTGCCGGTTTCGGAGGTCTCGGGAGTCACGCAGGGAACTGTACGGCGGCCTGATGGGCTACCGCGGCGTGGTACACGGGTCACCGGCCGGCCGGGAAGAGCGCGGGCAGGTCCTTCAGCTGGCCGTCGGGGTCGACGGGTGCAGCAGGCCGGCGCCCCTGAGTGCCCGGAGCGTCTCGGCGATCCCGGCGCGGAAGGCTCCCGGGTCGTCGTAGAGGAAGGAGCGCCGGGCGAGTGTCTCCGCCACGCCACTCACCTCGCCCACCGCTCCGGGCTCGACGCGTTCGGGCGACCGCCCGGCACCCCGGCCGGCCGGTCCCGCGATCCCCAGTCTCACGCGCTCGTCCATGGCTGCCCCCCTTCCGTGGCTGCCTTCCCCGTCGGACGCCCGCAGCATGACCGACGCGTATGACGCCGTCGTTGCCGCTCGATGACGTCCCGGCGAACGATCCGCCACCCTTTCTCCGGGATTCGACCCACCCTAGGGGCCGGTTCGCGCCGGTGCCCGGCGTTCGCCGGCTTCTCAGGAAACGTTCAGGGTTCTCGGGAGCCCACGGCCTCGGTCCCGGTTCGCGGGGCCGTGCAGCCCGGTGGTGGTGGGAACGGCTCGTGCCCGGCGCTCAGGGCACGGCCAGGCGGGCCACCAGCTCGCGCTCCTCCGGCCCGAACCAGGGAGGGTCGCCGGCGGCGGCGTTCTCGCGCGTCCGGCCGAGCCGCGACGTCGCCGGGATCGCCGTCTGGCAGCGCGGATCGGAGAGGATCCACTTCAGAAGGGCCTGGGCCCAGGTCCGGACGCCGAAGGGAGCGAGCGGGGCGAGGTCGGCCTCGCTCGGCGGCCGGCGCGTCAGGCTCCCCTCGCCGAAGGGGCGCATCACGACGACCCCGATCCCGAGCTCTGCCGCCAGCGGAAGGACCTCGCGCTCGACAGCGCGCTCGCGCGGGTTGTAGGGGACCTGCACGGCGGTGACCCGGCCGGTGCGCATCACGGCCGTCAGCTCGGCGATCGCCGACCGGCTCCAGTGGGTGACCCCGATCGCAGCGACCCTCCCCTCGTTCCGGAGCCGCTCCAGGAGCGCGAGGCGCGCCGGCCAGGCAACCAGGTTGTGCACCTGGTACAGGTCGATCCGGCCGCCGAACCAGCCGAGGGCGCGGGCGGCCTGCCGCTCGGCCTCGCGGTCGTCGCCGGTCCAGACCTTGGTGGCGACGAGCGCGCGGTCGCGCCTCGCCGCTAGGCAGCCGCCGATCACCTCCTCGGCCCGGCCGTACATCGGCGAGGAGTCGAACAGGTTCGCGCCGCATTCCAATGCCTCGTCGACGCGCCGGCACGCGTCGCTCGCGCGGCGGCGGCCGACGTCGAAGGTCTTCCACGATCCGACACCGACCGCGGGGACGGTCAGGCCCGACGAGCCGAGCGCGCGCTGTTCCATCCGGGGCACATCATGGCCGGAGGCGCGGTGCGGGGAAGGCCGGTCTTCTGGCATCCTGCGCCAGTGGCAGAGATCCGTATCGACCCGCTCGGCGGCGGGACGTTCCACGTGGTCGTGGACGCCGGCGGGACGCGAACCGAGCACCGCGTGCGGCTCCCCGACGGACTATTCGAGCGGCTCGGCGTCGAGGGGGTGACGCCCGAAGCGATCGTGCGCGCGTCGTTCGAGTTCCTGCTGGAGCGGGAGCCGGCCTCGAGCATCCTGGCCGAGTTCGACCTCGACGTCATCGGCCGCTACTTCCCCGACTGGGAGGCGGACCTGCGGCGGCGCCTGCGCGCGTGAGCGAGCCCGCGCTCGACGAGGGCTTCTACCTGCCCGACGGCGACCGCTTCGTCTCCACCGCCTGGACCCGCGGGCCGTGGACGGCCGACGCGCAGCACGGCGGCCCGCCGGCGGCGCTGGCCGGCCGGGCCGTCGAGGCCCTCCCGGCGGACGGCCCGGTGGCGCTCGCTCGGCTGACGCTCGAGATCCTGCGGCCGGTCCCGATCGCCCCGCTCATGGTCGAGGCCCGGGTCGAACGGCCCGGGCGGCGGGTGGACCTCTGCACCGCGACGATCGCCGTCGACGACGGGCCGGTGGCGCGGGCCACAGCCTGGCGCGTCCGCGCCCCCGAGGGACCGACGCCCGTGGTCGAGCTGGAGGCGGCGCCCCACCCGCCGCCCGAGCAGTGCGCCGAGCTGCGGGAGGGGCTCGACCCCCCGTGGCGACCGAACTACCTCGAGGCGATGGAGTGGCGCGCGGCGCGAGGCTCGTTCTGGGAGCCGGGCCCGGCCGCGGCCTGGATGCGCATGCGGGTGCCACTGGTGGCCGGCGAGGCGCCGTCCCCCGCCCAGCGGGTGCTGGCCGCGGCGGACTCGGGCAACGGGATCAGCATGGTGCTGCCGATCGACCGCTGGCTGTTCATCAACGTCGACCTGAACGTGTTCCTGTTGCGGCCCCCCGACGACGAGTGGGTGTGTCTCGACGCCATCACGCGCGTCGGCGACATCGGGATCGGGCTCGCCGAGAGCGTGCTGTGGGATCGCCGCGGCCGGATCGGGAGCGGACGCCAGACGCTGCTCGTCGCCCCCCGGTAGGGTTGGGCCCCGTGCCGGAACCCTCCACGCTCCTCATGTTCGCCGGCGCCTCGCTGGTGTTGCTGCTGGTGCCCGGGCCCGCCGTGCTCTACATCGTCGCGCGGAGCATCGACCAGGGACGGCACGCCGGCCTCGCCTCGGTGGCCGGCATCCATGTCGGCTCGCTGGTGCACGTCACCGCGGCCGCCGTCGGCGTGTCGGCGATCCTGACCGCCTCGGCCACCGCGTTCACGATCGTGAAGTACGCCG
>WNFV01010198.1_pt1 | contig 14042 bp, 13 predicted proteins | sample 5400101 | NCBI WGS metagenome assembly WNFV01 (sample SAMN13153361, study PRJNA577476) | soil metagenome | isolation source: 115 cm soil or saprolite under grassland replicate 1 | place: USA:California | collected 2016-06-15 | reverse complement strand
GAGCGCGTGCAGCGCGCGCTGGGTCCGCGAGCCGTGCGTCGCCGGATACTGGGACAGCGGCAGCTGGAAGAACGTGTGGAGCTGCACGCTTTCGCAGCCGCGCCGGGCGTAGTCGAGAATCAGCCGGCCCGAGCAGACGTTGCCGGTGCCGACGAGAGACGGGCGGTAGAGGGGGGTAGAAGGCGGTAGAAGGCGGTAGGAGTCCAGCACCCGCAGGTTTCGTACGCTCAAGTCCCAGCCTCCGTACGCTGCACCGAGCTTCTCATCGAAGAGGCGATTGAAGCAGACCAACGCATCAGCCTCGCGAGTCTTCACCATCATCTCTCCCTGAAAGGCATCGTCGAACCGTGCGTTCATCAGCTTCACCGCCAACCGCACCGGCATCGGCGATGCGGCCCGGATCTGACGTGGCACCTCCTCGAGCCAGCGCAAAATCTGCGCGCGATCGTCCGCGAGCGCGTCCCCCGCCAGCGTGGGCGAGAAGTCCTTCTCGAGAAGCAGCGGCGGTTCGCGCCACGCCTCGGCGAGCCGGGCGGTCGTATTGCGGTACTCAGCGTCGCGGAACGGCTCCCCGAGCCGCGGCAAGTGATACTTGACCGACGGCACCACCGGCAGCCGGCCCGCGCGCGTCAGATCCCGGCCCGCGCGGACCAGCGCCAGGTACTCCTCGAGGGTGCGGTCCCAGCCGCGTCCCTTCCACGTGACGGTCCAGCCGCTCCGGCCGTCCGCCGCGCGCCGCCGCTCGACTTTCATCCTGGTCTCGTGGATCGCCCACGCGGCCATCGTCCGGGCGCCGCCCTCGTCCTGGGCGATGACGGTTTTGAGCACCGCGAACGCGAGCCCCGCCGCGGCGTCGTCCTCGAGCTGCCTCTGGTTCAAGGAAAGCTGGCCCGAACCCTTCCCGATCGGGTGCACCAGCGGCTCACCGAGGTAGCGGGCGGAGAGGTCGATGCCGTACGTCTCGCGCACGTGCGCGGGAAAGTCGCGGGGCAGCTCGCGCTTGAAGCGTTGGAAATCCCGCTCGAGATCAGCGGGCAAACCGTGCCAACCGGAATGTCGGCTCCGGCTCCCGCCGCCCGAGCACCGCGTCCGCCACCAGCTCCCCCACCGCGGGGCCGTGCTTGAACCCGTGCCCCGAGCCGCCCCCCACGAGCCAGACGTTCGCCGCCGCGGGGTGCCGGTCGATGATGAGGTCTTCGTCGGGCGAGTTCTCGTACTGGCAGACGCGCGCCTCGAGGAGCGGGGCGCTCTGGAGCGCGGGGAACCGGAACGCGAGGTAGTCGCGCGCCGCCCGCAGCGTCTCGGGCGTCGGGACGCGCTCGCCACCCGTCGGATCGAACGGCGGGCCGCGGGTGTCGTCCGCCACCTTGAAGCCGCGCCACTCGTTCCCGGGGATGCCGTACATGAAGTGCGCGCCGTGGTCCGCCCACACCGGCAGCGCCTGTTCGGTGAAGCGCCGGTCGCCGGCCGGCGTGCCGAAGAAGAACACTTCCTGGCGCGTCACGCGCACCCGGTCGCCGAGCACGTCCGGGAAGAGCGTGCCGAGCCACGGGCCGCAGGCGAAGACGTAGTGGTCGGCGTCGAGCGTGCCCCCGTCCGACAGCCGCACGCCCCGGAGCTCGCCGCCGGCGGGCGCCTGAGGGGGAGGCTCGACCCCGAGCTGGCGGTATTCGCCGCCCGCGGCGAGACACGCCTCCAGCACGGCCGCGCACGCGGACCGCGCGGTGAGGTAGCCGCCGTCCTTCTCGAAGATGGCCCAACGCACCCGCTCACAGTTGATCTGCGGGTAGCGCCGCGCCGTTTCGGCGCCGCTCAGCTCTTCGTAGGTGATCCCCGCTTCCTTCAGGATCGGCAACGCGGCCTTCTCGTATTGGTCGTCTCCTTCCACGAGCCACAGCACGCCGATCGGGTGGTACAGCCTCCGCCGCCAGCGGTGCTCGTGCTCCTTCCACAGCGCGAGCGCGCGCGCGGCCATGTGGGTGTAGACCCCGCGCGGGCCATAGGTGGCGCGGATGACCCGCGTCTCGCCACCCGAGCTGGCGCGCGCGTTGCCCGGTCCCCAAGCGTCGAGCAGCGTGACGCGGGTGCCGCGGCGCAGCAGGTACAACGCCGTCCATCCCCCGAACGCCCCGGCCCCGACCACCACCACGTGCGGTTTCTGGTCCATGGAAACGAAGCCCTTCAGCAAGGGAAACGCGGCGGCGCAGGTCCCGAGGAACGACCGGCGTCTCATCGCCGTCCCGCGCGGGCGGCGCGCACCGCCGCACGCACCGCGTCGCGCTCGCCCGCGGGGAGCGCCGGCCCCCAGGGATCGTCGCAGGCATCGTGGGGGATGACGCCGTCGGCCGCGAGCGCCCATAACATCCGCTGCACATAGCCCTCCACCGGAACAGCGAACGTCGTCGCGCCAAAGGCGTCGCACAGAGACGTCAAGCGGAGAAACGTGGCGAAGTCCCGCCGGCAATACGCGGCGAGCAGCTCCGCCTGAACGTCCGTGAGCGCCGCGCCCATCCCGATCAGCGCGGCGCGGGCGCCCAGCATCACCGAGTAGCCGAGGAAGCGGTCCTCGCCCGTGATGAGCAGCTTCCCGGGATGCCCGCGCGCTACGCCCGCGATGCGCTGAAACATCGTCACCGAGTCGAGCGTCGCCACCTTGATGCCCACGACGCCCGGCAGGTCGAGGATCGCGTGCAGCGTGGCGTCGTCGTACGCGACCCCGCCGGCGGCCTCGTAGAGATAGAACGCGATCACGGGCAGCTCGCGCCCGAGCGCCGCGTGATGACCGACGGGATCGTCCCGCTGCGGGAACGCGAGCAGCAGGTCGGCGCCGCCCGCCTTCGCCTCGCGCGCCATCTCGAGCGAGCTCGCGCCCGCCACGATCACCCTGTCCGGCAGCGCGGCGCGCCAGGTTTCGAGCACCGAGCGGCGCTGGTCCCGCGTGAGGTGCGGCCCCCGCCCCGTGTGGGCCCACACCGCCACGCCCGCGACCGGCTGCGTCGCCATCCATTCCGCGTAGGCGCGCTGCGCGTCCTCCGCGAGTGAGCGCGCGCGGAACGGAACCGGGACGGCGGGGATGAGGCCCCATTCGAGGCGGGCGATCAGGCGGCGAGCCTCTCGAGCACGTTGCCCGACTCGATCGCCGCGCGCCGCTCCGCCGGGAGCTCCAACAGGTCGAGCTTCGCCACGCTCGTCTCCGGAATCCGGAGCGGCTGCCCCGTCCCGAACACGAACCGCTCGACGCCGATCGTGCCGAGCAGCGTCGCGAGGTGGTCCTCCGGCGGCCCCCAGATCCACGAGATGTCCCACCAGATACGGGCCGCCTCCTCGGGAGTCGAGCCGAAGTGCACCTCCTCGATGAACGCCCGGTCGGCGTGCGTGACGATGAGGCGCAGGTCGTCGTCGCTCCGGATCAGCGCCCGCACCGCCGCCGCGGGGAGCTCGGGGGCGAGGTCGTGGGGATGGCGCTGGCGGCCGTCCTCGAGTCGCACCGCGAGCATCAGGGGCAGCCGCGCCGCCCCGCACGCCGCGGCGAGCACGCGCATCTCGGGTCCCGCCGGGTCGAGCCCGTAGTACGCCGGATCGCACCGCACGACGGGCGCTCCGCGATCGGCCGCTTCGCCCAGGGCCTCTTCCCACCGCGCCAGCCCCGGGTGGACGGCGGGCACGGGCTTGAAGCGCGGCGCGCGCGCCGCCGTCTCGTACAGCCACGCGTTGCCGTCGCCCGGCGCCCGCCAGAACACGCTCGGCAGGTGGCTCACCCACGCTTCCTCGGGCTCGAGCAGCCGCTCCAGGTAGCGCAGCTTCGCCCAGCCGGCGTCCATGGTCAGATCGGTGCCCCACAGGAGCCGCGCCGCGCCCACCGCGTCGAGGCATCCCTCGAGCATGCCGCCGTCGACGCCGCTGCCCGACAGATCCACGCAGACGTTGGGCGCGCCGCGCAGCACGGCGAGCGAATGCTGCCAGTCGCCGCCGCCGGCGATGTGGGCCAGGATGAACTTCGTCTTCGGGTGACGCCCCGCGAGCGTGCACAGCTCGACCGCGTCCGACGCCTCCTGCCCGGGCCAGTCACGCCGCCGGTGCTGCCACACGTGGTGCAGCACCGGAACGCCGCGCTCGGCCGCGAGCTCGCAGATCGGGTCGAGCAGCCGGTCGGTCGCCCGCCGGCTCGCGGCGAGCTTGATGCCGATCATCCCCGCGGCGAGCCCGCGGCCGATCTCGGCACGGGCGTGGGCGGCGTAGTTCGGGTTGACGGTGACGTAGCCGCGGATGCGGTCGGGGTGCTCCCGCTCGAGCGCCAGGAGCGCCGTGTTGCCGTACTCCACGTCGGCGGGCGAAGGGAAATAGACCGGCGAGGTGCGGCCCCAGCTCCCGAGGACCGAGGCCACGTGGATCGTGATCCCGATCCTGTCCCCTGCCGCGAGCCGGCTGGCGTTCCGCTCGCGCCAATCGGCCCGCGGGGTCAGGTCGTGGTAGAAATGGGCGTGCACGTCGACGAGCATGGCTGGAATCTGAGTCGGTGTTGTATCTTGTGCCATCACCCGACCATAAGGACCGCCATGCGCACGCCGCCGACACCACCGCGCCCGCCAGGTGGACCTCCGCCCCCGCCTCCGCGGGGGCCCGGCGGCCCCACTCCCCCGCGCGGTCCGGGTGGCCCGACGCCTCCGCGGGGTCCGGGGGGCCCCACGCCCCCGCGGGGTCCGGGCGGCCCGACGCCTCCGCGGGGTCCGGGCCCGACCCCCCCGCGGGGTCCCGGTGGCCCGACGGTCCCGCGTGGCCCGGGCGGCCCGGGCGGCCCGACACCTCCGCGACCCCCGGGCGGATCGCCGCCGCCCCGCGGGCCGGCGCCGCCGAAGGCGGGCCCGCCACCGAGGCCGGCGGCCAGACCGGCGGCGGCGAAGCCCCGCCGGCCGCGGAATCTCCCCGGGTGGCTCGCGCGCGCGCAGCGCCTGCTGTTCCAGCCGGCCCAGGAGTGGGCGACCATCGCGGGGGAGTTCACGACCGCGGGGCCGATCTATGGCCGCTACGTCCTGCCGATGGCGGCAATCGGTCCGGTGGCCGCGACGGTGGGGACGGTCGTGTTCGGAGTCCGCAGCAGCCTGGGCGGCACCTACGCGATGTCGGCGGGGGACGCGGTGACGGGCGGCGTCCTCGAGTACGGGCTCAGCTTCGCCGGCGTGTACCTGTTCGCGCTGCTCATCAACCTGCTCGCGCCGATGCTGGGCGGGCAGCGGAACCAGGTACAGGCGTTGAAGATCGCGGCGTACAGCGCGACGCCGTACTGGCTCGGGGGTGTGGTCGCGCTGTTCCCGCGCCTCTCCCTCATCGGCGCGGTGTTCGGGCTCTACAGCGTGCGACTGCTGGCGGCCGGCCTCGCGCCGGTGATGAAGACACCGCGGGACAAGACCGGCGTCTACACCCTGCTCGCGAGCATCGGCGGCATCATCGTCGCGCTGCTGATCAGCGCGGTGTCGCAGATCTTCATGAGCCGCTAGCTCCGCTCGCGGAACGCCGCGCGGGTGACGCCGCCCTCGCGCGCGAGCAGCGGCGCCGCCGCCGCGAGGCCCACCACGGCGAACGCCGCGAGCGCCGCGAAGTCGAGCGGCACGGGGAGTTCCCCGCCGTACCCCGTCCCCGCCCACGGGGCCAGCAGCGCGTGCTTCAGCAGGTCCACCCCGTAGGCCAGGGGGTTCACCCAAGCGAGCGCGCGCAGCACCGGTCCGAGGTGCCGGACCGGGTAGAGCGCCCCGGAGAGAAACAGCATCGGGAACACCACGAAGTTCATCACTCCCGCGAAGTTCTCGAGCCCGCGGATCGTCGCGGCGAGGAGCAGGCCGAGCGCCCCGACGGCCAGGCTCGAGAGCAGGACGCTCGCGAGCCCGAGCAGCGCGCCGCCGGGCGTCGGCTGAAGCCCGACGAGCGGCAGCAGCACCGCGGCGACGGCGAGCGTCTGCGCCGTGGCGAGCGCCGTCGCGCCGAGCGCCTTGCCGAGGGTGATCGTACCGCGGCGGATCGGCGCGACGAGCATCATGCGCAGCACGCCCGCGTCGCGGTCCGTCACGGTCGAAAGCGACGCGAGCAGCGCGCCGAACATCACGACCATGCCGAGCAGCCCCGGCGCCATGTACACGCGGTAATCGATCGCGTCGCGCCCCGCGAACACCGCCGCGAATCCCGCGCCGGCGAAGATCAGCCACACGAACGGGCGCGCGACGCTCGCCGCCACCCGACCCCGCTGGCGCAGGAACCGGACGAGCTCGCGGATCACGATACCGGACACGGCGCGCGCGCTCACGCCGCGCTCGGTTCGGCGAGGGGATGGCCGGTGCGCGCGAGGAACACTTCCTCGAGCGAGCCCACGCCCGCGTCCCGCTTCAGCTCGGCCGGCGCGCCCAGCGCCACGAGCCGCCCCCGGTCCAGCACCGCGACGCGGTCGCACGGCTCCGCTTCCTCGACGTAGTGCGTCGTCAAGAACACGGTCAGACCGGTGGACTCCCGCAGCCGGCGGATCAGCTCCCACAGCGAGCGGCGCGCGCGCGGGTCGAGCCCGGCCGTGGGCTCGTCGAGAAACAGCACGCGCGGCTCGTGCAGCACGCCCCGGGCGATGTCCACCGCGCGCCGCATCCCGCCCGAGAGGGTGCGCACGGGATCGCGGCGCCGCTCGACCAGCCCGAACTCGCGCAGCAGACGGTCGATACGCGGCGCCGCGGCCGGTCCCGGAAGGTTCCAGAGCCGCGCGGCGAACCGGAGGTTTTCCTCGACCGTGAGGTCGCGGTCGAGCGTCGTGTCCTGGAAAACGAGCCCGATGCTGCGGCGGACGGCGAGGCTGTCGCGCGCCACGTCGTGGCCGGCCACGCGCGCCGTGCCGCGGGACGGCTTGAGCAGCGTGGCCAGCAGGTGTACGGTGGTCGTCTTGCCCGCGCCGTTGGGGCCGAGGAAACCGAAGAACTCGGCTTCCCGCACCTCCAGGTCGAGGCGGTCGAGCGCGCGGATGGAGCCGAAGTCTTTGCCGAGGCCGTCGGCCGCGATCGCGGCGCCCGTCATCCCTGCGCGGTGATGGCGCGCGACGCCGGCGCCGCGCGGTAAGTCCACGCGCCAGGGGGGGGCGCCGCCTCCGCCGCAGCCGCGCGCTCGACCGCCTCGACCGCGGTGTCGATCAGGTGGCGGTGCGGCGAGAGCGAGCACACCGGATCGGTGAGCCCCGCATCGCCCGCGATCAGGAAGGCCTGGCAGCGGCAGCCGCCGAAGTCCTCGGTCTTGCGCGGGCACGAGCGGCACGGCTCGGGCATCCACGCGTCGCCGCGGAAGCGGGTGAAGGCGTCCGACTCGTGCCAGATCCACTCGAGCGACCGCTCGCGCACGTTCTCGAACCGGAGCGTCCGGATGCGGCCCGCCGCGTGGCACGGCCACACCTCGCCCGCGGGCGTGATGGTCATGTAGGCACGCGCCCACCCGCCCATGCAGGGCTTGGGGTAGCGCTCGTGGTAGTCCGGCAACACCCACACGATCTCCAGCCTGGTCCCGAGCCGCGCGCGCTGGCGCTGCACCACCTCCCAGGCGGCGTCGAGCTGCGCCCTGGTGGGCATCAGCGCGTCGCGGTTGTGCAACGCCCAGCCGTAGAACTGCGTGTTGGCGAGCTCGATCCGCTCGGCGCCGAGCGACTCGGCGAGCCGGATCATGGCCTCGACCTGGTGGAGGTTCCGGCGGTGCAGCACCACGTTCACCGTGAGCGGGAAGCCGAGCTCGCGGGTGTAGTGGTACGCGGCGATCTTGTCGCCGTACGACGCCGTCCCGGCGATGTGATCGGAAAGCTCCGCGTCCGCCGCCTGAACGCTGATCTGCACGTGGTCGAGCCCGGCCCGCTTGAGCGCGCCCAGGCGCTCCTTGGTGAGCCGGTGGGCCGACGTGATCAGCGACGTGTAGAGCCTGAGGCCGTGCGCAGTGCGCACCAGCTCCTCGAGATCGGGCCGCAACGTCGGCTCGCCGCCCGACAGCCCGAGCTGCAGCACGCCCAGCGCCTTCGCCTCCCGAAAGACCCGGCACCACTCCTCGGTGGTCAGCTCGTGCTTGAAGCGCCCGCCGGCGAACTCGAGCGGGTTCGAGCAGTAGGGGCACTGCAGCGGGCAGCGGTACGTCAGCTCGGCCAGCAGCCACAGCGGCTTCGAGGTCATGCGTTCGAATCTAGCGCAGCGGCGCAGCCGCGGCTTAAGTTGCGACCGGAGAGACCCATGCCCCACGACCGTAGGCTCGCCCACCGCGATCTGATCCTCGGCATCGTTCGCCGGAGCGACCGCCATCCAACGGCGGACGACGTCTTCATGGAGGCCCGGTCGAACGTACCGAGCATCAGTCTCGCGACCGTGTACCGCAACCTGCGCCGCCTCGCAGCTCTAGGCGAGCTGCGCGAGCGCATGTTCGGGGGGGTGAGCCGGTTCGACGCCCACCTGGAAGAGCACGGGCACCTCGTGTGCACCGAGTGCGGCGCGATCGTCGACATCCCCGTCGACGGCGCGGACGTCGTGCGCCGGCTGGGGCAGCGGGCGCAGGCGTGGGAGGTCGCACACGTGGACGTCGAGGTCAAGGGGCGCTGTCCCGACTGCCGAAAAGCAGCAGCCCCTTCGCGGCAAGCCCGTCGAGGAAGCCGCTGACGTCGCGCTCGATCCCGGCGGCGCCGTAACGCCGCTCGAGCGCCGCGGCCACGTCGGCCACCGAGCGAACCCCGTCGCACAGCTTCAGGATCTCCGCGCCCGTCGGGTTCAGCGCCACGAGCCCCTCGGGGTAGAGCAGCACGTCGCGACCCCGCACCTCGTCCCACTGCAGCCGCGCCTTCGGGTGGATGCGCGGCACCGTCGCCGGATCGGCCGGGCTCATGCCGCCGCTCCCGGGAGCGGCCCCCGCTCCACGGCGTCCAGCAGGGACCACAACACGTCGCACTTGAACTCGAGCGCCGCCACGGCGCGCTCCTGCTCCTCCCGCGCCCGGAACCGCGCCGTCACGAGGCCGAGCGCGTACTCCGCGTCACGCGGCGCCTGGGTCAGGCGATTCTTGAAGTACTGGAGCCCGTCGGGGTCCACCCACGTGTAGTGGCTGAGGATCGCCGCGAGCCGCTCCTTCACGATGAGCGGTGCGAACATCTCGGTGAGCGACGCGGCGACCGCCTCGAGCCACGGCTTCGAGCGGCAGAAGTTCACGTAGGCGTCCACCGCGAACCGCACGCCCGGCAGCAGCCGGCACTGGCTCGCGAGCTCGGCGCGCGGCACGCCCATCGCCTCGCCCAGCCGCAGCCACGCCTCGATCCCGCCCTCCTCTCCGGGCCGGCCGTCGTGGTCGACGATCCGCTGGATCCATTGTTGCCGCACCTCGCGCTCGGGGCAGTTGGCGAGGATGAGCGCGTCCTTGACCGGGATGTTGACCTGGTAATAGAAGCGGTTCGCCACCCAGCGCTGCAGCTCGGCGCGCGACAGCTCGCCCCGGTGCATCCGCTGGTTGAAGGGATGGAGATGATGGTAGCGCCGCTCCAGAACGCCGCGCAGCCGGGTCACAAGCTCCTCGGGCGACCACGAAAGGGAGGGGCTCACAGCTCGAACTCCATGCCGTCCTCGCCCACCGCGATCCCCGCCGCCTCCACCTGCGCCCGCTCGGCCGACGTGGGGCAGAGCATGGGATTCGTGTTGTTGATGTGCACGAGCACCGTGCGCTTGGCGCCAAGCCGCGGCAGCAGCTCCAGACTGCCGCCGGAGCCTCCTACCGGCAGGTGGCCCATCTCGCGCGCGCCGGGCGCGTCCACGCCCGCGGCCTCGAGCTCGCTGTCCGACCAGAACGTCCCGTCGAACAGCAACAGGTCGGCGCCCGCGGCGATCGTCTGCACCGCGTCATCCACGGCGCCCGCCGTCGGAACATAGGCGAGGGTCCCGCCCGTCCGCTCGTCGGTGAGCCGGACGCCGACGTCGAACGCGCCTACCGGCGCCGCGCGCGCATAGCGCGGCGGGCGTCGGGCCACGGCCGCGGCCCGACACGACAGCCCGAGCGGGGCTCCGGCCGCGTCCGCGAGCGCCACGGCTCCTCCGTCAGGAAGGGCGCGCGGCTCGACGCCGGCGTACGCCGAGAGCACGCGGTAGAGCGGCCACTGGTCCCCGAGCAGCGCGGTCACGCCCGCCGGCGCGTACACGGGGAGCTTCGTCGCGCTCTCGCGCAACAGCAGCAGGCCGAGGGTGTGGTCGATCTCGCCATCGGTGAGGATCACGGCGCGGAGCGGCGTGCCGCGGGTCCCCCCCCCCTCCCGCCGCGGCCAGAGCGCGCGGTGAGCGCCGAGTTGGGTCCGCAGGTCCGGCGAGGCGTTCAGGAGGATCCACCGCTCGCCGTCCGCGCTCACGGCCACGGACGACTGGGTACGGCCACGGTTGTCGTGCCGGGCATCGGTGCAGTTGGGGCACCCGCAGTTCCATTGCGGCAGTCCGCCGCCCGCCGCCGACCCGAGGATGATCACGCGCATGGTCGGAAACTAAAGAGGCCGGGTTCGTCACCCGGCCCCTCGGTCAGCTGTGCCAACCTGGTTCAGGCGTTGCCGGCGTACGCGCCGACTTCCATCCCCAGCTCGACGACTTCGAATTCGGGCTTGGTCCACGACATATCGCATCCTCCAGAAACAGGGGTGGTCGACCACTCCAACCGCGTACGTGCTGTGCAGGCGCCGTGCCACCCCTGGTGCGGCAGTCGCTCGCCGCCCCAACCCCATCCTTTGCAAGCAATTGGCATGCACGACCGGTGCGCCCGCGTGCGGGGGTGCGGGGCCGAAGGGTGGGTGACTTCACCCAATCTGGGTGTAATCACCCAGTCAGGGCTGCAAACCGAACTTCTTCAAACGATATCGCAGCGTGTCGCGTGAGATCCCAAGGCGCTGCGCCGCTTTGGTCTGGTTCCCGTCGGCCTCGCGCAGCGCTTGCTCGATGATCGTCTTCTCCCAGTGAGCCAGGTCGCCGCCTGCCGGCGCCAACGCGACCGCCCCCGCGCCCGAGTCTGCCGGCGGATCGGCGTCGAGGGGGCTCGTCAGCGACAGGTGCTCGACGTCCAGCGTGGGACCCCGGCTCCACAGGACGGCCCGCTCGATGACGTGGCTCAGCTCGCGGACGTTGCCCGGCCACGGGTACGACAACATCAAGTCGCGCGCCGGCGCGCTGATTTCACGCACCACCTTGCCGTACTTGGCGTTGAAAGCCCTCAGGAACTGCTCGGCGAGGAGCAGCACATCCGCGCCGCGGGCGCGCAGGGGGGGCATCTCGAGCACGATCACCGCCAGGCGGAAATAGAGATCCTTCCGGAACCGCTCCTGGCGCACCTCGCGCTCGAGATCGCGGTTCGTCGCGGCGATGATGCGCACGTCGATTTTGCGCTCGCGCACGCTGCCCACGCGCCGGACCGCGCGCTCTTCGATCGCCCGCAGCAGCTTCCCCTGTACCGAGAGATCGACGTCGCCGATTTCGTCGAGGAAGAGGAACCCCCCCTCGGCCGCCTCGACCAGACCCGGTTTGGATTCCTTGGCGTCCGTGAAGGCGCCGCGCTCGTAGCCGAACAGCTCGGCCTCCATGAGCGTCGCCGGCAGGGCCGTACAGTTGACCTCGATGAACGGCTTCACGGCGCGGGGACCGGCGGCGTGGATCGCGCGGGACAGGAGACCCTTGCCGGTGCCCGTCTCGCCGGTGAGGAGCACGGGGGGGGTCTCGCCCAGCGCGGCGATCTGGCGCGCCCGGTCGAGCACCGCGCGGAGAGCCGGGGACTCGCCCAGCATCGCCGCGAACCCGACGTGCTGCGTCGCGCGACGGCGGTAATACGACAGCTCCTGCTGCAGCTGGCGGTTCTCGCGGGCGCGGTCGGCGAGGAGCCTCAGCTCCTCCAGGTCCACCGGCTTCTTGACGTAGTCGAAGGCGCCCAGCTTCACCGCCTCCACCGCCCCCTCGATCGAGCCGTAGGCCGTCAGCATGATGACCGGGATCACCGGATCGAAGGCGCGGATCCGCTTCAGGAGGTCGAGCCCGCTCATGCCGGGCAGCCGGACATCGGCGAAGACGACGTCCGGCTGCAGGCTCTCGAGCAGCTCCAGGGCCTTCTCCCCGCTGCCCGCCACCTCCGCCTCGTAGCCGTGGTCCGCGAGGAAAGCCTTGGCCGAGCGCGCCAGCGTCTGCTCGTCGTCGACGATCAGAACGGTCGAGCCGCTCATGCGAGGTCCCGGACCGCCGTTCGTGGCGCGGCGTCGCCGCTCGCGACCGGCAGCCAGATGCGAATGGTCGTACCGCGGCCGACCGCGCTGGCGATCTCCAGCCGGCCGCCGGCCTCCTCGACGTAGCGCTTGGCGATCGCGAGCCCCAGCCCCGTCCCCTCGGGCCGCGTCGTGAAGAAGGGCTCGCACACGTTCGGCAGGACCTCCGCGGGAATCCCGGGCCCCGAGTCCGTGATCTCGAGATCCACGCCGCCGGCTCCGCCGTCGCCGCCCGCGGGCCGCGTCGCGATCCCGAGCCGCCCGCCGTCGGGCATGGCATCGAGCGCGTTCGAAACGATCTCGATCAACGCCTCCTCCAATCGCATGGGGTCCACCCGAACCTCGGGGAGCGCGTCCGCGAAGCTCACCGCGAGCTCGATCCGGCGCTGGTGCAACAACTCGGAGAAGCCGGAGAGGGCGCTCTCGACGAGCGCCCGCGGGCTCTCGCGGAGCGTGTGAAAGGGCGCGGGCCGGGAGAACGTCAACAGGTGCGCGATCCGAAGATCGAGCCGATCGACCTGCTCGACGATCGCGCTCAGCTGTTCGCGCGCGGCGGGGGCGTCAACCCGGCGCTGAGCGAGCTGGGCCGCGGCGCGCAGGCTCGCGAGCGGGTTCCGGAGCCCGTGGGCCACGGCGGCCGCCATCTGCCCGATCGAGGCCAGCTTCTCGGATTGCACCAGCTGCGCGCGGGACTGGCGGAGCTGTTCGGTCATCTGCGCGAAGGCGCGCGCGAGGTCGCCGATCTCGTCGCGGGAGCGCGGCTCGATCGCGTGATCGAGGTCTCCCGCGCCCACGACGGCCATCGCCTGCCGCAGCTCGTTGAGCGGACGCGCCAGACTCCGGGAAATGAGCCACGACGCCCCCAGGCCCGCGACCAGCGCGAGGAGGATGATCGCCCACAGCACGCGGCGTTGCGCCTCCACGAGCGCTTGCACCTGGACGAAGGCGTGCTGCACGCTGAGCTCCCGGGCCTGGCGGTAGATCTCGCGGTTCACCTGCGCCAGAGCCGGCTGCAGCCGCTCCACCAGCTCCCGCCGCGCCGTGAGGTGTGCCGCCTCGCGCTGGCCGGTATCGTACAACTTGAAGACGCGGCCCGCGACGGCCCGGATGTCGGCTTCGATGCCGCGCACCCCATCGGCGAGCTTGGTTTCATCGGGGGGGAGCCCCGCGGCCCAGCGGTCGAGCCAGAAGTCCACCACCTGCTCCGTCAGCGGGAACTCCTTCTTGGCCGCCGGATCGCCGCTCAGGTAGCGCCAGACCACCTGCGTCTGATTGAACATGGCGTCCTCCACTTCGGCGTACGTCCGCGAGTGGGCGAGGCGCTCCCGCAGCGCCTCGAGCGTCCCCCGCTCCAGCGAGTTGCTCCGAATCGCCTGCACGCCGACGAACAGCGTGGGCAGGACCATCAAAGAGAAGCCCAGGAGCAGCTTGCGCTGGAGGGTCATGGGGGCGGCGCGGCGTCGCCCGCGGTCTGCAGGGAGGGGGTCTCGGGAGTGGACGACATGGCTCGAATTCTACAGCAGAATAGCCACGGCCGCCGTTCCCTCTTTACAGTGCGTTCAGATGGGTCGAAACAGCTCCTGCAACTCCAGGGTGAAAGGCTTTGCGGCGCGGGCCGGGTGCCACACGACGCGCTCTCGCTCGACCGTCGGCAAGCGAGCGTCGGGTGTCCAGACCTCAACTACACGTTGATCCCCATCGACCACCCAGTAGGCAGGGATCCCGCGCTCCTGGTACAGCCGACGCTTTGTGAACCGGTCCGCGCGCGTCGAGGTTGGGCTCAACACTT
>WNFV01008719.1_pt1 | contig 14044 bp, 14 predicted proteins | sample 5400101 | NCBI WGS metagenome assembly WNFV01 (sample SAMN13153361, study PRJNA577476) | soil metagenome | isolation source: 115 cm soil or saprolite under grassland replicate 1 | place: USA:California | collected 2016-06-15 | reverse complement strand
CGCCCGAGGTCCTCGCGACGTACGACGAGGCGGTCGCGGGCGAGCTGAAGCGACTCACCCGAATTCTGTTCGTCGAGAAATTCGGCGAGACGAAGGAGTTCAAGAAGAACAAGGAGATCGCGCAGTTCCTCCAGTCCCGGCTCGGAGCCCTCGTAGGTCCCGGTCCGCTCCAGGAAATCGTCCCGATGGCGTACAACGAGGTCGGCACGACCGCGCCCTACATGACCGCCGGGCACTGGGACCGCTTCGTGACGATTTTGGTCGAGAAGTTGCGAGACCTTCGCGGCGACACCGTCGCGGTGAAGGCGGAGAAGGAATGGCGCGCCTACCTGAAACAGGTGCTCAGCTCGTTCGTGTGATCCCATGATCGGAGCTCCCGCATGATCGACGTCGCCCTCGCGTCCCTCATCGAGGACATGATCGAGAAGGCGGGCGCCGACGGCGTCGTCGAGTTCTGGCAGCGGGTCGGGGACAACCTCGCGAGCCGGATGGGGAAGGAGGCGTACCTCGGATGGACGTCGTTCAACGTCGCAGTGCGCGAGGGCCGCACGGCGTTCAGCATTGAGGGCGAGGTCACGCCGCTCACGGACATGGCCGTCACGGACGTCGACGGGGACGTCGTCGGCTATCTCTACGCGATGCGGCAGTGCTGCTACGTCCCGACGATCTTCCGCACCCGCTTCGCGGTGGGCCGGATGAGTCCCGCGGACCGCGCGGTGACGAGCGAGTACAACGAGAACGTCCACAACATCGCGGTGTGCAACTTCTGCGTCTTCCACGAGCGATTCCGGGAGGAGATCGCGAAGAATGTGAGCGTCTCGGGGAACTCCCTCGCCTGCTACCTCCTCGCCACCCGCGGTTGGAGCGGGGAGACGAAGATCTCCCCGAAGAACGTCGCGCAAGTCAACATCAACGAGGACCACGTCCGGGCGTTGCTCCGGAACTACGAGTGCGTCTACTCCCTCGTGATGCGTGGCGCGCGGATCAAGGGAGACCGGTAGCATGGCGGAATCCCGGATCCCGGAGAGCAACCCGTTCGTCGAGATCGCGACGCACCTGTTCTTGGAGGACATCGCCGCGAAGGTCGGCGTGAGCGGGCTGAACAACTACCTCCTCTCGCTCGCGAGGAACCTCGCGAACTCGATGCCGAAGGAGGAGTACGGCACGTGGCCCGAGTTCCTGTCCGCCCTGACGACTGGCCAGTCGACCCTATCGACCTTCGAGGAGGTCCGGCCCGTCACGGAGCACTGCATGTCGACTCTGCGATCGCCGTTCGAACGCGGTTGGCGCGAGTACGCGAAGCGGGTCGGCGCCTTCGCCCCGGTCCACCGGGAGGTCGCCCAGTATTACAATCACAAGGTCCGGCCGACCGCCGTCACGTCGGTCCACGTCGTGCTTCACACCTTCCGGGAGGCGGCCGCGGCTCGCGTCCGTGTCGGCGATCGCGTCGTCCGGTACGAGCCGGTCGCGACCACCTGGGTCGACGGCGAGGTGCAGCGTCCGGATGACGCGAAGCTCGAACCGCTCTTGAAGCGGGCCGGCATCTCGCGCACGAAGCTCGGGATGTTGCTCCGCAACCACTCGGACGTCTGGCTTCTCGAGTCCGCATGATCAGGCGCGCTCGCGTCGGCGCACCGCGACCGTCGCAATGAGGACGGGCAGGAACACCGCGATCCCAATGGCGATCGTCCAGCCGGTGCCCAGGCCCGGCGTCGTACGATAGAACAGATCGGAAGCGAAGGCCTCGCCACGGGACGAATCGATGATGCCGTTCCCGTCGAGGTCCGCCTCGATCCGCACGCGGTGGGCGCCGGGCTGGAGCCCGATCGGGAGGTAGTTGAACGACGCGGTCGCCTGCGCGTGCGAGTCGATCCTCGCGATCTTCTGCGAACCCACGAGGCCGTCGTCCACGTAGAAGCGCGCCGTCACGTTGACGGCGGCCGTCGTCCCGTCGTTGCGGAACGTCGCGGACAGGACGAGGGGCGTGATGACGACGATCGCCTTCTCGACGCTCGCGTTCTCGTACGTCTCGCCGACTCGAGCGCTCACGCTCACGACCAGGGTGACGTCGGCATCCCGCGGCGGTGCGGTGATGTTCAGCCGGAATAGGGTCGCGTTGTGCGTCTGGCTCGTGGGGTTCGAAGCGGCCGGGATCGCACCGGCCGCATCCGGGCCCGAGACATACCACCGCACGGTGTACGTCACCGCGCCCGTCGGCCCGCCGGACAGCGTGAGGTTGTACGCCGCGGTCTGATCCGGCGCAAGGGACGCAGGGCCCGTGAGGGCGACGACGAGGGGCACCTGCGCGGCGGCGGGCGGGGCCGCCATGGCGAGGGCCACCAGGAGGACCGCGGCCCCCAGGAGCCCCGTGCGCGGTGCCACCTCACCGCCTCCGACGGGTGAGGAAGAGCCCCGTTCCGACCGCCGCCACGGCGGCGACGACGCCCGCGACGAGCTGCAGGTTGAGCGGCGGCTCGTGGGCAACGTTCGGCCCGCCGACCGTGATGCCGCCGGTGGCGAGGGTCGGCATCTGGAGCGTGAAGAAACCCGTCGAGGAGACCGCCATCGAGTCTTCCGCGGACTCTTGGACGATCACGGTCGCACCGCTCGCCCCGCCGGACGACTGGGACTGGAGGCGCACATTCGTCGTCGAGTTCGCCGGGACCGCGACGCCCGACAAGCGGATGTCGGTCGCGGCCCCGCCCTCCGTGCCGAGGCGGGCGATCCAACCGCTCGCCGTGAGGTCATCGGGGTTCGTGATCTCCACGTTGACCGTCTCCGCGGCGTTTCCGGAGTTCGTGATCGTGAGCGTATAGTTCAGGAAGCGGCCGTCGAACACGCCCGAGGTCGGGTCGAGGGACAGGGAGAGCCCCCGGGTGCGGACGATGTCCACCTGGACGTCGACGCTCCCCTGGGTCGTGCCGTCCGTGGTCGACGTGGCGACGAGGGTGATCGTGCCGTGGTCCACGAGGGCGTCCGCGGGGCTCGTGAGCGTCACGACGACGCTCGCGCTCGTCCGGGAGGTCCCGAAGTTCAGGGAGACCGTCGACGGCGCGAAGGAGAACTCCCAGTCGGCCGGACTGCCGGAGAGCGACCAGGTGTCCGCGACGTTGCCCATGTTCTGCACGACGATCGTGTAGGTGACCGACGAGCCGGCGGCGATCGTCTGCCGCTGGGAGGCGTCCCACGACAGGACGACGGAGCGAGAGACGACCTTCTCGAGGGCGAGGTTCGCGACCGTGTCCGACTGCAGCGCGACGGACGTCGTCGTCTGGTACGTCACGGAGATTCCGTTCTCCATGCCCGTCTTCGTCGCCGTGACGGCGTAGACGCCCGCCGGCAGGACGGTCGAGTACGACCCGCTTCCGTCCGACATCAGGTCGAGGACGGCCGTGGACTGGATTGCGATCGAGGCGGACGTCCGCGCGCCCTGCGCGTTCGTCGTGACGCCGGAGAGGATGAACCCGCTCGCCAGGGGAATGTTCCGGGTGTTCTGGGCCGCGTGCGGCACGATGATCCGGAGCAGCGAGACGGCGCTCCCGAGGGAGCGCGCTGCGTACACGTCGTACGTGCCCGGCGCGAGGCCCACCGAGTACGAGCCGTTCGACGCGGACGACGTTGTCGCGTCGATCGCGCCGCCCCCCCGAGCGGTGAACATCACGGTCGCGTCGACGCCGAATCCGCCGAAGCTCACGATTCCGGAGACCGTCGTGTTGTCGAGGTCCCTCGAGACGGACAGGTCGAACACGATGTCGGCCGCCCCCGGTGCCACCGTGAGGCTGCCCGTGAAGGCGTACGTGTAGAAGCGCGCCGCGTCCGACTCCGTCGCCGTGTTAGTCCCCGTCAGCGTGACGGTGTAGTTGCCCGGGACGAGGTACGCGGCGTATGCGCCGGACGAATCGGTCGAGACGTTCACCCAGCCGCCTTCTGCGCGCGCGAACGAGACCGGCATGGGCCCGACGACACCCGCGCCGTTGAACAGCGCGTGTCCGGCCACGCGCGTCGCCTTCACGAGCGCGTACATCAGGTTCGTCGCAGGCACCGTCGCGGTCGAGATGAACGCGTACTGGTCCGGGACGATCTGCTTGCTCCCAGAGACGGCGTAGGATCCGGGCACGAGGTAGACCTCGAACCCGGCGGTCGTCGCCTCCGCGGTGCGATGCTCCGGGCCGTCGAAGGACAGCGACGCGGACTGCGGGACCCCGGACAAGGTGACGCTCCCCGTCACCCGGGTGCGTGTGACGATCGCGAGGTCGTGGCCGAGGGACGCCTGGGCGACGGGCACGTCGATGCTATCCGATCCCGCGTTCTGGTAGCGCCAGTCCCGGGTCGTCGAGACGTTCTCGTCGACGAGGAGGTCGTACGTGCCCGGGACGAGGCGGAAACCGTAGCCGCCATTCGAGTCGGTGAGGGTCGTCTGGGAGACGGCGCCTTCGCCGATCGCGACCGCCCGGACCGTGAGGGGTCGGTTCAGGAGCGGGGCCCCGTTCAGGAGCACGCTCCCCTGGACGTTGACCGGGGTGGGAACGAGGGCGATCGGCAAGAGCGCAAGGAGGCTCGCCGGCGACGACGCCGGAATCGCGCGGGTCTCGAACCCCGGGGCGGACACGGAGCCCACATAGGTGTGGTTCCCGAAGAGGGGGACGAAGAACCCGCCCGTCGCGTTCGTCGTCAGCGAGATGTGCGCCCCGGTGTCGTCCGTCAGGGCGATGCGCGCCCCGGTGATCGCCTCGCCCGGATCGAGCGCGCCGTTTCCGTTGGTGTCGCGGTATACGGACCCGCGGATCGCCTCCGACGCGTTGACGAGCCGCACGTCGACCGTCTGGCTCCCGAGCAGGGTGATCGAGCCGAACGAGGCCGCGGCGGCGTTGAACGCCTGGAGGTCGTACGTGCCGGCCGGCAGGACCGCGAGGTAACCACCGGTCGGGTTCGTCGCGAGCCAGCGCTCGCCCGCTCCGTTCGCGAAGGCCACGGAGGCTTGCGGATTCCGGACGGCCGGATTCGGATCGAAGACGGTGCCCGTCACCCGGACTCCCAGGACGAACATCGCGTCGCGCGTGCTCGTGGTGCCCGCGGCGACGAGGACCCGGCCCAACGTCGCGTACAGCGTCGTGCCGTCGTACGAGCGTCCGCTGACGAACCACTCCCCGGCCGGGAGGCGGATCGCGTACCGCGCGGAGGCGTCCGACGTGACCGTGCGGACCATCGACGGATCCGTCGCGGACTGGAAGTCGAGGCTCGCGAACGGCCGGGCCGTGCCGAAGACAGTGGTCGTACCGGCCACGGTGCCCGACGGCCAGAGGGTCAGGTTCAGCCACAGGTCAACGTTCGCCGCGCGCACGCGGGCGGGGGTCGATGCGAGATCGCCGGACGCCGCCGTGAGGGTGTAGTTGCCCGCCATCAACGGTCGCAGCGTGTACGATCCGTCGCTGCCTGCCGTTACGTGCAGGGTCGTCCCGTTCGTCTCATCGACCGCGTCGATCGTCGCGCCCGCGACGGGTCCGCCGAGGCTCGAGGTCGCGATGCCCCTGACGCCAGCGTACGGTACCGCGACGTTCGCCGTCACGTCGGCCGTCCCGATCGTGCCGTCGGCGGCCCGGACCGTCCGTCCGTTCGCCTGCACGGTCAGGGCGTACGTCCCGGGCGGCAGGGAGGAGACCGTGAAGGAGCCGTCCGGCTGGCTCGTGACCGTCCGCGAATACGGGAACTGCTTGTTTGTGAAGGTGAGGGTGGCGCCCGGGAGGACCGCGTCGCCCGCTTGGAAGGCGCTGTTTCGGTCCAGGTCGAAGTAGAGCGTGCCGCTCTCCGAGTGCGCGGGGACGTGCAGGTCCCGGGTCATGATCCAGTCGGGGACGCCGTCGCCGTCCAAGTCCGCGGGCACCCGCATCGCTTGGTCCTGCGACACGGTGAGGGTGGCCGCCGCGAGGGTGCGCGTCCCGATGAGGCTGGTCGACCGCCCCCCGACCGATGCCGTGACCGTGACGTTGCCGAAAGGCACGAGGGCGCTGTAGTGTCCGTTCGCATCCGTCGTGGTGCTGTAGTGCGGCGTCCCGAGCTCGTCCGTCACGGTGACGTTGACGCCGGCGAGGGGCACGGAGTCCGCCGACACGGTCCCGTTGACCCAGGCGCCGTCGTAGTACCGCAGGAAGACGACGCCGCCCGCCACGCTGCTCCGCGTGCTCAGGTCGACCGTCCCTTGGATCTTCCCCGCTTGGATGTCCGCCTGCTTCTTCTGCACGTCGAGGTAGTTCATCGCCTGCCACGCGTCCGTGTGGTCCGCGACGTTCGTGTACGGGTTGTAGTACGAGGTGCGGTAGACGACGCGCCAGTGGGTCAGGTTCCACGCGGGCGCGGGCGGGAACGCCTGCATGCTGAGATCGAGCCCCGGGATCCCCGGGTTGCTCGGAAAGCCAATCTGCGTGGGGGAGTACCCGACGTACGCGCGGTAGAACATCGAATTGTAGAACGCCGGCTGGTACGCGATCCGCTGGCTCCCGCTCTGGATCTGGTCCCCGGGCTGCAGGAACTGGATCTGGATGTTCGTGGCCCGGGTCGTGTTCACGAAGATCTGGAAGAATTCGGGGGGCAGGACGCGTCCGTCCGGGAGCTGGATGATCCGGTGGTCCGAGAGCTTCACGGGCGCGTAGAAGATGCCCGTGTTCTGCGCACTGATCGGGAAGAGGCGCGAGTCGACGGCGAAGTATCCGATGTCCCGGCCCGTTGTGTCCCGGAGCGCGTGGTACAGGTCGACCATGCGCTCCTCCCCCAATCGAGCGGTGAGGAGGTGCGTCAGCAAGATGTACTGCGCGTTGAGCGGGTGCATGTTCGAGTCCCAGACTCCATACGTCACGGGGTCCGCGAGGACGACCGGCACGTAGTCGCTCGGATGGCCGAGGGCGTGGGCGAACGTGTCCGCAGAGATCCCGTACGCCGCCAAGATGTCCCGGACCTCCGGGCCGATTGTGGCGCTGTGCGCCCGGAAGTCGCCCTCGATGAGCCGGATCGCGAGCAACGCGATCCCCTGCGTCTCGTTCTGCGCGGTGATGAACTGGCCGGCGAGGGCGTAGCCGTTCTGGAAGTTGTCCGCGACCGTCGGATGGGCGCCCCGGTCGACCGCCTCGAAGCCGTAGTCCCACCACGACATGTAGGCGGGCCTCAACTCCGGCGGCTCGTCCGCGTCTTGCGTGCGGAACCACGTCCAAGCGGCGGGGTAGTAGTCAGTCGGCTTGGGCAGCGCGTACCCGAACGCCCCGAAGTAGAACGGGCTGTTGCTGCTCGGAGGGGCGCGCAAGAACGACGGCAGCGTGGCGGCGACCTGGCGGTCGTACTGCGCCTTCAGTTCAAACGGGATCGCCGCGTCGAGCCCGAACCAGACGTTCGGCACGAGGACGAGGAAGACGACGCCGAGGGCCGCGAGGACGTGCCGCACCTTCAAGGACTTCCGGACCGCGTTGCGCCAGTTGCCCTCCGCGAGCGAGCGGTACGTGCGCCGCATGCCCGCGAAGTCCGCGCGGACGAGGACCAGGTCGATCGCGTACCCGGCGGCGATCGCGAACGCGGGCGAAGCGTTGAAGATGAACCGCGCCGCCGTGATCGCCATGAAGACCGCGACGACGGTCCAGATCACGGCGATCCGGTACGCGGGCTCGCGCCGCCGCGGGATCTGCCACAGCATGTACGCGATCGCGAGGAGGCTCATGCCGAACGTGAAGAGACCGAAGCTCAGGATCAGCTGGGACATCCCGGGCGCCTGATCCTCTGCAATCGTGGTGACGAGCTTCGACTGAATGAAGTAACCCGCGCCCGTGACGAACGCGCTCGCGAGGGTCGGGTTCACGACGACGCCGACCGCGAGCCCGATGGCGCCGGCGATCCCGGTGCTCGGGATGACGAGGGTCCATGGGTAGTCGCGCGTGACGGTGAACGCGAGGCCGAGGACGATCGAGGCGAGGAAGAGGTACACGGGGACGTCGAACCACACGCGGATGTAGGTCCGCGTGTAGTACCACTGGAACGCGAGGAAGATCGGCGTCGCGAGGGCGATCGTGAACAGGATCCACGCGCCCATCGGGTCCTCGTTGCGGAAGCGGACCACGAACATCTCTGCGGCGAACCAGACGAGCAAGATTACGCTGACGTACGCCCAGCCTTGCCATGCCAGCGCGATCACGGTGACGCAGAGGCCCGCCAGCAAGGCATACAGGACGCTCGCCCGATTCTCCCGGAAGAACCCGCGGATGCCGGTGGAAATCGACTCCCGCTGGAACCAGTTCTCGACCCAGCGGCGGCCTTTCATCGTCTTCAGGCCACGCAGGAAGAAGTAGAACGTCGAGACGACGAAGAACAGCGTGAAGGCGTCGTGGTCTGCGTCGGTGGCGTTGCTCCTCTGAAGATGGCCCACGCTGATCGCGAGCAGCAACGCCGCGATGATCCCCGCCTTCCGGCCGAACGCCTCCTTGCCGAGCGCGTACGTCGGGAAGATCGTCAGGGCGCCGAACAGGCCCGTCGAGAGGAGGAACACGAAGTAGACGGCGTCCCAGGCGTTATGGAAGAGCGGGGCGAGGACTCGGCCGACGAGGAGGGAGAACCACGGGAACAGCGGTGGCCTCGGATTCGGGAAGCTCACCGGGTAGTTCAGCATCCGGTCCGTCCCGAGGTCCTTGCCGGTCTGGAAGGAATAGCATAATGCGCGGTCCCAGTAGTACGAGTCGGACCCGCCGGAGACCTGGATGACGTAGTTCGCGTCGCAGGTGCTCGGGGCGTTTGGGAACGCGAGGCCGTACACGAAGTACACGCGGATGAACAGGGCGAGGCCGAAGATCACCGCGAGGATGACGGCGGTCCGCCAGTGCGTGCGGAGCCAGCTTTTCTCTTCGTCCAAGACGGGGCAAACCTCCGGGAGGTTGCGCCCATGAAGGAGCCCCTATATATCCGTTCTCGGGAATCCGAGGAGGGCGCGGAGTCCTCGAGAAGGGAGGGCGTCGCAAGAGGCTTTTGGCGCAGCGCTCGAACGGCGCGGACCGCGATGGGCTTAAGCCGCGTCCCGCGCTTCCCGCGCGCGATGAAGCGGGACCTCATGGAGATCCTGTGCTGCCCGGTCTGCAAGGGGGACCTCGAGCTGACCGTGAAGGCCGAGAAAGACGAGATCCTCGAAGGGTCCTTGTTCTGCAAGAACTGCAACCACCGCTACGAGATCACGGACGGCATCCCGGACCTGCTGCCGCCCGATTTCAAATGACACTGCGTTCGCGGTGGGTTCGTCCGTCAGCGGTACCCGACGAAGATCGGTTCGGTCACGACGATTCTCGAGGCGTCCGAACAGTATCCGATGGTCCAGTATATCGTATGCGGACCTGCGGTAACGGGCACGTCGATGGTCCCGTTGAACCGGGTCCACGCGTATTCGAGCGGGCAGAATAGCAGGGGAGGTGGCCAAGGCTTCTCCACGGTCCCGTTCAAGACCACGAGGCCGATCCATCCGTACCCATCGAACGCGGTCCACGCTCCGACCATGTGGGCCCCCGCCCCGGGGACCATAAAGTGCAGGACCCACGTCTGGGCCTCGGTTTCCGAGAAGACCCTCCCGGCGGGGACGAGGAGCGCCGTGGGGACGGAGAGGGCGTAGGCTCCGGCGACGACCACGACGAATGCGAGGACCACGACGGAGAGGGCGCGATTCTCGGCTTTCATCCCGGCCAGGTCAAACCGCAACACGGGACGATGAAACCTTGGCCGTCGTTCGGGGATGTCCTAATTCAGACCTGGCTGTCCACGCACCGGCGGACGAAACCTCGATTCTCGGGCTAGATAAATTCGGACTGGGCCGCGACGACTTGCGCGCTGTCGTTCGCGCGCGCGTACGCCTCAAGGGGCTCACGATTCAGGATCAGGAACTGATCGCCCCATGCGAACTTCGCGAGGATCGCGCGCGCCTCCGGGTCTCGTCCGAAGATCACGAGGGCCGCGGCGAGCGCTTCGACGGACGACAGGACGAACGGCTTGCCGTAGTTCACGGGATTCGCCGCGAGGAGGTACGGGAGCGCCCGAGCGGCGGTGTGCGGGACCGTCGGAAACGTCCCCCGCTTCCACGAGACGTCGATCAGCGCCAGGCCGTGCCGCTCCGCGCGTGGCGCGTCCGCCGACGAGAGAGCGCGTTCTGCGTTCGGTGTGAGCAGCACGGCACCTCGGGGCAACAAGCCAGGCCGCGGGACGAACCTCATCAGCCCGAACCGCTCGAGGCGGCGCGAAGTGCATTTCTTCGGATCGCACTGGCCTGCGTGGTACGCAACGAGTCGGATTGCGAACATTCCCGTCGTCACGCTCTCTCGAACTCCGCGTACAGTTGGAGGCCCATCGGCAGGGGTCGGGTCCCAAGGACCGCGAGCCGTCGCGAGAGGCGGTGGGGGACCGCGTTCATCACGCGGTCGGGGAGAGGGATGCGGTATGCGAAGCGCCGGATGACTCGCAAGCCGGTCCGAGCCCCAAGCGACTGGAGTTTCGAGAGCGTGAATCCATCCCCTCGATGCTCGTCCGGATGGCTTGGCGTCGTCGCGTGCGACGGGTCGTGGAGGAGTTCCGGATGGAGGGCTCCGTGCGTGAGCGGTCCTGCCAGGTTGCGCACGACGGTGTCCGGTAGAAACCGCAAGAGTCTGTACGGGAGGGCCTCGGCGTTGGGTGTCGTCATGAAGAAGCGGCCTCCGGGTCGCAGGACCCGATGGACTTCACCGAGCAGGCGGACCGGATCGTCGAGGTGTTCCAGGACCTCCGTCGCGACGACTGCATCGAACGTCTCGTCCCGGAAAGGGAGGCCCCTCTCCGCTTTCGCGAGGAGGACGTGGAGGGTCGCCGGCTCTCGCGGCCTCGTTGCCGGGCCTGGACCGCGGATGTGCGGACCGCGAGGATGTCCACCGCGACGAGGTCGAACCCCGCGGCCTCCGAGAGTGTCAGGGAGAGGGCGCCATTCCCGCATCCGATGCCAAGGACCCGCGCCGGGGCGTGATCACGGAAGCTCGCAATCTGGGTCGCCAGGAGGCGCTGGCGGGACAGGTACTCCCAGTGGACGTAGTCGGCCGGCTGCACGAGGTCCGCGAGGATCCCTTCGATGCGAACCACCACCGTCGAAGGCTCCACCGAACGGCCAAACCGAGGGCCGGAGATATAGGTGTCGTCGTCTCGGGTTCCGACACAAAACCTTTCCGTGGCGGCGGCCTTCGTCCGGCGCCACCGTGATGATCGAACCGACGCTGTGATGAATGATGGGCGATCTGAGTGGCCCTGCTTTGTCAACACGGACGCGTCGCGGGGACGGATTCTTTTTCTAGCAAGACGCCGTTCAAATGGCGGGATGCACCCATGGTGAGCGGTTTCGACCTGATCGGCCACAACCGGACGTTCCAGATTCACTGGGTGAAGCGCGTCGTCGCGTTCTTCATCGATCTCGTGACGGTCTTCGCGCCCCTCTGGTCGTTCCTCTATCTCGAAGGGATCCGGCAGCCCTGGATCTACGGCGTCCTCGGCGGCTTCCTGCTCTTCGCCTACTCGACGGCCATGGAGGCGGCCGCGCGCTGCACGCTCGGGAAGTTCATCCTCGGCCTCGAGGTCCGCTCGCTCCGCGGGCCGATGACCTTCGGGAAAGCCGCCGTCCGGAACTTCCCGAAACTGTTCTGGTTCGCGTTCCCCCTGCTCGACACGCTCGCTGGCCTCGTCGTCGACGGAGACCCGCGGCAGCGGTGGTCCGACAAGATCCTCGGCACGACGGTCGCTCAGTCCCACCTGATCGATGTCCGCGTCCAACGCCTGGACGGGGCCGACACCGACGGGCGCTAGAGCCCCGAAACTCCCGAACAACGTGATGGTGCACGAGTTCCTCGGGCTCCTCGGAAAGCCGGATGCCATCGTGATCTTCGAGGCGCCCGACGCCTCGACGGCGGCGGACTTCATGGTGCAGTTCAGCCGCGTCACCGACGCGACCACCTCCCTGGCGTTGCCGATCGAAGAATTCAAGTGGACGTGGTGAGCCGTCCGGCCTCGCCGGTCTCGGGGTCACAGGAAGAACCACTGCCAAATCAGGGCCACGGCCACGATCACGAGGGCCGCGACCTCCCACGATCCGAGGCCCGCGAGTTCCCTCCGGGGCTTCGGGTCGAAGTACGCCGCGAATCCGATTCGGCCGTCGTTCGCCCCTGTTCCGTCCATCGAGTCCCCTCCGCGCACGGTCTACCGAGGGATTCTACGGCCCTTAGCGGTTCCGGTGGAATGCCCCCCGAAGAGGGAAAAGCGCCGGGGTCGCCGTGGAGGGAGAGGGTGGCGGCTCCGGCGCATCATCGTGAACCGAGTTCGCGACGCTCAGGGTGGACCAGCCGCCGACGATATTAAGGGCTTATTGTACACCCGTGAAATTCCAATGCTGGAGTGAGAGGGGGCGGCGTTCCATGTACGAAGTGAGAAAGGTGAAAGGGAGGGCCCGGAGGCCCTCGTGTCGTGCCATTACGCGACGGTCCAGCTTCGGGTCTGGATCTGGCCGCCGTCGCTCCACAGCAGGTAGAACACATACGATGAGGCCGTCGTGAGCGCGACGCCGTTGCCCGCCACACGGAACTGGTCGCCTTCATTGATCGTGTTACCACCGCCGATGTCGGTCCAGTAGATCCGGTAGACGGTGCCACTGATGGTGACGCTGGCGTATCCACCGCTCGTCGTGGGCATCGCCACCGCGGTTCCGGCGCTCGTCCCGCGCTGCAGGTTCACCTTGTAGTTCGACGGGCCGACCGCCTGCGTGACGCCCGCGACCGCGAACGTCGCGTTTCCCGGGCTGGTGCTGAGGTCCACCGAGCCGAAGGTTATCTGGGGCCTCGTGGCGCCCGGGCCGACCAGCAGGCCGGAGACCATCACGTATAGCACGGCGGCCAGCACCACCGTGATCGCGACCATCAGGATGGTCGCAATGACGGGGGACACAGCTGCCTCATCCTTGCGGATGATGCTCTGCATGGTTTTGTCCTCGCTGCGGCTCTCGCCGCATCGTGCCCACCCTCCGAGGACCATATCAGGGTGTCGTTTTGAAAATCAATCATGAAACCATCGGCCGATCCCGAGCCGCGCACACGGAGCCAAAATCGGCCAGTAGGTGGTGGACCGCAACCGCTCGGACGGCCGCAAGGCGAGGTCGGAGCTAGTTGGCCCACGAGCGGCGAGCGAGGCCAGCCTCGTAGAGAAGAGAAAGATGAAAGGGAGGGCCCGGAGGGCCCTCGTGCTGCGCGACTATGCGACGTTCCAGCTTCGGGTCTGGATCTGGCCGCCGTCGCTCCAAAGCAGATAGAACACATACGAGCCCGATGGCGAGAGGGCTACGTTGTTGCCCGCCACCCGGAACTGGTCGCCTTCATTGATGGTGTTGCCACCACCGATGTCGGTCCAGTAGATCCGGTAGACGGTGCTACCGACGGTGATGCTGACGTACGACCCGCTGGTCGTGGGCATCGCAATCGCTGTTCCGGCGTTTGTTCCAATCTGCAAGTTCACCTTGTAGTTCGCTGGGCCGACCGACTGCGTTACCCCGGCGACCTGAAAGGTCGCGTTTCCAGGGCTAGTCGAGAGGTCCACCGAGCCGAAGGTCACCTGGGGCCTTGTGGCGCCGGGTCCGACTAGCAAGCCGGATACCATCACGTACAGTACCGCGGCCAGCACCACCGTGATCGCGACCATCAGGATGGTCGCAATGACGGGGGACACGGCTGCCTCATCCTTGCGGATGATGCTCTTCATGGTTTTGTCCTCACTGCGGCATTCGCCGCATCCTCCGCAGGGGGGTCCCGACGCTCTTAAACGTGTCGCGCTTAATATTCGAACCTGAGAACCACTTGATAAAGGGGTCTTTCCCATGGAGGAAAGTGGACGCTCGAACGGGCCCCGGAAAGGGTCGTTTCGGGCGGGTGATCGTATATAAAGGTCAGTCCCCGAGTTCGACCGTCTCGTCGCTGACGAGGACGAGCATGTTCCGGATCTCTTCCGTCTCGTATTCCTGCATCGAGAAGATGACCGTGTA
>WNFV01006323.1_pt1 | contig 14045 bp, 12 predicted proteins | sample 5400101 | NCBI WGS metagenome assembly WNFV01 (sample SAMN13153361, study PRJNA577476) | soil metagenome | isolation source: 115 cm soil or saprolite under grassland replicate 1 | place: USA:California | collected 2016-06-15 | reverse complement strand
CATCACGACAATCCGAAGCCGTTCGTCTGGACGAAATCCGCCGACGAGATCCTCGCGAGCATCGCTCGATTCGCCCAGCGGACCGCAGATACCCGGGCCGCGCAACAAATGTCGCGAACCATGATTACGGGACACTAGCGGCTACCGACGTGCAGGCCCAGGGCGACGGCGCCCTGTTCTGGAAGATCAGCAGCGGCAACACACGGGCGGGCATGCCGTCGTTCGGTTTTCTCCCCGAGGCACAACGATGGCAGGTCGTTGCACCTTCGCTCGTTGGCTAAGCTGGTACCGACCTTGCCCTCCAAGGTGACAACGTTGGCATTCCGGCCAAGATCCGAGGGAATCGGCCGATGAGTTCGGGAGATTCTCGCACCGGTGCGAAGAATCTCGCGCTACGTGGTCTCAGTTCCGGAGTCGACCATGGACGTTCTTCATGGCTGCACCGATAGTTCGTGTCCGGACGCGGCCCCCTGCGAATGTGTCTGGATGTGCGGACGGGATCGCACGCGATTGTGCTGTCAACTCCGGCGGCACAGCGAACAGGATTTCGAGATCGAGGTGGTCAGGAACGGCCGTTTGTACGGCACGTATCGCTTCGTCGAGCGCAAGGCCGCTGTCTTGTTCGCCGATCGCCTGAGAAACACGTTCGAGGCGAACGGATGGATGGCTGCGTGAAAGTGAGTAAGATCAATGGCCTCAATCGTCTGAGGGAGGCGTAATGCGCGGCAACGACCAGGTCATCGCCAAGCTGAACGAAGCCCTGCGCGAGGAACTGACGGCCATCAACCAGTACTTCGTCCATGCGGAGATGTGTCACAACTGGGGATACCATCGGCTGGGATCCCTCATTCGAAAACAGTCGATCGGCGAGATGAAGCATGCCGAAGAACTGCTCGAGCGCATCCTCTTCCTCGATGGCGTCCCGCAGATGGAGCCACTGCCGCTGAGCATCGGCGCTGATGTAAAAACGCAGTTGCGAAACGATCTCGACCTCGAGCTGAAGGCGGTCGTCGCGTACAACGAGGCGATCAAAGTTGCCCAAGCCGTCGGCGACAACACGTCGCGGGAGCTGTTCGAGCGGCTGTTGAAAGACGAAGAGGGGCACGTCGATTTCCTCGAAGCGCAGGGGCATCTGATCGAGCAGATCGGCTACGAGCGGTATTTGGCGCAGCAGATTGCCGGCGACGATCACTGATCGTTTACTTCCCGATTTGCAATGCTCGCTTGTGTTGGGGTGCGCGCGATCCATCTCACGATTCTTCTCGCCTCGCTGTTGGCGGTCGGCTTCCCCGCCGTTGCCTTGGGTCAGGTTGGCGGTAGCCTGTCTGGCGCGATCAAGGATCCAAGCGGCGCTGTTGTTCCAGGCGTCACGGTGACCGCCACGAACACCACGCTGGGGACGATCTTCACGACCAGGACCGACGGGCAGGGCCTCTACTCATTTCCGAAGCTTCCAGTCGGCCGCTATGACGTGACGATGCAGCTTGACGGTTTCAAGCCGCAAAGACACGTAGGCATCCAGGTCGATGCGGACAGCGCCCTCCAGATCGCCGCCACACTCCAACTCGGTGAGCAGTCGGAAACCGTCACGGTGTCGATCAACGCCGTGCGGGTCGATACCGTGTCGACGCAGATTGGTGAGGTCGTTCGGGCTCAGACGATGACGACGCTGTCGCTGAACGGCCGCAGCTACACCGACCTGCTCTCGATTCAGCCCGGCGTCGTTCCAGCGACGACGATTCAATCGAACAGCGTGATCATGGCCGGCGTGACGGGTCCCATCGCGCCGTCCGGCGAACTCAATCCGGGCATCGTCTCGGTGAGCGGCCAGCGCGAAACGGCGAACGGCTTCTACGTCAACGGCAGCGACGTTCAGGAGCGTATGAACGGCGGAACGGGCGTCGTGCCGAACCTCGACTCCATCGAAGAATTCCGCCTGCTCACGAACAACTTCGATCCTGAGTACGGCAACTACAACGGGGGCATCGTCAATGTCATCACGAAATCGGGCAGCGACAGGTTCCGTGGGAACGCCTTCGAATTCTTCCGCGACACGAACCTCGATGCCCGCAACTACTTCTCGCCGGACCGCGCAGAGTTCACGCAGAACCAGCCGGGCGGCACGGTCGGCGGTCCGCTCGCGCGAGGCAGGGCGTTCTTCTTCGGCGACTATCAGGCGACGCGGACAACGCAGGGCATCGAGACGGGGAATATCTCCGTGCCGTCGCAGCTTAATCGCGGCGGAAACTTTTCCGACGTCGCCGACGACCTCACCGGTAGCGTCAACGGATCGTTTTGGGCCGGCGTCCTGGCCCGGCGGCTCGGGTACGCCGTGAGCGCGGGCGAGCCGTACTACACCCCGGCGTGTACGACGACCGCGCAATGCGTCTTCCCCAACGCGGTGATTCCGTTGCGCGCGTGGTCGACGCCGGCGCAGAAGCTTCTGCCGTACGTGCCGTCGCCGAATGTCGCCGCTCGCACGCTGTCGACCGGCGCGTTCAAGCAGACCGTGCGCGACGACAAAGGATCGTTCCGCGTCGACGGCACGACCGCGCGGTTCGGCCTTCTGACCGGCTACTACTTCGTCGACGACTACACGCTCGACAACCCCTACCCGGGCCAGCAGGGCGGCGCCAATGTGCCCGGCTTCGATGCGCTGACGATTGGCCGCGCAGAGCTCTGGTCGTTCGGCGGCTCGAAGACCTTCGGCGAGACGACGGTCAACGACCTTCACGCCAGCTTCACGCACAACCACAACGACGTCGGCGTGCCGAACGGCGGCCGCGGAGTGAGCCTGGCCTCGCAGGGGTTCGTCACCGGCCCGGGGACGCCAGGGATCGTCGTGCTGGCGCCGCAGTTCGAGGGGATCGAGAACCTCGTGTTCAACACGTTCACGATGGGCGTGACGATTACGGGCGTCAATCAGACTGGCGACACGCTGCATGTGAGCGACAGCCTGTCGAAGGTGTTCGGAGCGCACACGGTGAAATTCGGCGGCCAGTATCAGTTCCAGCAGGTGCGGCTCGAGCCGAACGCGACGTTCAACGGCACGTTCACGTTTGCCGGTACGGAAACCGGTTCGGACTTCGCCGATTTTCTGCTCGGCATCCCGAGCAACTACATTCAGTCGTCGGGCGGCGTGTTCTATCTGCGGAATCGGTACGGCGGCGTCTTCGCGCAGGACAGCTGGCGCGCGCGCTCGAACGTCACCGTCAACTACGGCGTGCGCTGGGACATCATGGCGCCGTGGTACGAACGGGATAATCAGATCCAGACCGTCGTTCCCGGTCAGCAGTCGCAGGTCTATCCCGATGCGCCCCGCGGTCTCGTCTTCCCCGGCGACGCCGGCATCGCGCGCGGGCTGTCGCCGGCGCAGTGGGGCAACGTCTCGCCGCGCGTCGGCGTGGCGTATTCGCCGAACGATCGGACCAGCGTGCGTGCGAGCTACGGCCTCTTCTACACGGCGTTCCAGGGACTCTCGGCCGGCATCATGTACGGGGTTCCGCCGTACGGGTACAACTACCTGAGCCCCGCGCCGCCGATCTTCGAGACGCCGTTCATCACCGCGGCCGACGGCGCGAACAACCGCCAGCGCTTCCCGCAGCAATTCCCGGCCTTCGGCGCGTCGCCGACCGCGCCCGTCGCCGACATCGACTGGTCGCGGTTTCTCCCTGTGAACGCCGACCCGTTCTTCGGCAGCTCCAACAAGACGCCGTACTCGGCGAACTTCATGGTGTCGGTCCAGCGCGAGCTCGCGCCGAACATGGTCGCGACAGCGAGCTACGTCGGCACGCGCGGCCACAACATGCTCGTCATCCAGCAGGCGAACCCGGGCAATCCGGCGCTCTGCCTGAGCGTCAGCGAGCCGAACCAGGTGGCATCAGGAAGCGCGACCTGCGGTCCGTTCGGCGAAAACGGCGTCTACACGACCGCGTCAGGAACGGTCATCAACGGCACCCGAACCGTGCTCGGTTCCGACTACGGCACGATGACCAGGCAGACCTCCGAGGGGTACTCGCGCTACAACGGGCTCGAGCTGAACCTGCACCATGCGAAGGGCGCCGCGAGCATTCTGGCCGGCTACACGTTCAGCAAGTCGGTTGACGTCGCCTCGAATCTCGGCGAACAGGTGAATCCGTTCGATATCACGAAGTCGGAAGCGCCGTCTGCTTTCGACCTGCGTCACAACTTCGTCGTCAGCTACAGCGTCGAGCTGCCGTTTGCCCGGGTGTTCGACCGCGCGAATCCGCTGACGTCCGGCTGGACGCTGTCGGGCACCACGCGGTTGAGCAGCGGGTTTCCGGTGACGCTCTACAACCCCACCGACACGTCACTGCTCGGGACGTTCGGGAACGGGGTGAACAACAACCTCGTCGACACGCCGAACGACACGCCTGGCTGCGATCTGAAGATCAACCGCGATCCGGCAAAAGGGCCCGCATTCGACACGAGCTGTTTCAGCCTGCCGGCGCTCGGCCAGCTCGGTACCGCGCCGCGACGCTTCTTCTACGGACCCGGGATCGAGAATGTCGACCTGGCGGTGATCAAGCGTGTGGCGCTCGACAGGACGCGAAGCCTCGACGTCCGGCTGGAGATGTTCAACGTCTTCAATCATCCGCAGTTCTACGGTGCGGGCGCGATCGACGGGAACATCGCGAGTCCGACATTCGGCAACATCGTGGCTGCCGCAGCACCGCGATTCATTCAGCTGGCGGGAAAGTTCTCGTTCTAAAATCGTGCCGACACCCGTCAACCGCCGCGCGAGTCCTGTGGTACGGTGCGCAACGTCTGTGGCAACAATCTGGCGATCCGGGCGAGCGCCTGACGAGGAGCGGCGTGTATCACATTGATCGCGCCGGCAACCGGGCTCTCACGCCCGGTTTGCTTCGTCCACGCGTACGCGTCAGCCCGAACGTCTGGTGTCTCGGCGCGACGAGTCTCTTTACTGACATTTCCTCGGAGATGGTCGCCAGTGTCCTGCCCGCGTACTTGATCCTGGGCCTCGGCTTCACACCGTTTGCCTTGGGCGCCGTCGACGGGTTGTATCAAGGCGTGGGCGCTGCAGTTCGATGGGTGAGCGGGGCTGCGGCTGACCGATGGCGCCGGCACAAAGAGATTGCCCTCGTCGGATACCTGGTCTCGGCGGTTTGCAAAATCGGACTGCTCGTGGTCAGTGGGTGGACTGCAATCGCGACCGTTATCGCCGTCGATCGCGTGGGGAAAGGGATTCGAACCGCGCCCCGCGACGCGCTGGTCTCATTGAGCAGCGAGGCATCGGCGCTTGGGAGCGCCTTCGGTGTGCATCGTACTCTTGATGCCGCTGGAGCGCTGATCGGCCCCCTGGCAGCGTTTGCCGTTCTGATGATGACGCCGCACGCCTTCGACAACGTCTTCATCATCAGCTTCTCGGCAGCGTTGGTTGGTCTGGGCGTGCTCGTGCTCTTCGTCGAGAACGTCGGGATTCCCATCGATGGAGCGAAACATGAGCGGCCGGATTTCATCGCAGCGCCCGCGCCGAAGAATCGGCGCTTTCTGTACCTGATGGTCGGCGCGTCTGCGCTCACGCTCGCCACGGTGAGCGACGCGTTCGTTTACCTGCAGATTCAGCGCAGCTCGCGCTTCGTGGCGGCAGCGTTTCCGCTCATGGCATTCGGCACCGCGGGAACCTACATGCTCCTCGCCGCGCCGGCGGGTCGTCTCGCGGATCGCGTAGGAACGGGCCGAATGTTTCTCATCGGTCATGTCGTCCTGTTTCCGATGTACGCGCTGCTGTGGATCGCGGCGCCCGGCGTCTCGGTCGCGCTGGTCTGCGTGTTGTTGCTGGGGGCGTACTACGCGTTGACCGACGGCGTCCTAGCGGCCAAGGCGAGCTCAATGCTGGGGCCCGCCGTTCGTGCCACCGGTCTGGCTGTCCTCGGCACGGCGGTCAGCGCGTGCCGGTTCATCGCGTCAGTGACCTTTGGGGGCATCTGGACGGCGTGGGGTCCGCGCACGGCGATCGCCGGCTTCAGTGCCGCCCTCGTCGTGGCGCTACCGGTCGCGGCCTTCGCGTTCACGACGAGGCGCACGCCATGATCGCCGCGCGCCGCCACTTGGTCTTGTTTGTCGGTGTGTGTCTTGTGGCGCTCGCGCTGCCAGTCGCGTATATGACACGCAGGGCGCATTCGAGAACCTCACTGTCGTACCTCGATGCGCCGATCCGGACGGTGCCGCTCGATCGATTGACGCCGGATCAGAGAGGCATCCTGTTCCGCAGCACTCGCTCCGATGAAACGTTCGGCCACGTCGTATTCCTGCCGTCCGAGGCGCTCGACGGTCCGTGGTATGTCTCGACGCTCCAGTGCGACCGTGTGTATTTTCAGGGCCAGCGTGGCGTGTGTCTGACGGAGGAAAACGCTCTTCTGCCGCCGTACGCGGTGTCAATCTTCGACGATCACTTTCGGACAGGCCCAAGGAAACCGCTCACCGGCGTTCCAAGCCGGACGCGGCTCTCTCCCGACGGACGCCGTGCGGCATTCACCGTGTTCGAGTCGGGTCACTCGTACGCGGAAGGCGGATTCTCCACACGGACTACCATCGTTGACACCGTGTCGAGCGCGCCGATCGCGGATCTGGAGGACTTCGCGGTCTCGCGCGATGGTGCGCCCTTCAAGGCCGCTGATTTCAACTTCTGGGGCGTCACGTTCGCAGCGGACGGGAACCGGTTCTACGCCACCCTGAGAACGGGCGGCGCGAATTATCTGATCGAAGGCGACATCGATCGACATGCCGCACGCGTGGTGCGGTCAGGCGTCGAATGCCCGTCGCTGTCGACCGATCAGCATCAACTCGCGTTCAAGAAACGAATGGATCGGTCTGGTGTCCAGTGGCGGGTTGCGATTCTCGATCTTGCCAGCATGCGCGAAACGGTGCTGGAGTCGGAGGAGCGGAGCGTCGACGACCAGGTTGAGTGGCTCGACTCCAACCACGTGCTGTACTTTGAGTCCGGAGAAGACGGAAATAACGTCTGGAGCCTCCGGACGGATCGACCTGAGCGCCCGCAGATACTCGTTCGCGGTGGATACTCTCCGGCCGTCCTGCGATGGAACTGACCTTACCGGCGAGAATGGCCCAGCGTGATGAAGCCCTTGCCCAGTGCCTTGCCCACGTCCCCCGTGCCGAGAATGCCCACGTTCATTTCCGAGCCTCTGGCTCAATCACGGGCTGTTCAGCATCGGCGCCCGCGAATGCGCGAACCGCTTCGCGCGAGGTCCATCGGGTTATGACGAGAAACTCGGTCTGATCATACGGCCCGGATCTCAGATGCAGCGCTGCCGTACACGTGCACCTGCCAATCGAGCGACGTCAGCGGCGCGAAATTGTCGTTCGAGTCCGCCGTGACCCACGGCAAGCGATCGCCACCGTGAACGCTTCCCGCGCGGCCGTCGCTCAAGCTGCTGCGACGGTAATTCAGCGCCGTCTGCGAGATGGTGCGAAACAGCAAACGCCGTGTGGCGTCGAACCTCAGGAGCATTGGAAACAGGATCCCGCACGACGGACGAACCTGTCAGAGGCCTTCGCGAAGATGTGTCGGTACGCGTCAGGCGGAATGGAGAGGACGTCGTCCTTCTCGAACACGGCGCGCTTACCCGCGAACTTGGTCGAGCCGTGCTTCTGGCTCGGGGCCCGCGACGACAATCCCAGGCGACCAGTTCGGCCGTCCGCCTTGTGTCCGTTTATATCAAATATTGACAATATCTGCCATCGCGTCTAGCCTCAGACGGGGGTATTGCATGAACGTGTCGTTGACGCCAGAGCTCGAACGACTCGTAAACGAGAAGGTCGAGAGCGGTTTGTACCAGACTGCCAGTGAAGTGGTCCGTGAGGCGCTCCGGCTTTTGAAGGAGCGCGACCATGCGCGTGAGCAGCTTCGTGCCGACGTGCAGGCCGGCTTCGACCAGTTGGCTCGTGGCGAGGGACGTGCGTACGACAGGACCTCAGGTCGACAACTCGCCGAGCGGATCAAGTCGCGCGGTCGTGCAGCTCGCGCCAAGAAGTCGTAGATGCCGTATCGGCTGTCAACCCTGGCCGAGCAGGACCTCGAGGAGATCTGGTCCTACGTCGCCGAGGATGCCAGCGCCGCCACCGCCGATTGGCTCATTGATGCCATCTTCAATCGATTCGAGTTGCTCGTCGAACAATCTCGCATGGGTCGCCATCGGCCCGAGTTCGGCGAAGGTGTTCGTATCGACACGATCGAGACGTCTTGATCGCGAGAGTCCTTCACGGTCGTCGTGATCAAGCCGCGGCATGGTCCGAGTGATACCGCTCTCGCTTCATCTCCTGACTGCGACCGGTTTCATTGGCCAAGAGCCGGTCAGTCGAATCGAAACGTGGAGAAATACTGGAGACGGCTGAACAGAGCGGCACGCGGAAGTTGAAGTCCCAGAACGAGATCGTGGGCTTGAGAGGCAGGGATTCGAGACGGACGCTGATCGAGTGTAATTTGTTGTTTTAGAAGGAGATCTGGCTCTCCGGTTGGAGGCGGGCCCTTTCGCCTGCAAAGTTTCAAGTTCTCTTCAAGAATTTCCGTCGACGTGCGAGAGCGAGGTTCAGAGTTGCCCAGGCCCCCGAACCGGTGCGACACTCACACCACACGATGACCGCCGAGTCGTCGGACGACGAGCTTGTCCGGCTGCGCCGCCTCGCCGTCGTCGAGGAGCTGCTGACGCCTCTTACCGGCGTGCTCGACGTGCGCGACGTCTTCACGCACGTTTCGGACATCGCGGGTCGTGTTCTTCCACACGACGCCATCAGCCTTCCCGTCATCACCGACGATCAGACGAGCGTCATCGCCTACGCGACGACGGCGACGGGGAAGTACCCGACCAGCCACCCGGTGCCGGACGTGCTGCGCCGACTGATGGCCGAGCCATGGGAATTCGAGATCTTCGACGACCTGCAGGCCACGCCTGCCGCGGATCCCTACAGCGCATCGCTCGGATACCGCGCGGAGCTCCGCGTGCCGATCCGGCTCGAGGGCAGGCTGACCGCGCTGCTAGTGATCGTGTCAAAGGCGCCCGCGGTCTACCGTCCGGCCGACGTCGTCGTCGCGCGGCGGATCGCCGAGTACGTCGCGCTCGCGCTGTCGCACCAGCGGCTCGCGGAGCGCGCCAGGTCCGCGGACGAGCTTCGTGCGCGGACCGCGACGCTCGAAATCCTCGACGCCCTGCTGGCGACGCTCATCGACACCGGCGAGCTGCCCGAGGTGTTCGATCGCATTTCGGCGATCGCGCGCAAGGTGCTGCCACACGATACGCTGCTTCTCAACGTCGTACTGCCGGATCAGCGACACGGAAAGGTCTATGCGAGCAGCGGCGTCGATGGCCGGCCGTTCGCGGAGGTATTCGATCTCCCGGACGTCGTGGTCAACGACTCCGACCTGGAATACATCCTCACCGACGATGTGACCGAGGACCCCGTTTGGCGGGACCGGGAATCGGCCGCGCGAGGTTATCGCTCGGCGCTGCGCATCGCGATTCGGCTGGACCGGGAGCTGATCGGATCCCTCGTCTTCCTTTCTTTCACGCCCGCCCTCTATAAACAGACCGATCTGCTCGCGGCGCGACGCATCCGCGATCGGCTGGCGCTGCACATCACGCAGGGCCGCGGCGCGGACGCGGCGAGGCGCGCCGCCGAAGCGACCGAGCGGGCGCGGCAGCTCGAGATGCGCGTGCGCGCGCTGACCGAAGAGCTCGACGCGCGATCGGGATATCGACACGTCGTCGGCGAGTCGCCGTCGTGGCGGCGGGCGCTCACGGAAGCGACGCAGGTCGCGGGCACAGAAACGACCGTGCTGCTCCTCGGCGAGTCGGGTACGGGGAAGGAAGTCGTCGCGCGGTTCATCCACCGCGCTTCGTCGCGCCGCGACGGACCGTTCGTCGCGCTGAACTGCGCCGCGCTGCCGGAGCACCTGCTCGAAGCGGAGCTCTTCGGATACGAGCGCGGGGCGTTCACGGGCGCGACGCAAAGCAAACCGGGTCACCTCGAGCAGGCGTCCGGCGGCGTGCTGTTTCTGGACGAAGTGGCCGAGATGAGCGTCTCCGCGCAGGCAAAATTCCTGCGCGTGCTGCAGGAGCGCGAATTCCAGCGCCTGGGCGGCACGCGGGTCCTGAAGACCGACGCGCGGATCGTTGCCGCCACGAACCGCGATCTGCTGAAAGCGATCGAGCGCGGGCAGTTCCGCGAGGATCTGTACTATCGGCTGCACGTCTTCGCGATTCACCTGCCGCCGCTGCGCGAGCGGCGCGACGACGTGCTGCCGCTGACGGAGGCGTTCGTCCGGGAGATCGGACGATCGATCGGCCGGCCGCCGGCGGGCATCTCGCGCGAGGCGCGGCAGGCGCTGCTCGGCTACCACTGGCCCGGCAACGTCCGCGAGCTGCGCAACATCCTCGAGAGAGCGGCGATTCTCTGCGACGGCGGCCTGATCGCCGTCGAGCATCTGGCGCTGCGTCCTCCCGCGGGTACAGCGCAGACAATCGCGTCGCCGACGCAGGTGCCGGCGGCCGCCCAATCGATCGCCGCGCCGAACGACCTCAAGTCCGTCGAGCGCGCGCTGATCTCGAGGGCGTTGACGGACGCCGGCTTCAACAAATCGGTCGCCGCCAAGGCGCTCGGCCTCACGCGCGCCCAGTTGTACGTCCGGCTCCGTAAACATGGACTGGACAAACAGGACAAAGACAGTCGCTGATCGCCGATCGCCAACGTTGGCGATTCCGGCGCACGTCGGGCGCGGCCCCGACGCGTGCCCGCGATGCCTGCCCGCCGCGTAATTCGCTGACGCTCCAGTCTTTCGGCCGACATCCGCCATCGATACCGACGTATGGCTTCGCGCTTGCCATTTGTCCGATGTGAAAGGCGGTCGTGACGTGGCGCAGCGAAGCATCGAAATCCTGATCGGTCGGCTCATCACCGACGAGGCGTTCCGGTCCGCGTTTCGAGCCGACGCCGTCGCGACGCTAACCGGATTCGCGGAATCCGGCTACGACCTCACGGCGCTGGAAATCGCGGCGCTAGGCGCGACGCCTCCGGAGGTGTGGGAGCGGGTCGCCGAGCACGTCGATCCGCGGCTGCAGAAAGCGTCGTTGAGCCAACGCGCCACGGATGAAAGAGAGAGGCCATGACGATCGACGAACTCGAGACGGCCGGATGGAGTGGAGCGACGCGCGCTGCAAAAGCCCTCGTGCTCGCAGCGGGCGTCGAAACCGCAATCACGATCGGACACTTCGTCTACAGCGCTCACCTGTACGAAGACCCGGACCGGCTCCACGTCGTCGGACCCGCGCTCGCCGTGCTCGCGATCACCGGCGCGCTGACCGCCGTGTTCGTCTGGCGCCCGGGCCGAATCCTCTCCGCGGTGCTCTCGGTCGTGACGGGTGTGATGTACGTCGCCGTGTTCGGTCTGTTTCATGGCGGGTACAGCCACCTGCTGAAAAACATGGCCTTCTTTGCCGGAGCGCCGGACGAGACGCTCGAGTGGCTTTTCATGTCGTCCGATTACGCGCGGCCCGACGATGTCGTGTTCGAGATCAGCGGCATCCTCGGACTCGCCGCAGCCGGATTCGTGGCGTTCTGGCTCGCGCGCCTCGTCCGCGCGACATGGCAGCGCCCGGATCGCCGCGCCGACGCGCAGCGGTCACCGCAACTGCAGGCAGCGTCGCCGCAGGGCGGACCGCTGCGTCTGGTCGGCCTCGCGCTCCGTATGCTCTTCGATGCGCCGTTCAAGAGCCTTGGCACGCTGGTCGGCGTCGTCGTTTCCGTGTTCCTGATGGCGCAGCAGTCGTCGCTGCTCTTCGGCATCCTCGGACGTGTCACGTCGTTCGTGAACAAGTCGGGGGTCGACATTTGGATCACGTCGGTCGCCACCGAGAGCACGGACGCGACCGATAGCCTGCCGGCAAGCAAAGTCGGAGCGGCTGCCAGCACGCCCGGCGTGGCGTGGGCCTCTCCGGTCGTGCAGGGCGTCGGCCGCGTGACCAGGCCCGACGGCGTCCGCGAGTACGTGAAGATACTCGGCGTCGAGCCGCCGCGCTACGCCGGGTTGCCGCGATCACTGGCGCCCGGCACCTCGCCCGCGTCGCTGCGCGCATCGGGCCGGGTCCTCCTGAACTGGAACGATCGGCCGACGTTCGCGGCCGCGGAGCCTGGCGATCGTGTCGAGGTTGACGGCAACGCCGGCGTCATCGCGGGATTCTTCCAGGGCATGGACCCGCACAGTCCCTACTACTACATGTTCGCCAACATCGACGACGCGCGCGCGATGACGGAGTACCCGCTGGATCGCGTCACGTACATCGCGATCGGTCTCTCGCCCGGCTATCGCGTGCGCGACGTGAAGGCGAATCTCGAAGCGCGGATTCCGGAAGTGCTGGTGAGGACGCGCGACGAGTTCGCCACGATGGAAGAGCGCTACTTCCTCGTGCGCACGCCGGTTGGTCTCGTCTTCGGGATGGGGTCGCTGTTTGCGGCCCTCATCGGCGCGGCGATCGTCGCCGTCACGCTCTACTCGACGGCGGTCGATCGCGCGCGGGACTACGGCACGCTGAAAGCGATCGGCGCGCGGCGTACCGACATTCTGCAGCTGATGTTCGTGCAGGCGTGGATCTTCTTCGCCGTCGGCTACGCGGTTGGCATGATCGAGTTCTTCGCCGTCCGCGCGCATTTCCCGCAGCTACCGATGGTGGCGCCGCCCAAACTCGTCCTCGGCGTCGCCGCCGCGGCGTTCGCCTCGTGCTCGCTCGCGTCGCTCGTGGCGATTCGCCGCGTGCTCCTCGTCGATCCGGCAATCGTCTTCAGGGCTTGACGGCCATGCGCACCAGCGACTCGAACAACACGATCGCTCTCGAGGGACGCGGCATCGGACGCGTGTTCGGACGCGGCGAGCTCGCGGCGCGCGCGCTGCATCCGACCGACATCGAGATCCGCCGCAACGAAGTGCTCGTCATCATGGGGCCCTCCGGCAGCGGCAAGACGACGCTGCTCAGCATCCTCGGGCTCGTGTTGACGCCGACCGAAGGCGAAGTGCTCGTCGACGGATCGCCGGTGTCGAATGCGACGCCCGACGAGCTCGCCGTCCTGCGCCGCGACCGCGTCGGATTCATCTTTCAGCAGTTCAACCTGTTGCCGAGCCTCAGCGCGGTCGAGAACGTCGCGGTGCCGCTGCTGCTCTCGGGAGCGCGCCGTGCCGACCGCGTGTCGCGGGCGATGCGCGCGCTCGAGCTCGTCGGCATGGCCGACAAACGCGCCGCACGGCCGCGGTACCTGTCCGGCGGCCAGCAGCAGCGCGTGGCCATCGCCCGGGCGCTGGTCAACGACGCGCCCGTCTTGCTCTGCGACGAGCCAACGGCGTCGCTGGACGGCGCGAGCGGCAGCAGCGTGCTCGGCATGCTGAAAGATCTGACGCGAAGCGCCGGGCGCGCCGTCGCGATCGTCACGCACGATGAGCGCGTCCTCTCGATCGCGGACCGACTGATACACGTCACCGACGGCCGAGTGCTTTCCGATCAACTTCAGGAGACGTTATGACTTCGCCAGCGAAGACCTGGCCGTCGATCGCGGCGATTGCCCTGTCGACGGCGCTCGCCGGCTGCAATCTGCACGGCAAGCCGACCGTCGAACGAAAAGCGCGTCCCGCCGGAGCGGCGCGGCCGGTTGCCACCGAAGCGACTGAACCCGCCACCGTTGTGTCGCCGGGCATCGTCGAGCCATGGGGCGCGCAAGTGGATCTCTCGGCGCAGGAGTCCGGCTGGATCGCCGGCATCCTCGTACACGAAGGCGACATCGTCCGCCGCGGTCAGCTGCTCGCCACGCTCGACGACACCGCGCAGCGGCGCGCCGTCGAACTGGCGGAAGCCGACCTCGCGGAAGCCGAAGCCGCGCTCGCGAAGATCGAGCGCGGCGCGACGCGCGAAGAGCTCGAGCAGGCGCGCGCCGACCGCGATGCCGCCGCGGCCCGCGCCGCATTCGCCCGCGCCGCCGCCGCGCGCCTGGCGCGCCTGCACGAC
>WNFV01006445.1_pt1 | contig 14048 bp, 12 predicted proteins | sample 5400101 | NCBI WGS metagenome assembly WNFV01 (sample SAMN13153361, study PRJNA577476) | soil metagenome | isolation source: 115 cm soil or saprolite under grassland replicate 1 | place: USA:California | collected 2016-06-15 | reverse complement strand
GCGGCCAACGCGTCGACTACGCCGCCTCCATGGCCGGCGCCCTCATCACCAGCCTCCCCACCCTCATCGTCTACGTCATCCTCGGCCGCTGGTTCATCGGCGGCCTCATGGCCGGCGCCCTCAAAGGCTGACCCCACCCCGACACCCCCGGCGCTCGCGCCCTCGCAACGGACCCCCGCGTGGTGTGAGGCATGGTGACGGCGGAGGATGCTGGCATGACCAAGGCTCTCGTCGTCGCCGGTGTGGTGCTCGGCCTGTGGGCACTGAGCTGCCTGTTCATGGTGCTGTTCGCGCACCGGCTCCCGCCGGGGCTGATGCGGGACGTCGCGGAGTTCCTGCCGGCCTGCGTGACGACGGCGCGGACGCTGCGCCGCGATCCCGCCGTACCGCGCCGGGCCAAGGTCGCGCTGGTGATCGCCGTGCTGTGGGTGCTGTCGCCGATCGATCTGCTGCCTGAGTTCCTACCGGTGATCGGGCCGCTCGACGACGTGGTCGCGGTGATACTCCTGCTCCGGTACGCCGCGCGGAGCATCCCGCGCGACACCCTCCTCGCCGCCTGGCCCGCCAATCCCCGGTTGCTGAACCGCCTGCTCGGTGAGGCCCGCGTCACGGGCAGTGAGCCCGAGCCCGAAGCCTGAAAACCGTCGGATTCGTGAGGTGTGATTCCGGCCTGTCGGTGTCGGGCAGCGATCACACTCGCATGTCCGTTCGTGAGGCATTTACATGACCGACCCGACGTCGCCGTCCGGCGGCGACCAGAACTGGTGGCACAACGACCCAAGTGGCGACCCGCCGGCCGCTCAAGACCAGATCGCGCTCAACTCGGCGACGATCCCAGCCCAGCACTTGTGCGTCTACGGCAACGCCTCGAGCACCACCTGCGCGGACGCGCGTGAAGGGCAGCGACATCCCCGCCCTGTCCTTCAGCAAGTCGCTCGCCGCCGCAGCGAATTGGCAATGAGAGTGGTGCGGCCTCCCTACTCCGCAGGTCCTGCGTTCGACGTCCTCGGGTGTCGAACTATCGGTCTGCGCGGGTGATCTGTGGTCCCTCGGAGTACCAGCGCCACGACGGCAGTCCTCGCTTGCGGGCGCTGTGGCTCAACAGTGCCAGGGCGATGAGTGTGATCGTCAGACCGCCGGCGAGCATTCCGGCGCCGATCCGCGGTGTTCGGCGGTCGGCGGTCCATTGTCGCGCGTCGACCATCGCCAAGGCCTGCCGTGGGGCGGCTGGCTTGTAGATGATCTGTAGCGGGGCGGCGTAGCGGGTTCCGGGTCGCGGGGTTTGAATGCCTTCGGTCATGCCCTGGGCGTCGTACTCGTAGTCGATCAGCGGAGTCTCCAAGGGTCGGCCGTCCGAGGTCCGAAAACTGACATGGACGCCGGCGACGGTCGGGGATCCCCTTCCGGGCGCGACGTCGACCCACACGGTGTCGGCGATAGCGAAGTAGCCGTCCTCGAGCAAGTCGCGGCTGAGGCTTTGCCTCTGAAGTACGTCGAGCAGAATGAGCGCGCCACAGACCGCCACGATCAATGCGGGCACGCCCAGCCAGGTCGGTCCGCGGCCAGGCCAGTCGATCCTGCGCTTCACAGACCCAGTCTCTCGTGCCGAGACGTGGCTCCCACATGGCCGGCCTGTGCGCGGCACTCGGCGTCGCCAGTGGCGTGGGCCATCTCCTCGTCGTCTCCGTCCCGCCACACCAGCTCGAAGTCCTGGCGGGCGATCTCGGAGGGTGCGTTCGAAGGTGCGACGGTCTGACCAGCCTTTACCCTCCTCGCCGCCCGGCCCGCCAATCCCCGGTTGCTGAACCGCCTGCTCGGTGAGGCCCGCGTCACGGGCAGTGAGCCCGAGCCCGAGGCCTGAAAACCGTCGGATTCGTGAGGTATGGTTCCGGCCTGTCGGTGTCGGGGACCGATCACGCTCGCATGTCCGAACTTCGTGAGGCATTTACATGACCGACCCGACGTCGCCGTCCGGCGGCGACCAGAACTGGTGGCACAACGACCCAAGTGGCGACCCGCCGGCCGCTCCACCGGACGCGCCTTCCGGCGGCTGGCGCAAACCCCACCAGGACTCCCCGTCCGACGCGCAGCCCGGCGACCCGCTCCAGCAGGCCGGCACGGCGCCCTCCGACCCCGCACCCGTCGGCCAGTCACCCGGCACGAGTGCGCAGCCGGGCCCGGATCAGCAGCCGCCGTACGGTCAGAGTCAGGGCGGTCCGGCGCCGTATGGACAAGGTCCGGCCGGGCAGCCGTCGCACGGGCAAGGATTGGGCGCGCCGTCGTCTTACGGGCAAGGCGCGACTGGACAATCGCAGCACGGCCCGGGCCCGAGCGGCCAGTCGCCCTACGGCCAAGGCCCGGCTGCACAGCCGCCGTACGGTCAAGGCCCGGCTGCACAGCCGCCGTACGGCCAGGGCCCGGCTGCACAGCCGCCGTACGGTCAGAGCCCGGCTGCGCAGCCGCCGTACGGGCAGGGCGCGACCGGGCAGGCGCCGTATGGGCAGGTGCCGTTCGGGCAGCCGGGGCAGGTGCCGCCGTACCGGCCGGACGACACGCGGCCGCTGTTCGCACCGGACGGGACGAACGCGGCGCCGTACGGTGGCCAGCACCCCGGCGGCCAGGGCTTCGCGCCGGGCCAGGTTCAGCCCGGCTTCCCGGGCGGACCGCAGTACCCGGGCGGCCCGCACCCGGGTGGACCGCTCCCGGGTGGACCGGGACCGGGCAACCCGTCCCGCAAGCGCGCCTGGATCCTCGGCGGCGCGGCCGCGCTCGTGGTCGCCCTCGTCGCCGGCGGGGCGGTTGCGGTAACCAACCGAGACAGCGAGGTTCCCGTCACGGACGCCTCCTCGCAGGCCAGCGAGTCCGGGCCTACCGCTCCGATCCCGACCGGCTCGTTCACCGACGGCCTGTCGTCGACGGCCCCGACGCCGAGCAAGCAGGCTCCGGCCGAGCGCAAGCGCACGCAGGCGGACGTGGACCGTGGCCTGCTGATCTACGACGACGTCTACATCCAGCCCGCCAAGGGGTGGCGGAAGACCCGGAAGACGAAGACGGTGATCTGGCTGACGGCGCGCGGTAAGGGCATCGTCGTCGCGGAGGTCGACCCGTTCGGGGTGAACGCCTCCACCGCCGTCCAGCAGATGGTCGCCAGCGAGATCAAGGGCGACAAGATGGTCGGGGTGCGGAAGGGCCCGGTGCGCAAGCTCAAGCCCTCGAACTCGAACATCGCCAGCGAGGCGGAGATGAACTTCTCCGGCCGGGTCAGGGTCAACGGCGTGAGCATCTCCCTCGCCGGGAAGTGCAGGACGATGACGGGCGTCGAGTCGATCCACAACGTGACGGTGAGCGTCTGCGCCGTGGCGCTGAAGGCCGACTACCAGCCGACCTTCAAGGACGCCGTGAAGATGGCCGCCTCGGTCGCTCGCTCGATCTGAGACGGCGGCCGGCGGGCTTGATCACCGGACGCACAATGGCGGCATGCGTGTGCGGGCTCCTGAACTCAAGGGTCGCGGCTGGCTGAACACCGGCGGTGAGTCGTACTCGATCGCGGACTTCCGGGGGCGGTTCCTGCTGCTCGACTTCTGGACGTTCTGCTGCGTCAACTGCCTGCACGTGCTGGACGAGCTGCGGCCGCTGGAGGAGAAGTACGGCGACGCGCTGGTCGTGGTCGGGGCGCACTCGCCGAAGTTCGCGCACGAGGCGGACCCGGACGCGCTGGCGGCCGCGGTCGAGCGGTACGAGGTGGCGCACCCGGTGCTGGACGACCCGGAGCTGGTGACCTGGCAGGCCTACACCGCGCGGGCCTGGCCGACGCTGGTGCTGGTCGACCCGGACGGGTACATCGTGGCGCAGTACTCGGGCGAGGGCCATGCGCACGCGCTCGAGGCGCTGCTCGCCGAGCTGGTCCCGCAGCACGAGCGTGCCGGCACGCTGACCCGCGGCCGGTCCCCGTACGTCGCGCCTGCTCCCGAGCCGACCGACCTGCGCTTCCCCGCGAAGGCGATCCGCCTTGCGAACAAGGGCTTCCTGGTCGCCGACGCCGGCCACCACAGCTTGGTCGAGCTGGCCGCCGACGCCACCACCGACGTACGACGGATCGGCTCGGGTGAACGCGGACTGACCGACGGGCCGGCGGACGAGGCGCGCTTGTCGGAGCCGAACGGGCTGCTGCTGCTGCCGGCGGAGATCGCCGCCCTGGCTGGGTACGACGTGGTCGTCGCGGACACCGTCAACCACGCGCTACGCGGCGTGGAACTTGCCTCAGGTAACGTTCGCACGCTGGCCGGCACGGGTGCGCAATGGATGGACGGAGACGGCACCCGCAACCTCAGCTCGCCCTGGGATGTCGTCTGGTGGCGCGACCGGGTCTGGATCGCGATGGCCGGCCTGCACCAGCTCTGGACCTTCGACCCGCGCACCGGCGACGTCGAGGTCGCGGCCGGTACCACCAACGAGGGCCTCCGCGACGGCGAACCGCACCAGGCCTGGTTCGCGCAGACGTCCGGCCTCGCGGCGACCGAGGATCGCCTCTGGCTGGCCGACTCGGAGATCTCGGCACTACGGTGGATCGACGACGCCGGTGTGCACACCGCGATCGGCACCGGCCTGTTCGACTTCGGCCTGCGGGACGGCAAGGCGGGTGAGGCGCTGCTCCAGCACCCGCTCGGCGTGACCGTGCTGCCCGACGGCTCGGTGGCGATCGCCGACACCTACAACAACGCCGTACGACGCTTCGACCCGCGCACCGAGACCGTCGAGACGATGGCCACCGGACTGGCCGAGCCGAGCGGAGCCGTTGTCGACGGCAACGATCTGCTCGTGGTCGAGTCCGCGGCGCACCGGCTCACCAGGATCCCGCTCGGCGCGAGCGCGACCGCGGACGAGTTCAGCCACCGGACCCAGCGGCCGCCGACCGAGCTGAACGGTGGCCCGGTCACCGTGCGGGTCGTGTTCGAACCGCCGCCGGGGCAGAAGCTCGACGAGCGGTACGGCCCGTCAACCCGGTTGCGGATCACGTCGACGCCAGAGGCGCTGATCACGGACGGCCGCGGCGACTCGACGGACCTGACCCGGACGCTGGTCATCGACGACCGGGTCGGTGACGGCGTGCTGCACATCGCCGTGCAGGCCGCGTCATGCGACGAGGACGAGGCCGAGTTCCCCGCCTGCCACATGCATCGGCAGGACTGGGGTGTTCCGGTCCGGATCACCCCCGGAGGTCCGGACCGCCTCGACCTCGTCCTCTCCGGCGCCTGACCGACTCAGCGGCGCCGGGCCCGCGACTCAGCGGTGCTCCTCCTCGTGGTGGATCACGTGGGTGATGCCGTGCTCCCGGTCGTACTTGGCGATCTCGGGCGTGGTGTCGTACGTCTCGTCGACCGTGAGGTCGTGCGTACGGTACTGGTCCTCGACCTCAGGATCGACCTCGTGGTGCTCGACGTCGCGGCGGCGGTTGCTCAGGATCCAGGTCAGCACCATGCCGAACGCGCCGGCCGCCATCAGGATGTAGCCCATCGCGGCTAAGTCGATGCGGTCGATCCGGTCTGGTATCGCCCAGACCAGGATCGCGCCGACGGTGAGCAGGAAGATGCCGGCGGGAATGCTCATCGTGAGCCTCCTAGAAAATTCCCAGTGGCCTGGCTGCTGAAGCCACATCCTCGACGCTAGCCGCGCGCGCTCGTACGCTCACCCCCCGGCGCGTCGCTCATGACCGGCGGGCTCGCCACGAGGCTTGTGACCTGTCTGGCGGCGGTAGCTGCCAGAGGCTGGTTGGATGCGGGCATGAGCGAGTACGACGGCTTCAGCGTGTCGGCCGACGGCGCGGTGGGCCGGCTGACCATCGACCGCGCGGACAAGCGGAACGCGGTGACCAGCGCGATGTGGCAGGCCCTGCCGGACCTGCTGGCCGGGCTCGCGAAGGACCCGCAGGTCAAGGTGCTGGTCGTGACCGGCGCCGGCGCCAGCTTCTCGGCCGGCGCGGACATCGCCGACCTGGTCGCCGGTGACGACCCGGCCGATCCGATGGCGGCGATCCGCGGACACAACCTGCGCGCCCAGGCCGCGCTCCGGGACTTCCCGAAGCCGACGATCGCGATGATCCGCGGCCACTGCATCGGCGGCGGCATGGAGATCGCCGCCTGCTGCGACCTGCGCTTCGCCGACCGTACGGCGGTCTTCGGCGTGACACCTGCCCGGATCGGCGTCATCTACCCGCCGGAGGCGATCCGCGGACTGGTCGAGCTGGTCGGCCCGGCGACCGCGAAGTACCTGCTGTTCAGCGGCGAGCTGCTCACCGCCGACGAGTCGTACGCGAAGGGTCTCGTCGACCGCCTCTGCGACGACCTGGAGTCAGACGTACGACGCTTCGCCGAGGTGCTGCTGTCTCGCTCGCAACTCACCATCCACGCCGTGAAGGAAACCGTCGCCGCCCTCCTCACCGGCACCGACCCTGAGCCGGCCGCCCGCGCCCGCTACCTCGAGACCTTCACCTCCGGCGAACTCCCCGAGGGCGTCGCCGCCTTCCGCGCCAAGCGCCCACCCGCCTTCACCTGGACCCCGTAGCCCCTACCCGCCGCAGGATTCCGCCGAGTCGTGGATATCGGCGCCCGGAAAACGCTTACCCCAACCAGAAAGCCACGACTCGGCGGGTTTGCGGGTACGGCGAAGGCGCGGCCGCTTGAAGGACGGCGGGGCGGGGTACCGGGGTGCCGAGCATTGAGCCGAGGAGGAGCGATGGACGGCACAACTGTCCTCTGGATCGTGCTGGCCGCGATCGTCGTGGTGATCGTGACCGGGCTGGTCGCGATGATCGTCCGCGGCCGGCGAGTAGGACGGCGCGACCGCGACCGGGACGCGGCGAACGAGATCCGCCGGCAGGTGGCGGCGTCGAGCCCGGCGGTGGACAAGCAGGCGGCCGTCGCGCGCGAGGTGCACGCACGAGCGCAGCGGGCCAGGGCCGAGGCCGAGGAGAAGCTCGCCGAGGCGGAGCGGCTCGAGGCCGGCGCCGGCGAACGCCAGCGGCTCCTCGACGCGTCGCGTTCCGGCCTCGACGACCAGCTGCGCCGCGCCGACGAGATCGACCCGGACGTGCCGGCCCCCGCCCCGGACGGACCGCGCCCGAACGAGACGTCGAGGACCGGCGAGCATGCCCGCGCGATGCCTCCGGACGCCGGGCCGGACGCGGGGCCTGACGCGGGCCCCGACGCGCGGGGTGAGGGCGAGCAGCGCGCGAGGCACGCCGATCGTGGGAGCTCCTGAACACGAGCGCGTCAGATCAGGTAGCGGAACTCCGCGCTGCCGGGTTTGACGCGTTCGATGTCGAGCGGCGCCTTGTCCATCCGGTCGAGCAGCCCGGGAAGGTCGTCCGCGTTGCCCATCTCTATGCCCACGAGGGCGACGCCGGTCTCCCGGTTGTTGCGCTTCACGTACTCGAACAGGGTGATGTCGTCGTCCGGGCCGAGCACGTCGTCGAGGAATTGGCGCAGTGCCCCCGGCTCCTGCGGGAACGTCACCAGGAAGTAGTGCTTGAGCCCCTCGTGCACGAGTGACCGCTCGATGATCTCGCCGTACCGGCTGACGTCGTTGTTCCCGCCAGACACCAGGCAGACCACCTTCTCGCCCGGCCGGACGGCGACCACCGACCGCAGCGCCGCGGTGGCCAGCGCGCCCGCGGGCTCGGCGATGACGCCCTCGGTCTGGTACAGCTCCAGCATCTCGGTGCAGACCAGCCCCTCCGGCACGGTCACCAGCTCGGCGCCGATGCGACCGACCAGCTTGAGCGTCACCTCACCCGCCCGCCGGACCGCCGCGCCGTCCACGAACGTGTCCAGCTCCGGCAGCGTGACCGGCTCGCCGGCCGCGATCGCCGCCGCCATGCAGGCCGCGCCGGCCGGCTCGACGCCGACGATCCGGACACCCGGGTGCCGGCCTACCAGCCAGGTCGCGACCCCGGCGAGCAACCCGCCGCCGCCGACCGGCACCACCAGCACGTCCGGCGGCCCCCCGAGTTGCTCGACGAGTTCCACCGCCACCGTCCCCTGGCCCGAAACGGTGCGGGTGTCGTCGAACGCGGGCACCAGGGTCGCGCCGGACCGCCGTACCTCGGCGAGTGCCGCCGCGGCAGCATCGTCGTACGAGTCGCCGGTGACGATCACCTCGACCTGGTCGCCGCCGAGCGCGCTGATCCGGTCGCGCTTCTGTCGCGGGGTGGTGCGGGGGACGAAGATCTCGCCGCGGACGCCGAGGGTGCGGCACGAGTACGCGACGCCCTGGCCGTGGTTGCCGGCGCTCGCGCAGACCACGCCGGCGGCGCGGTCCGGCTCGGCCAGTTGCGCGATCAGGTTGTAGGCGCCGCGCAACTTGTACGACCGCCCGACCTGCAGGTCCTCCCGTTTCAGCCACACCTCGGCGCCGGTGCGCGCGGACAGCCGGGTGTTCCGCTGCAGCGGGGTCCGGACCGCGACCGACGCCAGGCGGGTCACCGCCGCCTCCACCGAGTCGGCGTCGACGGGTCCCGGGAGCACTCGGCCGCCGGTGGGCTGGATGGTCGACATCGGGTTTCGACTCCCTCGAAAAATTGGACGTATTCAATCGTTCACTTTGTGTAACGAGCAGGGCCTTGGAAAGGATAGAGGGGGTAACAACCGCTCTCACGGGGACTGGAGGGCAGACTTGGCATGATTCCGTTCCGGCTATGGGGCGACGCGTTGTGGTGTGGTCAGGAGGTGGTGGGTGCTTCGGAACACGAGGCCGCTATCCGCTCCTTGCTTCCCGTACCGTTGCCGGGCCGCGGTGCCGATCTCGACACCGTGGCCGATCTCGTGCCTGAACCGGAGAACCGGTTCGACCCGTCCGCCATCGCGGTCCGGGTAGCCGAAAAGGTGGTCGGCTACCTGCCGCAGGACGACGCCCGGCATTATCAGCCGGTGCTCGCGGACCTGGTCGCGCAGGGTTTCCAGCCTCAGGCACCGTGCCGGGTGTCGGCCAGTGAGTGGGAGGCGGCGGACTGGGACAGGAGTGGCCTCGGGGTCACCGAGTTCCACGCCAGCGTCGCCCTTGCCCTGGCGCTCCCGCACATGCTTGTTCCGCTCAACTTACCGCCTGCCGGCAACTACCAGTCGTTACCGCATGGCAGCGCAACCGTCGTACCGATGGATCGCGGCGGGTTCGACCTGATCGCGCCGTACTTCCGCCCAGAAGGAGAGTGCTGGGTCTATGCGACACTGCACGCCGTCGAGCCCATCACTGCGAAGAACGAGAAGCTGGCGGTGGAGGTTCGCCTGGACGGCGAGAGGGTCGGCCGGCTCGGTCCGGCATGCAGCACGGACTTCCTGCCGGCCGTCCAGTACCTCACGGATGTTCGGGCGGAGACCGCGGCGCGGATGATCGTCCGTGGTAATCCGCTGCAGAGCGAGATCGTGCTGTACGCGGCACGCTCGAACGAGCTGCCGGCGACCTGGCCGGACGGACTGACGCGGACGCCGGTGGCGACCGCCGAATGGCCGTACTGGATCGGGGACACCAGCAGCGTCTGAACCGTTGTGCACGAAGGCCCGGCGCCACCTGTGCCGGGCCTTCGTGCGTCTCTACACGGTGCCGAGCACCTCGAAGTGGAGGTCGGCCAGGCCGGGCAGGTCCTCGTGCTCGTGGTCGGCGTAGATCCGCAGCGCCTTCTCACCGGTCAGCTTGTTGTACGTCGCGAACTGCGTCGACGGCGGGCAGACCGTGTCCTCGAACGCGGTGGTGAAGTCGACCCGCGCGGTGATCCGCGGCGCCAGGTGCTGGATGTCGATGTACCCGAGCCGGGTGAACACCTCGTCCTCGCGCAGGTGCCGCGGGTCGCGCTTGCGGAACCACTGGTTGATCTCGTTGTACGGCGAGTCGTCCAGGCTCAGGTCGTACGCCCGCCGGTAGTCGGTCAGGAACGGGTACACCGTCGCCACCAGGCTGATCCGCGGCTCCAGCGCGGCCGCGACCAGGCTGAGCGCGCCGCCCTGACTGTGACCGGCCGCCGCGACCCGGGACGGGTCCACCTCGTCCAGCCCGAGTACGACGTCCGCGAGCCGCCGCGCGTCGAGGAACACGTGCCGGTAGAAGAACCGCTCCGAGGAGTCGTCGAGCCCGTCCACCACGAAGTGCCGCGGCCCGAACCCGCCGCCGGGCTGCTCGGCGTCCGCCAGCCCGACCTGCCCGCGCACGTCGAGCTGCGCCACTGTGTACCCCGCGGCCGCGTAGGGGAGCAGGTCCACCCACGCCGGGGTCCCGCCGCCGTATCCGTGGTACATCAGTACAGCGGGCCCGGGTGCGCTGGTCTCGAGCGGCCGGACGAGTTTCGCGTGCACGCGGGTCCCACCGGTGCCGGTGAAGTACAGGTGCTCACACCGCGCGTACGGCGCGTGGAACGCGGCCGGCCTGATCTCGACCTGCGAGTCGACGGTCGCGAGCTCGGCCAGAGCCTTGTCCCAGAACTCGTCGAAGTCGTCCGGGCGCGGATTCGTCCCGCCGTAGGTGAGCAGGGCGTCGTACGAAAGATCGAACTGCAACGGCATCAGCGCGGCTCCTCACGTGTCGGAGCCCCATTCTCACTGAGCCGGCGACTCGCCCGCGGTGCCGTCCCACGGGGTGTAACCGTTCGCGGTATTGAGCCGCTCGCCGAGCTCGGTCTCGAGCTTGCCGCCGCGGCCCTCAGCCAGCCAGCGCAGCGGGATCAGCACTGTGTCCTCGGCGCGGGTGGTCCGGATCGCCAGCGCGCTGCCGTGCGTGGTCTCGACCCGCCCGACCGCCTCGACGTCCTTCCACGCGGTCCGCACCCCGCGTACGTCGATACCGTCGTCGTCCAGCTTGGCCAGCAGCGGCGGCCGCGCCACGATCCACAACCCGGTCAGTGTGACCAGCCCGCCGAGCAACAGCACCACGGCGATCACGCTCGACGGTGCGCCGAACCCCCACAGCACGGCGGCCAGACCGAGGATCATCAGCCCGAGCGCGAACACCCCGATGAACCGCTCCGGCCGCATCCGATACCTCGACGAACTCACCCGCACAGCATCCCAGAGGGGGGCTACTTCTGGTCCGGGTGGTAGGCGCAGGCGTCCTTGAGGTCCTGGGCCTCGCCCGGAGTCGGCGTCGTCGCGGGCCGCTTGGTCGAGGCCGACGTCGGCGCCGTGGTCGGCTTGGGCGTCGAGGTGCCCGCCTTCTTCGGATCGGTGGCCTTGGCGATGATCTCGCGCATGCCCTCGTAGTTCGGGTTCCGGCCGTTGGGGAAGTTCTTCCGCTTGTCGAGGTCGAGGCTCGTGACCTTGGCGCCCTTGACCTTGAGGCCGAGCTGGACGAACGCTGGCAGCAGCTCCTGCGGGATGTCGGTGCGGAGCAGCTTCTTGCCGGCCGACGCGATCGCCTGGTACTTCGTGACGACGTTGGCCGGGTCGGCCGCGTTGACGATCGCCTGGATCGTGCAGCGCTGCCGCTCCTGACGGGAGCCGTCCGACAGCCCGTACCGGCCGCGAGCGAACCAGAGTGCCCGGCCGCCCATCATCTTCTGGTTCGGGCCCGGCTCGATGTAGTCGTGCGGCAGGACGTCGTCGTTCGGGTCCGACATGTCCTTGTAGTCGCCACCGATCGGAACCCGGTAGTTCACGTTCACCTTGATGCCGCCGAGCGCGTCGACGATCGAACGGAAGCCCTCGAGGTTGACCTGCATGTAGTAGTGGATCTTCAGGCCGAATGCCTCACCGACGGACAGCTTCAGCACGTCCGCGCCCAGGTTGTCCGAGGGCCCGAGGATGTCCGGGTAGCGAGCCGGCACGTTGCGGTACATCGCGTCGAGGTAGAACTCCGGCTGCTCGGTGTTCGGTCCCAGCGAGGGGTCCCAGAAGCCGTCCGGGTACTTGTCGTGCAGCGGCGAGTTCTCGGGGAACGGCATCCGCATCCAGTTCCGGCTCAGCGAGATCAGCGCCGTGTTGCCGGTCTTGGTGTCGATGCTCGCCACCATCACCGTGTCGGTACGGGTGCCCTCGCGGCCGACGCCGTCGTCGGCGCCGAGCAGCAGGATGTTCAGCCGGGGGGTGTTCGCCCACGGGTCCTTCTTGTTGACCTTCTCGCGGGTGGCGCTCTTGGATTTGCCCTCGGAGGCGAACACCGACGAGACCAGGTCGCGCTGGGCCATCACGCTCTGCGCGGCAACCGCCATCGGGGTCGCGATCGCGAAGCACAGCAGCCCGACGAACGCGGACCCGAACGCCCGGCTCGCCGTACTGGCAGTCGCGGGGCGGAGCAACCGGTGCGAGGAGATGATGATCGCGATCCAGCACATCGCGAGGAAGACCAGGACCCCGGACATGACCAGCAGGTCCTGCGGGTTCACCGCCAGCGCCAGCACCTGCTCCCGCCGGGTGAGACCGACCAGCGCCGCGAGCCCGACCAGGCCGAAGGTCAGCGTCATCACGAACGCGCCGAGCTTGGCCCGGCCGCCCATGATGAAGCCCGAGCCGGGGAAGAGCGCGCTGACCAGGGTGAGACCGATCGCGCGCGGCACGGACCGGGCGCGGTGTGCCCGGTGACGACCCGCCGGACGCCCCATCGGGGTCGACCTTCGCGCTTCTTCGGACATCTCTCCAGTCTCTTGTCGGCGGCCAGGAACGGCGGGCGGCGCAGCACATCTACTTAACACGACGCACGACGGCGCGTGAAAGTTGACACGGAACCGCCCCGTCCGGTTGCCGCACTGCGACGCAAGGGTACAGGTGACGTAGTGCCACCTCTCAACCACGCCATACCGTTTACCCGCTCGGCCCGCTTTGGCGCTCGGCGGCAAGGCCGGATACTGTAGGCCGTCGTCGTGCCGCTATTGTGCGGCCGGCAAGGAGGCGTCGCCTAGTCCGGTCGATGGCGCCCGCCTGCTAAGCGGGTTGAGGGCAATCCCCTCTCGCGGGTTCAAATCCCGCCGCCTCCGCCAACGACAGGGACCCCCAGCGCTCTTTGCTGGGGGTCCCTGTCGTTATCTGACGCTGTGGGATTTGGGAGGAGCGAAGCGACGGCTCCCGCCGCCTCCGCCACACGACTGCGGGTCCCCAACGGTTTGCCGGGGACCCGCACTCGTTTCAGCCGCGGTGGCAGCGGCGGCAGGCCGGGCGGGTGAGCCGCGCGTACGACGTGGCGGCGAGGCCGAGTCCGACGCCCCAGACGACATAGGCGGGTACGGCGGTCCAGAAGAACCACGCCGCGAACGGACCGTCGGCCGCCGAGATGCCGCGGAACGTGTCGGCCACCATCTGGCCGAGCCCGATCCCGAAGTACGACGTGATGCCGACCGACAGCACCACGGCCGGTCCGAGTGGAAGCCGGCGCGGCACCCGCCGCCCGGCCACCGGCAGCACCCACCGCGGCCACACCCGTCCCCACCCGTGCACCAGCCCCAGCGGCAGCACGGTCCCCGCCAGCAGGAACAACACCTCGAACGCGTCCAGGGCCACGCTCGCCACCAGCGGTACGTCGCCCCAGCCGGCGGCGAACTGCGCGCCGAGCCGCACCATGCACCCGGTCATCGCGGCGTACGCACCGGCCCACGCCCACGCCGGCGTACCTTCCGGCCGCACCCACCGATCGGTCCGCCCGCACGCCGCGCAGGCCGACCGGAGCCGCCGCTGCGCGGCCAGCGCCGTCGCCCCGACCAGTACGGCGGTGGCCAGCCCGCCGAGCCGGTTGGCGACGGCCGACGGCTGCACCGTCGGGCCCATGCCCGGAAGCACGGTGCCGACCAGGTCCAGCAGGAGCAGGCAGCTCGACACCGCCAGCGTCGCCGCGACCGCCCAGGCACCGACGACCACCGACTACTGCGGACGTGAGATCAGCGCCGCCACCAGCGCGAACGCCACCGCGCACAACCCGGCCGCGGCCCAGGCCGGCACGAACAGGCCGACGCCCCACGGCCACTCCGGCTCGTGGCCGAGTGCGAACCACCCCTGCACCGCGCCGTACAGGAAAGACCACAACAGCGCGAGTGGAGCGGCGCGTTCGGTCCAGTGCGGTCGTACGGCGGTGGCGGGTGCGGC
>WNFV01006319.1_pt1 | contig 14048 bp, 20 predicted proteins | sample 5400101 | NCBI WGS metagenome assembly WNFV01 (sample SAMN13153361, study PRJNA577476) | soil metagenome | isolation source: 115 cm soil or saprolite under grassland replicate 1 | place: USA:California | collected 2016-06-15 | reverse complement strand
GTGGTGGTGACACTGCTGTGATGGTGGTCGACCGAGGAGGTTGGTGGTGAGCGGCAGTAGTGGTGGTGGTGGTGGTGGTGGTTGGTGAGAGGAGTTGAAGTTCGAAAACTTCAACTTACATGTGACGAGTTCTGTCACATGACTGCACCCGCAAATTTTGGACTTAAAGAAATTTCAAAAAATAGGTCGAGTTTTTTTCCCACCTTAACAGGTGTAAAATTTACAGCAATTAAGGTTATAATTTATGCTTCTATTTTTTATTGTAAAAAACTACCTTTTGTGGTAGAAAGATATTTCCTACCTCTACAGGTGTAAAAATTCTTTGTAAATTTACACCAATTAAGGTTGTTATTTATTCATCCATTTTTCTTGGTAAAAAAACCACCTTTTGAGGTGGAATTAAATTCCAACCTCAAAGGTGGTTTTTTACATTACAACCTTAACCATTGCTTTTCTCACATCACCCCCTTAGAGGTGAATTTTCCCCACCCTTTGGGTTCCACAGTGGGCCCAAACTGCATCATGCTCCCAATCCACCTGAAGTCTATATGATGAGATAACACCTACACCTCTCAGGGTCACTGTACGAGTAAAATATCACTGATTCATCTTTATGAACAACCACTGTGAGACCCAAGGGGTGGGAAAAAACAACAAAAAAGGCAGGTTGATGTAAATAGCGATGGAAAACATTGTAATGTAAAAACTGACCTTTTTCGGTGGGACAAAAATTCCAACAGTTTTGGTAGAAATTTATAACAAAATTCAGGAAAGTAACACACACCCTAAAACATTGTGATTTTTGGTAGAATTTTATAGCCTTTAGAGTAGGAATTATATACAAGAATAGTAAAAAGGTTTTTACAACTTATAGAGTAGGAATTATATGAGGATAGTAAAAAGGTTTTTACAACTTATAGAGTAGGAATCATATAAGGATAGTAATGAAGGTTCTTACAACTTATAGGGTAGGAATTATACAAGGATAGTAATGAAGGTTTTTACAACTTATAGGGTAGGAATTATACAAGGATAGTAATGAAGGTTTTTACAACTTATAGAGTAGGAATTATATGAGAATAGTACTGAAGGTTTTTACAACCTTTAGACTAGGAATTATTTACATACTCACATCTAGCCAGGTCTCATCGAACACCGTTACACTGGATGACCTCCTGTCAATGCTCATAGAGGAATCTGATCACCAACAAGCTCAGTGATCAAGAGGGAAGACATCCGGAAAAGGAAAAGACAAAGAAAACAAAGTGTTGGTGGTAGGACAGTTGCTGAAGTTGAAGGGGAAAGGGAAAGGCAAGCATGGAGATTTGACATGCTATAATTGCAACGTCAGCCACATCAGCAAGAAACCAAGGAAATCCAAGTTGAGGGACAAATCGGGAAAGAACAAGAAAGGCGATGGTTTGGATACCACAAAACCATCGAAGGACACAGAGGAGAGTGGTGCTTGGGCGGCAGTGGAGGAATTGGATTGGATTGATGATGTGGTTGAGGAAATGGAAAACAAGGGATTAGCCAATATTGTTGAAAACTTCAATGATACATCTGGAGAGGCCTTCGTTACTGAAACTGCAAGAACAGAGGGGTTGCCAAATTGTACAACTCTGGCTGCACGAACTATACTTCCCCTTACCGCACAAAGCCACTGAATATCACAGAATTCCACCATGATCTCCCAGTAGTGTCAAAAAGTCCCCATCTTCCACCCTGTTGAGTGCCTGACCTTGACTCAATTTCGGAGCTAGTGACAATATTAGAATACACAGATTAAGTTCTAAATGGCTTACCTTGAAGGGTTTATGATGTTTTTCAATTGGTGCTAGTTTCACTTGAGGCATGAATGTAGATCAAAGAAAAAGACTTGGGACAATTGAAGTGGTCCGTGTTTTGCAGCAGTAATAATACAAACAGTAAATATGTAAGATGTAGCTATAATAATAAAAAAATCCATTATTTAATGTTGGAAAAGATAACAAAAAAAACTTACAATGGCTTCAGTCCACCTGAATTTCCATGTTATTGCTCCGATCAATGATAGCCCACTCACCCCTGTCCTTCACTCTTCCGACAACACATTGTACCGTTTTCATATCAACAACCTCTTCAATGCCAAATTCCTTGTAGTAGTAAATGCCCTTCCCTAATGTTGTTTTGACTTCCCGAATTAGTGCTAAGATGACAGTTGTTGGCCCATCCAAGTTCAATCGCGGCGCTGAAGGTAATTCTAAAAGAAGAATGCGCTTCAGTTGGCCAAAGAAATTTTGCATTTCAAAGTCTGGTGTTTTTCTATGTTGACGGGCATACCGATCTACAAGTTGGGTATACTTGGGAAGAGATGCTCAGAAATTGCATTAGGGAAAGAAACCAAGACTCACTCGAACAAAGGATGCATCCCGGCTGTCTTCAGTCTCTTTGACAAAATGACGACCAATCATAAGGTCACCTCCTTCAAGACGACTGACTCTGCCGTACTGAGTAATCGGCTGATCCAATTTGATGACTGATTGAACAACACTCTTCTGGACATTAAAGCGTGTTGCTAAACAAGCCAAAACTTTGTTTCGTATTGGCGGGGGTAAAATTTCGCATCGTCGGGGAGCAGCAAGCATGTAGTGCGGATCTGTTTAAATTTCAGATGAATAACCAGTAAAGAGGTGATTAATAGAACATACACAACTCATGTACAAGGTTGCTGCTTTCCTTTTTGTCGGGATCCAAATGTAGTACTTCATAGAGATCATAAGAGAGTCGGATTTGATTGAGCTGTGCAGTTGCAGTGACAAAAGAAGTAATAGATGCATATGGGTAGCGTCTGCTTCTGATCGATTGAAGTAAAGTATTGCAATGTCGTTCCATGGGGTATGCCCAGTAGGTCCAGACAGGACCAGCTACTCTGATACCCCATGCCATATGAAGAAGGGCGTGGATGGTTAAAGGACAGGCGGAAAGCCGAGCAGGATCATTTTTGTAGTACAGCCTATATCAGTTTGAGTGTGATATATGAGAGGAATATAAGAGGTGCCCACTTTTCATATTCCTCTACCCACAATCGGAAACCCTCATCAATTTGATTCAACATTTCTTCCGAAATCTCGAATGCCAAACAAAGCTTGAGAAGTTCAACAAGCTGCATGAAGTGTCGGTAGCATTGAGGCCTTTTAAACCTTCCACATAGCACAATCGGAGCGATATACAACGTCCAGTTGGCATACATCTCAGCATTCATTAGGTACCGCTTCGTTGCAATGTTGGGCACTGGAGCCCCAAAAGCTGCCGGAATTGTTGCTCCACATGCTGCTGTAGCAGCTCCAATTTCATTCCAGATATGCGACTCGATAAAATAGCTTTCGCCTTCGTGATCCAAGCCTTTGAATTTGCCAGTCCAGAACTCAACGAGGTTAGGAATTAAATTCTCCCAGATAAGATGCATGAAGTCGAATGGGAATGAGGAAGGAAAGGAAATTGAAGATATGGAACTTAGAATCGGTATGCCTTTAATGCCATGTTCCTTAGCGAGCCGTTCATGTGTGGCATTGTCAGGGGCCATTTCAACATTGTGAGCTTGTTTCATTAGCTTCTCATGAGTGCGAATGGGAAGATTGGATGGGTCATATCGACGAGGTTTAGCTCCAGGAATCTTGTCTCGTCGCAGGGGGACATAGTTAGTGCGAGAATTGAAGCGAACACCTTTGATGTCGCATATTCGACAAGGGCTGATGCCATTCTGCCCCTTCATGCGCATAATCAGAGCCATAGCGGGAATATCGCCAAATGCCAGGATGAGATAGGCATGGAGTAAGAATAATGCCTGGTCAATTGCATCGAAAGTCTTGACACCGAGCTCCAGCTGAATCAGTTCTTGGACAAGTGGCCAACAAAATGAATCCCAATCCCAAGGCTTTTTTGGACCCGGGACTGTGGCAACATGAATGCAATATTTCTTCTGGAAACGGATTTCTGGAGGGAGATTGTAGTTGAAAAGGATGATGGGCCAACAAGTCTTATCGCGCTTCTTGAATGGAGTGAAACCGTCCGTCGAAAGGCCAAGTGCAATGTCACGTTTATCGGAAAAGTAGAAGAATGGATGGGTGTCATCAGCAGGAACAATGGTGTTAAGTAAAGACCGATAATGGGAGCCATCGAAAATGTCCTTAATAACACCAGGCTCATGTACATGATTTGCTCGATAGCGCATCTTCTCCCCATGTGTAGAGTTCGCCGACATAGCTTGTAACCGAGGTATGACAGGGAGATAATCAAAATATTTGCGTGGCCTTCCATTGGCCTTGAATCGTGCTTCCTTGCATTTGGGGCATTCAGTGAGGTCCTTATACTGTCCGACAAAGCAAACACAGCTGTTTGGACAACAGCTGTAACGTACAGACTGAAATCCAGCAAGAGATCGAATGCGCTTCTTGGTCATTTTCAGGGTGTCCTGTCTGGAGTTCGGGAAAGCCTTGGCAAGTCGACTGAAGGTACGATCCGAAAGGTGATCCTCCACTTTGAGCGTATAACGTCGAAGTAGGCTTAGGTCTGATTCTCCCAGAGACTTTCCATCTAAAGTGTTGTTAGCTGGGTAGGTAATTCACACAATAAGGACAGACCTAAAGCTGCAGCTTCACGTTCGAAGGCTTCGCCAAGCAGGTCACATGTGGAAAGACCTGGTATTTCAGAGTCAAAAAAAGAAGGGTCGTCCTCGTCCTCGTGGTTATTGCTGTCTTCGTCTTCGTCTTCGTTCTCGTCCTCATCGTCTTCATCTTGGTCTTTGTTCTCGTTCTCGTTCTCGTCCTCCTCATCCTCGTCCTCGTCCTCGTCGCCTCCGTCTTCGCCATCACCGTTGTCGCGTTGGCCAGTTCCCCAGCGCATTTCCATTACATGCTGGGTTCTCTCCACAAACTTCCTCTGCCGATGCGTATCCACCACTACTGCAGGGAAATCCTCTATCGGGTCTGCATCCATTGGGAAAGTTGGGGCAATCTCAGGCATTTGGTTCTCCTCGAATTGAGCCTCCTTGAGTCGTTTGCGGCTGCCATCCTGGTCAAGATTGGAAGAAGCCCGCTTTTTTGATCCTTTTTGCTGGTCCTGGGGTGGGGTTGGTCCGGTATTACTCCTCAATGATTCTGTGTCTGCTAACACTCTGGCTCGAATCAAAGTCTTCCCGCGGCCATTTAGGTGATTTTGTTTTGTGGCATATGTCACTTGTTGCCCACAACCGCATGTACAAGGAATCCGACTTGCCATGTAGAAAAAAAGCTGGGGGATTGGACAACATAGCTCTGGACATTTTATACAGACAGCGACTCGGAGGCTGTGCGAGTAGGACACAGCCCAGACACAGGTACCGCCAGTTGCATCGCCCAATGGGTACAAATCGGTGGAGTGGCATATCCCAGAGGGTGATGAAAAAAAGATGCAGGTATTAGAAGGGCATACGCATCGCAGAAGTCCCTCTTGTGACTAAAGAAAAAAATATGTCGAACCCTCTGCAGGCAATCATCTGGTTCATGAGAGTCAGAATAAAGACTGTTCGACGCGAAGTCTAGGACCCATGCAGAGAAGGCGGGTCGACGCAGAGTCTAAACCCCAAATATCCACTCGAGCGACGCGAAGTCCAGCTCAAGCAATGAGAGGAACAACCTGATGGAAGCACCCAGCACTGAACTGTGCAGGCTGTTGCTGAAGTTGTTGCATGTTCGACAAAGAGACAGAAGGTGGACGCATTCCGCCTCCCGAAGAGATCCTCATTTGAGGCGCGGCGGTAGGAGGTTGCATTTTCTTGAGCTGTTGTACTATGAGAGGGTTGCCATTCCGGAGAGGAAGGGTTTGGAAGGGTCGCATGACGCCTTGGGTATCTCTGCGCATATTCATTGGTGGAACACCCAACCGATAAGGAACAATGCCCTGTGGCCGCCCTTCTGGGCCAATAACAATGAGTGTAGGGTCGGTGACCAGGTGAATGTGGTCAGAGTCGGTGTGCAGGGTCATGGCATGTCTCAGGAATCTAGCAAACAAGATGTCAGATTTGATAAATCACAAAAGAATAAAAACCATACTTGGTGTCATAAGATGAGCACCCTGTCATATTCCTCGGTGCTTTCTGGTCCAAAGAGCGGGGCGTCGTCCATGTCAAACTTCCATCGCTCTTCTAGTCTCTGGAGTTGTTCCGCATCCTCTGCACCCCCGCTAACGTTCATTTCATCTTGTGTAAACAACGACGAATGGGGTAGTCCTTTCGAAAAGACAGGACAGGTAATGTTTCGACGGTCCAAAAACGGCCTTCCCCCCCTGCCGTACCGGATACGAACACCGCGAGGTTGGCCGGGATAATGATGGCGGTCTGGACTTGAACGCCGTCCTTGGGCAGCTTGTGACCACATAGGCAATACCGATTCTGGAGATGTCGAAAATGGATGAAGTGTTGTCATGTAAATGTGGGCAGAGTAAATAATGTCCGGCAGGTGTCTGGTGATGTAAATGAGGCATGACTGAGGGATTCCAAGAGTTCGTGGAAGTCGTATGTTGAGCGATGATGTTGTATTTATGTATTTCGTTGAAACATTTCTGAGACACATGGATGGATGGAAGATTTCGAGCAAATTATGATCTAGGATGGACATGGGCCCAGGTTAACGAGACCACAATGACCGATTAAACGATACTCACTTGTGAGTGTTTATCTTCGTTTCACTTCTCTCTATTGCCCTCATTTTACAAAGAATAAGACTTGTATCTAGATTAATACTGCATAAACAATGGGCAGCGCAAGATAAAAAAAAAACTTACCGGTACTCAGAATATGTTCTCTTCATGGTTTTTGAGAAAGCCAGATTGACGACGCGAAGTCTAATCAACCATGATCAACGAATGGACTGACGCGGAGTCTACATCCAGTGCCTGACCGACGCGAAGTCTAAGTCGTTTCTCGGGAGTGATGACTGAGTGAGAGACGTAAGCTTAAGGCCTAGGACGCGTCGACTTAGTACTTGGAGTTGTCAACGAGACCGCAATGTCCGATTATACGATACTCACTTGTGAGTGTTTAGTATCTCACTTCTCTCTATTGCCCTCGTTTTACAAAGCATAAGAATTGTATCTAGATTAATACGGCATCAACAATGGGCATCGCGAGATTAAAAAAACTTACTAGTACCCAGAATATATTCTCTTCGTTCTTGAGAAAGCCAGATCGACGACGCGAAGTCTAATCAATCAAATGGACTGACGCGGAGTCTAAGTCCAGTGTCTGACCGAGTGTTCGACCGACGCGAAGTCTAAGTCGTTTTCTCGGAGTGATGACTGAGAGATGTAAGTTAAAGGACAGGACTTAGAGTTGATGGATCGCATCAGTGCACGTGCGAACAAATAACACTTAATCAACATTACATAATCAACCTACTCTTCGTTTTTACGGTGAGTCCTCCACAATCTCGTCGGAACAGGGCAGCTTAAGTTAGACTACGCGTCGCTTAAGCTGAGGACTAGACTTCGCGTCGTCCAGGGTATAGACTTCGCGTCAGCCCATCCCATCATCCATCTGTCCTTGATTCATTTGGTGAGTGTTGGTCGAAAATTCCTTGCCAATCAATGTTACTGATTACTCCTTTGTTCACGGCGCCTCTGTTCAGCTTTTGGTAAGCACCTCCTTTTCTCTCGTCGAAACATTGGGCAGCTTGAGTTAGACTTCGCGTCGCTTAAGCTGAGGACTAGACTCCGCGTCGTCCAGGGTGTAGACTTCGCGTCAACCCATCCCATCGTCCATCTGTCCTTGATTCGTTTGGTGAGTGTTGGTCTTTGGTTAACTTTGCCTATATCTGATTCGAAAATTCCTTGCCAGTCAATGTTACTGATTACTCCTTTGTTCACGGCGCCTCTATTCAGCTTTTGGTAAGCACCTCCTTTCCTCTCGTCGAAACATGGGCGGCTTGAGTTAGACTTCGCGTCGCTTAAGCTGAGGACTAGACTCCGCGTCGTCCAGGGTGTAGACTTCGCGTCAACCCATCCACCTTCATCATCCAGATGTCCTCGATTGCCAGCTGCTAGTATATTTTTGTCTTTTGTTATGTGCCTGATTCGGTTTTGCTTGCCATGGCCAGTTAACACTGCTTTCGACCGAAGATACCTATTCGTCCCTATGTCGTCGACTTTCAATAAACAGGTCTTGCTTATTGGCCGAAATCCTGATGGTATGTCCTCATCTTTAATCCTTACACTTGTGCTTACCTCCCACAGTACCCCTGGGTCCGTTTGATGGAAGGGTGGCCGCGGTTATCAAAGATTTCGTCTGTACAACTCCCAACCAAAATCGAATTTTTCTCCCACCCATGCAGAAAAGAGAAGTTCACCTCCGCGCCGATTTTCGCTATGGTCCAGATGACCATACGCTTTGGCCACAGCCCTGGGTTGCTGCGCATTGTCATCTGGGCGCCATTCCAAGGAAACCCGATGACCCCAACCATCCTCTTTCGATCATGTGGTGGGACCTAACCTGTGATGACTTCAAATCTTTTGACGGAGGTGTTATTGACGGATTGGGCGAGCTGGATAGGTCAAAGCTCTTATCGTTACAGGAAATGATGATGAGTTTGGAGAATAGGTTCGAAGACTACAAAAAGGCTTCCCCGAAACCAAATAAACTTCTTCTGTCACTCGTGAAGGCAATGCAAGACGCATGTATCCGTCTCGGTTCATTGAAGACTACGTTTTCTGAGATGAGGTTTCATGTCACCGAATTTCAGCGTTATTACCTCGAGGTTCTCGGCTGCTTAGACTATCTCGAAATCTATCACCCACGTATGGAAGGTCAAAAGCCTGCAGCAGAAACTGTCGTGAACTGCATAGGGGCTTTCACAAATATTCCGCGTATAGTCCAGGACTTCCACGCGGCAGGTTTACCCATCTGGTTCCTCCGACCTTCAAAAACCTGGGATAGTCCTTTCGAATGCAACATCCTGGAGGTTGTTACCCCTCTCAACCCTACCGATATCATATGTGTTTCTCAACATGATCCACCCTTCTCCCCCATATTTCGTGGTTTTGCGACCGAGCCTGAGAAACATGCTGCCATCCATATTTATTCGCAAGGTTGGATGGTATTCAAAGACCCATTTGTGGGTGAATCTTCGAAGGGTTAGTTGATTCATCTTTGGCGCACCACCTTTTCTAACCATTTTTAAAGCCTCGAAACCTTCGACTATTCAATCCACTGATCGTGACAAAATTTCTCCTCCCAAAGGTTCACAAACCTTAGTTCAGGGAGCATCTTGTAGGTCTGATTTATTCTTGTGTAATCTAGTTTCTTACTACCATTTTTGTAAGCCTCGAGGCCTCAAACTATCCACACCAGTGATTGTGACAAATTCTCTCCATTGGACTACCCTTTTGCTCCGTTCTCAATTCCTGCCTGGAGTGCCGCACTACAGGCTGTTGACCGATCCCCATCTAATCTCATCGAAAAATCCAAGACATCAAATCACTATAGCCATTTCACATTTCCTGACCCCGCTCTTTTCATAAACCCAGCCACTGGCGCGAAATATATGGAGTCATGGCTTCGAATTCGTGATGCTTGGTTCATGCGTCTGGAAAAAGAGTCATCTCTTGCCATGTCAAATCAAAACTGGCGTACACTTCTTTCAATTGACTTTAATGTTCCGGAGAAGGGGCCCAGGGAAACCAAAGCAGCTCGTCGTCGTCAAGAGAGCTTGGCCATGTTAATGCCAACGTCTGATATGTACCCTGGAGTGAAAATGCGAAGTGGTTCGATGGGGCCGATGGTATGGCAGGGCAAGGAGTATCCCCCAGGGGTGTTGCCTCCTGAGGATGTTGTCCGACAGATTCTCTGGGAGTTATATGAAGTTAATTTCATTCATGAATTACTATCGCTGGACCGTCGGGCTTGTGCCAACTTGGATGTATCGGACACCGCACAGCTATTTGAGAGGCAAATCAAGATTTCCCGATGCTTTCCAACTTCCTCATTCCGACATGTCCCCATCCCATCAATAAATGGTGGATTCGGTGCAGACGACTTTGATTTGCGCTCCTTGTTCATTGTCGGGCTATTTTATGTCATGAAGTCATGGAAAGGTGACAAACCTGCTCTTTTTGATGTACCAGAGGATGATGTTCGCAACTACATCTATACTTTTCAAATGGAGGATGAAGAGGTCATTGCAAAATATTACTGTCAACAATTCTTCAATTATTTTGGACGTGCAGCTCAAACCCCCCACCGCCTTTTTGCTACGAATCAATAGTTTGTGGATATCTTTTGTTGCGCCCTGTTTTTTTTTTTTTGAATTTATTATTTCTTTGTTGATTGAATCTGTATTTTAAGATTCTAACTACTTCGAACAGGGTTGGTGATACCTTGGCAGCAATTTAGTGAGTCCTTGCTTTGTCTACTTACTGATGGCCTATGACTAGGTAATCTTTACAGATATCTTCACTTTCAATCGCCTCTCCCTATCACGAAACTTGATGTGGATGCTAGTTCTGTTCTTTACAAACCATGAACACTGCAAGTAAAACTATCTCATCTGAACACTCACTTTGCTCTTCTTGCAGGTCCAAGTATCTGAATTTTCCTTGTCTGACATTCTGCGTTTACAACCCTTTGTGTAAATTGGTTCAGCATCACCCTTTTCCACAATGACGCCTTTGTTGGCATTCACAAGGTTCGTGCCCTCTGGATCACCATCTGCCTTCCTGACCAAGTCCTTTAGTTGACCTACTTGCCCAACAACTGCTACAAGGTCTTTTCAGCTCTTTATAAATATCAAATTGATTTGTCTTACATTTACCATATTCCCACTCAGGATCCGACTCAGTAGCTGATGTGTCTTCATTGTTTCTAGATATGAATGATTGATCTTGTAGGTTGTCAATGTAAGTTCTTGCCATGTGGGTTAGACTTGTATTTACTTACCATTTTTTTGAGATTCTACCAATCGAGTTTCAGAATCTATTCCTAAGGATTGCTTGCATAACTCTGGTAAGTCTCTATGTGGGACACCATTCCAATCCCAGTGAGCTAACTGGTTTTGACAGCCGCAAATTGTAGGTTTGAATTCTAGCTCTAGGGACTTTGAAGGACTGGTGTCACGCCTGAGTGAAGACATGTGAGGTCAGAATGGTGTGGTATGTCGTTAATGCCTGTATTTATATACTTGGCAAGACCCTTTCCTTTTTTAGGTAAAGCCGCCTTGACTGTGGTTGTTGGCAGTGCACGTACACAGCCAAATATAAGTGCTGTGCTGCTAGGACCCGATCTTGTACGTCTGAGGTCTCTTTTCCATCACTTAGAGTCTTGGCTTCTGATTAGTTTTGCTCCGTAGCACAGCCCAGGAGGCCTAGCCTCCTTGAGTCAGATCCAAGTACTAGTTTTTCATCTATTCAGAGGGCAGTGCTTTTTCTTTATATAAAAACCTTCGTGGGTCCTACTCATTATTCCTCACTTCTATCTTTATAGCACATCGACATGGCCAAGTCTCAGAAACCGACTGCAGTGCCAAGGGTACCAGTGTCCTCCAGTGCGAAGGGCACCCGAGCGCAAGTAACCACTACTACGAATACTTCAAAGTCAGCAAAAGAAAACACCCGCTCCCAGGCCCAGATATGCTCCACTTCGGCCACAAAGGGGAACTCAAAAGCGGCTGCGAAGAATTCCCAGCCTCTCCAGATGCACACTCCTTCCTCGTATGGTGCAAAAGATGCAGAAATGCAGGTACTCCTGGCAAGAGTTGCAGCGCAGCAAGGTAAGTGAATATAATCACTTTCAATGAGTCTAAACAGCTTACTGTTGTCCAGTGGAGATTGACCGACTCAGGGAAAGTCAAGCCGCCAAACCTGCAGGGCAAAAATTGGAAGAGATTCCACGGCCGAAGAAATTCACCAACCTTCAAGATGCTATGGGTCTAACCAACGACAAGAAATTGTATACGCACTGCCGAGTAAGTTTTTGTTTTTGTTTTTTGCTTTCATTGCTTACCTTTAATCCAACAATATTAATTATAACAGTCAACTGTTCGAGATGTTGTGGCACGTGCGGATTTACTACCCACTGACTGGCGACTCCAAGATGCAATTGCGGTGGGGAAAGTGGCAGAAGTTGTAGGTTTAATCACGATTTCACTAATTAATTATTTCTTAACATACATTACACAGGCAAGATCAAGAAACCCACAACTGCGACGCTATGAGGGAAACTGGGCAACACTGGAGATTATGAAGACTTCACTCAAAAACCGGCGGTCTTACCGCAAGCGTATTGGGTCCCCAGATCAATTTCACAAGGCAACGAATGAAGGGGAAAATGAGGGGGCAGGGGATGACCATGAGGAAGGGACTGAGGATGAGGAAGTGATTGAAGATGGGACCGAGGATGAACTAGGGACCAAGGAAGAGGTAGAGATTGAGGAGAAGGCAGGGGTTGAGGAGGAGGCAGGGGTTGAGGAAGAGGTTGAGATTGAGGAAGATGCAGCTGGGACCAAGGTCTCATTTGGCAACAATGAATTCGAAGATGGGAATAGTGATGACGAAATGAATGAGGAAGGAAGCTGTGAAGAGGATCGTGGTACTGGTGTCAGGCAGGCGGCAACTTCTGGATTAGCAGGAGTGAAGAGGAAAATGGATGTTGAGTGGCCAGCTGGCACTGGGGCTGTGGGGAAGAAGAGAAAATTGGATGATCAGGTGGCAACTGGATCAGTAGCAGTGAAGCCACAACCAAAGAAGAAGAATTCCAAGAAAGGAAATTGACAAATATAGTAATCTTTTCCTTTAGATATTGTTGTGATTTATGATGGTACAGCACGATTTTTTTGTATCTAAAACTTCAAAAATATTCATCTATTTCATATCTATTTACTTCATTTAAGATCGAAAAAATCAACAATAAGTGTGAAATTTTCATTATCTATAAGCTTCGGAAATTCTGACTTTTCAGGGGTTGTGAACCTTTAATATATCGGCAATAATTACAACCCCACACAACCTTAAGTGGTGTTTTATTCCACTGTTATCCAGTGCAATTTTTTCCATTTAAGATGAAAAATTCCACCACAAATCACTGTACATTTCCCCCACAAATTGTTGTAAATTCATTACATAACCATAAAAAATTACATCCATTTCTGATAGAAATAAAAGTTGTTTTTTCCCACCCCCCAAGTCTCACTGTGCGATGGTGACCCCACCTGCAGGTGCCGACCGACAACAGCGACAACACCTGCAGCTGCAGATGTGCAACCAACGACAGCGACCACATCTGCACCTGCAGCTGCCAACAGACGCCGACGGCAACACTGGCAGCTGCAGGTGCCCACTGACGACAACAGCAATGATGACGACAATGACACCAGCACCTGCAGATGCCCACCAACGGCACAGTATCCTACAGTAGTACAAAATGTATTGAATTATTTTGAATATATAATTAAAATGTGAAATTTTTGTATTGAAATATCTGATATTTTCCATTATATTGAGTGTAAAAAACATCATTTAATGTGGTGTTTTTCAGCCTGAATAAGTGGTGGAAATTCCACTTCTCAGGGGTTGTGAATCTTTAATATTTCGGCACAAATTCCACCTCAACCCAACATTAAAGGGTGTTTTTTTCCCACTTTTACCTGTGGAATAAGGTTGGAAATTTCATCCCAAAGTGGGGTTTTTAATGGCATTAATTCCACCACAAATGGCTGAAATTTTATTGAAAACCAATGTAAATTACATCTATTTTTGATGGAATCAGGGTTTGTTTTTTCCCACCTTTTGAGTTCCACAGTGATGACTCTATGAAGTTTGGTATATATTGGGCAAAAGTAGAGTACTGTCAGCATGCTTGACATTTGTTTACACTGCCCTTTTAGTGTAATCAAAAACACATATTTATGATTCTGAAACAAAATATAAAGCTTTTCTCCATAAAAAATAGGCAATCCTGTCATCAGATATGAGACAGATTTATTGGAATTTCCCTGAGGTGATACAGTTCATGAGTGGTGCAAAAAACCAAAGTTTCAAACACCTGT
>WNFV01007778.1_pt1 | contig 14055 bp, 14 predicted proteins | sample 5400101 | NCBI WGS metagenome assembly WNFV01 (sample SAMN13153361, study PRJNA577476) | soil metagenome | isolation source: 115 cm soil or saprolite under grassland replicate 1 | place: USA:California | collected 2016-06-15 | reverse complement strand
ACGACCGCCCAGCCCTGCTCCGCGAAGCGTCGCGCCACCTCGCGCGCGGATTGGTAGACCGGGTCGTCCTCACGAATGCGGGCAGAGCCGAAGATCGTCACCGCAGGCCGATCGATCCTGTCAACTGCCTCGAAGCCCTCCCGGAACTCGTCCGCGATCGAGGCGACGTGCTTCTCGAGATCGACGGCCTTTTCGTCGGCGGAGAGAATCCGCCTGTCTTCCATCAAAGCGGCACTACTAGAAGTCGCGGGGCACGTGCGTCGCGTGCATGCCGAGCACGAGGAGCACTGCGAGACCGAAGTAGAGCACTCCGATGATCACGCGCTGGTGCGGCTTGACCTTGTAGTACTCCTGCATTTCGGGAAAGCGCCGAGTCTGCCACCGGCGCCAGAGCTCCGAGGCGGAGAAGATCAGGATGATGATCAGGATCGGGTTCGGCCGGTAGAAGACGAGGCCCAGCAGGGCAAGGAAGCCCACCAGCCAGAGCACGGGATGCAGCGCGGCGCTGACGCGGCCCCCGTCCAGCGGAACGACGGGGAGCAAGTTGAAGAGGTTGATGAAGAAGCCGAGAAAGGCAAGCGCCTTCAGCGCCCGGGAGTCGAAGGCGACTCCCGCGAGGTAGATCGCGAGCGCTCCGGCCGAGCCCAGCAGCGGTCCCGCGATCGCGAGCCTCGCCTCGCGCCAGGCGTTGTGCGGCATCTGCTTGAGCGTGATCAGCGCGCCCATGAACGGGATGAAGAGCGGTGCAGACACCGGTAGGCCCTGATTCTTCGCCTCGAGCACGTGTCCCATCTCGTGCACGAACAGGAGCACGACAAGACCGATTCCGAACCACCACCCGCCGAGCCAGACGTAAAAGGCGGCCGACACGAACATCGAGAAGAGGAACTTGGCCTTGAGCAGGACGGCGCCGAACTTGACGAGAAATGCCGCGACCGCCGCGATCGGCGCCCAAAGCTTCCGGAACAGCCCGCGCCAGTCGATGCCGCCGCGGGGTTGGATCGGCTGGTAGTCGCGCCACTCCTGTGGGTACTGCTCCATCTCAGCCATTGTGCCTATCTAAGGCGCCGACTCGGCGGCGCCGCTTTAGAGGCTCCGCGAGCTTGGCTCGCGGAGCCGTTTCGACGCCGACTCGGCGGCGCCGCTTTAGAGGCTCCGCGAGCTTGGCTCGCGGAGCCGTTTCGACGCCGACTCGGCGGCGCCGCTTTAGAGGCTCCGCGAGCTTGGCTCGCGGAGCCGTTTCAACCCGCTTCTGGGTTACAGGTCCGTTGCGAAGGAAAGGTGCGATCGTCTCTTATCGGTTGTGCATCGTCCGATCAGGAGCCCCGTGGCGTTAGCGTGTGGCTTCGTGAGAACTGAACGACCGTCTGACCCTCCGCGCACGTACTTGAAGGTTCCGTTCAAGTGGCCCGGCGAGCGGCCGATGCGCCGCGACCCTGACCCACCCCTCGTCACCTGGCAGCGAGCAGTCGACTTTCCCGATCTGACGCAGCTTGTCGGGGCGATCCTGGCCGACTCTGTGGATGCGTCGGACGCTGAGGCTGTCGAAGTGCTTGGCCCGCGGGGTGCCGCTGAGAGAATCCTCTCGCCACCAGAGGGCTACAGCCACCTCACCGAATGGTGGCAACTGCTCAGGTATGGCGATGCAGCGGCTGGATTCGTCTTGCCCGTCACCTTCGACGGTTGCGCGCGCGACGGTCTCGACGAGGGAACGATCTACCATATGGGTGTCGTCCCGAGCTACCGCGGGCGCGGCCTCGCGCGGCTGCTGCTCCGGAAAGCAACGCAGACGCTTGTTGATCATGGTGTCTGGCGAATTTATTGCGACACGGCAGCGGCAAACGCTCCGATGCTCCATCTCTTTGAGAGTGAAGGTTGGACACGTCTTCCTGCGGAAGAGAAACTCGTCGCCCTGCCGAGCAGATGACCCGTGGTCGCGCTCTACGAACCGCGTCCGATCCATTCCTCGCCGCCCTCGTAGACCTCCTTTTTCCAGAGCGGCACCTTCTCCTTGAGCGTGTCGATGGCGTCCTTGCAGGCGGCGAGCGCGTCCTGACGATGGGGTGCGGAGACGGCGATCACGACTGACGCTTCTCCGATCTCGATGCGGCCTGTTCGATGGTGGATCGCGATCTCTCGGATGTCGTAGCGGCCTTTCAGCTCCTCCGCGATCTCGGCCATGACCTGTTCGGCCATGCCCTCGTAGGCCTCGTAGTCGAGGTGCAGGACGGTACGGCCGCGTGACTCGATGCGCGTCGTCCCGAGAAACGTCGCGATTGCGCCCGCCTCGTCTGACCGGACCTCGTCGACGACTGCTTGGAGCGAAAGCGGTGCGTCGCTGAGCCTGAAGGAGCCGCCAGACACGGGCGGCACGAGTGCGATCTCGTCGCCGTCGGCTAGCTCGCGGTTGCGGTCGGCGTACTCTTTGTTCACCGCGTAGAGGAGCCCGGCGGGCTCGTTGCCGAGATCGAGCCTGTCCCAGACGTCGCCGACCCGCGCAACGTCGTCGAGCTCGCGCTGCGCCCAGCCTGCACGCTCCCGCAGACCCGCGAAGAGGCGGACGGTCACCCGCATGGATTGAAGGCTACGTCTGCGAGGACGCCGTGTGCGCCTGCCGCTGAGCTCGAGTCGTCCGAAGCGCTACGATCGAGCGACGGTCTCCAACGGTGCGCACGCGTGCCGGGAGGTGGTGTTTATGGAACAGACGATCGGCACCTGAGGCGCGGCCACCCCGGCTGACGCCTGCACACCACCAAAGGAGACATCATCAATGCAATCACAGGCCCTTCAAGGCCTCGTGGTCGCGCCTGTGGAAGACGACCGCGACCTCGAGGCGATGATCGCCGTCCGTTCGGCGGCTGACCCAGAGCGGCCGGCGCCGCGAATTCAGAACCTGCGCCACAACCTCGCCAGCAGCGAGACACTCGTGTACGTCGTCGCCCGCCTCGATGGCGAGCCTGTTGCGTGCGGCTTCGTCGATCCCTGGCCTGCGGATCACGCGGAGGCGCATCTCATCGTCGTGCCGGACGCTCGCGGTCGCGGGATTGGATCGGCGGTGCTGGCCGACATCGGTGCGCGCGCGCGTGCGGCCGTAAAGAACGAGCTCCAGGGTGAAGTCCGTGAGAACGATCAGGCGTCGCGCCGGTTCTTCGAGCGTCGGGGCTATCGCGTCGTCGGCGGGGAGAAAGCCGTCGCGCTCGACCTCAGCGAGATCGACGCCCCCACGCCGGCTCCACCGCCCGGGGTTCGCATCGTTTGCCGTGCTGACCGCCTGGACATCCTCGAAGATCTGTATCCGATCGGCGTCGAGGCGGTTGAAGACATACCGGGCATGTCCGGTGTCCCGAGCTTCGAGCAGTGGCGCGCGATCGACGTCGACCGGCCGACCCGGGTTCCCGAGCTGTTCTTCATCGCGCTCGCCGGCGAAACTCCGATCGGCTACGCGACAATGGACGACCTCGGCCGTGACGCGTGTCACGGTCTCACGGCGGTCATGCGCACGTGGAGGCGGCGCGGCGTGGCCACCGCCCTGAAGCAGGCGCAGATCGCCGCGGCGAAGAACGCCGGCTTTCGCCGGCTCGTCACCGGCAGCGAAGAGCGGAATACGCCGATGCGCAACTTGAACGCCAAGCTGGGCTACCGGCCGGAGCCGAGCCTGAGCGAAGTCGTCCTGCGCGGTCCGGCCGACGTACGATTGCCGGATGGCGACGACTGAGGGCGGGCGCGAGACCGAGTCCGGCATCGAGGTCAAGCCCGTCTACACGGCAGAAGATGCGCCGGAAGAGCTCGAGCTTCCGGGCGAGTTTCCGTTCACGCGAGGGCCGTACAGGGACATGTACCGCGGGCGTCCCTGGACGATCCGCCAGTACGCGGGCTTCGCCTCCGCCGAGGAGACGAATCAGCGCTTCCGCTACCTGCTCGACAGGGGCCAGACCGGGCTCTCGGTGGCGTTCGACCTGCCGACGCAGCTCGGCTACGACTCCGACGACGAGCGCGCTCTCGGCGAGGTCGGCCGCACCGGCGTCGCAATCGACTCGATCCTCGACATGCAACTGCTGTTCGACGGCATCCCGCTCGACGAAGTGTCCACGTCGATGACCATCAACGCGCCGGCGGCGCTTCTGCTGCTGCTCTACGAGCTTGTCGGCGAAGAACAAGGTGTGAGCGGCGACCGGCTGCGCGGCACCGTGCAGAACGACATCCTCAAGGAGTACATCGCGCGCGGGAACTACATCTTTCCGCCCCGTCCTTCGATGCGGATCACTACGGATCTCTTCACGTACTGCGCCGAGCGGATCCCGAGGTGGAACACGATCTCGATCTCGGGATACCACATCCGGGAGGCTGGCTCGACGGCGGTGCAGGAGCTCGCATTTACCCTCGCCAACGGGATCGCCTATTGCGAGGCTGCAGTGGAGGCGGGGCTTTCGCCGGACGAGTTCGGCGAGCGCCTCTCCTTCTTCTTCAACGCGCACAACCACTTCTTCCAGGAGGTGGCGAAGTTCCGGGCCGCGCGGCGACTGTGGGCGCGGATCATGAAGGAGCGCTTCGCCGCCACCAATCCAAAAGCGCAGGCGCTGCGCCTCCACGCGCAGACGGGCGGTTCGACGTTGACGGCGCAGCAGCCGGAGAACAACGTCGTGCGCGTAGCCGTGCAGGCCTTGTCGGCGGTCTGCGGCGGCGCGCAGTCGATCCACACGAATGGTTTCGACGAAGCGCTAGCCCTTCCCACGGAACGCAGCGCGCAGATCGCCCTGCGCACGCAGCAGCTGCTGGCGCACGAAGCTGGAGGGACCGATACGGCAGACCCGCTCGGCGGCTCGTACTTCATCGAGGCACTGACGGAGGAGCTCGAAGCGCGAGCCTGGGAGCTGATTGAGCGGATCGACGAGCTCGGCGGTGCCGTCGCGGCGGTCGAGCAGGGCTTCGTCCAGGACGAGATCGACCAGGCCGCGTTTCGGTGGCAGCAGGAGGTCGAGGCAGGCGAGCGCGTCATCGTCGGCGTCAACCGGTTCACCGAGGGCGACGAGGAGTCAATCGAGCTTCATCGGCTCGACCCAGAGGCGGAGAGGCGCCAGCTCGAGCGCACGACGCGTGTGCGCGCGGATCGGAACACGCAGGAGGCGGAGGCGGCGCTCGCTGCGGTTCGCGAAACCGCGCGCGGTCAGGCGAACCTCCTCGTTCCGATGCGCGAGGCCCTGCGCGCACGCTGCACGATCGGTGAGATCTGCAACGAACTGCGTGACGAGTTCGGCATGTACGACGCCCAGCGTTGAGCTCACGCGGCTTTTCCGAACTCGTCCTGATCGTCGAGGACGTGCCGAAGGCGGCACGCTTCTACGAGGACGTCGTCGGGCTGACCGTCCACCACATCACCGGGGACGAATGGCATGGTTCTGGGCGGGCAAAGTGGGCCCTCCCCAGCGCATCGGACTGCATCGCGGCTCGCTCCTGTTCGAGGAGCACTCGCCTCTCCCTGAAGGCGAGCGCTTCGGCCGTGCACACTTCGCCTTCGAAGTCGCCCGCGACGAGCTCGACGAAGCGGTCGAGCGCGTTCGCAGCGCAGGCGTCGAGGTCTACGGACCGGTGGAGTTCGACTGGATGCAGGCGAGCTCGTACTACTTCTACGACCCAGACGCGAACCTGCTCGAGTTCTGGTCGCCCGATCCCGGCTAGGCCCAGGGCAATCCGTTCCAGTTGTCAGGCGGGCCGGGCTGCCACTTCGGGAACGGCGCATAGGCCTCCGCGGACGATGTCGTCTCCGCCTCGACGCCCGCACCGTGGCGGAGCGCCAGCTCGGAGTACACGTAGACGGTGCCCCTCTCCGGCCACCCCTTTCGCGCGCCGGTCATGAAGATCACGCACGGACCGTCCCCTGCCCCGACGAAGCCGTGCTCGGTGTTCGGCGGGCAGTGCACGAAATCCCACGCCTTGAGTGCTCGCTCCTCGCCCTCGATCAGGAGCAGACACTCGCCGGCGAGGACGAGGAAGTCCTCCTGGTTGGCCTCACGGTGATACCTCCCACCTGCCTGTCCGGGCTGGAGCACAGCCAAGGTGAAGCCGACGTCGGGGAATGGCGCATCGTCGCCCTCGATGATGAAGGCGGCTCCGAGAACCTCGTTCGTCACCCATGCCCCGTCCCGGACGTTGACGACGAACCAGCCTTCGCTTACGGGCGTGAGGCCTGCATCCAGCCGTTCAAGACGTGCTTCCTGGACCATTTCTGCTCCTCTCCTCCAGCTACTGGGCCGATGCGCCCGAGTCGTGGCAGCCGCGCGCAAACGGCTTCCGTTCGGGCACCTTGAATATCTTCGTAAGCTCGGAAACGTGGATGACCGAGGTCGAGTCGGACACGTCGATCAACCTAAATGCCATGAGAATCCTGCTTGTCTCCCAGATGTACCCGGGTCCGGCCGATCCCGACCTCGGCGTGTTCGTCCGCGGTCTGGAGGAGCAGCTCGCCGCGCGCGGGCACGACCTGGAGCGGGCCGTTCTCGACCGGCGTGCGGGCGGTAAGCGGCGGTACCTCGAGCTCGCGCGTGACACGGTCGCGGCGGCACGCCGCTTCCGCCCGGACGTCGCGTACGCGCACTTCCTCGTCCCGACGGGTTTGATCGCTGCCCTCGCTGGCCGCGCGCCGCTCGTCGTGACCGCGCACGGCCAGGACGTGGCGAATGTGGGGGCGATCCCCGGCGTTCGGGCGGCCACGCGCCTCGTCGCGCGGCGAGCTGCCACGATCGTCGCGGTCTCGGACTATCTCCGGCGCGAACTGGAGGCGAAGGTGCCCGAAGCGCGTGGCAAGACGGAGGTCGTCGACTGCGGCGTCGACCTCGAGCGGTTCAGGATCGAGCCCGCGCCCGACGGGGACCTGCGCTTCCTCTGCGTCGGCTCGTTGATCGAGCGAAAGAACGTCGTCCGCCTTGCGCGCGCGTTCGAACGCCTCGGCGAGGGCACATTGACCTTCGTCGGCGGGGGTCCGCTCCGACCGCAACTCGCGGGAAGAGCAGGGATCGAGCTCTCCGGTGCGCTTCCGTATGACCTGATCCCCGGACTCATCACCGCCTCGCACGTCGTCTGCCAGCCAAGCTTGATCGAGCCCTTCGGCCAGGCCACGCTCGAGGCGATGGCATCTGGACGCTCGGTCGTCGGAACCCGCGTCGGGGGCCATCCGGAGTTCGTTTCGCCGGAGGCCGGCGTCTTGGTCGACCCGACCGACGAGGATGCTCTCGTCGCTGCCCTAGGTCTAGCGGCGGCCCTCCCGTGCCCGAATCCCGCCGCCCGAGCTGCGGCGGAGGTGCACGATGTCAGGCGTCAGGCCGTGAGGGTGGAGGCGATTCTGGAGCGAGCCGCTCGTGGTTCGCAAGCCTGATCTCGACGCACGAGTCGCCGGTTCGTCCGGGTATGCGAGAAAAACCGCGTCGCCGCAGAGCTGGTGGACGCGGGCCTCGAGGTCGTAGAGCGTTGATACCCTGGTAACCCCATGGTTCAAGCGCTCGCCGTCATCCAGGTACTCGTCTCAATGGCCCTTTGCGGGCTGATCCTCATGCACTCAGGGCGAGATGCAGGGCTCGGCGGAATGGGCTTCACGCCCGCGTCGCAGGGAGGCACGCACATCGTCGAGCGCAACCTGACGCGCCTGACCGTCGTCGTCGCCATCATCTTCGTGGTCAACTGCATCGCGCTCTTCCACGCGCTGGCGTAGCGGCGCTCTGGACAGCCGCGGTGCTCGTCGCCGGTGGCTGCCACTCGCAGGGCACAGCGTCGCGGGCCGAACGCGCTGTCGGGCCGCTCGGCGTCGTCCGCGTCGCCCTTGCCGGCTTTCGCTGGCCCCTCGATCCGGCGTTTGCCGAGGGACGCGACGAGACGACGATCGCCCGGACGCTGTACGCAACGCCGCTGCGCACGGATCCTGCGACCGGCGCCGTCGTCCCCGGGCTCTGCAGCGAGTGGAAAGCGACCGGTGACTTCCGCGAGTGGCGCTTCACGTGCCGCTCGGCCGCTTCGATCGCTGCCGCGCTTCGCCGCGTCGTGCGGCTGCCTGACGCGTCGGCGGGCTGGCTCTTTGCCGACGCGACACGCATTTCCGCCGAGGGCTCGACCCTGCTCGTGCGCCTGAGTCATGCGTGGCGTCGCTTCCCCTATGCGCTGACGTCCATCGGCGCCGCCCCGCGGTCCGTTTCCGGCCGGTTCCAGCTCGTGAGCGGCTCCCGGGATCGAGTCGTCGTCCGGAGCTCCCGCCTGACCGTCGTGTTCCGTCGCCTCGGGCCGCGCGCGGCGGTGCACGAGTTTCGTCGCGGTGCGCTCGACGAGGCGCCCGTACCTCTCGGCGACCTCGCAGCGACGAAGGCGGATCCCGCGCTGAAGGACGCCGTGCGCGTTCGAACCCTGCTCGGGCTCGACCTCGTCGTCTTCCACCGGCTGGCGGCCGAGGTCCGCCGCGCGTACTGGCAGACCGTGAACCGGGGCGATTACGAGGAGCTCGTGCCGGCGGTCGAGGGCTCGGCGGCTCACGGCCTGGTCGGAGCGGACGCAGAAGCGGACAAAGCGGCGTTCCGTCGCGCCGTGAAGGCGATTCCCTCGCTTCCGAGCGTCGCGGTGCGGGTCGGTGTGCCGGCCGATCCCGTGTCGCGGTTCGGGGCCGGCCTTCTCTACGCGCAGTGGCGTGACGTTGGGCTCGGCCCGCGCCTCGTCACCGACCCGGCGGCTCCTGTCGAGGCCTCATTTCGCCGGATGCTGGCCGCGTATCCGCAGGAGGAGGCGATCCCGGCCGAGCTCGTGTGGGGCGAGAGTGTCGGTGGGCGCGCCGGGCTCTTGCGGGCGCTCGCCGCCACCCGGCAGCACGACCAGCTCGACCGGCTCGACGAAGAGCTTCGTGACTCAGCTGCGGTGGTTCCGGTGGCTTGGGTCGTCGACGCGCGGCTCGTCTCCCCGCGTCTCCGTGGCTGGCGCGAGGACCTGCTCGGGAACGTCGATTACTCGGCGGTCAGATCCCCGGCTTCGAGCCGACGCCCGTAATCGTGAACCGAGCCGCAGCAAGCGCCGGTGCCAGCACGCCGTATGGATATCGCCCTCCGTAGAAGTTCTGCGAGTTCACGAGCGCGACAGTGCTCGTCAGGCCATAGACCTCGCTCAGAAGCTCGGGAACGGCGACCGTGCAGCGGAGATTCACGAGCGGCTCGGCGATCTTTCCGCCCCGGATGCGGAAAGTTCCATCACGCGTCATCCCTGTGACGACTCCCTCGCGCGGGTGCACGACGCCGAGATAGTGAAGGCGCGTCATGTAGATCCCGTCGTCGACGAGCTCGGCGAGTTCCGCGGCCGATGCGGCCTCGCCCGGCGCGATCGAGAGCGCGTACGGAAGCGGTCCCCAGTCGCGAGATTCGATCGGGGGCGCATGACCGGTAGACACGGCACCGTTCGGAGACCGCCCTGCGGTCGCGCGATCCCAGACGACGCCGCGGGCAATGCCGTTCTCGACGAGCTGCACCCGCTGCTTGGGCGTCCCTTCGAAGTCGAAGGCCTTCGGAAGACCACGTGGATCGAGCGAGTCGTCAGCGATTGAGATCTTCTCGTCGAAGATCCGCTCTCCCATGCGTCCGCTGAGGTAGCTGCGCTCCTCGATCAATCCGAGCCCGCCGAAGGAGTCGTGGGCGAAATACTCCATCAGCTCGGCGAGGGCGTACGGCTCCAGCACTGCGCGATAGGAGCCGGGCTCGATTTCCGTCGCTCCCTTCGTTCGAGCTGCCTTCTCGGACGCCTCACGCGCGACCGCGGCCGGGTCGACATCGCCCGCCCGCCACGCCGTCTTCTCGGCGTACCCCGAGCGGCCTTCGTCGGCCGCGACGATGAGGGCCGTCGCATCGGTCATCCGCTGCTCGACCGCGACGCCGGTCGAAGTCGCGATTGCAAGCTCCGAGACGGCGCTCGTAAAGAAGCCGTATACAGGGACGTCGGCGGCCTTGATTGCGGCTGCCGCGAGCCGCGCCTGCTCCTCCGGCCCCAGGTCAGCGGTCTCTTCGTCGTAGCCCTCGACCCGTGCCGGCTCCGACGCCGGTGCGAGCCCGGGGAACGTCTCGTCGGGGGGAACACTCTCCGCCGCCTCGGACGCGCGGCGGGCGAGCTCCGCCAGGCCGTCGCCGTCCAGCTTGTTTGTCGTCGCGACACCTGCGCGCGAATCGCGAACGACACGCAGTGTGACCACGACGTTCTCGATCAGCGTCGGCTGGTGGATCTCCGATCCGGCGAAGCGGGCGAGACCGGACCGCTCCGCGTGCGCGACCGCCTCCGCGTCGCCTGCCGCTGCTTCGAGCGCAGCACGTGCGACTTCGAGTGCGCTCATGGGCCAACCTCTGGCCCATGAGCGGGGGATGGGGCGGAGGGGGAAACCGGGGGGTTTCCCCCTCCTTTCTCCTCGGCTCGCGCGGCGATCTCAGCGGCGCGCGAGCTGGGGCGTGACCTAAGGAAGGGGTCGCGTAGGGGAAACATGGTTTCCCCTACGGGCGCGAGCCGCAGGCGAGCGACGCTCATGCCTTCAGGCCCACCTGAACGTTCCGGAAGCGGGCCGGCGCCGCCCCGTGCGAGACGTGGGCGCTCTGCCCGGGCTGTCCTTTGCCGCAGTTGGTGAGGCCGTACAGGCGCCACGATTCGGGACCCGCGACAGCGTCGAGCGAGCCCCAGAACACCGGCGTGATTCCGGTGTAGGTCGCGTCGCGAAGCATGCGTCCGAGCTTGCCGCTCTTGATCTCCCAGGCGATCTGCGTGCCGAACTGGAAGTTGAGCCGCTTGTCGTCGATCGACCAGCTGCGATTCGTCTCCATGTAGATGCCGTCGTCCACGTCGGCGAGCAAATCCTCGAGGGTTCCCTCGCCCGGCTCGATGTGGAGGTTCGTCATGCGCACGAGCGGCATCCGGTTCCAGCTGTCCGCGCGCATCGATCCGCCCACGCCGGAACCGATCCTCGCTGCGGTCTCGCGCGACGTCAGGAAGCCCGTCAACCGGCCCTCCTCCACGACCGGCGTTCGCGCTGCGGGGACGCCCTCGTCGTCGAACCCGAAGCTTCCGAGCCCGCCGAGCGTCGTCGAGTCGGCAGTGATGTTCATCTGCTCGGAGCCGTAGCGGAGGGAGCCGAGGTCGTCCGCCTTCAGAAAACTTGTGCCCGCGTAGGAGGCCTCGGTCCCGTACACGCGGTCGAGCTCCGTGGGATGGCCGACCGACTCGTGCACCTGCAATGCGACCTGGTCGGCGTCGAGGACGACGGTGGTGACAGCGCTCGGACAGGAGTCGGCGCGGAGCAGTGCGGCCGCCTGTTCCGCCACGCGTGGTGCCTCACGCTCGAGCCCCAGGTTCTCGACGTACTCCCAACCTGACTGAGAGCTCGAGCCGACGTGCGCGCTGGGATAGCTCCGGTTCTGGAAGACGCCCGCCCCGGCGGCGGAGCAGTCGATCCCGGCACCGCACTCGATCAGCTCCTGCTCGACCTCGGTCCCTTCGGATGACAGTAGGAGCTTGTGCTCACGTTGCGCCCGCACCATCGCCTGGCGGACGAGGACATCGGGCGCGGCGAGTGCTGCGTCCGCGCGCAGGCAGTGCTCGACCTTCTCGGCGAGCGGCACCTCGAACGGGTCCCGCTCGACCGCGGTGCGAAAGCGGCCGGTGTGAGCCTCGATCGGAGCGAGTCGCCGCGAGTGCTTTCCGGCAGCCGCCCGCGCGAACGAGTAGGCGCGCAGCGCGGCGTCACGGGCACCTGCTCTGGTGAGACGCCGATCGCAGGCGAATCCCCAGGCGCCGCCGACGAGCACGCGGACGCCGATGCCCTCGCTCTCGGAATCCGTGAGCCGCTCGACGCGGCCGTTCTTCGTCGCCACGAACTGGTTGCGCTTCAGGACGACCCGCGCGTCGGCGTACTCCGCGCCCGAGCCGGTCGCCGCATCCACCGCCGTTGCACAGAGGTCACGCACCGCGGGGACTCTAGTTAGAGAAACGGCGCGAAAGCCCGTCCCTGCGGCGAGTGCGCTGAGCTCTTCCCGCTACACTGGCGGTCCCTCAGGCGCTGGTGGCGGAATTGGTAGACGCGCAAGGAGACGGCTCGAAATCCGCTCGCTTCGCTCGCATGATGATTTCGCGCCGAGGTCCTAGCGGAGAGCCTTGGTGGGCAGGGCCGGGCAAAGCCCGTCCCTGCGGCGAGTGCGCCGAGCTCTTCCCGCTACACTGGCGGTCCCTCAGGCGCTGGTGGCGGAATTGGTAGACGCGCTAGGTTGAGGGCCTAGTGACCTTAAAAGGTCGTGGAGGTTCAAGTCCTCTCCAGCGCATAGCCGACGGAAGTCCGGCCGCTTCGCGGCCATGATGACTTCCGTCGGGCTCTGTTTCGATTCGTGCCGTAGCGGCGGAGTCGGGCCAAGCCCGCCTCCGCGGCGAACGTCTCCCGAGCAGGCACGTCCTGGGTCAGACCCTCGGACCTGGCCGGCGGGGACAGGGCGGCAGACTTTGATTGACACGGTCCGGGGCTAGGTGAACTGGCTCAGGTTTGAGGCCCAAATCGGGGCAAAGATCGCCAGAATCAGGCCGTTGAGGCGCCAATCACGCGCGCTGAGAAACAGCACGATGGTTGCCGACGTGGGCATCTCGTAGCGGCTGCGCCGAATGAGCGCAGAGACGAGCTCGATCGCCAGGTAGAGGACGACTGCCGCGGCCGCGACGCGGCTCAGCCAGCGCCAGCGGCTGCTCGACCCGTGGGTGAGCGCCTGTGCGTGAGCTACAGCGAGCGCGGCGTCGCCAGGGTCGGCGACGGCTTTTCCTCGGTAGACCGCCGTGACGATCCTCAATCGGCGCTCCTTCTCGACCCCGTCCAAGACCGACTTGCGGCGCATTCCCTTGACGTCGTCCGAAGGAGCCTCTACCTTGATGGCGAACACACGTTCGATCAACCACCGACCCTGGAGGCGGAGATGCTGACGGGACGACAGCAGGAGATCTGGGACTTCCTCGTCGACTACGTCGACCGACACGGCTACCCGCCGACTGTGCGGGAGATCGGCGAGGCGGTGGGGCTGGCCTCGCCGTCGACGGTGCACGCCCACCTGGCAAACCTCGAGCGTGCCGGGCTGCTCAAACGCGATCCGACCAAGCCGCGGGCGCTCGAGCTCGTCGGCCGTGAACGCCATGAGGCGCCGGCGGCGTCGCTGAACAAGCTGCCGCTGGTGGGCCAGATCGCGGCGGGCGGACCGCTGCTCGCGGACCAGAACGTCGAGGATCACGTTGCCGTGCCCGAAACCCTCCGCGGGGACTTCCTGCTTCGCGTGAAGGGGGAGTCGATGGTCAACGCCGGCATCCTCGACGGAGACATCGTGGTCGTGCAGCGGACGCAGGATGCCCGCAACGGAGAGATCGTGGTCGCCCTCGCCGGTGACGACGAGTCGGCGGACGAGGCAACCGTCAAGCGCTTCTTCCGCGAGGGTGGGCGCGTGCGGCTTCAGCCGGAGAATGACGCGCTGGAGCCGATCTACGCGGCGCATGTCCGGATCCTCGGACGCGTGACGGGAGTGTTCCGCGAACTGTGAACGCTGTCGCGCCTCTCCACCGGACGCTCGAGCAGGAGCTCCAGGCGTTGCTTCGCGGAGCAAGCCTGGAGTGCCTTGTCTGCGGCGAATTCGTGCTGCACGCGGGCGGGATGATCACGTGTCCGGAGTGCAATTCCTCCCTGCGCGCGGAAAACCGTTCGGAACTGGCGCAGCTACAATTCGACTCGCAGGCCGGGTGACCGCGGGCTCTAGAGCTCGAGGAAAGTCCGGACACCGCAGGGCAGGACGCTGGGGCGACCCAGGCGGCGAAAGCCGACGGAAAGTGGCACAGAAAGGAGACCGCCTGCAGCGATTCTCCGGAGACGCTGAAGGTAAGGGTGAAACGGTGGGGTAAGAGCCCACCAGCGTCGTGGCGACATGGCGGCTAGCCAAACCCCGTCCGGTGCAAGGCAAACAGGTCCCGCTACCAGGCGGCCCGCCGAGGGACCGGGTTGCTGCACAGATGGATGGTCACCCAAGACAGAATCCGGCTTACAGG
>WNFV01009828.1_pt1 | contig 14063 bp, 13 predicted proteins | sample 5400101 | NCBI WGS metagenome assembly WNFV01 (sample SAMN13153361, study PRJNA577476) | soil metagenome | isolation source: 115 cm soil or saprolite under grassland replicate 1 | place: USA:California | collected 2016-06-15 | reverse complement strand
CTGCTCTCCATTCGGCTGCCCGCTCCTCGTACACCTGCACCGTGTCGCGCTCCACGGCCGTATCATCCCGCGGACCCGGCGGTTCATCCGCACCGATTCGGGAGACGAATGCCCCGTATGAGCCCGGACCCGGCGTCGGACCCGGGCGATCACGTCGCCCTCTCGGCCACGCTGGTCGTCTTCGGCGCCACCGGCGATCTCGCCCAGCGCAAGCTCTACCCGGCACTGGCGTCGTTGGCGAACGGCGGCCAGCTCCCTATCCGGCTGGCGGTGGTCGGCAACTCGCGGCGGCCGCTGAGCGACGAGGAGTTCGCCGAGACCGTGCACACCGCGGTCGAGAAGGCCGGTGACGGGGGTTCCCCGGGCCGCACCGACGCGCTCGACCAGCGGGACGTGCGGTTCCGCTTCGTCACGGGATCGGTCGACGACGCCGAGACGTTCCGCCGGCTTCGCACGGTCCTCGAGGAGATCGACGCAGCTCGCGGCGCGATCGGCAACGTCCTCTACTACCTGTCGACCGTGCCGGCCGCCTTCGGCGCGATCACCGCCGGGCTCGGCGAGGCAGGGCTGGCGGCCGAACCGACCGGGACGTTCCGCCGCATCGTCGTCGAGAAGCCGTTCGGGCGCGACGTCGACAGCGCCGGCGAGCTCGACCAGCAGTTGCACGAGCACTTCCGCGAGCACCAGATCTACCGGATCGACCACTACCTGGCGAAGGAGACGGTGCAGAACATCCTCGCCCTGCGGTTCACCAATACCGTGTTCGAGCCGCTCTGGAACCGACGGTACGTCGACCGGGTCGAGATCACCGTCGCCGAGCAGCTGGGGGTCGAGCATCGGGGCACGTTCTACGAGCAGTCGGGCGTGCTGCGCGACATCGTGCAGAACCACCTGCTCCAGGTACTGGCCCTCACCGCGATGGAGCCGCCGGCATCGTTCGGTGCCGACGCCATCCGCGACGAGAAGGTGAAGCTACTGAGCTCGATCCGACCGCTGGAGGCCCGCGAGCTCCCCGACCGGGTCGTGCGCGGCCAGTACGCCGGCGGCACGATCGACGACGTCGACGTCCGCGCGTACCGGGAGGAGGAGGGCGTGGCACCCGACAGCACCGTTGACACGTACCTCGCGCTCCGCCTCGACGTCGACAACTGGCGCTGGGCCGGCGTGCCGTTCTACGTGCGCGCCGGCAAACGCCTGCGCCGACGCGTGACCGAGGTGGCGCTGCGCTACAAGCGGGTGCCGTTCCTCCCCCTCCCCGCCGGCGCCGTCGACTCGCTCGAGCCCAACACCATGACCCTCCACATCCAGCCCGACGAGGGGATCACGCTTTCGTTCGCGGCCAAAGTCCCGGGGCAAACGTTCCGTGTCCGCACCGTGCCGCTCGACTTCACCTACGGCGAGACCTTCGACGAGCGTGCCCCCGAGGCGTACGAGCGGGTGCTCCTCGACGCGTTTCTCGGCGATGCCACCCTGTTCATCCGCGCCGACGAGGTGCGCACCGCCTGGAAGATCGTGCAACCGATCCTCGACGCGTCCGAGCGCGGTGCGCTGCCGCCCGCGTTCTACCCCGCCGGGAGCTGGGGCCCGATGGAGGCCGAGCGCCTGCTCGGCGACCAGGAGCATTGGTGCCGGCCGTGAGCCTGCCCGGCGAGCTGCAGGTCGTTCCCCACGTCCCCCAGGCGTTCCAGCAACTGGTCGCGTCCGAAGCCCCGGCATCGATCGCGCTCTCGGGTGGCGACACCGCCCGCCAGTGCTACGAGCTGCTCGCAGTGGCCGACGTCGAGTGGCCCGGGGTCACGATCCTGTTCGGGGACGAGCGCTGGGTGCCGGTGGGCGAACCCGACTCGAACGAGGGCATGGCCCGCTTCGCGTTCATCGACCAGGTCATGCCGCGCGCGGTCCATTCGATGCGCCACGCCGGCGAGACGATCGAGGAGGCGGCCGCCGCATACGACGCCATGCTGCGCGAGTTCGGGCCGGTCGATCTCGTCCACCTCGGCCTCGGCCCCGACGGGCACACGGCATCTCTCTTTCCAGGATCACCCACCCTCGACGAGCACGAGCGACTCGTCGTAGCGACCGGCGACGACCTGCACCCGCACCCAAGACTGACCTTGACCTTCCCCGCCATCGCGACGGCAAGACTCGCTGTGTTCACCGTCGCGGGCGAAGAGAAGCGGGACGCGCTCGCGCGAGTGAAGGCCGGCGACGATCTCCCCGCCGCGCGCGTGCGCGCCGAGCGCGTCCTATGGCTGGTCGACGAGGCCGCGAACGGCTAATGCGCCGCCGACCCCGAAGGGGAAGGCGGCGGCACACCGGTCGCTGCCGGGCAATAGGCCCGCCAGGCCGGCGACGTGATGCCCGACGCCGAAAGGCCTGCCATCCACCGACTGGAATCGTGAATTGCGCGGGAGCGGCGAGCGTTCCGAAGGACGGCCGGCAGGTACCCTGCCGGCCGAGCGAGCGCGACCAAGAAAGTAGGCTCCGCAAGGTGCTGAGCCGGGCGGATGCCTACGAGCTCGTCGACGTTCCCCTATCCGATCTCGTGCGCGAGGCGGCGCGCGTCCGTGACGCCGGTCACGGTGACCGGGTCACGTTCTCGCCCAAGGTGTTCATTCCGCTCACGATGCTGTGCCGCGACCGCTGCGGCTACTGCACGTTCGCCAAGCCACCGGCGCGGCTCGAGTCGCCGTTCCTGCCGCTCGACGAGGTGCTCGCGATCGCGCGGCGGGGCGCCGAAGCGGGCTGCCACGAGGCCCTCTTCACGCTGGGTGAGGAGCCCGAGGCGCGCTACCCCGCCGCGGCCGCGTGGCTGGAGGAACACGGATACCGCTCGACTCTCGACTACCTCGTCGAAGCATGCAGGACCGTGCTCGACGAGACCGGGCTGCTTCCACATGCCAACGCCGGTGCGCTCGACCAGGCCGCGCTCGAGCGCCTGCGGTCGGTGAGCCCCTCGCAGGGGATGATGATCGAGACGGTGGCGTCCCGCCTGGGGGAGCCGGGCGGGCCTCATCACGGGTGCGTCACGAAGACACCGGCGCGGCGGCTCGCCACTCTCGAGGCCGCCGGCCGGGCCCGGGTGCCGTTCACCACCGGGATCCTCGTGGGCATCGGCGAGACGCGGGCCGAACGGCTCGACGCGCTCCTGGCGATCCGGGACGCGTACCAGCGTCACGGGCACGTGCAGGAGGTGATCGTCCAGAACTTCCTGCCGAAGGTCGGCACGGCCATGCACCGTGACCCGGCGTGCGATGCCGACGAGCTCCTCTGGACGGTGGCTGCCGCCCGGCTCGTGCTCGGGCCCCGCATGCACGTCCAGGCGCCGCCGAACCTGAGCGACGAGACACAGCTCGGCGCGCTGGTGGCCGCCGGCATCGACGACTGGGGTGGTGTCTCCCCCGTCACACCCGACCACGTGAACCCGGAACGACCGTGGCCCGGACTCGACCGGCTCCGCGCCGCCACCCAAACCGCGGGCAAGACGCTCGCGCCCCGCCTCACCGTGTACCCGGAGTACGTCGTCGAGCCCGAGGCGTGGCTATTGACCACTCCGGCGCGCGCCCGTGGACCGGTCGGCGAGGTGCTCGACGGTGTGGCTGCGGGCGAGGAGGTGGGCGTCGACGAGATCGTCGCGTTGCTGGCGGCCCGAGGGCCCGATCTCGGGCGCGTCGCCGAGTTCGCCGATGCCCTTCGCCGCGACACCGTCGGCGACGCGGTCACGTTCGTGCGCAACCGGAACATCAATTACACGAACGTGTGCACCTTCAAATGCCGGTTCTGTGCCTTCTCGAAGGGCCCGCTGTCGCTGAACCTCCGAGGCGACCCGTACCTCCTCGATCTCGAGGAGATCCAGCGGCGCGTCGTCGAGGCGGTGGACTGCGGCGCGACCGAGGTGTGCCTCCAAGGTGGGATCCACCCCGACTTCGACGGCGACTACTACCTCGCGGTGGCCCGGGCGGTGAAGGACGCCGCGCCCGGGATCCACATCCACGGCTTCACCGCGCTCGAGGTCACGGAAGGCGCGAAGCGCCTCGGGATCCCGCTGCGCGACTACCTCCTCGCGGCGCGCGACGCCGGCCTGTCGACCCTGCCCGGTACCGCGGCCGAGATCCTCGACGACGAGGTGCGGGCGGTCATCTGTCCCGACAAGGTCGACACCGAGGAGTGGCTCGACGCCCATCGCATCGCCCACTCGGTGGGCCTGCGGTCGAACATCACGATCATGTTCGGGCATGTCGAGCGGCCGGTGCACGTCGCTCGCCACATGGTCCGCACCCGGGACCTGCAGAAGGAGACCGGCGGCTTCACCGAGTTCGTGCCCCTGCCGTTCGTGCACATGGCCACCCCGATCTTCCTCCAGCGCCGGGCCCGGCCCGGGCCGACGTTCCGCGAGGCGTTGCTGATCCACGCGGTCGCCCGCATCGCCTACCGGGGCGTGCTCGACAACATCCAGGTGTCGTGGGTGAAGATGGGTGTGAGCGGCGCCCGGCAGGTGCTGCGCGCCGGTGCCAACGACCTCGGGGGCACGCTCATGGACGAGAACATCTCCCGCGCCGCGGGCGCCTCGCACGGCCAGGAGCTCGACGAGGCCGAGTTCCGCCAGATCGTCGAGCCGATCGGCCGCACCCTCGAGCAGCGCACCACCCTGTACGGGCGGGTGCAGACGGTCGGGCGGCGCCTCCGCCCGCCCGCCGACGAGCACGTGCCGGTCCAGCTGCTGGAGCGCGCGCCGGCGCCGTGACCCACGGCAACCTCGACGTCCTCGCCGTCGGCAACGCGCTGGTCGACGTCCTGAGCCAACAGGCGGACGAGTTCATTCGCGCCCACGGGCTCGAACGGGGAGCGATGACCCTCGTCGACGCCGATCGGGCCGAGGCGCTGTACGCGGCGATGGGGCCGGCGACCGAGCGGTCGGGCGGCACCGCGGCCAACACCGCCGCCGGGCTCGCCTCGTTCGGCGCATCCGTCGGCTTCGTCGGACGAGTGCGCGACGACCAGCTCGGCGCGGTCTTCGCCCACGACCTCCGCGCGATCGGCGTCGAGTTCGACACGCCTCCGGCATCGGACGGAGCACCGACCGGGCGTTGCCTGATCGTCGTCACCCCCGACGCGGAGCGGACCATGAGCACCTTCCTGGGCGCGGCGTCACACCTCACCCCCGAGGACATCGACCCCGATGCCGTCGCCGCCGCCACCGTGACCTACCTCGAGGGGTACCTGTTCGACCAGCCCGCGGCCAAGGAAGCGTTCCGCGAGGCCGGCCGCCTCGCCCATGCCACCGGGAATCGCCTCGCGCTCACCCTGTCGGACTCGTTCTGCGTCGAGCGCCACCGCGCTGATTTCCTCGACCTGGTCGGGCACCACGTCGACGTCCTCTTCGCCAACGAGCACGAGATCTGCGCGCTCTACGAGGCCGACGACTTCGACGCCGCGCTCCCCCAGGTGCGGGGCCACTGCGAGGTCGCGGCGTTGACCCGCAGCGAGAAGGGATCGGTCGTCGTGGCCGGTGACGACGTACACGTCGTCGGCGTGCATCCGGTCCCGACGGTCGTCGACACCACCGGGGCCGGCGACCAGTACGCCGCCGGGTTCCTCCACGGGCTCACGACCGGGCGGGACCTTCCGACGTGCGGCCGGCTGGGTGCGCTCGCCGCCGCCGAGGTCATCTCCCACCTCGGCGCCCGCCCCGAGACCTCGCTGGCCGAGCTCGCGCGAGCCGAGTTGGCGGTGGGATAGCCGGATCACCCCGTACCCTCGGGGCGTGGACCTGCCCCGCTACCGCACCGGCGACCCCGACCTCGACCGCGCCGTCGCGGAGCTCGTCGAGGAGGCGGGCGCCGACCCGAACTCGGATCTCGTGTTCGAGATGGTGGTCTCGGCGCTACGGCTGGCGCGCGACGCCGCCGACCGCGGCGACCTCAAGGTCGCCAACGGCGCGCTGAAGGAGCTGCGCTACGCGTTCTCGGTGTTCGCGCCGTACCGGGCCGAGCGCAAGGTCGCGATCTTCGGGTCTGCCCGCACCGAGCCCGACGACCCTCTCTACGACCAGGCGCGGCGGCTGGCGGCGGCGCTGGCCGAGCGCGACTGGATGGTGATCACCGGGGCCGGGCCCGGGATCATGGAGGCGGGGCTGGAGGGCGCAGGGCCGGAGCAGTCGTTCGGCGTCAGCATCCGGTTGCCGTTCGAGGCGACGACGAGCCAGTTCATCGCCGGCGACCCGAAGCTCATCAACTTCCGGTACTTCTTCACCCGCAAGCTGTCGTTCGTGAAGGAGTCCCACGGCTTCGTGCTCCTGCCCGGTGGGTTCGGGACCCTCGACGAGGCGTTCGAGCTGCTCACGCTGGTGCAGACGGGCAAGACCCAGCCCGCTCCGATCGTGCTGCTTGACGTCCCCGACGGCACGTACTGGCAGTCGTGGCAGCGGTTCGTCGAGACCGAGCTCACGAGCCGGGGGTACGTCGGCAAGGACGACCTCGACCTCGTGCGCGTGACCGACGACGTCGATGCCGCGGTGGACGAGATCACCGGCTTCTACGCCAACTACCACTCGCAACGCTTCGTCGGCGGGAAGCTCGTCATCCGGCTGCAGCGCGCCCCTGCCCCCACCGAGCTCGCCGCGCTCAGCGAGGAGTTCGCCGACATCATCGTGCGGGGCGACGGCATCCGGACAATCGACTCCACGCCGACCGAGATCGCCGACGACGACCACGTCGACCTCGACCGGGTCGTCTTCCGTTTCGACCGCCGCAACCACGCCCGGTTGCGCAGGCTCATCGACCGCCTCAATCATCGCCGCTGACGTTCAGTGCTCGTCGGCGCCGCCGAGAGCGCGGATGGCGCGGTCCACCGCGCGGCGCGCCTGGAGCAGCCGTTTCTCGTCGGCGGCGGCGTCGGCGTCGCCCGCGGCCGCGTCGCGGAGCCGGTCGTAGGCGAGGTCGCGCAACGACTCCTCGATCGCCCGCAGCTGCTCGAGCACCTCGGCGGTACGGTCGCTCATTCGAGCACCGCCGCCAGGAGCTCGGCCGGATGGCGCACGTCGAGACCGGCGGTGGCCAGGTGCATGGCGCACCCGGGGTTCGCCGACACCACCACGGGTGCGCCGGCGCCGGCCGCGCGCCGGATCGCGGCCGCCTTCCGGTCCCGGATCTCGGTGGCGAGCGCGGGCTGGAGCGCGTTGTAGGCGCCGCCGGCGCCGCAGCACAGCCCGTCGTCGTCGGTCTCCACCAACTCGTAGGCGCGACCCAGTACCTCGCGCACGGCGCCATCGGCCCGCTGCACGTGCCGGAGGTGGCACGGATCCTGGATGACCACCCGCGCCCCGGCGGCACGCACGCGCGGGGCGGGCTGCTGGGCGAGCCACTCCGAGAAGTCACGGACCCGCGCCGCGAACGCGCGGGCGTCGTCCGTGTCCAGCAGTCGCCCGTAGTCCTTCATCGCCGCCCCGCAGCCGGCGCTGTCCACCACCACCGGAGCGGTTCCGGGCATCGCCGCCATGACCCGCCCGGCCAACCGGCGCGCCTCCGGTTGCCTCCCCGCGTGCACGTGCAGCGCGCCGCAGCAGTCGGCCCCGCGGCCGGGAAGCCCGGGGGTCGCGCCGGTCGCCGTCATCACCTCGAGGGCGGCACGGTGCGTGTCCCGCTGCCAGGCGTCCATCACGCAGCCCGGGAACAGGTAGGCGTCGGGCCGCCCGGTGGCGGGCAGGCGCAGGCGGCGCGCCAACGACCGAGCCGACAGGCGCGGGAGCCCGAGCCGCCGGGGCACGAGGTGCAGACGTTGCGCGACCAGGAGCAACCAGGTGAGCGCGAGCAGAAGCCGATGCCGGGGCAGGACGACCCGATAGCCGAGCCATTCCGCCAGGCGCCGGCGCCGCGACCGCCGGGCGCGCCGGTGCTCGTGGAGCGCGACGCGAGCACCCTCCATGAGATGACCGAACGGCACCGACGACGGGCAGACAGGCTCGCAGCCGCGACACTGCACGCACTCCTCCATGTAGCGCTCGAAGCTGCCGTCGAGCGGCGCGCCGTGGAGCTGCACGGCCTGCATCGCCGCGATGCGACCACGCGGCGACGCGGTCTCGAGTCCCGTGACGCGGTACGTCGGGCAGTGCGGCAGGCACAGGCCGCAGGCCACGCAGGCCACGAGCTCGTCCTCGTCGAGCCCGAGCACACCGGTCTTCACAGCGGCAGCCGTCCCGGTGACAGCTTCCCGGTCGGGTCGAACGCGACCTTGATGCGCGCCAGCAACGCTCGGTTCGGGACCGTCGCACCGAATCCGTCGATGCCCGCACCCTGCTCGCGCAGCAACCAGCCCCCTTCGGCTTCGGCCGCGGCACGCGCGTGCGTCAGCGGCGCCGCTCGGTCGGCGGCGACGTGCACGGTCCCGACACCGATCTCGGCGCGCCAGCGCACGCCATCGAGATCGCGCAGCCGCCCGGCCAACGCCGGTAGGCGTCCCGGGCGGACCGAGATCCGTCCGCGGTGGGAGCCGGCCGGTTCCGCGGGCGCCCGGCCGTCGCGCGTCAACCCCCCGGCGCGGGCCTCGGCGGCGACGTCGTCGGGATCGCCTTCGAGCAGCACCCGCGTCTCGGAGCCGTCCCAGGCGATGCACGACGGGCGGAAGCAGCGCCGCCGCACCTCGGACGGGTCGTCGGTCGTGCCGGCCCACTCGGCGTGACGGGGCTGGGGCTGACAGCGCAGCGTCACCTGCACGATGACGCCGACGGTTCCGAGCGACCCGACGAGCAATCGGGGCAGGTCGTAGCCGGTCACGTTCTTGACCGTAGGGCCGCCCCCCTTGACCATCCGACCGTCGCCGGTCACGAACCGAACCTCGAGCAACCGGTCGCGCAGCGGCCCGTAGCGCAGGCGCCTCGGGCCCGAAAGGCCCGCCGCCAATGTGCCGCCGACCGTGGCCCGATCGGAATCGCGAGGATCGAGCACGCACTCCTGCCCCCCGCGCTCCAGGACGGCGGCGAGGTCGGCGACGGTCGTGCCGGCGCCCACCGTCACCGTCAGCTCGGCGGGGTCGTAGGCGACCACGCCGGCGGGGGCGTGCACCTCGACCGCGTCGGCGTCCACCGGCTCGCCGACCTCCCAGTGGGTGCGGCCGCCCACCGGGACGACCGCGGCCGCGCCGACGACACGGTCGCGGAGCTCGTCGACGTCGGTCGGGCTGGTGCTCGTCGGCACGACTAGATCCAGGCGCCGGCCGGGACCCGTTGGAGCTCGCCGCAACGGCTTCCCCGCGGGAGCACCTTGTCCGGGTTGGCCCGACCCGACGGATCGAACGCGTCGCGCAGGCGCGCCTGGGCATCCAGGTCGTCGGGGCCGAACACCATCGGCATCGCCTCGCGCTTCTCGAGGCCGATGCCGTGCTCGCCGGACAGCACACCGCCGGCATCGACACACGCGCGCAGGATGGCGTCGCCGGCGGCGTGCACGCGCTCCCAGATCCCCGCGGTGCGCTGGTCGAACACGATGAGAGGATGGAGGTTGCCATCCCCCGCGTGGAACACGTTCATCATCGTGAGGTCGTACTCAGCGGCGATCTCGTACACCTGAAGCAGTACGTCCACGAGCTTCGTGCGCGGGACGACCGCGTCGTGCAGGTAGTAGTCGGGCGCGATGCGGGCGATCGCACCGAAGGCGGACTTGCGACCCTTCCAGAGCAGGGCGCGCTCGGCGTCGTCGGCCGCGACCCGCACCATGCGGGCACCGTGCTCGCGCCCCACCCGGCGCACTGCGTCGACCTGGGCCTCGACCCCGGCCGGGAGCCCGTCCAGCTCGACCAGGAGCACGGCGGCCGCGTCGCGGGGATAGCCCGCGCCTACGAAGTCCTCGACCGCCCGGGTGATCTCGGCGTCCATCATCTCGAGCGCGGCGGGCACGATGCCGGCGGCGATGATGCCGCTGACGGTGGCGGCGGCGTCCTCGATGGTGGTGAAGTCGAGCAGGAGCGTGCGCACCGCCGGCGGGTCGGGCGTGAGCCGGACCGCGATGCGGGTCGACACGCCCATGGTGCCCTCGCTGCCGACGAAGCAGCCCCGGAGGTCGTAGCCGGGGGTGTCGGGCTCGAGCCCGCCGAGCAGGGCGATCGAGCCGTCCGCCAGCACCACTTCGACCGCGAGGACGTGGGCCGCGGTCACGCCCGCGGCCAGACAATGGGGACCGCCGGCGTTGGTGGCGACGTTGCCGCCGATCGTGCACGCCTGCTGGGAGGACGGGTCGGGCGCGTAGTGGAGACCGAGGTGCTGGACCGCCCGGCTCAGGTCGAGGTTGAGCACGCCGGGCTCGACCCAGGCGACGCGCTCGTCGGCGTCGATCTCGAGGATGCGGTTGAGCCCGGTCGTGACGATCACGAGCGGGTCACCCACCGGCGTGGCGCCGCCGGCGAGGCCGGTGCCGCTGCCGCGGGCGACGAAGGGCCGGTCGTGGCGGGCCGCGATCCGCACGGCGGTGGCCAGCTCGGCACCAGTGCTCGGGAAGCACACCGCCGCCGCCTGCCCGCGGTCCACACCGGCGTCTCGCTGGTACAACGCGAGCTCGAGCGGCTCGGCCCGGGCGCGGTCGGCGCCGAGGGCGTCGCGGAGGTCGGTCAGCATCGTCACGGTCGCGTCGTCGATGAACAGAGCCTAGGACCGGCCCCACTACGCTGCGCTCGATGGCGCACAACGGTTCCGGCCCGACCCGCGAGTGGGTGAGCTTCGACGACCCCAAGGAGGAAGGTCGTCGGTGGGAGATCGACGTGACCTTCCTCATGTCGTCGTGGCAGTGCATCTTCGGCGACGGTTGTCAGGGTGTCCTCACCGAACCGGCGCCGGAGATGGTCCAGGGGTGCTGCTCGTACGGCGCGCACTTCTCCAACCGCAAGGACCGCGATCGCGTCATCGGCGCCGCCCGCAAGCTCACCGACGACGAGTGGCAGTTCGCCAAGGCCGGGCGCAAGAAGGGCATCTGGGCCAAGTCCGGGAAGGACGAGGACGGCAAGCAGGAGTTCCGCACCCGTCTCGTCGACGACGCCTGCGTGTTCCTCAACCGGCCCGGGTTCCCCACCGGGCCCGGGTGCGCGCTGCACGTCCACGCCATGCGCACGGGCCAGCACCACAGCGACCTCAAGCCGGAGGTGTGCTGGCAGCTGCCGTTGCGCTGTGTCGACGAGGAGCAGGAGGACGGGACGGTCGTCTCGAAGCTGTCGGAGTTCGGCCGCGACGGCTGGGGCGAGGGCGGCGAGGACTTCGCCTGGTGGTGCACCGAGGCGCCGGAGGCGTTCACCGGCTCGGAGCCGGTCTACAAGAGCCTGGCCGAGGAGCTGCGCAAGATGATGGGCAAGGACCTGTACCAGCGGGTGGCGCGCTACCTCGACGGGCGCGAGCGTTCGCAACCACCGCCGGTGACCCATCCGTCCGAGGTCCCGGTGCAGTTCACCGGGCGTCGCGGCTCGATGCGTCAATCGTCGCGGAGCTGATGGCCGACGGTTACGCCGAGCTGCTCGCCGATCTCGAGGCCGAGCAACTCGCGACGCAGGCGGTCCTACGTGAGCTCGAGGTCGACGACTGGTTCCGCGCTACGCCGGCCAAGGGGTGGGACGTCCGCGACACCGTCTCGCACCTCGCCGACACCGACGAGATCGCCGTCGACACCTGCACCGGGGGCGCCCGGCCGCTGAACGACTTCGCCGCCACCCTCGCGTCGCCCGAGGACGTGACGCTGTGGGGTGTGCTGCGGGGGCGCCGGCGCTCCGGCTCCGAAGTACTGGCGTGGTGGGAGGACACCTCCGCGGTCGAGCGCGACACGCTCGCGCGGCTCGACCCGGCGCAGCGGGTGCCGTGGGGGCTCGGCATGCGCCCGAACTCGTTCGTCACCGCCCGGTTGATGGAGGCGTGGGCGCACTCGCTCGACGTGCACACCGCGCTCGGCATTGCCAAGCCCGACACCGACCGGCTTCGCCACGTCGCGTGGCTCGGCTACCGCGCGCTCCCGTACGCCTTCTCGTTCGCCGGGCGCGAGCCGCCTCCGGGCGAGCTCCGGGTCGAGCTCACGCTGCCCTCGGGCGCCCGCTGCGACCTGGGCCCGGCCGACGCGCCCCACCGCGTCACCGGACCGGCCGGTGAGTTCTGCCGGCTGTTCGTGCACCGCCTCGACCTCGTCGACGCCCGCGGCCTGCGCGCCGAGGGAGAAGGCGCGGTCGCCGCGTTAGAAGTGGCGCGGGCGTTCCTGTAGCGCTAGCTGACCCCACTCACGAGGGCGCCGCCGTCGACGACGAGGGTCTCCCCGGTCAGCCACGACGACCCATCGGACGCGAGGAATAGCGCGGCGCCGGCCAGATCGTCAGGGATGCCGAGCCGGCGCATCGGCAGCCGGGACGCGATCCCCTCCTCCCCGTGCTCGTACAGCGCCCGGGCAAAGTGGGTCTTGACCAGCCCGGGCGCGAGCGCGTTCGCCCGCACTCCCGGCGCGAGCTCGAGCGCGAGCTGGCGCGTCAGCTGTTGGAGCGCAGCCTTGGACGCGTTGTACATCCCGAGGCCGAGCGACGGGCGGATCCCGCCGACCGAGATGACGTTGACGATCACCCCGCCGTGCTCCTGCATCCAGCTCCGCCAGGCGGACTGAGCCAGGAGCAGTGGCCCCTCGAGGTTGACCTCGAGCACCTTGCGCACCGCCCGGGGCTCGGTCTCGATGACGGGGCCGAACGTGGGGTTGGTGCCGGCATTGTTCACGAGCACGTCGAGGCTGCCGAGTTCGCGCACGCAATGCCCGACGCCCGCCTCGATGGCCTCTGGATCGCCCACCGAGCCCTCGAACGTCGTGACCGTGCCGCCGGCACCGTCGAGCGCCTCGGTGGTCTCCGCAAGCTCGTCGGCCTTGCGGGCCATGATGCACACGGCGGCGCCGGCGGCTGCGTACACCTCGGCGATGGCGCGCCCGATGCCGCGCGTGCCCCCGGTGATCAGAGCGGCCTTCCCGTCCAGCCGGAACGCCTTCGCCGGATCGATCACATGTACAACCCGGTCTGGCCTTCGGTCCGGCTCGAAGCGACCGCGTGCACGTCACGTTCTCGCAGGATCAGGTAATCCTCGGCGCGGATCTCCACCTCGTAGCCGGCATCGGGCGCGAACAACACGAGATCGCCCTCCTCGACGTTCCGGACCGTCGGTCCCACCGCGACCACCTCCGCCCAACCCAGACGACGGTCGACGTTCGCGGTGGCCGGGATGACGATCCCGGTGCGCGACTTGCGCTCCCCGACCTCCGACGACGGCAGTACGAGGATGCGGTCGGCAGTCATGCGAATGGAGTGCTTCGCATCGTCGTCGCCGTAGGGCATGACCAATGACACTACCGGCCGCGCCGGGCGGCGCCGGCTTCGTGACGCCGGGATCGCTCGGCTACATTCGGCGCACCGTGTCGATCTCCCCCGCGCTCCCGGTGTCCCGGTCTCGACGCGCCGCGTCCACCGCCCGCGCCTACTTCCTCCTCACCAAGCCGCGCGTCATCGAGTTGCTGCTGGTGACCACGGTCCCGGCGATGGTGCTCGCGGCCCGGCGGCTCCCATCGCTCACGCTCGTCCTCGCGGTTCTCGTGGGCGGGGCCCTCGCGGCCGGTGGCGCCAACACGATCAACTGCTGGATCGAGCGCGACCGCGATCAGATGATGCGCCGGACCCACGGGCGACCGTTGCCGGCAGGTGCGATCCGGCCGCGGGACGCGCTCGTGTTCGGCGTCGCCCTCGAGGTGGCCGCCTTCGTCTGGCTGTGGGCTGGGGTGAACCTGCTCGCGGCCACCCTGGCCGTCAGCGCCATGCTGTTCTACGTGTTCGTCTACACGATCTGGCTGAAGCCGCGCAGCCCGCAGAACATCGTGATCGGGGGCGCGGCGGGCGCGGTACCGGTCCTCGTCGGTTGGGCCGCGGTCACGGGGCGCCTCGACGCGCCGGCTTGGGTGCTGTTCGCCATCGTCTTCTGCTGGACGCCGCCCCACTTCTGGGCGCTCGCCCTGCGTTACCGCGACGACTACGCGGCCGCCGGGATCCCGATGCTGCCGGTGGTGCGGGGGACGGCGGTG
>WNFV01016188.1_pt1 | contig 14064 bp, 14 predicted proteins | sample 5400101 | NCBI WGS metagenome assembly WNFV01 (sample SAMN13153361, study PRJNA577476) | soil metagenome | isolation source: 115 cm soil or saprolite under grassland replicate 1 | place: USA:California | collected 2016-06-15 | reverse complement strand
GATCTGGCCGCTCGGGTAGAGGTCGAGCTACACGGGCAGGGCCTCACGCGGACGGTCAGGGACCCTGGAGTGCTCCGTCAGGTCGCTGGTCTGCTCGGAGCCGAGGACGCGCGGGCGCGGCAGCGGCGGCTGGCTGAGGCGCGGCGCGAGCTGGCCGACGCTGAGGTGCGGATCAGGCTGGATGAGGAGCTGCCCTGATGCTCCCCGAGCCTGGACGGGAAGGGCGCGGGCAGGCCAGGGAAACCCTGGCCGACGCCACTCCGGGTAGGTAAGGGAGTGGCGCATGGGTGAGCCGGACGTGGGATCCGACCAGCTCAGCATTACGGAGGTCAACCTGCTCCTCCTGCTCGACTCCGCTGGCACTACCCTGCTCGGGCGGGACGGCTCCCTCCGCTGGGCCCTGGACGCAGAAGACTTGTGCGATCTGCTGGAGCTGGCCGTCGACCTGATCGCCGACTGGAGCGGTAAGACCACAAGCGGAGCGGCGATCCGGGCGCGGGCCGCCGCCCTGCTGGGCGCGACGACGGCCGTCGCGGGCGAGCAAAGGTCGGACAGGTGAGCGCGATGCGAGATGCCGGCGACACCGATAGCTTCGTGACCCGATTGCAGCGCGAACGGTGCCTGCGCGGCTGGACCCAGCAGGAGGCGATCGACCGGCTCAAGCGCCTGGCCTACGAGCGCGGCGACGGCCACCGCTTCGACGGCTTGGACGTCAACACGCTCAGCCGCTACGAGCACGGCCGCATCCGCCGCCCACGCGCGCCGCTGCGGGCGCTGTTCGCCGCCCTGTACGAGATGCCCGCCGCCGAGCTGTTCCCCAGCCGTCCGTCGATCATGGCGGCGGCTGGCGGGCGGCCGGTCGCGCTGCTCCATGCGCCGGCCGGCGCGGGGACGGTAAGGGCCGGATCGGGCCGCGTGGTGCTCACGGTTGAAGAACTGCGCGCGCTCATCACCGATACCACCATGCAGGCTGTCGAGGCGTGCCTGTCAGCGCTCGTTCACCAGCACGGCGACGAACAGGGCGGCGGCGTGATCTGATGCCGGACCGCGCTGCACGCAAAGAGGGTGTCGTGGCCGCCGCCGGTGGCGCCGGGGGCCAGTGGTGGCCGTGCGGCGGCGTCCGGGTCGGCCGGCAGGCCGGGGATTGCCGCCCGGCCGGGGCCGAGCACGGCGGCCGTCAGGCCGCCGCGCGCAGTGCCCCGAGTCGGGCGGCCTTGCCGTCAACCGCGAGCTTGGGAAGCACCCTCGCGGCACGCTGTCGGCTGCTGCCACAGCTCAGAGGGCACGTTGACTGACCGCTGTCGACCGTAGAACACCGCTGCGGACCGATGGGTAGGGCACGTCCGGGGCACGGTCGGCGAGCACGACGTTGCTCGAAGCTGGCGCCGATGGTGGCCAGCTCGACCCAAGGGCGGGGCCAGTCCCTGGTGACCACTTGCCTCGTTGGCAGGCGCCCATAAGGCGTGGCATCGGAAGGGAAGCGTGACCGACGTCGATGGGGCTTCACCGGGCGTGCTGGGCACGAGGGTGTAACGCCAGGGAAGATTGTCCCGCTCTTGTCATCGGGACATGGCCGTCATAGGTTCTCGTCAGTCTCACAAGCGCAATCTTAGAAAATCGGGGCCTTCGAGCAGATTCGCGCCTTCCCTCCAGAGCAGGACGTACTTCCCGGCAGCACCTCGGTCCCGCCTCAATGGTGAGGGGGAGGGCATGACGCTCACGCTGACCGCTCGCAGCCCACCGCATCGGCTGTCTCCATTGGCCATCGCCCGGAGCCCTTGGAGCCGAGGAGGCCCAGATGCGACGACTGCGGCTTCGGAGGTTGGTTGTCGTCAGTGTGGCAGGGCTGCTGTTCGCCCTGTTGAACGTGCCGGCGGCTCTCGCCCAACCCGCCAACGACGACTTCGACACCCCGACGGTTATTTCTGCGTTGCCGTTCACCGACAGCATCAGCACCGCCGACGCGACAGCAGCCGCCGATGACCCGTCGTGTACCGGCAATGAGCATTCGGTGTGGTATTCCTTCACCCCCACCCAGGATGGGTCCATCACGGCCGATGCGTCCAGCAACGACTACGACACGGCCTTGGGGGTGTACACCGGCTCGCGGGGTGCGCTGAGCGAGGTCGCGTGTGGGTTCTTCCCGGGTCGGGTCACGTTAAACGCCAGCGCCAACACGACCTACTTCTTCATGGTCGCAGACGCCTTCGGGGGTCCTGGAGGGACCCTGGTGCTCAACGTGATCCCGCCACCCGCCAACGACGACTTCGACACTCCGACGGTGGCTCCCGCGTTGCCGTTCACCGACAGCGTGTTCACCGGCGGGGCGACCACGGCCGCCGATGATCCGTCGTGTGCCGGCAACGAGCATTCGGTGTGGTACTCGTTCACCCCCACCCGGGACATGCCCATCAGGGCCGACACGGCCGGCAGCGACTACACCACGAGCTTGGGGGTGTACACCGGCTCGCGGGGTGCCCTCAGCGAGGTCGCGTGCCAGTCCTCCCCCGCGCGGGTCATCTTCAGCGCCACCGCCAACACGACCTACTTCTTCATGGTGGCCGGGGTTCCTGGGGGGACCCTGGTGTTCAACCTGACTGAGGGGCCGCCGCCAAACGACGAGATCGGCGGTGCGACCCCCCTGACGCTCAACACCACGATCACCCAGGACACGACCTTTGCGACCTCGTCGCCCACCGACCCCACGAACTGCATCTTCGGCGAGACCCACAACACGGTCTGGTTCTCGTTCACCCCGACCGAAAGCCGCCCGCTCACCCTGGACCGATCCGGCAGCAGCTACAACGGGAGATTGTCCGTCCTTACGGACTTGGGTAGCGGCCCTGTGTTGATCGCCTGTGGCTTTGGGGACGGGGTGAGGTTTGATGCCACCGCCGGTAGGACGTACTTCTTCATGGATTCGGGCTTCTTCGAGGGTGGTGGCCAGCTGCAACTGACCCTCAGGCCTGGCATCATCATGACGGTCACGGCCGATGCGACCGGCACGGTGAGTCGGTCGGGAACGGCCGTGGTCAGCGGGACGCTCGCCTGCAACCCGGCGGCACCCCCACAGGGTGGGGCAGGATCGCCAACCCTGGACATCGTTCTTCGACAGAAGATCAGCAAGACGTTGGTGATTGAGGGGCGCAATTTCCTGGAGATCCCGTGTCCGACCACCCCGACCGCCTGGAGTGTCACGATCATCGGCGACAATGGGCCCTTCAAGAAGGGCCGAGCGGAGGTGTTCGTCGATGGGTTCGCTTGTGACCCGGTAGCGTGTGATTCGCCAGAGTTGCGTCAGTCCATCAGGCTGAATTGGGAATAACGGCCTTCAGTAATTAGTGAGTTGCTCGCACAACCGGAAGGGCCAGGCGTCCAGCCTGGCCCTTCCTCTACCGTCTCGAACCCTCACCGCGAGCTTGGGAAGCACTCCGGGGTGGGCGCCGTCGGCGTACGGCACAGCTCGGCGGCTGTGGTACCGACCGCTGTTGACCATGATGACCGTGGTGAACCGATGCTTGGGGCACGGCGAGGCACGCCAGCGAAGGCGACGGGCGCTCCAACCTGGCGGCGACAGGCATAGCTCGCGCGACAGGCGGACCCGTCCTCGGTGACCACTTGCCTTGTTGGCAAGAGCCGGAGGCCCGGCGGCAGCGGTTGGATGGGATCGTCGGACTCGCCCCGTCGGCTCCAATTGTCTGGGCTGTGTGGTCAGAGGTTGGCCAGTTCTCGGTGATGCTGGGACAAGCTCCACGTTTGCCTCTTTCTCGACGGCAGGGCAGGGTGTAGCGTTCCCAGGCGAGGACTGCGGACCGCGACGCGAGGGAGCCGCTGCCCCACAGTCGGGCAGGGTGCGTCGTCTGAGGAGGTCGCTGGAGCTGCGGCCCCGGCCCCCGAGCTGGTTCCACGCCAGCCTGCCGAGCACACCATGTCGCGTGGCGCGCGACCTTCGCCGCGTTGCACCGCTGGAGGGGGCTTCCCCGTGCCAGCCATCACCAGTCGTAGGGCGGCGACCGCCGGGCGGACGTCCACACCAGGCGCGCTGCTCCGGTTCACGGCCACGGGAGGCCGCACGAGCCGCCGGGTGACCACCATCACGCTGCTGCTGGCAGCGGCCTTGCTGGCCGGCTGCTCGCCCAGCATTAAGCTCGGCGGCAGCGACACGGTCGACCCGGCCAGGATGACGAACGCGATCAGAAGGCAGTTGCAGGTCCCCGACGGGCAGTTGGGCAGCGTCGCCTGCCCCAAGGGCGTCAAGCTCGCCGAGGGCGTGACCTTCACGTGCACCGCCGACGTGGAAGGTGCCCTACTGCCCATCACGGTGACCCTGAGTAACGTGGACACCGACACAGGCGGGTTCGACTACAACTTCAAGTTGGCCAAAGCCCTCATCGACACCGACAGCGTCGTCGAGGAGATCGATTCGAAGGTGCCGGTGCAGGCGTCGGTCGCCTGCGGCCCGCCGCACCTGCGGGTCGTGGAGGTCGGCGGGACGATCGAGTGCACCGTCTCCGAGGGTAGCAAGCGCCAGGTCGTGCGCGCCGTGGTCGACGACCTGGACGGGACGGTGCATTTCGAGCCGTCGCTGGCGCGACCCGAGGTCGCCACCGGCAGGCTTGGCGACAAGCTGACCGTCTACGACGAATTCGGTGACGCCCGGCTTGAGGTCACCGTCACCCGGGTGAGGTTCTCCACCGGTGACGAGTTCGAGCAACCGAGCCGTGGCCTCTACATGGGCGCGTATGTGAAGGCGCACGCGCTCGCCGACGACCAGTACGTCGCCGGCATCTACGCGTTGGTGCGTGGCCACCTCTACGACGGGGCGATCACCGGCTCGCTCGTGGGCAACCCGCCGCTCGAAGCTGTGGTGCTCAACAAGGGCGAGCGGGCGGCCGGCTGGATCGTGTTCGACGTCCCCGCCCGGCACGGCCGCCTAGAGCTGCGCGACGTGGAGGAGCACACGGTCGGGGTCTGGAAGTACTGATGTCGGCGCTGCTGGCGAGACGTCAGGCAAAGCAACGGCGATGGGGCGCTGTCCGAGGTTGACCGTTGGAACCCCAGGAAGTCCGCTCGATCTGGCACATCGGTGGCACGCGCCGAGGACGACGTTGCCTCCAACGCGGCGCCGATAGCTCCAGCTCCCATGTTGGGTGAGGCCAGGCCTGGGCGACTGCCTGCCTCGTTGGCAAGCTTCCCAAAGGGGAGCGTGGCAGTAAGACGAAAGGCCCGGGCGCGCCCGCTCACTGTTGACGGTGCTCTCCCGCGAAACGGCTTGCCGCAAGGCGGCACGGCACGCCCGGGCCGCTGTCATGGTAGGCCTTCCGGCCCGACCCCGGGCAGTGGGGTTGCCCGGAAGTAGGCCGGGCCTTGACACTGCTGCCAAGTGGGGCGGCTGGAGCGGCATCGTCGGTGCGGCTGCGACGCCGGGGATAACGTCTTACCCGGATCAGATCGTTCAGGTCTACGTTGAGCGCCAGGCGGGCGGCTAGGATCCCCGATACCGGCTCACCAGGAGCGCGACAAGCGTCCAGCCGGCGACGACCCACAGGATGCCGCCAATCCATCGGAGGGGGCCGGGGTAGCCGAGTAGTATCCCGCCACAGACCATCGCGGCCGCCGCTGACCAGCCCAGCACCCGGCGGTTGCGCCGTACCCGTTCGTAGCGTTCGGACCCCTCGGCCGCAAGTAGCTCCTGTGTGGCGTAGACAGCACACGGGCGGTGGTAGTACAGGCCGTTGATTGCGAGCCGGACCGCCGTGGCATCCAGCGGCTGGCCGCACTGGGGACAGCGGAGCGGGCGCTCCCCGGTGGTCGCCATCACTCCCGCTCCATGGCCGGCATGATCGCTGCGTTCGGCTGCAGCACGATGATGACGTTGTCCCTCCTGGCAGGAGATTGGAGCTCAAGCATCATCGGACAAGGTCACGGCAGCGGGCGCCATCGCGCGATGCCGCCGTCGACGACGACCTCGCCGCGTTCCAGACTCGAACCCTGTCGTCGCCAGGTCCGGCCCTCGGCGTCAGTGAAGACAAGCTCCACGCTCACCTTCGTCGCGTCGTCCGCCAGTTCGCCACGCACGGGCGCTCCAGGATTGGCGGGCTCCCCGGGCAGCAGCAGGCCGAGAACTCGTCGCCCCTGGCTGATGGACTCGCCAGGGTACTGTGGCTCGACGACTGCGAACAGCTCCCGGATCGGCGCGTCGCTCCTGTTCTCGATGTGGACAAGGTACTCCTGACCGCTTCGGCCGTACGCCCACGCGAAGACTCGGCTGGCTTGGGCGCGCTCCCGCTCGCTGCGCCGGCGCTCCTCGTCGAGGCGATGATCCTTGCGCCTGGCCCAGATGTCGTAGGCGGCGGCAGTCGTACCGACCAAGGCTGCCGCCGCCGAGACGACTACGGCTACGTCACTCGCGACGGCCACGATCTGCACCTCCCACTCGTCGCGCTCGATCAAGTCGCGCACGCATCATGCCGCAAGACGACTCAAGAAGCGTCCTCGCTCTCTTGGCCAGCTGCGCCGTGACCGCGCTGCGCCCGGCGGCTGAGTGCAGTTCCGGGCCAGGGAGGATCGTCCACGATTTCCGCCAACTATCCCGATCAGTAGCACTGTTTGTGAGGAACCGGGCAGTCGATGGTGGAACGGGCCAGCGGCACGGCGCGGGAGTACGACCTCTGCCGGTTCGAGGGTGAGCCAAGGCGCTGCGCCACCCGGCTGTACACGTCGGAGAAGGTGATTATGGCAGCCGTCTCACAATAGGTCCTCGAAGAGCGCAGCGATGATCTCCGCACTTAATGGGTCTCTTTGCAGCTGCCAGACGTGCATGGCAGGGTGGATCATGTAGACGCGCTCCTGGGTGAAGGAGGAGATTGGAAACCCATGCTGGCGGTCACGTGGCCCAAGCTCGTAGTTGGGACCCACAAGGGGACTTGCGGTGAAGCGATACAACTGCCACTCAAGCCGTCCGGCCCGTTCCTCGCAGACGATGTTGGCCACGATCCCCAAGTTGGCGCCGATACCCGACGCGGCATGGACCTCACCCGCCAACACGAGATCATCGGTGTCATTCCCCGGTTCCAGTGTCTGATGCCAGGGCCATGGCACGAAGGTCAGGCGGGCCCGCCCAAGACGCAAGTGCCATTGCGCACCGTCATCATTGAGCCTGATGTCCGGTAGTGCCTCCTGGACGAAGTCCCTCGCACTTTCGATGACCATCTCTAGATCGCTGCGGGCCTGCTGACGCCGAGCGTCGGCTGAGGAAAGCTGCGCAAGGCCTTCGCGGTACGCAGCCTCGCGGGCGGCCTGCTCCTGGTCGGCGGCAAGGGCTCGTCGGCGAAGCCGCTCCTGCTGTTCGGCTAGAGGGGCTCCCAGTCGTTGCAGTTCCTCGGCTACCGCCCGAGCGTCTTGTGGTCGCCGGGCTGGGTCCTTGTCCATCAGCCGCAGTACCAGCCGAGCTAGTCCAGGCTCGAGATCGGGACCGGGAAACGGCGGCTCCCCCGTGAGCACCTCCCAGGCAAGGCAGCCGTAGGCGTACAGATCGGTCTTCACTGTCGCCGGCTGTAGCTGCCACAGCTCGGGGGCCATGTAGGCGGGCGAGCCGAACCCCCTGAAGGTGTACGTGGCCGTGCCTTGGGCAAGGTCCCGGGAGATGCCAAAGTCGGCGAGCTGCCAGACCCCGTTGCGCCACAGCACGTTGCGCGGCTTCAGGTCACGGTGTAGCACCCCAGCCACCGCCAATTCCTGCAGGCCGAGGGCGACATCTAGCAGGGCGGCGCGGTGTGCCTGGTCGTCCAGCCCGGCCTGGATCTGGTCTCTCAAGGACGCCTTCGCGCGGGGCATGACGATAAGTAGATCCTCACCGTCCAAGGCATGGTCGATGGGCACAAGCAGGTGGGCCGCGCTGCGCTCAGCGAGCCGGGCTGCAATCTCGATCTCTCGCGCACGGCGGCGGCGCTCGGCTTCATCGCCGTGTCGAAGAGGTACGACCTTGATCGCGACCTCGGTACTGTCTGGTCCATAGCCGGCGTAAACCTGGCCGAATCCACCAGGATCGCCCAAGGGGGCGGTCAGATCGGCCGTCCATGCGGTGCCCGCTTTGGGCCCGCGCGTGGCGTCTTGCTCACCGAGCGGCGATGGTGGCGGGGTGAACTGCCGCCGCGCATCCTGCAGTACGCTCTCCAGGATGCCCTGTTGGTTGGCCTCCGCGAGCGCCTCATTCACCCGCTGCATCCTTCCCCAACCCTTGCCGGGCCGGTCGAACGCCGGCCCAAGCCCGTGGCTCGCGAAGAACATGCGGCTTCGTGCTGTGGGCAGACCCGCCAGAATGGTCACGATCTCCTGATAGCTGTCCGGCTCCATGGCCCCCAACTCCGTGAGCGTTCCGACCCGGTGACCAAGGAATGTCGACCGGCACGCCTCCTGGATCTGACTCGATCTCCAGCGAGGGGAGGACAACGGCAACACTCGCCCGTAGGTCACAGCCCCGGGAGCCTATCGCTCCGGCTCGACCGAGTGTCAAAGGACAGCGGGACTTCCGGGCGAGGAGCGATGCCGCCTCGTCGGGCTCGTGGCCGGCGCGGGTGGGTGCTGCCGGGCGACGGTGGCCCGCCGCGCGCCGGCGTTCGGACCTGGCCGCATGCTGGTCTGGCGGCCCAGCCGAGGCCGAGGACGGCCGCCACAGGCGGCCGCCCGCACGCCCCGAGGCGGGGCGCCCTTGATTCCGTAAGGGCACTCCTCACAAGCAAGACAAGCATCAGCGACCCGAGTCGATGACCAGCCGGCCGTCGACGAAGGGCGGCTGGGTCGAACACACGTTTGCTACACTGCCAGGGCGCGGTCACTCCCCATCAGCGGTGCGTGCCCCACTCCCCAAGTCGGACGGCTTGGAGGAGTGAGGAGCAATGCAGACAGGCAGCCGGGACGACCCTGGCGCTGACCCGGTGCCTGGGCTTGATCCGGCGATCATCCCTGACCTGTGCGCCCGTGCCGGCGACCAAGCCGCCTACCAGCGGTGGGCTGAACAGGTCAAGACCGCCGGGTACTGCCGGCATCCCGTTCGCTTGGCCGGTGGTGTCGAGCATGTCGACCAGGTCACCGGCGAGGCCCGCACCGTGCTCGACACCGAGCTGGAGCCGGATCGGGTGCTGCTGAAGGCGTGCGGCACCCGGCGCGCCGCCCGCTGTGCTCCCTGCGCGGAGGTCTATCGGGCCGACGCCTTCCAGCTCGTCAAGGCGGGCCTGTCGGGTGGCAAGGGCGTGCCGGAGTCGGTCAGCACCCATCCCAGGCTGTTCGTCACCTTCACCGCACCCAGCTTCGGCCCGGTCCACTCGCTTCGGAGCCGGCGCGGCCACATCCGCCCGTGCCGGCCGGCCCGCGCTGGTGCTCGCTGCCCGCAGGACCGGCCGCGGCGCTGCCCGGTCCGCCACCTGCCCGGCGACCCGGCGCTGGGGCAACCGATCTGCGCCGACTGCTACGACTACCGGCGAGCCGTCATCTGGAACGCGCTGGCGCCCGAGCTGTGGCGGCGCACCAGCATCTACCTACGCCGCACCCTGGCCCGTGTCGCCGGCCTGACCACCGCCGAGGGCCACCGGCTGGTCCGCCCGGCAGCCGCCAAGGTCGTCGAACACCAGGCGCGCGGCGCCATCCACCTGCACGCCATCATCCGCCTGGACGCCACCCCACCCGCCGAGGACCCCGACCGGATCGCCGCACCGCGGGCAAGGTTCACCGTCGCGCTGCTGGCCGAGGCAATCCGGCAGGCCGCCGCCGAGGTCGCCGTGCCCTGCCCGCTCGGCGGCCCACCGCTGCGCTGGGGCGAGCAGCTTGACCTTCGCCCGATCAGCGACACCAGCGGCCAGCTGACCGCCGCCACGGTCGCCGGCTATGTCGCCAAGTACGCCACCAAGGCCACCGAGGGCTACGGGGCCGCGCTGGACGCGCCGATCCGCAGCCGCACCGATCTCGACCGGCTCGACGGGCAGGTGCCGGCCCATGTGGCCGCGCTGGTGCGGGCGGCGTGGGCGCTGGGCGGCCGGCCCGAGCTGACCCGGCTCAGGCTGCGGCAGGGGGCGCACCTGCTGGGCTACCGGGGCCACTTCCTGACCAAGAGCCGCCACTACGCCACCACCTTCCGGGCGCTGCGGGCCGCCCGCCGCGCCTGGACCGCCTACCGCCGCCACGGCCCGGCCGTCGCGCTGGATCGGGACGGGCGCCTGCTGCCGCCCGAGGGCAGCGTGCTGGTGGCCGCCTGGGAGTACCACCGGCGCGGGTATTCGACCTTCGCGGACGCCTGGCTGGCTCGGTCGTTGGGCGAGCAGGCCCGGCAGATGCGGCACGTGGCCCGCGAGGAGCTGAGCGCCGTTGCCTGAGCCGACCGACACCAAGCGACACTCGTCGGTGGAGGTGGCGACGGCACACCAGCCGCAACCGACCGCCTCGGGAGGACCTACGGACTCCCTGCTGCCAGGTTCAGACGCAGGCAGCATCGCCGCACGGGTGCGGCGCGAGTGCGCGGCACAGGGGATCCCGGAGAAGGTTGAGGAGCAGGTGATCCTCACCAAGATCGTGACGCTCGCCTACGAGGGCGTGGCTACGCCTTCCAGACAACCGTGATCTTCTCGGGGTCGAACCTGAAGCCCCTCCCTTGCGGGTGGACCTCGATCCGGCGGATCACGGCGGCAAGGATCGCGCGCTTGCGGTCCAGTGACAGGCCGGGCCAGACCTTGCGAATGTTGCGGGGGATCTGCGTGATGACGCGGTTGTCGGTCAGCTTGGCGATCTTGCGCCGCAGCGCGTCCATGCGTTCCTCGCTCTCGGCGCGGTGGCGCTTGAAAGTCTCCTCGCTGATCAATTCGCGCGCCAGCTTGTCTTCGAGTCGGTCGTAGAGGCCCTGCTCGACCGCGAGTTGCTCGTACAGCTCGCGGGTAGGATCCTCGGCCGGACGGCTGGCCGCCTGCTCGAACGCAGAGGACTCCAGCCGGTACAACAGGCGCTCGGTGACCTCGTGGTCCACGTCAGGAAGGTTGCGCTGGAGGCATCGACCGTCTCCATACCGATTCGCGCACATATAGGACACGTACTCACGTCCCCGAGCTGCGTATCGTAGGACAACCATATCGCCGCCGCACTTGCCGCAGTACAAGAGCCCGGTGAGGAGATAACGCGGGGGCGCGCCTCGGTTGTTGGTCACTCGTGCCGGATCCTCCAGGATGGCTTTGACTCCCTCCCATGTCTTCTGGTCGATGATCGCGGGCCACACGGCGGGTACGAGGCCACCTCCATTTTGCTCGCGGATACCGGCGACACGTGGGGAAATCAGCGCGCGGCGAAGCACCCGGTTCTGCCATTTCCGGCCCGTCGTCGTGCGTATTCCTTTCTTGTTCCACTCAACGCAGATCCCGCGCAACGAGTCACCAGCCAACACGCGGCGCGCGGCCTCTCTGAGCAAGGCCGCCTCCGACTCCTCGACGGTCACACGATCGGCCTTATAGCCGAAGGGGCGGTACCCGCCACCCTTGTCCTTCCCCTCCTCGGCAAGCTGGCGCATGGAGCGGAGGATCCGCTTCTGGATCCGGGCCAGTTCCGCCTGTGCCCGGGCCGACTCGCCGTAGAACTTCGCCACGTCTTCCGGGTCGCTGAAGTCGTACTCGGTGTCATTGCCGGCGATGATGACGCGCACGCCTGCCTCTCGGCAGATCCCGACGAACTCGGCCGCCTCGACCACGGAGCGGTTCGAGCGGTCTTCCAGCCACACCACGACGGCATCGAACTCGTGATGCTGAATCGCCTCCAGCAGCCGGAGCCACTCCTTACGCGCCTTCTTGGAGTCCGGGCTCGCCGATGCAGTCTCCTGAAAGGCCTCACCAACGACCCAGCCTCGCGCTGCAACGATGCGGCGGCAGTCCTCCTCTTGCCGACCGAGGCCGCGCCCGCCGAGCTTGGACAACCGGCAGTAGATCGCGACGACAACCGCCCGAGTCGCGTCACCCATGTCCGCCGGCTCTGCACCCCAAGCCATCTCGCCTCCGCGCTATCGCTGGTCATCGCCCGCGTTGCAGAGTCGATGTTACTAAACGAACCCTTGCGGTGGCCAACGTGGAGCCGGAGCGCGCGAAGGCGGCCTTCGCCGGCAACGCCGGCGCGCAGCGGGCGCTGTTCGCCGGCCACGCGACCGCCCGGCGCGACTTCCCCCACGGGCTGAAACGGCTGATGGCCGAGCGCTTCGGCACCTCCACCGCCGCCCGGCTCGGCTGACGCTGGGTCGCCTGGTTCTGCGCTCGTCCCGTCCGGCGGGCGGGCCCTATGGGATCGGGATGCTGGCGGTGTAGAGGTCCAGCTGGTGATGGGTCCCGTCTGGATTGTCGCCGGTGCTGTTGGAGTTGTCCGACCACGCCGGATAGAACCGACCCGACTGGAACGCGGCGTGGGTGTAGTCGCCGTAGTCGAAGAAGCTCTCCGCGCCGTTGGCGTTCGAGGTCCCCTGGCTGACCTGGAAGTTCAGCGCGAGGGTCGCTCCCCCGTCGGTGGAGTACGTCGCCCAGGTCTGCACGTCGTCGTTGGGGACGCCGTCGGTGTCGCCCGCTCCGCCGCTGCCGAGGTCGTTGCGGGCGTCATACCAGGAGACCGCGACGTCACCGCTGGCCTGGTCAACGGCGATCGCCGGGTTGACCTGGCTGTTGGTCCCGTGGTCGTCGTTCAGCCTGACCGCGGCCGACCAGGTGGCTCCGCCGTCGTCGGAGGACTGGAACATGATGTCCATGTCGTCGCTCTCGCTCCGCACCTCCTGGGTCCAGATCGCATAGACCCTCCCGGAGTGCGGGCCGCCGCTCCTATCCCAGGCCAGGCTCGCCTCCGCATCCACCGAACGGTTCGGCTGGACCGGGAGATAGTCGAACCCGCCGACCCTGCTGCGGGCCAGCAACCGGGGATCGGTGAAGCCGGCCGGGCCGAGCCCGTCGGGGTCAAGCGCGGTGTAGATGCGTGAACCGCCCTGACCGGTGGTCTGGTCCTGGTAGGTCACCATCACCTGCCCGTCGGGCCCAACGGCGGTGTCGCCGTAGTTCCCCCGCCCGTCGGAGGTGGGGACGCTCTGGGGCGCGGAGAAGCCCCCGAACTGCCCCAGGCCGCTGACGCTCGCCCCGGATGCCTGCACGACCGTCGACGGATAGCTGGTGTAGCTGACCCACACGCTGTGCGGCCCGGCCGAGATCGACGGCTGGTCGCCGCTGGCTGTGCCCCTGGCGGTCTCCCCGGGGCGCCTGATGGCGGCGCCCCCCGGCGCCCGGCTTCCCGTCGGCGTCGTCGGGACGATCTCGGCCACCTTCGTGAACGTCAGGCCACCGTCGGTGGAGACCGCGACGGGGATGTTGTCGCTGGTGTTGAGCAGATAGACCATCCAGAGGTTGCCGTACGGGTCCCATGCCAACTGCTCGTCGCAGCAGATCTCGCCGAGCGGGCCGCCGGTGCCGATGACCCGCCTGGTCCAGGTCGCTCCTCCGTCGAACGACACCCCCTCGAACAGTCCGCTCACCACATCGGGCAGGGTCGCCATGGTGACAATGTTCTGCGGGTTCGTGGGATTGACCGCGATGGCGTCCTCTGCCTCGTTCCCGGGCATCGCGCTCGTGTTGATGTTCGCCGGGGTGGATCGAACGGCGGCCGCGACCGGCACGGCCAGGACCAGCGCCAGCGTGAGCGCCGCCAGGGATGAGGGGGCGAAGGTCCGGAGCATCGATGCGCGCATTTCTTCCCATCCTCGATCCATCGGACGGAAGGGGACGATTCTAGGACGAACGTTCCATGCGCGGACCAGATGTGGCGGATGCGGGGCTGATCGGGGCGGGACACGCTCGTCGTGCGGCTCCCCGGGGCGGCGAGTCGATGCGCTGATCGCCGCTGGGGAAGGCGACCGCTTCGATCCCGGTTCCGGCCGGGCTACGCTGCTGGTCTTCGCAGCACAGCCCTGGCGACGGCCAGGCGCGGCGCGGGCAGGCAATGCACGACGGCGAGCGAGGACCACATGCCAGACCACAACGTGGACTGGGAGACCTGCGCGGACGACGGCTG
>WNFV01012213.1_pt1 | contig 14067 bp, 15 predicted proteins | sample 5400101 | NCBI WGS metagenome assembly WNFV01 (sample SAMN13153361, study PRJNA577476) | soil metagenome | isolation source: 115 cm soil or saprolite under grassland replicate 1 | place: USA:California | collected 2016-06-15 | reverse complement strand
GGCCCAGCACGCGGCCTACGCCGACGCGCTGGCCGCCAACGGGTGGACCGTCCGGCAGGTGCCCACCGCCGACGACTGCCCGGACGCGGCCTTCGTCGAGGACACCGTCGTGGTCTGCGAGGACCTGGCGGTGCTGGCCCGTCCCGGCGCGCCGGCGCGCCGTGCCGAGGTCGCCGGTGTCGCGCAGACGGTGCAGGCACTGGGCCTGCGCACGGCGCGCATCGAAGGGCCCGGGGTGCTCGACGGCGGCGACGTGCTGCAGGTCGGCACCACCGTGTACGTGGGACGCGGCGGGCGGACCGACGGCGAGGGCATCCGCCAGCTGCGCCGGTTGCTCCCGACCTGTTCCCGGCGGTGCGGCCGGTCCAGGAGGCGGGCGGCAGCCACGTCGTGCCGCTGGGCGGGGACAGGGTCCTGATCGCCGCGTCCGCGCCGCGGACCGCCAACCTGCTCGACGACCTGGGCTTCACCCCGGTGGTCGTCGACATCAGCCAGTTCGAGAAGCTCGAAGGCTGCGTCACCTGCCTGGGCGTGCTGCTGCCAGGAAGGTAGCGCCCCAGGGTCGGCCATGGAGGCCTCGGCGAAGGGGCTCTCCCATGGACGGACCTGGGGCATCCTCGGCCACGCCGGTTACCGGCCGGGTGCGGCCATGGCCCCGGCTGGTCGTCTGACCGCCCCACTCGTGCATGGATCCAAGGTCGGCGGCTTATAGAGGACGGGTGTGCTGCTCGCGGGCGGCGAGCAGCTCGTGCAGGAGTGGCTGCACCTCTGTCAGCGGCGTCGTGAGCGCACGTAGCCAGCGGGTGAGGGCGCCACTGACGTGCCGGCTTGGGGCTGCGACCACGCAGCCGCCGCGGCCATGCCAGTGAACCGGGTTGGCGGTGCCGACCCCACGAGGGATGACGCTGTTGGTCAGTCCAGTCGCGTCGGTGTAGAAGTGCCACCGCCCGCGGCCGGTGCGGGCCACCGGCCCGGTCGGGATCGTTAGGGCCTCGAGCTGGCGAAACGCTTTCCGGCCGGTGGCCGCGTCCAGGTCGAGCACGTCGAACACCACCCCGGTGGCGAGCCCGATGTTGGCTTCCGGGTGGCGTTGCCACCAGGCCCGGATCTGGGCGCGGTCGGTGGTCGCGTCGGCCAGCCCGCCTGCGGTCAGGGGATGCTCGCTGGGCTGCCCGCAACCAGGCTGCCCACACGAGCACCCGGTCGTGCTCCACCGCCGACGCAATCTGCTCCCCGAGACGACGGGGTGGTGCAGCGGCACCACGGGAATGGCGTGCTCGGCGTAGGCCAGAGCGCTGTCGAGCAGGCTGGCGTCACTCCACCAATGACTCATCGCAGTCTCCATCCAGACGGCACGCCCAGGGGCGGTCCCGCGCGGGCACCATGTCTACGACAGCCAGCCGGCCGGAGCGTCGACCCGGCAGGCGGGAGGCCGCGTTTGGGCACGGCCTGGACCAGCGGCTGGTCGAGGTGGTGTCGAGCGTCCGGCGACCGGCACCCGGCGGGCCGCCCGTCCAAGCGGGGAGGACGACGGCAAGAAACGTTGCTGACCTCGGAAGGCCCGACCAGGGCGATGGGGTGCTCCATGCCCCAGCGTGGCAGGGCAGGGCAGGGCCGCCCTCCCCAAGGGCGCTCGCACGTCCCTGCCCCACCACGCTGGCGCCTGGTCGGTGACTTGCGGCAGGTGGTCCAGCCCACGGCGCGATGGCCGGGGTGGTCGCGGAGCGGGCTTGGCACCAGGCGACCACCTGGTCGGCCCGTCGGCGATCGCCACGTCGCCACGGTGGCGTTGGTGATGCCCTTGCTGCGCACCGCACCTCCAGTGGGGCTGGGCAGGGCCAAACATCGCGTGCTTGCCATGAACAGCCACAACCCGGCCACGCGGCACGTCCGCGCGGTCCAGCTGGGCAACGCTTGGGCTTACTGGGCAACGGCGGTGGGGGGGTGGAGGGAGTTGGCACCGCCAACGGCACACAAGAAGAAGCGTCCCCGCCGCTCCAAACGTTACGATGCTCGGACCGCACAGCCGCAAGCACCAGCCCCAAACACGGGTCCCGCAGTTGGCTCTCACGTACGACTAGTGCCAGGTCGGGGCGCCCGCTGGATGCGGTGACGGTGTCGACGATTCGACCGCCTAGGGCACTTGGTCGGTGCGGCGATGGCGCCGTGCCACCACCCGCAACTGCAGGACCCGCGCCGCGCCCGCCACCAGCACCAGCAGCGCGCCCAGCAACGCGGCGAACAGCAGCGCCACGCCGAGCGGCAGTGTGCCGTTCACCATCAGGAACCGCATGCTTACCCGCTGGCCGTTCTGCAGGATGAACACCAGGATCGCGACCAGGAGGACCACGCCGATGCCGACCATCGTCCACACCATGCTGGTCCGGGTCGGCTCGATGGTGTGCTGTGGCAGGGTGGGCTCGGCGTCCGCCGTTATCGTCACGTCTGGTTCGGGCGGTCCCGAGTTGTCCGCCGGAGCCTGTTCTGGCCCTCCGGCCGCTGGCCGTTCTGCGCTCATGGTCGTCTCGCTCCCGTTCCGGACGATCGCTTCCCGCTCGACCGGTCATCCCGCCCAATCAGACCACAGGTTCGTTGAGTGAGCCGGTCCAAGGTTTGTGAAGGCCCGCCCTGCGGTGCAAGCAGAGCTTTGCTCTCTCTGTCTGGGCGCTTCGGGTACCCGCATTCGTCGTCTGGTCGCACGCGAACACCGTCGGCGCCATGCACGGCGCTGAGCATCGGCGCTTGAGGGCAGGTGCCTGGCCGGCTCGCTGTCGGGCTGGGGAACAGCGGGGGCACCACGCGTTGGCTGGGATGGTGAAGGGCCCCCGGCGGTATCGCCGGGGGCCTTGTGCTGGCGGAGGTGTTCCTGTTCCGCGAGCAACTCTGGGATGTCAGCTGGTGGGCGGGGCGGCTTCGATGGCCTCCCGCTGGCTGCCGGGGCGGACCTGGATGCGCTTGGGCTTGGCCTCCTCGGCCTTGGGCACCAGGATCTGCAGCACGCCGTCCTCGACCGAGGCTTCGACCGCGTCCGCCATCACGTGGGCGGGCAGGGTGATCGCGCGGCGGAAGGAGCCGTAGCGGCGCTCGATGCGGTGGAACTGCTGCTCGGAGGACTCGTCTGCGAAGTGCCGCTCGCCCTGGATGGTCAACATACCGTCCTCGAGGGTGATCGTGAGGTCGTCGAGCTTGACCCCTGGCAGCTCGACGGTCACCAGGTAGGCGTCCTTGCGCTCGGAGATGTCCAGCGCCGGCGCCCAGGTGGGGGCGTTGGCCATGGCCGTGCCCTGCCACTGACCGTGCCGGCCGAGCGCGTGCGCGAACAAGCTGTCCAGCTGCCTCTCGCTCAGCTCCTCCTGCGCGCTGCGCAGGTCCTCGAATGGGTACCACGCTGTCTTGAGCATCATCTGGTTCTCCCTGGTCCATGGGCCGCAGCGGCGGCCACCGGCTCGGGGACAACGCGGTCCGGGTGCGTGCAGCGGGGTGCACTTGCCGAGTGACCCCACCATACCTTGAACACCGTTCACTGTCAAGAACATCGTTCACCATCCATTGAGACGGCCACTTCTCGTTGACATTCCCAGCAGCACGCCTGCGCCTCGCCAGCAAGGCAAGTGGTCGCCCGGATGATCGTTACCCTACGGACAGGATCATCCCCACAGCCGAGGAGGCTCACGATGGGAGTTCCTTCAAGTCCCGTTGGACGTGAGGCCGGTCGCGGCCTGCTCACCGTGGCGAACCTCATCACCGCTGCGGCACCCGTCGCGGCGGACTGGAACGACTCTCACATCTTCAATGCGCGCTGGCCTTCCCACGCCCGCTTTCACGGGGTGGTCGCCCTGACGATGACCAGCACGCTGGCAAGTCTCAACCTCTGGTCGCTGTGGTCTGGTTCGACCGACCGGCGCACCATTCGGTTGTTCGCGGCCGCCGTTCCGGTGGGGTACTGGGCGCCGTTCTTCCTGGCGCCCCTGGTACGGGGCACGGGCGTGGACGACCCGCCGCACCCCGTTCCCCGGGTGGCGGGTGTGCCGACCAGCCTGCTGGGTGCGGCGGCCACCACCCTGACTGCAGTCGCTGGTTGGCTTCTGGATCGACGTTCCCCTTGAGACCGCGTTCGTCGTGGACTCGGCGGCCGTGTTCAGGAGCGCTTGGGTTCGAAGTGCAACGCGGTGATCCCGCAGTCGAACGGTTGCGCAGTGACGAGGCGAAGCCGCTGGTGGGCACCGAGGTTGGGGAACACGGGCATTCCGGCGCCGATCGCGCTCGGGTTGACGAACAGGTGGAGTTCATCCAGCAGACCCTTGGCGATCAGGTCTGAGACGAGCGTGCCGTCTCCGTAGGTGATCATGTCCGCGCCCGGCTGGGCCTTGAGCTTGTCCACGGTCTCTGTGAGGTCGCCGCCGGCGACGACGGCGTCCTCCCCGGTGCACCAGGGCCTTCGTCCCTCACCTCCTCGCTGGGGTGGGGGCGTTTCCCGTATCGGCAGCGTCGCTGTCTGGGGCGCCCATCCGGGTGGTGTCGGAGCCCTCGAGGATGAGCAGCGCGACGGTCGCCTCATGCTGCGCCGCCGCACTCGGCTACGCTTGGCACATGCGCCGCTACCTGGTGATCGCCAATGCCCAGGCGGGCAGCGTGGAACGTGAGGCATTGGACGCGGCGGTCGGGGTGCTGTCGACCGCCGGGCCGACCGAGGTCCGCCAGGCAGCGGATCCCGACGCCCTGGACGCGGCCCTGACCGAGCTGGACGGCCGCGTCGCGGTGGTGGCCGGCGGGGACGGGAGCCTGCACCTGGCCGTCAACCGGCTCCGCCGCCTGGGCCGGCTCGACCAGGTGATGCTCGGGCTGCTGCCGCTGGGCACCGGCAACGACTTCGCCCGGGCCGCAGGTCTCCCGCTCGATCCGCTCGCGGCGGCCGGCGCCCTCGCCACCGCGCAGCCCCGCCGCTTCGACCTGCTGGAAGACGACACCGGCAGGGTCGTCGTCAACGCCGCGCACGCCGGGCTCGGGGCCGAGGCGGCAGCCGCCGCGGCCGGCCACAAGCCCCGGCTCGGGCCGCTGGCCTACCCGCTCGGTGCGCTGCTCGCCGGGTTCAGGGCGGAGGGCTGGGCGCTGCGGGTCAGCGTCGACGGGAGCCCATACGGCGCGGGTGAGCGGCTGCTCATGGTGGGCGTGGCCAACGGCCCCACGATCGGTGGTGGTACCCCGCTGTGCCCCGTGGCACGAGCGGACGACGGCCGGTTGGACGTCGTGGTCGTCGTCGCCGCCGGTCCCGCCGCCCGGGTGGGCTTCGCCGCGGCGCTGCGCGCCGGAACCCACCTGGACCGTGACGACGTGCACCACCGGCAGGGCACCCGCGTACAGGTCAGCGGCGAGCCGGTGCGCCACGACGTCGACGGCGAGCTCGACGCCGAGATCGCCACCCGCAGCTACCGGATCCTGCCCGCCGCCTGGTCGCTGCTCGTCCCTGACGTCCCCGGCGAGCTGAGGACGGGCCCGTGAGCCTGCCTGAGGTCCTCGCCGGCCCCTGCTCCGCCGCGCGGAGCCGGGTAGGGTGCTGCTCTGGCTCGCGACCAGCCGGCCCGTCACCTGCTCGAGGCGGCGCTCGTGCCTGGGGGAGTGGGGATCAGGCGGACCGTGCGGCGACGTCGCGCAGGCGTCCGTCCAGGACGTAGCGCTCGCCGGCCCACAGGTGCAGGCCGAGCCCGGCCCGCATGGCGCAGCGCTTGATCGCGTCGGAGGCGGCCTGCTTGAGCCGCTGCCCGTCGTGACGCCAGTTGTGCGGGTCCTCGACGTCGCCGGCCTCCTCCAGCCGCACCGTGCGGCCGTCGACCACCAGCGTCAGCCGCCACACGCCGCCGACGATCACGTCGTGCAGCGCGGGCGTGCCCTCCTTGGTTCGGCGGCTGCGCCCCTTGGGGTCGGGCGGGATGCCCGGCACCTCGCCGCGGATGATCTGGACCAGCTCGAAGCTGAACGGCCCGACGATGCCCAGCAGCCACTGGGTCACGTTCTCGTGCGCGACGTAGCTGTTGCCGCCCGGGTCGCGCTGGACCAGCTCGCGCGGGAACGGCCGGGCGAGCCGGGCCAGGTCCGAGGCTTCGGTCGTCATGGTGGAGCTCCTTCTGTGCTTGCGTCGCGGTCGCAACCCGCTCGTACCGTCACGGCGGCTGCGACCGCTCCCTACGGCCATGACCAAGCATATCCGCTGGTAGTGACAGTGATGTCCGCGGTGACAGCGGCGTCGCAGGGGCCTGGGAGCGGCACCGCCGGCGGAAGCGGGCGGTGGCCACGTGCCGGTTCCGGGTGTGGCCGGCAGCGCCCGCCACTACCCGGTGACGGAGCTCATCGGGTCGGCGGATGGCGCCACCTCTGGGCCGTCGGGCAGCAGGACCTGGAAGCTGGCGCCGCCGCCGGCCCGCGGCTCCACCCACGCCCGGCCGCCGTGCAGGCCGGCGAACTGCGCCACCAGCGCCAGGCCGACGCCGGACCCGGGCGCGTGGCTGGCAGCGCCCGGCCCGCGGTGGAACGGCTGGAAGATGCGCTCGCGCTGCTCGGCCGGCACGCCTGGGCCGGCGTCGGCCACGGTGAGCAGCGCTCCGGGGGCGCGCGGGTCGACCCTCACCCAGATCGGCGTCCCGGGCGGAGTGTGACGGGAAGCGTTGACCAGCAGGTTCTCCACGATCCGCTCGACCTTGGCCGAGTCGATCGCGATCTCGACCGACGCCAGCTCCACGAAGATGGGATGGTCGCCGACCAGGTCCGCCTGAGTCTGGTCCACGGCCGCCGCCACCAGCGCGCCCAGGTCGACCCGCTCGCGTCGTGGCTCCACCAGCCCCCTGGCCAGCCGGTCGAGGTCCAGAAGGCCGCGGAGGATGCGGTCCAGCCGGCGCGCGTTGGCGCTGAGGCGGCCGTACAGGTCCTCGACGTCGGCGGTGGGCAGCGCCCCGCGGCTGCGCTCCAGGGTCAACGCGATCCCCAGTACGGAAGCCAACGGGGTACGGAGGTCGTGCGAGACCGCCTGCAGGAACGCGCTCTTCAGCTCGTCCAGGCTGCGTAGGTGCTCGGTGGCGGCCTGCTCCCGCTCGAACGCGGTGCGGAGGACCTGCTCGGCCTGGCGGCGCTCGGTGACGTCGCGGGCGACCACCAGCTGCCCGCCGCGCCGTCCTGGCCGTCCTGGCAGGGAGGAGACGACCATGTCGTAGGTGCGGGCAGCCACGGTGAGCTCACTGGCGGTAGCCTGGCCGGCGGCGCGGTCGCCAAGGGCCGGAAGCAGCTCGACGGCCGCCCGCCCGACCGCCTCGCCGGCCGTCCGGCCGACCAGCCGTCCGGCCGCCGGGTTGGCGTCGATCACCCGGCCCCAGGGGTCGAGCACCAGGACCGGGTCGTTGATCGTCTCGAAGATCTGGCTGCGGGCCACGGGACGCTGGTCGAGCAGGCCGAACCGGAAGACCCCGAAGACCAGCACGCCGGCGGTCAGGGTGAAGGCGAACGGGCTGAGGTCCACCTGCCCGAACGGGCCGACGTCGAGGTTGAACAGGAGGTTGACGGCCCAGGGCAACAGCACCGAGACGAACACGACGATGCTCTGGCGCCGGTACAGCCGCGACAGTCGCGCCGACGCCAGGATGAACACGGCGGTGCCCGCCCACAGCAGCACGTCGGTGTAGACCAGGTGCACCCAGAACAGCGGCCCCGCCTCCGCGACCGTTCCTCCGTCCGCCGGGTAGAAGCGAACCAGGTCGTGGCTGGTGTCGTTGGCGAGCAGGAGCAGCAACACCAGCGGCTCGACAGCCAGCAGCGAGCCCACCAGCCGGCTCGGCCACCTGACCCGGCCGGTGTAGTGGAAGACGAACCCCAGCCAGGCCGGGGTGAGCAGGCAGATGCCGACGTACTTCAGGTCGCCCCACAGCTGCCGTGCGGCCGGGTCGCCGCTGCTCAGCTCGAGCGCGTAGGCAACGCTCCACTCCAGCCCCGCCAGGAGCATCACCAGCAGGCTGACCGCCAGGGCGTCGCCGCGGCGGCGCCAGACGTAGCCGACGGCGACCGCGAAGAACGCGGCCCCGCCGAGCATCAGCCACCCAGCAGCCGACCAGCGCCAGCTCATGGCGCCTCCCCTCACCCCCGGCGACCCGCCGGGCCCCATCAACGGCGGTGCAACAGCAAGCCGGCCTGATCGCACAACGCAGAAGCATCGGCCCGCAAAGCCGGACCCGTCAATCACGACGCCCGCCTCGGACGCGCAGGGGGCGCGCAGGGGGCGCTCGTCCGCCGCCGCCCACGGCGACGGCGGGCGGAGCTGACGGCACCTACGGCGTCGGGTGGGTGGCGATTGGCACCTTCTCGACCTTCTGGTGCCAGTGGTAGGTCCCGTCCGTCGCGTCGTCCTGGACGATGGCGAGGCTGGAGCGCCACCCCAAGGCCGCGCTGCCCGTCGACCGGATCTGGACCACCGCGACCAGGCCGCTGCTGCGCCTGATCACCTGCGGCGGCAGCTACGACCACGCCACCGGCCACTACCGCGACAACCTCATCGTCTACGCCTCACCGACCGGCAACTGACCGGCCAGCCCGGCACGGCGCCGCTGACTCCAGGCGCCGTGCCGGGCTGGCCGCACGAGCGGGGGATCGGATGGCTCAGCGGGCTGGCTCGGCGAGGTGCATGTGGTTGGCCAACGCGACGGCCAGCCGCTGGTTGACCCCGCTCCAGCGGCTGCTGTCGCTCCAAACGCTGGCGTTGCTCCAGTCGAGCACGCTGACGACCACGACCGTGCCCTGCTGAGACCAGCGCAGCAGCACGCTGCCGCCAAAGGCCGACCGTTGCGGGTCGTCGAAGCAGGCCGCCATCACTCCCCGGGTCCGCCGCACGGTCGGCGTGGCGATCCGACGCTCGTCCCGGCACTGGAAGGCGAGCCCACCGGCCGCGCCATGGGCCGGCGTCGCGACGACCGAGAGGGCGCTGAACCCACCGGGGGCGCCGACGTAGCCGGGCGGGACCACGAACGCGCCCTGGAGGAACCGCAGCACCTGCCCGCGCCGGCACGCGCGCGGCTGGTCGCACAGCCGTGGTGGCGGCGAACCGGGCGGCGCGGTGGGCAGGATCCCCGGGCACGGGACCGCGAAGCCGAGGCGGCCGGCGACCCGCTGGCAGCTCGCCCGGAACCCCCGGCTGGTCGGGGTGAGGTAGACGCCGCCGACCTCCAGGGTCCCGGCCGGCAGCGGCGCCGGACCGTACCCGGCGCCGGCAGCCGCGGCGGTGGTCTGGTAGCAGGCGACCGACCTCGCGTCCGGTGGCGGCCGCGCGGGATGGCCTGCCGGGTGGCCAGCACCGGCCACAGCGACGGGCAGCCGACCGTTCCACCGGCCCGGTAGGGCGCCTGGGTGGTGGCGGCCGCGCCGTGCGCCGAGCTCACCCCGGCAGGTGGGCGGCGTTCGCCGCCATGGCGGTCGAGGACACGGCCGGTGAGGACGAGGGCGGCGACCAGCACGGCCGCGGCCAGCACCGCGAGCATCATCGGGCGGCTCGCGGGTCCCGAGCGCCGCAACCGTCGCGCCATGACAGCTCCCTACGGGGATCGCCACCATGCTACGTCCGCGCGCCACCGGCCCGGGTTTGCCTCCAGGACTGGATCAGGTGCCCGATACTGGGTGCATGGACCTTCCGGTGATGCCGCCGGTGGCGCCGATGCTGGCCAAGCCGGTCACCGAGCTGCCCGAGGGCCCGTTCAGCTTCGAGCCAAAGTGGGACGGGTTCCGCACGGTCGTGTTCCGCGACGGCGACGAGGTCGAGCTCGGCAGCCGCAACGAGCGGCCCCTTACCCGCTACTTCCCCGAGCTGGTCGAGGCCGTCAAGGCCCACCTGCCCGCCCGCTGCGTGGTCGACGGCGAGATCGTGGTCCCCGACGCCGCCGGGCAGCGGCTGGACTTCGACGCGCTGCTGCTGCGCATCCACCCCGCCGCCAGCCGCGTCCGGCTGCTGGCCGAGCAGACCCCGGCGCGCCTGGTCGCCTTCGACCTCTTGGCGCTGGACGCGGTCGACTGGACCGGCGAGCCGTTCGCCCGCCGTCGCGGCGAGCTCGAGCGCGCCCTTGCCCAGGTCGAGCCGCCGCTGCACCTGACGCCGGTGACCACCGACCGCGACGTGGCCGCGGACTGGCTGGGGCGGTTCGAGGGCGCGGGCCTGGACGGGGTGGTCGCCAAGCTGCTGGACGGGGTCTACGAGCCGGACCGGCGGGTGTGGGTGAAGGTCAAGCACGTGCGGACCGCGGACTGCGTGGTGGCCGGCTACCGGGTGCACAAGCGCGGCGAGGACCTGATCGGCTCGCTCATGCTGGGGCTGTTCACCGATGCCGGGGAGCTGGCCAGCGTCGGGGTCGTCGGGGCGTTCCCGATGGCCCGGCGCCGGGAGCTGTTCGCCGAGTTGCAGCCGCTGGTGACCACGTTCGAGGGCCATCCGTGGGACTGGGCCCGCTACGCCGAGGAGGCCGGCGCCACCAACCGGAGGGGGTCGGACGTCAGCCGCTGGAACCCGGGCAAGCCGCTGTCGTTCGTGCCGCTGCGGCCCGAGCGGGTGGTGGAGGTGCGCTACGACCACCTGGAGGGGCGCCGCTTCCGCCACACCGCCCAGTTCGTCCGCTGGCGGCCCGACCGCGACCCTGCCTCCTGCACCTACGACCAGCTCGAAGAGGCGGTCAGCTTCGACCTCGCCGACGTCCTCGCCACCAAGACGACCTGACCTCCAGCCGGCGCCTACCCGCTGGGCGGTGGTGGGGCTGGCGGCTGGAAGACCTCGCGCTCGAAGGCGTCGGCGGCACGCAGGATGGTGGCCTCGTCGCCGTGCCGGCCGACCAGCATCATGCCGACCGGCAGCCCGCCGGACATCGCGCAGGGCACGTTCATGGCCGGGTGCCCGGTGACGTCGAACGGCGCGGTGTTGGGGATCATCTCCAGTGCCCTGGCGACGTACTCCTCGACCGGGGCGTCGGCCGCTGGGATCGGCGTGGCCTTGAGCGGCAGGGTCGGCATCACCAGCAGGTCGTGGCTGGCGAGGGCCTCGTCGTAGGCGGCCACGGCGGCGCGGGCGAGGTTCTGCGCCTTGGCGTAGTAGCGGCCGTGGTGCGCGTCCGCCATCCACTGGCCGGCCAGGACGGTGAGCTTGACCGTCTCCGACAGCCGGTCGCCGCGGGCCCGCCGGCCCTCCGAGTAGGCGTCGACCAGCCCGGTGGCGTAGTGGCCCTTGGCCCCGTAGGCCATGCTCTCGCCGGCGACCATGATCGCCGTCGCCCCTTCGAGCGCGACCGCGTTCCAGACCGCCATGGCGTCGCGGTGCCACGGGATCGAGACCTCCTCGACCTTGGCGCCGAGCCGCTCGAACGCCCGGGCGGCCTGCATGACCGCCTCGTCCACGTCCGGCTCGGACAGGCCCTGGTGGCCGAACCCCTCGCGGACGACCGCCAGCCGCAGCCCGGCGACGTCGCCGCCGAGGGCGGCCAGGTAGTCGGCGGGCTGCAGCGCGGCGTGCTGGCGCGGGTCGAGGCCGTCCGGGCCGGCCAGCACCGACAGCAGCAGCGCGACGTCGCGGCTGCTGCGCGCCATCGGCCCGAGATGGTCCAGCGAGGCCTCGATCGGGAACGCGCCGGTGTAGGGCACCAGGCCCCAGGTCGGCTTGAGGCCGTAGATCCCCGACCAGCAGCTCGGGATGCGCACCGAGCCGCCCTGGTCGCCGCCGATGGCCAGGTCGACCTCTCCGGCCGCCACCAGCGCCGCCGACCCGGTCGACGACCCGCCGGTGCTGCGTGCCAGGTCGTAGGGGTTGCGCACCGGGCCGCTGTCGGCGGTGTGGCTGCCGCCCGAGAAGCAGAGGCTCTCGCAGACCGCCTTGCCGAGGATGGTGGCGCCGGCGTCGAGCACCCGCCCGACCACGGTCGCGTCCTCGTCGGGCACGTAGCCGTCGAGGAGGACCGTGCCGTTGCGCATCGGCACGCCGGCGACGGCGACGTTGTCCTTGATCGCGATGGTCCGGCCGGCCAGCGGCCCTTCGGCCGCTCCCTGGATGCGGACCCGCCAGGCCCAGGCCCCGAACGGGTTCTCCTCCGGCCGGGGCGCGGTGCCGCCGTCGCGGGGGTAGCGCGGCTCCTGCCTGGGCTCCTGCAGCTGGTCGAGCCGGTCGTAGGGGGCCAGGAACCCTTCGAGGAGCGCCTGGAAGGTCACCATCCGCTCCTCGGGGATGGTGAAGTGGAACTGGCGGGCGATCGCCTGCAGGTCCTCGGGCTCGGGTCGTCGGACGGCCATGGCTCCACCCCCGGCGCGCGGCTGCTGTCTCCGACTTGCCTACTCGCCCGGCCGGCGGGTGTCAACGCCGGCGTTCACGCGCGTTCGTGTCGCTCCCATTCGGCCAGGTCCGATGGGTCGAGCGCGCGCCAGGCGGGTGCGACCGGCACGGCGCCAAGCTGGCGGGCGAGCCGGCGGGCCGCGAGGCCGACCACGGCGGTGAACGTCGGGTAGGCGAGGTGGACCTCGGCCAGGTGCTCCACCCGCATGCCGGCGGCCATCGCCGTCGCCGCCACCTGCACCACCTCGACCGCCTGCTCGCCGACCACGTGCGCGCCGACGACGCGGTGCGAGCCGTGCTCGGCGATCAGCTTGCAGAACCCTTCGGGGCGGCCGTCGAGCACGGCCCGGTCCAAGTCCTCGTAGGCGACCGTGGTCACGGCCACCGGCTGCCCCGGGCGCGCGCGGGCGGCCGCCTCGGTGAGCCCGACGCTGCCGTACTCCGGGTCGGTGAAGCCGCCGTGGGGAACGACCGCGTCGACGTGGGGCCGGCCGCTTCCGAGCAGGGCGTTCTCGGCGGCCAGGCGGCCCTCGGCGGTGGCGCTCTGGACCAGCATGCTGCGGCCGGTGATGTCGCCGGCGGCCCAGATGTGCGAGGCCGAGGTGCGCATGGTGTCGTCGACCACCACGTAGCCCCCCTCCACGGCCACGCCGGCCGCCTCCAAGCCGAGCCCGTCGGTGTTCCCGGGCCAGCCGACGGCGAGCAGGACCTCGTCGGCGTCGACGGCGTGCTCGGCTCCCCCGCGGAGGTGGACCAGGCGCAGGCGGCCGTCGACCCGCTCGACCCGCTGGATCCCCCCGATCCCGGTGACCACCTCGACCCCCTGGGCGGCCAGCGCGGCCGAGACCGCCCCGGCCACGTCCGCGTCCTCGCCACCGAGCAGGGTCGGGCCGGCTTCCAGGATGGTCACGCGGCTCCCAAAGGCGGCGAACACGCTGGCGAGCTGGCAGCCGGTGGCCGCCCCACCGACCACCAGCAGCGACGGTGGGAGGCGTGGCAGGGACCAGACGTCCGAATGGGTGCCGGTCAGCTCCATGCCAGGGAAGTCGAGCCGCCGTGCGTGCCCGCCGGCGCAGACGACGAACTGGCCGCCCTCGACGCGCTCCCCGTCCGGCAGCACCACGGTGTGCGCGTCGGCGAAACGGGCCGGCCCGCCGCCGACCCGGACCGTCACGCCCGACCGGGCCAGGTGCCGCTCCAGGTCCTTGTAGGCGTGCACGCGGTCCACGCTGGCCCGCACCCGCCGCAGCAGGGCGGCCAGGTCGACCCTGGGAGGCGGCCCGACCAGGCCGAACTCGGCGGCCTGGGTCGCGTCCCTGAGCACGCGGGCCGCCTTGGCGAGGACCCGGGTGGGCACGCAGCCGTCGTTGGTGCAGCTGCCGCCGAGGCTGCCCCGCTCCACCAGGACAGCCGTCGTCCCCAGCTCGCGAGCCCGGAGCGCGGCCGAGACTCCCGCCGGGCCGCCTCCGATGACCACCAGATCGGCCGCAATGCTCATTCGGTGCACCTTCCTCCTCGGCGTCGCCACGACCCGACCCGGCACGATCTCATCCGCGGGCTCAGTACGTGAGGGCGACCTTGACCGCCGCCTGCGGGTGCTCGTCGATCCAGCGGTAGGCGGCCGGACTGCTCGGCGAGGCGGAGCCGGCGTGGCCCGTCCAGCACCAGCGTGCGCGGCATCGCTGCTCCTTCCTGGAGCCGTCGCTCCCTGGCGTCGGCACCATGCTCGGCAGCAGACG
>WNFV01006623.1_pt1 | contig 14067 bp, 8 predicted proteins | sample 5400101 | NCBI WGS metagenome assembly WNFV01 (sample SAMN13153361, study PRJNA577476) | soil metagenome | isolation source: 115 cm soil or saprolite under grassland replicate 1 | place: USA:California | collected 2016-06-15 | reverse complement strand
TGCAACACGTTCACCGCGTCGTCGAACCGGGTCCGCTGAGTGTCCGGAAGCCAGTGGAACCCGCAACGAGGCCAGGGCTACGGACCACCGCGTGGCGGCCCGTCGTACCAGTGGCCCAATCAGCAGCAGCCCGGCTGGGCCCGCAGTTCCCACCCGGCCCGATGGGGTACGGCGGACCGGCGGGTGCGGCTCCGCGACGCCGCGGCAGGACGGGGCTGGTGCTCGGGATCGTTGCCGCAGGCATCCTTGTGGTCGTCGTCGCGGTGTGGGTTCTACGGCGCCGGGACGGTGGCGTCGGTCGGCTGTCACGAGTCGCGGGCCCGGCAGACCTCGCTGGCCGGCGACCGGGCGTACCTGGGCAGATCAAGAAGTGCCTGGACCGGTCCTGGGCGCCGATCGTGCGCCGCGGGCACGACGGCTTCCGGCCGCCGTCGACGGCCGGCGCAAGAGCCATGCGTACTGGACGAAGCGTGGTTTCAGCAGCCGGAGCCCCGCCGCCTGTCGTACGTTCCTGGCATCCTCGGCGGTGGTCCGCTGACATGTCACGCGTGGTTGACCGGCCGGTGGGCTGCTTCGGCGGCAAGGGATACTGACCTGGCGTTCAAAGGGTCTGTGAGGAGCACGAATGTCGGACAACAACTGGAACGGTCCGGACGAGCCCGAGCGGGAGGGGACTGACGAGCAGGGGACGACGCCGCCTCCGGGCGGCGATCCGCTGTCCGGTCAGCAGCCGCCCGGGTCGCCGCAGGGCGGTTCCTGGCAGCACGGCGGCGACCAGCCGTCGTGGCGGCAGCCGGGCGAGGAGCAGCCATGGCGTTCCGGATCCCAGGAGCCGTGGCGGCAGCCCGACGACTCCGGCTGGAAGCAGCCCGAGGAGCAGCCCTGGCGGCAGCCCGGGCAGCTCGGCGGCCAGCCGACCTGGCAGCAGCCGGGTGAGCAGCCGGCGAGCCGGCCGAGCTGGCAGCAGCCGACCGAGCCCCAGCAGCCCGTCCAGCAGCCTGTCCAGCCGCCCGCCCCGCAGCAGCCACCCGGCCAGCAGCCACCAGGGCAGCCGCCAGTGCAACCACCAGTGCAACCACCAGGGCAGCCGCCAGTGCAGCCCGGGCAGCCGTCCGAGCCCGAGCAGCCGAACCCGTGGCAGGGTGCGTACCCGACCGCCGAGCAGGGCGGCGTGCACCCCGCGTCGCAGTCGCCGTACGGCTCCCGGCCGGTCGAGGGAGTGCCGCCGGGCTGGACGTTCCCGCCGCCGATGCGGCCGGGCCAGTCGCCGGCCGGACCGCCGATCCAGCTGCCGCGCGGCTCGTTCGGCACCGCGCCGCGCGGACGTCGTACCCGCAAGGGCCTGATCGCCGTGCTGGTCGCGCTGGCGCTGCTGGTCGTCGGCGGCGGCGTCGCGATCGCGCTCACCGGTGACGACGACAAGAACGTGACCACCGGGCCGACCACGTCGCCATCACCGAGCCCGACGCCGACCCCGACCCCGACGCAGGACCCGTCGACTGCGCCCGCGACGCCGGTGCAGCCGAAGCCCAAGCCGAAGCCCAAAGCGACGGTGCACCAGGTGGTGACCGCGAACCCGCTGTACAAGACCGGCCGGGTGCTGGCCTCGCGGTGCCACGAGCCCGCGTACCGGCCGACCTCGTTCGCGACCGTCCGGGCGTACTACCTGCGCTACCTGCCGTGCCTGAACAAGGCCTGGGCGCCGAGCCTGCAGCGGGCCGGGTACACGTTCCACGCCCCGAAGCTGGTCGTGTACGGCGGCAAGATCAAGTCGCCGTGCGGGTTCACCTCGCGGCCCTGGTACTGCGGCGTCAACGAGACGATCTACCTGCCGTGGAACGTCGACGTGCTCAACTACCGCACCAACCAGGAGTGGGCGCGGACCTGGATGGCGCAGACGATCGCGCACGAGTACGGCCACCACGTGCAGCAGCTGACCGGGATCCTGCCGGCGTCCTGGGCGCGCCAGAAGGCGATGCCGAACGTGCAGGGCAAGCTGCTGGAGAGCCGCCGCCGCGAGCTGCAGGCGTCCTGCTTCGGCGGGATCTACCTGGGCACGGACCGCACCTGGTTCCCGATGCGCGGGTCGTTCCTGGTCCGCTGGAAGTGGACGATCTCGCACACCGGCGACGAGTACAGCAAGCCGAAGGTGCGTGACCACGGCGCCGCGGCGGCACACGCGTACTGGACGATGAAGGGCTTCAACGGGGTCCGGCCGAGCTACTGCAACACGTTCGCGGCGACTCCGATCCTGACCCGCTGAACCTCCCGAATGGCAAACTCCTCGGTGCGAAAGCAACCGATACGAGAGTGGAGAGCATGACGAACGTCCTCCGTACCACCCAGCCGCGTCGCGCGCGCTGGTCGATGACGAAGCGCGCCGTCGTGGCGGTCACCGCGGCCGCCGGCGTCGCCCTCGCGGTGCTCCCGGGCGCCGCGCAGGCGAGCCCGCAGGCCGGCCCGCAGCCGGTGCGTCCGAGCAGCGCGCAGGTCGACGCCTCGTCGACCGGTGGCACCGCCCTGCAGCCGTCGTCCGCCACGACGAGCTCGGCGGCGACCACGACCGCCACGAGCAGCTGGTACAACACGGTCCGGTACAACCGGATCTACAAGTACGGCGGCCCGATCGGCATCTCCCGCTGCCACGAGCCGAGCTACCCGCTGAACTCGTACTCGAATGTCGCGGCATGGCACAAGGCGTTCCTGTCCTGCCTGAACACCGCCTGGTCGGGCAACGTGAAGAAGGCCGGCTTCAGCTTCTACATCCCGTCGGTGGTCTTCTACCAGAGCTCCTACAAGAGCTACTGCGGCTGGGTCTACGCGTCCAGCAAGGTCCCGTACTACTGCTCGTACGGCCACGGCCAGATCCTGATCCCGTGGACCGTGTACGTGAACTGGTACAAGCAGTACCCGACCACCACGGGCCGCCAGTGGCTGCGCGCGTTCACCGCTCAGCAGATGGCGCACGAGTACGGTCACCACATCCAGCACATCACGGGCATCCTGGACGCGTCCTGGAACCGGCAGACCTACACCTTCAAGACCACGGCCGACAAGCTCGAGGAGAACCGCCGACGCGAGCTCCAGGCCACCTGCTGGGGCGGTGCCTACCTGGGCGCCGACCGGGCCTACTACCCGATGACCGGTGGCCTCTACACCCAGTGGAAGTACGCGATCTACCACATGGGCGACAACCCGAGCGGCGGCACACGCGACCACGGAAGCTACAAGAACAACGGCTTCTGGGCGTACCGCGGCTTCACCTACCACACGGCCGGCAGCTGCATCACCTGGGCCGTCTCGGACGCGATGGTCTCCTGACCCGCTGATTCCCCCGAACCGGCTGGAGCGCCTCGCGCTCCAGCCGGTTCTTTGTGCACCACTCAATCCGAAGGCTCAGCCCGCCTCTTCAGGATCGCGTCGATCTCGACGGCCACGGGCCCACCGCTCGGTACTCGCCGCCACCACCACCGGCGTCCTTCTGGAGCCTCAGGCTCGAGTTGTCGAACACTCCCGCGACATCATCACTCGTCATCGATCGAAACAGTCTGTCTATCGCCTCGAGGCTGGGAACACGCTCATCCTTCCGCTGGCGGCCGGATTCTGCACGAGTCCCTCCAAGTGCCGCGGATGCCCCGAACCGTCTGCGGTGCGCGGCACAGTCGTCCGGCCTGCTTTGCGCGTACGACGCTCGGCCCGGGTGGAACACACGCGCCGGCCGAGACTGGGCGGAGAAGGCGACACTTCACCGCTCCCACCGCACATCGCACGACGTCACACCACTGGGTGAAGTGCGATGACGCGGGCGAGGTGACGCCTCCGGCGTGAGGGTCGACCCCCGAGACACCGCGCCGGTGCGGCGGCCGTCGTGCCAGGCCGGGGCGTCGGGCGGATCGTGGCCAGCGCGCGCCGCGGACGGTAACGGGCAGCCGGGCTTGTTGCTGAGCCTGGGCTGCCCGCCGTTTTCGTTGCCTAGGGCTACGAATCGCGCTGTGTCAGTCCGCGAAGAGACGGCGGCCGCTGGAGAGGGTGCCGTTGACGGCGGTGACGAAGTTCGTCAGGGACTCGCCGATGTTGGACAGGTGCCAGTTGTCGGGGCCGCCGTACCAGCCGATGCCGGCGTCCGGGTCAGCGTCGTCGTCGGTGGCGGCGATCTCGAGGGCCCATTTCTCGGTCAGGCCGAGCACCGCGGCGTACGGCAGGCAGCGGGACGCGAACTCCTGGCGGCGCTCCTCGGGGAGGTCGGCGGCGCTCTCGGAGTCGAGGTAGGCGCGCAGCGCGGCGATCCGGCCGAGCACCTGGGAGCCGCGCGCGGTCCGGGCCGGCGCCTCCTGGCCGGCGATCGTCAGGGCGACGCCGCCGAGCATCATCGCGAGACCGACCAGGCCGAACTTGGACACGGCGGCGAGCACCACGGTGAGCACCGCGCCGGCTCCGACCAGGACCAGGCCGGCGGTGGTCCAGCGGTTCCGCACCGCGTCCGGGCGCTGGGTGAACCAGCCCTGCTGGACGACGTCGGCGTACAGGCTGTCGCGGACCGCGTTCAGTCGCGGCCGCAGTGCCGGGCCGAGGTCGGACACGGTCACCTCGGGGCCGTCGGCGAACACCGCGTCGAGCAGCGCCTTCTCGTACGGCAGCAGCTCCGGGCCGCCCTCGTGCCGGCGGGTCAGGGTCCAGTCGAGCCGGCCGAACTCGCCCGAGCGCGGCAGCTCGGTGATCGAGAGATAGTTGCGCACGGCAAGGTCCAGCAGCGTGGCGGTGATGTCGACCAGGTCGGCGGACTCGTCGGCGACGGTGCCGAGCTGGCCGGGGCGGATCCCGTCCGGCGCGGCGAACTGCGGCCCGTCGGCGCCGTCCAGCACCGGTCGCGCGGACACTCCGGCGGCGTTGTTCACACGAGAGGCGTCACGACCGCGGAGCAGCCAGAGCGCGGCCGCCCCGAGCGCGGCCAGGCCGAGTAGCAACGCGCTCAGGCCGAGCGTCGTACCGTCGGCGCTGAAGGCGCGGCCGAGAGTCCAGCGGTCCTTGAACGTGGCGTTCGGCTTGACCGTGGCGTCCGAGGTGAGGCCGACGAGGAAGGTCACCCGGCCCTCGGCGGGCACGCCGAGCTGCTCGATCTGCAGGCCGGCGGTCTCGGCCAGCTGCGACGTCGTGCACGGTTTGCTCGAACCGGGCCGGCCGGCGAAGCAGGCGACCCAGGACGCGAACGGGATGTTCGCGTTGATCTTCGCCGTCGGGATCGCGCTGTCGAAGCCCTGCACGACCGGCCAGCTCACCTCGCGGCCCTCGGCGGACTCGGCCACCGCACCGACCACGTCGTACGAGTAGACGATGGTCTTGGTGCCGATGCCGGTCTGGACGGACACCTTGGTACCGCCGTCGGTGTCCTCGGTCTTCACCTGCGCGGACTGGCTGTCGACAGTAGCCGAGACGTTCTTCAGCTCCCAGACCCGGTCCCGGTCGGCGTCGGCGCGGACCTTGGTCTGCAGCACCCTGCTGACCGAGTCGCCGGAGGCCGCGAGCGCCACCGTTTCCTTGACGTGCAGGACCCCGTCGCCACCTAAGCTGACGTCCGCCGTGTACGAGGAGACGGTGTCCTCGGCCCGTGCGGCCGCGTGCGCCACGGCGGTCCCACTGAGCAACACGGTGACGAAGGCAACGATCGGGGCGGCCGGCAGCAAGCGGCGCTTCAGTGACATGCGTCGAGGGTAGTCTCGGACGGGTTCGTCCAAGGATCGGGAGTACATGTGAGCTCGCCGTACGGGTATGGCCAAGGTCAGCCGGGTGTGCTGCCTCCGCCGCAGGCCGCTCCGTGGCCGCAGCAGGGCCGGCAGCAGGGCTACCAGCAGCATCCCGGTCAGTGGGCCCAGCCGTACTACGGTGGCGGCGGCCGGCCCCCGCTGTTCGGCGGCTTCCAGCCCCGGCGGCGCGGCGCGTCCGGCTGCCTGAAGGTGCTCGTGTTCGGCTTCGCGGCGATCGCGCTGGTGCTGGTCGGCATCATCGTGCTGGCCGCGTCCCTGGTCGGCAAGGCCGGCAACACCGCCGGCCCGGGCGTCCGGCCCGAGGTGACCGGCCCGTCGATCGTGCCGACGGCGAGCACGCAGCGGGCGAAGGGCAGCGCCGAGGACGTCCTGCTGAACGACTCGATCTACGGCGTGGGCCGCATCGGCGAGCTGGACTGCCCGGCGGAGAAGCTCGGCAACGGCAGCATCGCGGCGCAGAAGCGCTACTACACCAAGCTCTTCCAGTGCCTGAACGACGGCTGGCGCCCGCTGCTGGAGAAGGTCGGCTCGAAGGAGCCGGACCCGGGCCTGGTCGTGTTCGACAAGCCGGTCGTCACCCCCTGCGGCAGCTTCAAGCCGAAGTCGGGGCGGGTGCTCGCGTTCTACTGCTACGGCAATTCGGTGATGTACACCGACGTGCTGCAGATGAACGACGCCTTCGGCCCGCAGCAGGACCTGGCGTACCTGATGACGATCGCGCACGAGTACGGCCACCACGTGCAGGGCGTCAGCGGCCTGTTCCGGGCCCGGATGCTGTACCTGCAGGACCACCCGGGCGAGGAGCTGGCCAGCTCGCGGCGCAACGAGCTGCAGGCGTCCTGCTTCGCCGGCGTGTTCAGCCGCGCCGTCGAGAAGTCGTACCCCTTCACGAAGCGGCTCAAGGAGTTCGAGTGGCAGTCCAGCCACAGTTTCGGTGACCCGGACGACCTGCCCGAGAACCACCGCACCCACGGCAAGGCGCGCAGCCAGGGCTTCTGGATCATGAACGGCTTCAACATCGGCGAGACCAAGGCGTGCAACACCTACGCCGCCCCGGACAGGCTCCTCCAGTAACCCTCACCCCCTCCACGTTCATTCGTCGCATCTCGTGGTCGCTGTGGACAACCGGAGAGCCGAAAGGCCGCGATCGGCCGACCGCGTTGTCCACAGCGACCACGAGATGCGACGAATGAACGCCTGGTTGGGAACGTAAAATCCGGGGGTGACCCTGCTGCGTGGCGACCGCGCACCCGAAGCCCGCACGCTCATCGACGTACTGAGCGCGACGGCCGCGGCACAGGGAGCCGAGCCGGCGCTGGACGACGGCAGCAGCACCCTGTCGTACGACGAGCTGCTGGTCGCGGTGCGCGCACTCGCCGAGCGACTGTCGGCCGCCGGGATCGGCCGTGGCGACAAGGTCGGCGTCCGGCTCTCGTCCGGCACCAACGACCTGTACGTCGCGATCCTGGCGACGCTTTTCGCGGGCGCGGCCTACGTTCCGGTCGACGCCGACGACCCGGACGAGCGCGCCGAGCTCGTCTTCACCGAGGCCGCCGTCCGCGCGGTGATCACCGACGGCCCGACGATCACCCGCGCCTTCGCCGTACCGGAGGCCGCACCGGCCGGCCCGGATCCGGCCGCGCCGGCGGATGGTGCCGGGCAGTCCGTCGTACCCGTGTCTCCGGGGCCGGAGGATGACGCGTGGGTGATCTTCACGTCGGGGTCGACGGGGGTGCCGAAGGGTGTGGCGGTGACGCACCGGTCGGCGGCGGCATTCGTGGACGCGGAGGCGCGCTGGTTCCTGGCGGACGAGCCGATCGGGCCGGACGACCGGGTGCTGGCCGGGCTGTCGGTGGCGTTCGACGCGTCGTGTGAGGAGATGTGGCTGGCCTGGCGGCACGGGGCGTGCCTGGTGCCGGCGCCGCGGTCGCTGGTGCGGACCGGGATGGACCTCGGGCCGTGGCTCGTCGCCCAGGGCATCACGGTGGTCTCGACGGTGCCGACGCTGGCCGCGCTGTGGCCGCCGGACGCGCTGGACCAGGTGCGGTTGCTGATCTTCGGCGGTGAGGCGTGCCCGCCGGAGCTGGCCGAGCGGCTCGCGGTCGACGGCCGCGAGGTGTGGAACACGTACGGGCCGACCGAGGCGACCGTGGTCGCCTGCGGCACCCGGCTCACCGGCGACGGGACGGTGCGGATCGGGCTGCCGCTGGACGGCTGGGACCTCGCCGTGGTCGATGCCGTAGGCAACGAAGTCGCCGAGGGCGGGACCGGCGAGCTGATCATCGGCGGGGTCGGCCTGGCCCGCTACCTCGACCCGGTCAAGGACGCGGAGAAGTTCGCGCCGATGCCGTCGCTCGGCTGGGATCGCGCGTACCGCAGCGGCGACCTGGTCCGCAACGAGTCCGCCGGCCTGATCTTCCAGGGCCGCGCCGACGAGCAGGTCAAGCTCGGCGGCCGCCGGATCGAGCTCGGCGAGGTCGACGCCGCGCTCCAAGCCCTCCCCGGTATCTTCGGCGCCGCCGCCGCGGTGAAGACCACCGCTGCCGGCAACCAGATCCTCGTCGGCTACCTCGTCCCCGACGACCAGTCGTCAGACGGATCTCGCGGCCCGGCGCGAGATGTGACTGACAACGGGGGTTTTGACACGGCGGCGGCGAGTGTCAGGTTGCGGGAGGCGCTGCCGGCGGCGCTGGTGCCGCTGCTGGCCGTGGTGGACACGCTGCCGACCCGGACCTCCGGCAAGGTCGACCGGGCGGCGCTGCCGTGGCCGGTCGGGCCCGAGCCGGAGCCGGGTGCCGGGGTCGAGCTGGAGGGGACCGCGGGGTGGCTGGCGGAGCGCTGGACCCGGGTGCTGGGGGCGCCGGTGACCGGACCGGACGACGACTTCTTCCTGCACGGCGGCGGCAGCCTGTCCGCCGCGCAGCTGGTGTCCGCGCTGCGAGCAAGGTTCCCAGAGGCGACGGTCGCGGACGTGTACGGCTACCCGCGGCTCGGCGCGCTCGCCGAACGGCTCGATGAGTTCGAGGCGACCACCGCCGTCAAGCGCGACCCGGTGACGCCGACGCCGCGGTCCGCGCAGGTGATCCAGACCGCGCTCACGCTGGTGCTGCAGACCGTCGTCGGCGCGCGGTTCCTGACCTGGGCGCTGACCCTCGACGGCCTGCTCGCGCTGACCGGCGACTACCCGTGGCTGCCGACCGTCTCGTGGTGGTGGATCGCGCTCGGCTGGCTGGTGCTGATCACCCCGCTGGGCCGGATGACGATCGCCGTCGCCGGCGCCAAGATCCTCCTGTACGGCGTCCGGCCCGGCGACTACCCGCGTGGCGGGTCCGTCCACATCCGGCTCTGGGCGGCCGAGAACCTCGCCGACGCGGCGGGCGCGGCGAACCTGTCCGGCGCGCCCTGGATCGCCTACTACGCCAGGGCGCTGGGCGCGAAGACCGGCCGCGGAGTCGACATGCACACCCTGCCGCCGGTGACCGGCATGCTCAGCATCGGCCGGGGCGCGTCGATCGAGCCGGAGGTCGACCTGTCCGGGTACTGGCTGGACGGCGACGTGCTGCACCTCGGCGAGATCCAGATCGGCGCCGAGGCGACGATCGGATCCCGCAGCACCTTGTTGCCCGGGGCAAGGATCGGCCGGAGCGCGGAGATCGCCGCAGGCTCCGCCGTACACGATGAGGTGCCGGCCGGCGAGCGCTGGACCGGCTCCCCCGCGCACCGGGCCGGCAAGGCCCGGCACCCGTGGCCGGAGCAGCGCCCGCCGCGCAACGCCCGCTGGGTGGTGGCGTACGGGCTCGCGTCGGCGGCGATGTCGTTCCTGCCGGTGCTGGCGGCGGCGCCGGGCATCCTGGTGCTCTGGTTGGCCGTACGACACGCTGACTCGCTGCGCGACGCGGCGGTGCGCGCGCTGTGGACCGCTCCCGCCATCACCCTGCTGTCGTTCACGATGCTGGCGCTGCTGACACTGGCCGGTGTGCGGCTGCTCGGGATCGGCATCCGCGAGGGGCACTTCCCGGTGCGCAGCAGGATCGGCTGGCAGGTGTGGGCGACCGAGCGGCTGCTGGACGCGGCACGGACCTACCTGTTCCCGCTCTACGCGAGCCTGCTCACACCGTGGTGGCTGCGGGCGATGGGCGCGACCGTCGGGCGCGACGTCGAGGCGTCCACGGTGCTGCTGCTGCCGAAGATGACCACCGTCGCCGACGGCGCGTTCCTGGCCGACGACACGATGATCGCGTCGTACGAGCTCGGCGGCGGCTGGCTACGGGTGGGCGCGGCGAAGGTCGGCAAGCGCGCGTTCCTGGGCAACTCCGGGATGACCGCGCCCGGCCGGGCGGTGCCGAAGAACGGCCTGGTCGCGGTGCTGTCGGCGGCGCCGAGGAAGTCCAAGGCCGGCACGTCCTGGCTGGGCAGCCCGCCGGTGAAGCTGCGCCGGCGCGCCGTCTCCGGCGACAACAGCCGCACCTTCGACCCGCCGGCGCGGCTGAAGTGGGCGCGGGCGATCGTCGAGCTGTGCCGGTTCGTGCCGATGATCTGCACGGTCGCGATCGCGCTCGGCGTACTGCTCACGATGGCCGCGCTGGTGTCGGCGCTGGGGGCGTGGCTCGCGCTGCTGGTCTCGGGTGTGGTGATCCTGGCCGCCGGGGCGGTCGCCGGCGGGTCGGCGACCGTCGCGAAGTGGCTGGTGGTGGGCAAGACCAAGGCCACCGAGTACCCGTTGTGGAGTTCCTTCGTGTGGCGCAACGAGGTGGTTGACACCTTCGTCGAGCTGGTCGCAGCGCCGTGGTTCGCGGACGCCGCCGCGGGCACGCCGGTGCTCAACCTGTGGCTGCGCACACTCGGCGCGAAGATCGGCCGTGGCGTCTGGCTGGAGACGTACTGGCTGCCCGAGGCGGACCTGGTCGAGCTCGGCGACGGCGCCTGCGTGAACCGGGGTTGTGTCCTGCAGACGCATCTCTTCCATGACAGGGTGATGAGCATGCACAGCGTCACCTTCGGCCGCGGCGCCACCCTCGGCCCGCACAGCATCGTGCTGCCGGCCGCGTCGATCGGGCCGGACGCCACCGTCGGGCCGGTGTCGCTGGTGATGCGCGGCGAGACCGTGCCGGACGGCACCCGCTGGGCCGGCAACCCGATCGCGCCGTGGGCGGCTCGGTGAGCCCCGGCGCCGACCCGTACGTCCCGCGCCGCGGCGACCGTGCCTACCGGGTCCGTCACTACGACCTCGAGATCGAGTACCGGGTCAGCAGCAACCGGCTGACCGGGCGGGCCACGATCGTCGCGACCGCCGTACAGCCGCTGTCCCGGATCAGCCTCGACCTGGCCGGACTGCGCGCGAGCAAGGTCACCGTGAACCGCCGCCGCCCGGCCCGCTACGCGCAGCGCGACGAGAAGCTGCACGTCTGGCCGGCGACGGATCTGGCGGCCGGCGACTTCACCGTCGACGTGCAGTACGCCGGGAACCCGCAGCCGGTGCGGAGCGCCTGGGGCGACGTCGGCTGGGAGGAGCTCACCGAGGGCGCACTGGTCGCCGGCCAGCCGTCCGGCGCGCCGACCTGGTTCCCGTGCAACGACCACCCGGGCGACAAGGCGACGTACCGGATCGCGATCAGCACCGACTCGCCGTACCACGTGGTCGCGAACGGCCGGCTGACCTCGCGGCGTACCCGGGCCAGCCAGACCAGCTGGGTGTTCGAGCAGACTGCGCCGATGGCGACGTACCTCGCGACCGTGCAGATCGGGCGGTACACCGAGGTCAAGGTGGCGTCGTCGCCGGTGACGATCACCGGGGCGGTGCCGGCCGAGCTGGCGCGGGTGTTCCGGTCCGACTTCGGCCGCCAGCAGGACATGATGAAGGTGTTCGCGAAGCTGTTCGGGCCGTACCCGTTCGGCGCCTACACCGTCGTCGTCGCCGACGACCCGCTGGAGATCCCGCTCGAGGCGCAGGGCCTGTCGGTCTTCGGCAGCAACCACCTGGACGGCCGGCGGGGCGCCGAGCGGCTGATCGCGCACGAGCTCGCGCACCAGTGGTTCGGCAACAGCCTGACCCCGTCGTCCTGGCGCGACATCTGGCTGAACGAGGGCTTCGCCTGCTACGCCGAGTGGCTCTGGTCGGAGAACTCCGGCGGCCTGTCCGCCGCCCAGCAGGTCGCGCAGGCACACGCGAAGCTCGCCGGCCTGCCGCAGGACCTGGTGATCTCCGATCCGGGACCGCGCGACATGTTCGACGACCGCCTCTACAAGCGCGGCGCGATCACCCTGCACGCGATCCGGCTCCGGCTCGGCGACGACGCCTTCTTCGACCTGCTCCGCAGCTGGACCAAACGCCACCGCCACGGCTCCGTCACCACGGCGGGCTTCACCGAGCTCGCCTCCTCGTACGCCGACGTGGCCCCTCTCCTCGCCACCTGGCTCGACGCCGCCAAGCTCCCCGCCCTCCCCGGCTCCAGCGCCGGCCTCGGCAAGATCCGCCGCCGCTAACCCCTCAGGTACGACGCGCTGCCGCCGCACGTCCCCACCGCCGACTCTCCTTGCGCACACGCCGCCCAGATCCGACTTACCTTGCAGGCACGCCGCCTCAGGTCGACCCGGGCGGCGTGCCTGCAAGTGCACTTCTCAGATGAGCGGCGTATCGGCAAGGTAAGTGGAGGTCAGGTCGAGCTGCCGGACGTCGGGGACGAGGTCAGCCGGGGTGCGATCGGCCGGGGTGAGGATGGTGAGGCAGGCGGCGTGGTCGGGGGTTAGGTCGAGGTCGGCCATCCGGGAGTACGGTGGCTCGGCGCGCGGCCAAGACTGCAGGCGCGCGGCCTGGTTGGGCGGGCTGACCACGACGCGGGACATGGGCAGGGTGAGGCCGTCGCCGGTTGCCTTGAGCAACGATTCCTTGCGGGCCCACCAGATCGCGCGCCAGCGGTCCGGATCCTCGGCGGACTCAAGCTGGGCGCGTTCGGCCTCGGCGAGCGCGATCCGGTCCACTCCGGCCCGGGCGATCGCGGAGACCGACTCGGCATCCACCCCGACCGGACCCACACACGTGGCCGCCGCCACGACCAGATCCGCGGTGTGCGACCAGCTCACGTGCGGAGGTGCGGCTGGATCCGAAAGAGCCGCGGGTTCGACGTACGGGCGGCCGTGAGGGCCGCCGCAGGTCGTGCAGCGCTGGGTGAGTACGACGCCGGAGGCGGCGGATCCGGTCAGCTCGGCGACGACCAGGCGGGCGAGAACGTGGGCGCTGCGGAACAGGGTGCGGTCGGAGTCGCGGCGGAAGGCGGCCAGCCGGGTCAGCTCGGTTGCCGTCAGCAACCGTTCTGACGAGACGGGTGCGACCGGCCGGGACCAGCGGACCAGGACCCGCGCGGTCACTTCCGGACCACGACGGCGGTGGCGATCGCGGCGATGCCCTCACCGCGGCCGGTCAGACCGAGGCCGTCGGTGGTCTTGGCGGCCACGGACACCGGTGCGCCGCAGGCGTCGCTCATCGCCGCCTCGGCCTCCTTGCGACGCGGCCCGATCCGCGGGGCGTTGCAGACGATCTGGACCGAGGCGTTGCCGATCTCGAACCCGGCCTCGCGGACCCGGCGGGCCGTCTCGGTGAGCAGCGCGGCACCGGACGCGCCGGACCACTGCGGTTCCGACGTACCGAAGTTGGAGCCGAGGTCGCCGAGGCCGGCGGCGGCCAGGAGGGCGTCGCAGACGGCGTGTGCGGCGGCGTCGCCGTCGGAGTGCCCGGACGGCCAGTGCAGGCAGGCGAGCCACATCGGCCGGCCGGCGGTCAGCGGGTGGACGTCGACGCCGGTGCCGACGCGCGGGATCACGGGCGGCTCCGTTCGGCCAGGCTGCGTTCGTTCAGAATGGCCTCGGCGATCAGCAGGTCGGCGGGCCGGGTGATCTTGAGCGACTCCTGCGAGCCCTCGACCGTGTCGACCGGCAGGCCGAGCCGTTCCACCAGCGCGGCGTCGTCGGTCGCCGGGCCGGCGGCCGTTGCGTGCGCCCGGCGGAGCACGTCGGGCCGGAAACCCTGCGGCGTCTGCACCGCGACCAGGGCCGACCGGTCCGGGGTGTCCACCACCTGGCCGTCGTCGTCGACCCGCTTGATCGTGTCGGTCACCGGCAGCACCGGGATCACCGCGTCCGCGCCGGCCAGCACCGCCTCGACCACTCGCGCCACCACGACCGCCGGCACGAACGGCCGGGCCGCGTCGTGGACGAGCACGCAGTCGAAGGCGACATCAGCCGGAAGCGCCGCCAGCCCACAACGGACGGACTCGGTCCGGTCGGCGCCACCCGCGACGCAGATCAGCTC
>WNFV01006305.1_pt1 | contig 14072 bp, 8 predicted proteins | sample 5400101 | NCBI WGS metagenome assembly WNFV01 (sample SAMN13153361, study PRJNA577476) | soil metagenome | isolation source: 115 cm soil or saprolite under grassland replicate 1 | place: USA:California | collected 2016-06-15 | reverse complement strand
CGTGATCTCCGGACAGGGCACGATCGGGCTGGAGGTCGCCGAGCAGGTTTCCGACGTCGAGACCGTCGTCGTGCCGGTCGGAGGCGGGGGCCTCGCCTCGGGGGTCGCGCTCGCGCTCCGCGGCTTTCGGCCCGGCATCCGCATCGTCGGCGTCCAGGCGGCGGCCTGCGCGCCGCTCGCCGGTGGGACTCGGACCGGCTACACGATCGCAGAGGGGATCGCGGTCAAGCATCCGGGCGAGCTCACTTCAGCCCTCATCCAAGATCTGCTCGACGACGTCGTCATGGTCAGTGACGAGGAGATCAGCCAGGCGATCGTGCTCCTCGTCGAGCGCGTGAAGCTCGTCGTCGAAGGAGCCGGGGCGGCGTCCATCGCCGCTCTGCTCGCGGGCAAGCTGCCGGGAGACGGCCCGGTCGTCGCGATCCTCTCCGGGGGCAACATCGACCCGACCCTCCTGATCCAGGTCATGAGGCACGGGCTGACGCTGGCGGGCCGCTATCTCGTGGTCCGCACGCGCATCGCCGATCGACCGGGTGAGCTGATGGAGCTCTTCTCGCTCTTCGCGGACGAGCACGCGAACGTCGTCTCGGTCGAGCACCACCGCGAGGGGATGGACGTCCCGGTCACCGAGACCGAGGTCGAGGCGACGCTCCTGACGCGCGACGAGGAGCACTGCACCGCGATCCTCTATGCCATGCGGAAGCGCGGCTACGCCGTCGAGCGCCTCCATTGAAGCCCTAGTAACAGTCTGTTACGAAGTGGTTCCCAGGATTGCGCCGTGAGCAGATTGGGCTGCGCGGAGTTCCGTCGTACACTCGCCTCGTGCTGATCTGCCCCCAATGTGGACGCGAGAATGCTTCCGATGCGCGCTTCTGCTCGGGGTGCGGCGCACCGCTTGGCGAAGCTGCGCCGGCACGCGAGGAGCGCAAGTTCGTGACAGTCCTCTTCGCCGACCTCGTCGGCTTCACGGCGCGCGCGGAGTCGATGGATCCCGAAGACGTCCGCTCGGTGCTCGCGCCCTACCACTCGCACCTGCGGTCCGAGCTCGAACGCCACGGCGGCACGGTCGAGAAATTCATCGGCGATGCGGTGATGGCGCTCTTCGGCGCGCCGGTCGCGCACGAGGACGATCCCGAGCGGGCGGTGCGCGCCGCGCTGGCGATCCGGGACTCGATCGCGGAGCAGGGCCGGCTCGAGCTGCGGATTGCGGTTACGACAGGCGAGGCGCTGATCAACCTCGGCGCCCGGCCGAGCGAGGGCGAGGGCATGGCCGCGGGAGACGTCGTCAACACGGCGTCACGCCTCCAGTCCGCAGCTCCGGTGAACGGGATCCTCGCCGACGAGACGACGCACCGCGCCACCTCGCAGGCGATCGTCTACCGGGAGCACGAGCCGGTGGCGGCGAAGGGAAAGGCGGAGCCGGTGCCCGTGTGGGAGGTCGTCGAGGCGCGTGCCCGGTTCGGCGGGGACGTCGGCCAGGCGCCGCAGACGCCGCTGGTCGGCCGAGCACAGGAGCTCGAGGTCCTGACCGGAGCGCTCGCCCGTGTCCGCGCGGAGCGCGAGCCGCAGCTCGTCACGATCGTCGGCGTGCCCGGCATCGGCAAGTCGCGACTCGTGGCGGAGCTCTTCGCCTCCCTCGAGCGTGAGCCGGATCTCATCACGTGGCGCCAGGGACGCTCGCTTCCCTACGGAGACGGGGTCACGTACTGGGCCCTCGGCGAGATGGTCAAGAGCCAGGCCGGCATCCTCGAGACCGACGCCCCTGAAGAGGCCGCGCGCAAGCTCGGCGACGAGATCGCCGGGTTGCTCGGGGAAGGAGCGGAGGCCCGCTCCGTCGAGGCCAGCCTCCGCCTGCTCGTCGGCGTCGAGCAGGCGGCGGATCAGACTGAGGACAAGCGTGCCGAGAGCTTCTTCGCCTGGCGCCGCTTCTTCGAGGAGCTTGCCGAGCGCCGGCCGGCGGTGCTCGTCTTCGAGGACCTGCACTGGGCCGACGAGAACCTGCTCGACTTCGTCGACTACCTCGTCGAATGGGCGTCCGAGGTCCCGCTGCTCTGCGTCTGCACCGCCAGGCCCGAGCTGTTAGAGCGGCGACCCGCGTGGGGCGGAGGCAAGCCCAACGCTTCGACGATCTCCCTCTCGCCGCTCTCCGACGAGGACACGGCGAGCCTGATCGGAGCACTGCTCGAGCGCGCGGTACTGCCCGCCGAGCAACAGTCGGCTCTCCTGGCGCACGCGGGCGGCAACCCGCTCTATGCGGAGCAGTTCGCGCGGATGGTCGCGGAGCGGACAGACGCAGGCGAGCTGCCCCTCCCCGAGACGGTCCAGGGAATCATCGCCGCCCGTCTCGACGCCCTCTCGACGGAAGAGAAGCTGCTGCTTCAGGACGCAGCCGTGCTCGGCAAGGTCTTCTGGGCGGGCGCTCTCGCGGAGATGAACGGGCGCGGCCGCGAGGCGGTCGAGGCTCAGCTGCACGCGCTGGCGCGGAAGGAGTTCGTCCGCCGGGAGCGGCGCCCGTCGGTCGAAGGGGAAAGCGAGTACAGCTTCCGCCACCTGCTTGTTCGGGACGTTGCGTATGGGCAGATTCCGAGGGCTGCGAGGTCGGAAAAGCACCGGGCGGCTGCCGACTGGATCGCATCGCTTGGGCGCGCCGACGATCACTCCGAGCTGCTGGCGCACCACTACCTCCAGGCGCTCGAGTACGGACGAGCGACGGGCGCGGTCGACCCGGCGCTCGAGGAGGAGACCCCGCTGGCCCTCCGCCGCGCGGGCGACCGCGCGCTCGCGCTGAGCGCCTTTGCGGCCGCCGGCCGCTTCTACCGCGCAGCGCTCGATCTGTGGCCGGCGGACGATCCTGAGCGCCCCTACGTGCTCTTTCACCTGGGAGTTGCCCGCTGGCGAGGAGAGCACGCCGGCCTCGAGGAGCTCGAGCAGGCGAGGGACGCTCTCCTCGAGCTTGGAGATGTCGAGACGGCGGCCGAGGCCGAGACGATCGTCGCGCTGGTCGAAAGAGGAGCCGTGGAGCTGACCCGGGAACGCATGGAGCACGCGCTGGAGCTGGTGAAGGATCGTCCCCCGTCAGGGTCGAAGGCGTTCGTGCTCGCGCGCCTCACGTTCTACGCGGCAATGGTCGCCGACGAGAGGTGGGAAGCGTACGCGGACGAGGCCCTCGCAATGGCCGAGGCCCTCGGTCGCGAAGATCTCCGCGTCCTTGTGCTCAGTGCCGCGGGCCCGGCGCTCGTAGCCGCGGGCGAGAAGGAAGCCGGGACGCAGGCGCTGGGGCAAGCAATCGAGGTCCTGGACGCAATCGGCTCACCCGACAGCGTCTTCGCCCGGATCAATCTCGGCGGCGTTCTGCAGGCGCTCGGCGATCTCCGCGGAAGCTTCGACGTGCAGGCGGAGGGGCGGCGGGGTGCAGAGCGCTTCGGCCTGACCCTGGAAATGTGGCACCTTCGTTCCGAGCTTGCGCTCGAGGACTACTGGTGCGGACGGTGGGACAAGAGCTGTCTCAACGCCGACACCTTCCTCGAAAGTGTCGAAGCGGGGTCGATCGCCCACGGCATCTCCGAGATCGCTTGTCTGTACGCGCGGACGCAGATGCGACTCGCCCGCGACGACATCGCCGGCGCGGTCGCCGACGGCGAGGTGGCGGTGACCCGCGGCCGCGACTTTCCCGTCTGGGGCGCACTGGAGTGGGCGCTTGCGTCGCACGCTCGCGTTCTGCTCGCTGCCGGCAAGCGCGACGAGTCCGAGAAGCTCGTCGGAGAGCTGCTCGAGAACTGGGACAGCCACGGGTCCGGAACGATCCCCTATACGGTCGTCGATCTTGCGATTGCTCTGGTCGATCTCGACCGCGGCGACGAGCTGCGCGCGGCGACCGAGGCCGCTCCCGAGGCGTTCCGCTGGTACGCCGCTGCCAACGCTTTTGCGGCCGGCGACTACATCGCGGGCGCGGATGTCTACGCTGAGATCGGCTCGCTGCCGGACGAGGCGTATGCACGACTGAGGTCCGGGCGGGAAGACCAGGTTGAGCAGGCGCTGGCGTTCTACCGCTCGGTCGGCGCGACCCGCTACGTCAGGGAAGGCGAAGCTCTGCTCGCCGCGTCGGCATGATTGTCTGCCCGGCCTGCGGCGAGCTGACTCCGAAGGGGTTCCCTCGCTGTGCGAACTGCGGCGCGTCGCTCACCGTCGAGGGCGAGCCGTCGCGGGAGGAACGAAAGGTCGTCACCGTCCTTTTTGCCGATCTCGTCGGCTTCACCTCGCGCGCCGAGCAGATGGATCCCGAAGATGTCCGGGCCGTCCTCGAGCCCTACCATGCCCGGCTGCGCGAGGAGCTCGAACGGCGGGGCGGCACCGTCGAGAAGTTCATCGGCGACGCGGTGATGGCGCTCTTCGGAGCGCCGACGGCGCACGAGGACGACCCCGAGCGCGCGGTTCGAGCGGCTCTGGCGATCCGGGACTGGATCCGCGAGGAGGGCGACCTTCAGCTGCGGATCGGCATCACCACCGGCGAGGCACTCGTGGCGCTGGGAGCCCGGCCGGCAGAGGGCGAGGGGATGGCTTCAGGCGACGTCGTCAACACGGCGGCGCGCCTCCAGTCCGCCGCTCCCGCGAACGGGATCCTCGTCGACGAGACGACCTGCCGCGCGACGGGGCAGGCGATCTCGTATGCAGAGCACGATCCGGTCGAAGCCAAGGGAAAGGCCGAGCCGGTGCCCGTGTGGGAGGTCGTCGAGGCACGCTCTCGCTTCGGAGTCGACGTCGGGCGGGCAGGCGGCGCGCTGCTCGTGGGGCGCGAGAAGGAGCTCGACCTCCTCCGCGGGACGCTGGACAGAGCGAGAGAGGAAGAGTCGCCACAGCTCGTCACGCTGGTCGGGGTACCGGGCATCGGCAAGAGCCGGCTCGTCGCAGAGTTGTTCTCGGCGATCGACGCGAGGCCCGAGCTCATCTACTGGCGCCAGGGGCGCTGCCTTTCTTACGGTGAGGGCGTCACCTACTGGGCCCTGAGCGAGATGGTGAAGGCCCACGCCGGCATCCTCGAGACCGATTCCGAGGAGCAGGCGCAGCAGAAGCTCGCAAGCGTTGTCACGGAGGTGATGGAGGCGGCAGCAGATGCCGATTGGGTCGAGGGGCATCTCCGTCCGCTCGTCGGGCTCGCCGAGGAGACCCAGGCCGGCGGCGACCGTCAGGCGGAGGCATTCGCCGCCTGGCGAAGGTTCTTCGAAGCCCTCGCTGACCAGAACCCACTGATCCTCGTCTTCGAGGACCTGCACTGGGCAGATGACAGCCTGCTCGATTTCGTCGACCACCTCGTCGATTGGGCGACCGGGGTCCCGTTGCTCGTCCTCTGCACCGCTCGCCCCGAGCTGCTCGCTCGTCGCGCAGCCTGGGGCGGGGGCAAGCCGAACGCGGTGACGATTTCGCTCTCACCTCTTTCCGCTGACGAGACGGCGCGCCTCGTGCACGCGTTGCTCGAGCGGGCCGTTCTCCCAGCGGAGATTCAGGCGACACTCATCGAGCGAGCGGGCGGAAATCCTTTGTATGCGGAGGAGTTCGCGAGGATGGTGGAGCTCGGCTCCGGAGAAGAGGCGGAGATCAGGCTCCCTGAGTCCGTGCAGGGCATCATCGCGGCTCGGCTCGACGCGGTTCCCGTCGAGGAAAAGCTGCTCCTGCAGGACGCGGCTGTCGTCGGCAAGGTCTTCTGGCTGGGAGCCGTCGAGCAGATCGGTCAACGAGACAGGGCCGAGGCCGAACGGCTGCTACACGGTCTCGAGCGCAAGGAGTTCGTTCGCCGCGAGCGCCGTTCCTCGGTCGGAGACGAAAGCCAGTATCTCTTTCACCATCTCCTCGTGCGCGACGTCGCGTACTCGCAGATCCCGCGTACAGCCCGAGCCGAGAAGCATCGAAGCGCCGCCGAGTGGATCGAGGCCCTGAGTCGGCCCGACGATCACGCCGAGATGCTCGCGCACCACTATCTGACGGCTCTCGAGCTCGACAAGGCGGCAGGCGCCGAGACACAGGAGCTCGAGGAACGTGCGCGCTTGAGGCTGCGCGAGGCGGGCGACCGAGCGTACGCGCTCAGCGCCTTTCCTGCGGCGATGAAGTTCTACTCGGGCGCCCTCGACCTCTCGCCCATCGAGGACCCCGGCCGTCCGCAACTCCTCTTGCGCCTGTGTCGAGTCTCTGCTCGCGTCGAGACCGGCGGTGCCGAAGATGTCCTCGAGGAGGCGCGCGACGGGCTGCTGGCCGCGGGCGATCCCGAAGGCGCAGCCGAGGCCGAGGAGCTCCTCTCCGAGCACCATTGGCTTCAAGGGAAGCGCGACCGCAGCTTCGAGCACCTCGAGCGAGCCGTCGCACTCCTGGCGGATCGGCCCACCTCGTTCTCCAAGGCCCATATCGCGGCCAACGTCTCGCGCTTTCAGATGCTCGCCGGTGACACGGAAGCTGCGATCCGGCATGGGCGCGAAGCCCTCTCGATGATGGAGGAGCTTGGCGGGGACGAGGAGGGTCGCGCCTTCGTGCTCAACAACATCGGCTCGGCCCGGGTCCGTGCCGGAGACGAGGGTGGCCTCGAGGAGGTCGAGCAAAGCTTGGCGATCAGCGTTGCGATCAACTCAGCGGAGAGTGTCCGCGGCTACGGCAACCTCGCCTCGATCCTGACCGATCTCGGCCGACTCGACCGTCGCGGCGAGATGCTCGAGAAAGGGGTCGCGGCTGCGGAGCGGTTCGGCCTCACCGACTTCCGTCGCTGGCTGAATGCGGAGCTCCTCTGGCTGCCGTACTGGGACGGGCGCTGGGACGAGGCGTCACGGGGCCTCGACGACACGATCGCCGATTTCGAGTCGATCGGGTTCTGGATGGAGACCCCCTGCCGCTGGCTCCGCGGCCGGATCAGGCTCGGTCGCGGAGACCTGCGAGGGGCCGTGGAGGATTTGGACCGCGCGCTCGAGCGAGCCGGTCTCGGGAAGGATCCGCAGTTGATGTGGCCGGTGCTCTCGGTCGGAGCCCGCGTCTACGCGTATTCCGACACCGGTCGGGCGAACGAGCTCGCGGATGAGGTTGTGTCTGACTGGAAGGCGCAGGGATACGGCCTTCCAGTAGCAAGCGAGTGGCTGGGCGACCTCGCGATCGCGCTCGACATGCTCAGTCGCGCCGAAGAGCTCGTCGAACCTGTCGCGGAGGTGAAACTTAGGATCCCGTGGCTGGAGGCGGCGGCCGCGTACGCGGCGGGAGACTTCGCAGGTGCCGGCGACGTGTACGAGGAGATCGGCGCACTTGCTGACGAGGCGTACGCCCGTCTTCGCGCCGCTCGTTCTCTGGTCGAACAGGGTCGACGTCCCGAGGCAGACCTCCAGCTCGAGCGCGCGCTCGCTTTCTTCCGCCGAGCCGGTGCAACTGCCTACGTCCGCGAGGGCGAGGCGCTCCTCGCCGCGAGCGCGTGATGGTCGTCTGCGCGCAGTGCGGTGCCGAGAACCGGGCTGAGGCCCGCTTCTGCGATTCCTGCGGCGCAGCGCTCGTTCCGGAGCCCGGCGATGCTCGCGAGGAGCGCAAGGTCGTGACGGTGCTGTTCGCAGACCTCGTCGGATTCACGAGCAGGGCCGAGCAGATGGATCCCGAGGATGTGCGCGCCGTGCTCGAGCCCTACCACGCGTACCTCCGCGGCGAGCTCGAGCGCCACGGCGGCACGGTCGAGAAGTTCATCGGGGACGCGGTCATGGCGCTCTTCGGCGCTCCGGTCGCCCACGAGGACGATCCCGAGCGCGCGATCCGCGCCGCGCTCGCGATCCGCGACTGGGTGCAGGAGCAGGAGGATCTTCAGCTCAGGATCGCCGTCACGACGGGCGAAGCCCTCATTGCGCTCGGCGCTCGGCCGAGCGAAGGCGAGGGCATGGCCTCCGGCGACGTCGTCAATACCGCGGCACGGCTTCAGGGCGCCGCGCCCGTGAACGGCATCCTCGTCGACGAGACGACGTATCGCGCCACCGCAAAGGCGATCTCGTACAGCGATCACGACGCGGTCGAGGCAAAGGGCAAGGCGGCGCCGATCGAGGTCTGGGAGGCGCTCGAGGCTCGCTCGCGCATGGGGGTAGACCTGGCCCGGCGAGCGGGTGGTCCACTGGTCGGGCGAGAGAAGGAGATCGACCTGCTCCGTGACGCCCTCGCGCGGGCCAGACAAGAGGAGGCTCCCCAGCTCGTGACGCTCGTCGGCGTGCCCGGGATCGGAAAGACCCGCCTCGTGTCCGAGCTCTTCGCCGACATCGAGGCCGACCCGGATCTCATCTACTGGCGCCAGGGGCGGTGCCTGCCCTATGGGGAGGGAGTCACTTACTGGGCGCTCAGCGAGATGGTCAAGGCGCAGGCCGGCATCCTCGAGAGCGACAGCGAAGAAGTGGTGGAGCAGAAGCTGAAGGCGAGCATCGTCGAGGTCCTGCCGGCGGCCTCCGACGCAGCCTGGGTGGGGGGGCACCTGCGTCCTCTCGTCGGTCTCGCAGAAGCGATCCCGACCAGCGGCGACCGTCGAGCCGAGGCGTATGCCGCCTGGCGCCGATTCTTCGAGGCGCTGGCCGAGCAGCGCCCGCTCGTCATCGTCTTCGACGACCTGCACTGGGCCGACGAGAGTCTCCTCGACTTCGTCGACCACCTCGTGGACTGGGCTACCGCCGTCCCGCTGCTCGTCGTCTGCACCGCTCGACCGGAGCTGCTCTCGCGCCGGGCAGGGTGGGGTGGGGGCAAGCCGAACGCGACGACGATCTCGCTCTCGCCGCTCTCGAACGACGAGACCACCCGGCTCGTGCACGCGCTGCTCGAGCGAGCGGTGCTGCCCGCCGACGTCCAGACGACTTTGATCGAGCGCGCCGGCGGCAACCCGCTCTATGCGGAGGAATTCGCCCGCATGGTCGACGAGGTCGGTGAGCAAGGTGATCTCCGGCTCCCGGAGTCCGTGCAGGGCATCATCGCCGCGCGCCTCGATGCTCTCCCGCTCGAGGAGAAGCTGCTGCTCCAGGATGCCGCGGTCGTCGGCAAGGTCTTCTGGCTCGGCACGCTCGAACGGATCGGCGATCTGGATCGTTCCTCCGCCGAGCAGCTCCTCCATGCACTCGAGCGCAAGGAGTTCGTGCGCCGAGAGCGGCGATCCTCGGTCGGCGACGAGAGCCAGTACGGCTTTCGCCACATCCTCGTGCGTGACGTCGCCTATGCGCAGATCCCGCGGGCGGCGAGAGCCGAGAAACACGAGCGCGCCGCCGCCTGGATCGAGTCGCTGGGTCGTCCTGACGATCACGCCGAGATGCTCGCGCATCACTATCTGAGCGCGCTCGAGTTTGCGCAAGCCGCGGGCGAGGAGCTGCCGGACATCGTCGACCACGCTCGCATCGCTCTGCGAGCCGCCGGCGACCGTGCACTCGCGCTGAGCTCGCACGAGCCGGCGGCGCGGTTCTACGACGCCGCTCTGGAGCTCTCAACCGCGGATGACCCCGAGCGGGCCTACCTGCTGCTCGGATACGGGAAGGCGCGATACGAGCTGGACGTCGAGGGCGACAACGCGTTGCTGGAAGCGAGCGCTGAGCTGGAAGACCGTGACCGCGAAGCCGCGGCAGACGCAGAGATCAGCCTCGCGGATCTCTTCTGGCGGCGAGGGCAGCACGCTGAATCTGCGCGGCACCGCGAGCGTGCCGCGAACCTGATGGCAGACGCCGAGGTCTCGCCCATGAAGACCCATGTGCTCGGTCAGCTCGCTCGGTTCCACATGCTCGCCGCCGAGTACGAGCCCGCAGTCCGCTTCGGAGAGAGCGCCCTGGCGATGGCGGAAAGTCTCGGATTGGATGAGGAACGGGCGCGCGCCCTCAACACAATCGGAGCAGCCTTAGTGGAAAACGAAGAGGAGGGCATACAGCTCATCGAGCGCTCAATCGAGATCTCGCGCAATCTCCACTCGATCGAGCTCGCTCGGGGGCTCAACAACCTCGCCCATCAACTCGCCCATCGCGGCCGCCTCTCTGCGGCGGATGCTGCGGTGACGGAGATGGATGCAGTAGCCCGTCGCTTCGGGTATCGCGACTGGATCCGTTGGGCCGAGGCGAAGCGCGCGACTTTCGGCTACTTCCTCGGAGACTGGGCTCGCACATATGCTCTCGCCGACGCGCTCATCGGCGAGATCGAACAAGGTGGATCGCACTACCTGGAGGGCGAATGGCGGATGTATCGCAGCCGGATCCGTCTTGCCCGCGGTGAGCGCCGGGAAGCGGTGGAGGACGCGCGCCGCGGACTCGAGGCAGCGAGAGCTGCGGGAGACACGCAGATGGTCGCGCCGCTTCTGTCGTGGAATGCGCGGCTGTTCGGAGCGGAGGCCGAGGGTATCGCGTCGTTTGACGAGTTCATCGCACTCTGGCGCCGGACGAGATCCATCCAGGGTGCGCCGACCTTCGCCTCCGATGCGGCCTTTGCGGCGCGGAACCTGAGGCGAGGGGAGGAGTTCGTGGCTGTGGCCGAGACCATCGCAGGCTCGCCGTGGTTCGAGGGCGCGATAGCAGTCGCCTCGGGCGCGCACGCACGGGCGGCGGAGATCTTCGGCGAGATCGGTGCTCGCCCCGAGGAAGCCGACGCGCGCTTCGCACTCGCGACGGAGCTCGTCGACCTCGGTCGGCGGGCCGAGGCCGAGCCGGAGCTGCGGAAGGCGCTTGAGTTTTGGCACTCGGTCGGGGCGACGGAATACGTCCGCGAAGGCGAGGCGCTCCTCGCCGCGTCGGCCTGATTCTTCTTAGTCAGCTCTTACCTTCGGCTGCTTTCCTAGAAAGGTGGCGCAGCACTCCAGCGCTCGCCTGAGCCGGGGCCTCCTGATCGCGACAAGCGCCTTGGCCGGCGCAGCCGCCGCGCTGCTCGTGATCGCCGCCTTCGACTGGCCCGCCGCGCCGCGGGCTACCGCCGTGCAGTTGCCGAAGGCGAGCCTGAAGACGAACAAGCAGCCTCTGTCGCAGGCGGAGGCCGCGACGCTGTTGCGCTGGGCTGCCCGCTACCGGAGCTGCGTCGCGAAGCGAGGCCTGCGGCTCGCTCCTCCCAAGCTCGGTGAGGACGAGGTGCTGCTGGCGGCAACGAACTCAGCGCCCATCGGACTCCGAGAGTTCGACCGGGGGCTCAACTGCGCGGTCGAGCTTGGCGATCCACCGCCGTTTACGTCCTTCGTGCTCGCCCCCGATAAGCGTGTGCACCTCTACAGGCCGAGGACGTGCCTGCTCCCGGTCGTGCCGAAGAAGGCGACGTGAGCTCCCGCGCGCGCTCGGCGGCTCAGTGCGGCGCCGTCGCCTTTGTCTCCTTCCTGCTCGTCCTCCTCGTCTGGCGAGTCACGCACGCAAACGGCGGCGTCGTTGCCGAGCTCGCGAAGGGAGGAACGACTCCAGCGCCCGAGATCTCACTCGAGAGCCTCGACCGAGGCGGCCCCAAGGTCACGCTCCGCACGTATGCCGGACGAGTGGTGGTGTTGAACTTCTGGGCCTCCTGGTGCGGGCCGTGCGAGCAGGAGGCTCCGGGTTTCGAGGCGGCCTGGCGCCGCTGGCGGTCGCACCTCGTCAGCTTCGTCGGGGTCGACGTCCGCGACTCCGCCCGCGATGCGCGCCGGTTTGTCACGCGCCATCGCCTTTCCTACCCGATGGCACGCGGCTCGGAGGGGACTCTCACGCTGTACGGCGTCGGCGCCTTGCCGCAGACGTTCATCATCACGCCTCGCGGCCGTGTGCTCGAGGACCTGTCCGGCTTCGTCTCGGAAGAGACCTTGAACGCGCGGATAGCACGCGCTCTGAGACTGGCGGGAGCGGACTAACCGCAGCGACGGAACTGGACGGTGTCGCCGCCGCGCTCCGCCCAGTCCTGGACGCCGCCCCCGAGGACCGGGCGCGCCTCGACGCCGGCTGCCTGGAGGACGCTCGCCGCCACTGCGGCGCGGGCGCCAGAGGTGCAGATTGTGACGATCGGGCGATCGCCGCGCAGGTCGTCGGCGCACTTCCGGACGATCCGGTACGGCATGTGGCGGCTGCCGACGATGTAGCCCTCGTCGCGTTCGTCCTTCTCGCGGACGTCGAGCACCTCGACCGAACCGTTCTCGAGCAGCTCCTCGAGCTCGTCGATCGCGACCGGCTCCATCGTCTCGGTCGGATTCGCCTCGGTGATGAAGCTGCGGGCCTCGAAGAGTGCGACCGAGTGCAGGCCGCGCGCCGCGGGAGCGGCCTCCTCGCGCGAGGAGGCGTGAATGACGACCGGTTCGTCCGCCGTGAGCACGAACGCCGACTTCGTCGAGAACTTCGACCCCGAGACGGGCACGTTGAAGGCGCCCTCGATATGCCCGGAGACGAACGCGCTCGCCGGCCGGACGTCGAGCACCGTCGCCCCGTCTGCGGAGGCAGCCTCCTCGAGCGGCGGCCGGGCCCCGACGAACAGGCCCCGGTTCAGCTCGACGATCCGGTCCATGTTCGGCGGCCGCGGCGTGGACGAGCTCGTCGTCTCGGCCACGAACTCGGCTTCGCTTGCTCCGACGAGACCGAGCTTGTGATTGAAGCTGCGCTCGAAGCCGATCGTCGAGGAGTACATCGAGCTCATCGCCGCCCCACAGAGCGAGCCGGCGACGTGTCCCGGATAGACCTGGACGCCGTCGGGAAGCTCGAGAAGCCGCTGCATGCTCGTGAACATCCCCCGCGCGCCCTCCTCGGCCGCCGAGGCGAGGTCGGGGCGGGCCGTGTCGCCGATCAACAGCGAATCTCCGGTGATCACGAGCCACGGCTCGTCGCCACGCGACCCGTCGACGACTGCGAAGCAGCAGTGCTCGGGCCGGTGCCCGGGCGTGTGCAAGACGCGAATCGTGACCTCGCCGAGCGACAGCTCCTGGCCGTCCGCCAGCGGCTCGAACGCGTACTCGGGCTCGGCCGACGGGTGGATCGAGACCGGAATGCTGTGCTCGAGCGCGAAGCGCCCGTGGCCCGAGAGGTGGTCGGCGTGCGTGTGCGTCTCGAGCACGCGGGTGATCCGCACCTTGCGCTTCTCGGCTTCCTCGAGGTACTGCTCGATCGCGTACGCGGGATCGACGACTACGGCCTCACCCGAGGACTCGTCTCCAACGAGGTAGGACGCGCAGCCGAGGTCGTCATTGACGAACTGACGGAACTGCACCGATGGAGCGTAACAGGGTGCCTGGCCGGATCCCAAGGCTATGTTGTCGGTCGTGACGGCACTGCCGGGAGAGGAGCTCGTGCGCAAGGGCCTGGCTGATCTCGAGCGGGGGGTCGAGTCGGAAGAGGCGTTGCTCGTCTCGATCGGGCGGCCGCGGCTGGAGCGACTCGGCTACGAGATCCCGTCGCCGATCGCATCTCCGGAGCACAGGCTGTACGAGCTTCTCGCGCGCGAGAACTCGGACTCAGCCCACTCCCGCTACAACGCGCTCATCCGGCGCCTCGTCAGCTTCGAGCGCGCTGCCGAGAGCATTCGCTAGTGCGGGAGCCGGCCGACGCCGAGCGCATCCGGCGCTTCATGCGAGCGCTCGGTGCCGCGGCCGACCAAGAGGCGGACGTGTACTTCACGGGCGGAGCAACGGCCGTTCTCTTCGGCTGGCGCTCGACGACGATCGACGTGGACATCAAGCTCGAACCGGAGCTCGATTCTCTCCTCCGTGCAATTCCGGAGATCAAAGACGAGCTACGCATCAACGTCGAGTTGGCTTCCCCGGCGGACTTCATCCCGGTCCCGGACGGGTGGAAGGAGCGCAGCATCTCGATCGGGCGCGAGGCGAAGGTCTCGTTCCATCATTTCGATCCCGTCGCCCAGGCGCTCGCGAAACTCGAACGGGCCCACGAGCTCGATCGCGTCGATGTGAGGGCGCTCGTCGAGGCGGGGCTCGTCGAGCCGGCGCAACTCCTCGAGGTCTTTGCCCAGATCGAGCCGGAGCTCTACCGCTTCCCCGCGATCGACCCGGCGACCTTCAGGCGCTCAGTCGAGGAAGCGTTCTCCTAGCCGCCGGTGGCGGTTGAGCAGCTCACGAATCGAAGGCAGCTCCGGCTCGCTCGACTGGGTGGCCTCATCGGCCTTGAGCAGCGTGC
>WNFV01016665.1_pt1 | contig 14073 bp, 16 predicted proteins | sample 5400101 | NCBI WGS metagenome assembly WNFV01 (sample SAMN13153361, study PRJNA577476) | soil metagenome | isolation source: 115 cm soil or saprolite under grassland replicate 1 | place: USA:California | collected 2016-06-15 | reverse complement strand
CACCGGCGGAGTGGCCCATCAGGATCGGCGGCCGCTCCAGCCCGCCGATCACGTCGGTGAGGTGGTCGATGACGGCGGGCACCGTCAGGTTCTCGATCGGGGTCGGGTCGGCGTTGAGGGCCTCGACCTCGACCTCGAAGCCCGGGTAGGCGGGCGTGAGCACGCGGTAGCCCTTGGCCTGGTAGTGGGCCTTCCACTCCTCCCAGCTGCGCGGGGTCACCCAGAACCCGTGGATCAGCACGATGGTGTCCGGGGTCGTCGGTCCACCGTTGACGGTCATGGCGCTCCTTCCGAGGCCGGTGAGTTTGAACATCAAACTCATAGGTCCGGGTACACTAGCACGGTGAGTCCAGAAAGCAAACCAGCCCGTAGGGTGTGTTCCATCACCGACGCGCTGTCGATCGTCGGGGACCGCTACGCCCTGTTGGTGGCCCGCGAGCTACGCTACGGGCAGACCCGCTTCCAGGACATCGCCGCCGGCACCGGGGCCCCGCGCGACGTGCTCACCGCCCGGCTGCGCAAGCTCGAGCAGGCGGGCGTGATCGAGCGCCGCCGCTACTGCGAGCACCCTCCCCGCTACGAGTACCTGCTCACCGACGCCGGCCGGGAGCTCCAGCCGATCCTGCTGGCCCTCAAGGAGTGGGGCGACCGCCACTGCAACCCCGGGGCCGAGCCGATCGTGTTCCAGCACACCTGCGGGGCCGACTTCCACCCCCTGACCGTCTGCGCCGCCTGCCGGGCGCCACTACGCGACGGCGAGCTCACCGTGACCGGTGGCACCCACCCCGTCGAAGCAACCATGTAACGCCGGCATCGCGACCCTCGGAGATGCAGCGGCCGTGATTGGGTACCGACCTATCCTCCGCCAAGCGGTAGACCCCGGCAGGACTCGAACCCGCAACCTGCTGTTCAGGAGATGACCGCCCGTCTTCTGTTCTCTGCGGTCAAGTAGGGTCTGGCCAGGTCAGGTTGGGCGGGGATTCTGGCCTCTACGGTCTAGTTCGGTGCTGTAGGGCTTTGTGGAATGTCGACCGGAATGACCAGCTGAGCAAGCCGCGAAGCCGGAGCTACCTCGACGCCGGGCGCACCATGCGGCTGTGGCTGTGATCCGCCGCTGGTCCGGTCCGCTTCGGCCTGAGCTGGGGGCACAGCGTCGGCCGGTGGCCTAGAATCCACCGGCATGGTCGATCACGACGCTGGTCCAGTCTCGACCGCGCAACGGGTGGCGTCCGGGCGGCCGCGACGGCGGGTGGACGGGCGGCTGGTGGTGCTGCTGGTCGTCGTCGCCCTCTCCACGCGGGGGACGTTGAGCGGCTCGCTCAACCCGGTCGCGTTGCGGACCTGGACGACGGTGTTCGTGGCCATCGTGGTGCAGGCCCTGCCGTTTCTGGTGCTGGGGGTCCTGGTCAGCGGGGCCATCACCGCGCTGGTGTCGCCGGCGGTGCTGGCGCGGCTGCTGCCACGGTCACCGGTGCTGGCCGTGCCTGGCGCGGCCCTGGCCGGGACGGCGTTGCCTGGGTGCGAGTGTGCCTCGGTGCCGATCGCCGGTCGCCTCTGTGCCCGCGGCGTGCAGCCGGCCGCGGCGGTGGCGTTCATGCTGGCCGCCCCCGCGGTCAATCCGGTCGTGCTGGTGGCGACGGCGGTGGCCTTCCCTGGACAGCCGCAGATGGTGCTGGCCCGGTTCCTGGGCTCGCTGCTGACCTCCATCACGGTCGGTCTGCTGTGGTGGCGGGTGGGCGGCGACGCCTGGGTGGAGCGGGCCCGCGCCCGGGTCGCCGGCGCCGGCGGGCCTGGCTGGCTGACCTTCAGCTCGGCGGCCCGCCATGACCTCTGGGATGCCGGCGGCTGGCTGGTGGTGGGCGCGGCCGCCGCGGCGACGCTGCAGGTGCTGGTGCCGCGGTCGCTGCTGGGGGCCGTGGCCGACCACCCGGCGCTTTCGGTGCTGGCCCTGGGCGGGCTGGCGGTGCTGCTGGCCATCTGCTCGGAGGCGGACGCCTTCGTGGCGGCCAGCATGCGGGAGTTCTCGCTCACGGCACGGCTGGTGTTCCTGGTGGTGGGCCCGGCCGTGGACGTGAAGCTGATCGCGATGCAGTCGGGGGTGTTCGGCCGCCAGTTCGCGGCTCGCTTCGCCCCGCTCACCTTCGCGGTCGCCGTCGTCTGCGCGCTGGTGGTCGGCCAGGTCGTGCTGCGGTGACCGAGGAGCAGACCCGCAGTGTGCTGCTGGTGGTCCTGGGCGCGACGGCGGTGTGGCTGTGGTGGAGCGGCGACGCGCTGAACTACGTCCGGCCCGGGCTCGCTCCCTACCTCCTGGCTGGCGGGGTGGTCGTCGGCCTGCTCGGGCTGCTGCCGCCACTGGGGCTGCTCGGCGAGCCGGCGGCCGGCCACGGCGGCGGCCACCACCGGACCCGGGTCGGCTGGCTGCTGCTGGTGCCGGTGCTGGTGGTGCTGCTCGTCCAGCCGGCCGCGCTCGGTTCCTACGCGGTCTCGAGCCGGACGGTGGTCCCAGGCAGCGGCGACGGCGGGTTCCCACCGCTGGCTGCCCCGGTCCGGGGCGCGGTCCCGATGTCGATGGCCGAGTTCGTCACCCGCGCGGTCCGTGACCCCGGCCAGTCGCTGGCCGGGGTGCGGGTGCGGCTGGTCGGGTTCGTCGCTCCCGCCGAGGGTACCGGCGGCTACCGGCTGACCCGCTTCGTCATCTTCTGCTGCGCCGCCGACGCCGAAGCCCTCCAGGCCGTCGTCCGGGGCGACCCGACCCCGCGGGCCCGCGACCAGTGGCTGGAGGTCGAGGGAAGCTGGCAGCCCCGCCCGGCCGCCGTCGACGACCCGACCCCGCCCCCGCCGGTGCTCAAGGCCGACCTGGTGCGTCCGGTCGCCCCGCCACGCCCGCCGTATGAGTATTCGGTCCAGTTCACCGGCTGATCGGCGGCTGCCCGCCCCTTGCGTCTTAGGGGATCACGTAAAGGGTCGGCCCCCCTGCCCTACCCGGGGCAGGGAGCAGACGAGCTGGCTGGCGTTGGTGCCGACCTGGGTCGTAGCGTGCTCCGATGCACGCGACGCGGGCCCGCTATCGGGCCATGCTCGCGGTGGTTGGGGTGATCGCCCTGGCCGTGCTGGCCAGCATGGTGGTCCTGTGGCCGCGGGGCGAGCTGCCCAAGCCCGCAGCTGGCGGCCAGGCCGATTCGACCCGGTTGGTCTCGGCCACCCTCACGAAGGTTGCCCGCGTTGGGTGTCCGGAGGCGGACCCGGGGGTGCCTGGGTCGGTCTGCATCAAGGTCACCGCGCGGCTGGCCGGTGGCCGCCAGGTCGGCTTCGACACCACCGACCCCACCGGGGGGATGTTCCGGGCCGGCCAGCGGGTCCGATTGGCGGTGGCCGAGCAACCCGGCCAGCCTCCCTACTACAACATCCAGGACCTGGAGCGGGGCCGGCCCCTGCTGCTGCTGGTCGCCCTGTTCGTGGGGGCGGTGGTGGCCTTCGGCCGCTGGCAGGGGATCCGCTCCCTGGTTGGCCTTGGCCTGTCGTTTGTGGTGATCGTCAGCTTCGTGGTCCCGGCCATCCTCCACGGCCACAGCCCGGTCGCGGTCGCGGTGACCGGCGCGATGGCCATCATGCTGGTGTCGCTGTACCTCTCCCACGGGGTGGGGCGCAAGACGACCGCGGCGGTGGTGGGGACCGCGCTCGCCCTGGGCCTGACCGCCGCGCTGGCCATCGCGTTCGTGGCTGCGGCCTCCCTCACCGGGCTGGCCAGCGAGGAGGCCCTGAACGCCAACTTCGCCGTTGGGGGCTTGTCGCTGCGGGGGCTGCTGCTGGCGGGGATCATCATCGGCGGCCTCGGGGTCCTGGATGACGTGACCATGTCGCAGGCCTCGCTGGTGGCCGAGCTGCACCACGCCAACCCGACCGCCGGCTTCGCCGCCCTGGTGGGGGGTGCACTGCGGGTCGGGCGGGACCACATCGCGGCCACCGTGAACACGCTGTTCCTGGCCTATGCGGGGGCCGCGTTGCCGCTGCTGATCCTGTTCGTCACCGGGCAGGACTCCCTTGGCAGTGTGGCCACCACCGAGATCGTGGCCGTCGAGGTCGTGCGGGCGCTGTGCGGCTCGGTGGGGCTGATCGCCGCGGTGCCGCTGACGACCGTGCTGGCGGCGCTGGTCGCCACCGAGGACCTGTCCGAGCCCCACCCGACCCCTGGCGCAGGGCAACCATCAGTGGCGGAAATTGCCCTGCCGCCTGAGGCCACGGCCGCGGCGCCGCAAGGCCGGAGTGGGTGGGCGCTGACTCGCGGGCTGGGGCGGGACGAGGCGGCGCTGGTGCTGGACCGCGTCCTTGCCGTCCACGGCCCCCACCTCTCGCATGCCATCGTCGATATCGACAGTGGCAGCTGGCTGGCCACAGAGGAACTCCCGGCCGCAGCTCGGACCGCTGCCACGCGGCTGCGGCAGCTGGCCGCCGACGCCCACCGGAGGGCGTCGTGGTATCAGCGGGCCCGTACTGACGGCCTGGTCCGCCTCGACCTTGGCCGCCCCGAGGAGCTGGACCTGCTGCGCCGCTACGGGGCCTTCACCACCGACGCCAGGGTGTGGGTGCATGGCGACCCGCTGCCGGTCATCGAGACCGCCGACAGCTTCGGTGACCTGCCCCGCTTCACCTACCAGCTGGACCCAGCGGAACTCGAGCGTGTGCGGGCCGCCCTCGCGGAGGCAGGCCTTCCCAGCTCCACGCTCGTCCCGCGGCGGGTCCGCGTCAGCAAGCGCTAGCAACACTTCCTACTCGCGACACTTCCTCAGGTTCGACACACCGCACGCCGCCCGACCACAAACGGCGACCAGCTCAGCAACGCCCGCTTGCAACTCTCAGCACTCCCAGCCCGCCATCCGCCATTCATGCACTCGCCATAACGGATGAAGCTTCGCCGCTCGCTTACTCTCGAGCCGTAATCGTCCGAGGAGAGCGGTGCACCCGGGCGGTGCCGACGACCTGTCGCAGAGCGAAGCATGGGATGCTTGCATCTTGGCCGGTGAGGTGTTCTCAGCCGCCATGCGGGCGTGGACGACATCCCCCACAGACCAAAGACGACCAGCGTTGCGCTGGTCAGCCGTGGTGGGTGGAGGTGAGGGGATTTGAACCCCTGGCTTCCTCCGTGGGAGTAAGGACGGACTCACCGCTGTGCGGACCCGCGTTTCCGCAGCTCGCCGCCAACCGTCAGGGGCGAAGTTAGGCGTTCTGAGACCTGACGCTGAAGGCCGAGAACAAGCGGCTGGCTACAGCGTTGGTGTGTCATCGACCAGCTCGGCATCCCGGAGGTGGAGGCCGAGATTGGAACTCAGACAACATTCAGGCCGGCGAGGGATGCGGCCAGGCCGAGCGCGGCGCAGACGGCCAGGGTGCGCGGTACCGACCAGCGCAGCCGGAAGGTCATCAGCAGCGCCGCCACCGTGATCGCCAACGCCGTGGGCCGCAGGCTGGACAGCTCGGGTACCTCCAGCCGGAGCGGGCCCCAGTGCAGAGAGTGGCTGGTGGCGAACAGGGTGTGGATGGCGAAGTACAGGGCCAGGTTGGCGATCACCCCCACCACCGCGGCGGTGATCCCAGTCAGGGCGGCCGAGAGGCTGTGGTTGCCGCGTAGCCGCTCCACGTAGGGGGCGCCCAGGAAGATGAACAGGAAGCAGGGCACGAAGGTGACCCAGGTGGTCAGCAGCGCCCCCAGCAGCGCGGCGGTCCAGGGGGTGAGCGGGTCGGGGTGGTGGTAGGCGCCCAGGAAGGCGACGAACTGGACCACCATGATCAGCGGGCCGGGGGTAGTCTCGGCCAGGGCAAGGCCGCGGACCATCTCGGTGGGTGACAGCCACCCGTAGGTCGCCACCGCTTGTTGGGCGACGTAGGCGAGCACGGCGTAGGCGCCGCCGAAGGTGACCAGCGCCGTCCCAGAGAAGAACAGCCCCTGGGTGGTGAGGGTGCTGCCGGCGCCCGTGAGCACCGCGGCTACAGCCAAGGGTGCGGCCCAGACCAGCAGCCCTACCCCAAGGATGCGCAAGGCCCGAGCCAGGCTTGGCCGCTCGGTGTGCAACTCATGGTCGGGGATCAGCGGCGGCGGCCCGCCGGCATCATGCCCGCCCTTGCTCCCCTGGCCGGTCATGGTGTGGGGGGCCAGGCGGCCCAGCAGCCAGCCAATCCCGGCCGCGGTCGCCACTACCAGCGGGAACGGCACCCCAAACACGGCCAGCGCCACAAAGGCGCCCGCGGCGACCGCCACCAAGGCAGGGTGGCCGAGGGCACGGCCACCGACCCGCAGCACCGCCTGGGCGACCACGGCCACCACGGCCGGGGCCAGGCCGGCGAAGATGGCGGTGACGGCGGTCGCGTCACCCCAGGCGACGTAGATGGCCGACAGCGCCAAGAGGGCGACCATGCCAGGGAGCACGAACAGGATGCCGGCGGCCAGGCCGCCGCGGAGGCCATTGAGCAGCCAGCCGACGTAGACGGCCAGCTGCTGGGCTTCGGGACCGGGGAGGAGCATGCAGTAGTTGAGGGCGTGCAGGAACCGCTGGGGGCCGATCCAGCGGCGCTCCTCGACCAGCTCGCGCTGCATGACCGCGATCTGTCCGGCTGGCCCGCCGAAGGTCTGCAGCGAGATGGCGAACCAGGCCCGCACGGCCCGGCCGAACGGCACCACGTCCCGGCCGGATCGGGTCGCCGGCGCGGCCGGGTGGGGCTGGGTCATGGGGTCGGGAGAGGGGTCTGCTGCTGGCACCAGGCGTAGAGGGCGTCGTAGACGAACAAGCCGCGCTCCAGCAGCCGCTGGTCGTCGGCCTCGACGTCCAGGCCGCCCTCGCCGATCGCCAGCAGCCCCGGGGCGAGCGGGTCGCTGTCGAGCTGGCCGGCGATGTCAGCGGCATGCACGATGCGGGCCAGCCGGGCAAGGGCGGGGTCGCCGCCGAGCTGGAAGTGGTCGATCAGGACCTCGAAGGTGCATTGGCCGCCGCGGTGGGTGAACTCGGCGCCGGGGGCGTCGAAAGAGCGCGCGGCCTCGATCTCGGCCACGGTAAGGACCTGGTCGGCGGGGACGTAGCGGATCTCGGCCTGGGGGTCGATGAAACGGCGGATCAGCCAGGGGCAGGCGATCCGGTCGGTCTTGGGACGCTGGCGGGTGACCCACTTCACGCGGTGCCTCCGGTAGGGGTGGCGGGCTCGGGGAGGAGCTGGACGGTTCGGAACAAGCGCCACAAGGCCAGGTCGTAGGCGCTCTTGACCACCCCGGCCGCCGCGGCGGTCCGCTCGGCCGGGGGGACCAGCGCCATCACATAGGCCTGGCGGGTGGGCACGTCCATCTGCGACAGGCAGGTGCGGGCCAGCAGCAGCCCGACCGCCACCGACAGGCTGGGCGCCAGCGGCACGGCGGCCAGCAGCAGGTTGGACGGCAGGTGGGTGAACACCATCGTCTGGAGCAGCCCGACCCGGTTGGCGATGGCAGGGGCGACCAGGAAGGAGGCCGCCTGGAGTAGACCGATGGCGGCGAACACCACCCCGACCACGCTGGTGGGGGCGCCGTAGCGCACACCCAGCCAGTAGGCGATCCAGGCCTGGACGACCAGGCCACCGGCTAGGCTGTCGACGGCGAACAGCCCCGCCAGCCGCAGCACCGGCCCGCGGGAGGACGCCAGCGCCCGTCGCGGCCCGGTACGGTCGGCCGCCGGTGCTTCGACGCTTTCAGGGAGCCGGGTGGCCAGCAGCGACCCGGCCACCCCGACCAGCGCGAGGGTTCCGCCCACCAGCCGCTGGTCGGCGGGGAGGGTGCCCAGCAGTGCGCCGGCGGCGCCGGCCAGGGTGGCTACCGCGTTGTAGACGCCAAAGCCGCGCACCACCTGCGGCTGGTGGGTGCCGGTGCTGGCCAGCATGACCTGCTCCAGGGTGGTGAACGGCCCCGACTCGACCACCTCGGTCGACAGCGCCCCCGACAAGGCGACCAGGGCCAGCAGCCAGGCCGGGGCGCCGGCGGCGATCAGCAAGCCGGCGGCGGTCAGCGCCCCATACAGCAACCCATAGCTCCGAGCCCGGCCGAACCGGTCCCCCCAGCGGCCCAGCGCCAGGCTGGCCACGGCGCTGCCGGCCACGATCGCAGCCAGGACCAGCCCCACCCCAGGGGCGTCCAGCCCCTGGCCGCGCAACACCGCGCCGAGCTGGACCGCGGCCAGCCCATAGCCCAGGCCGCGCAGGGCCTGGGCGACCAGCACCACGGACAGCACGGCACGCCCAGAGGTCGTCATGCCGGTTCCCGGCCCAGCAGCAGCCCGCGCCGGCAGTACTCGTACAGGCCGTCGAACAGCGGCCCCGAGACCTCCAGGACTCGCGCGTCGTCCAAGGTCATTGACAGCCCGCGCAGCAGCACGTCCAGGCCGCGGGCCTCGGGGGCGTCGAAGCGCTCATCGTCCAGGTCGGCCTCGTGCACCAGCTCGGCCAGCTTCCACAGCACCGGATCGTCCAGCTGGTAGCGGCGCAGGATGGTCTCGAAGCTGCAATCGCCGCCGTGGTGGCCGAGCTCGACCCCGCGCATGTCGAACGCGGTCGCATCCGCCGGGACCTCGGCCGGGTCGTCGACGAACACGAAGCTGGCGTCAGGGTCAAGGTGGCGGCGGATCAGCCAGGCGCAGGCCGCCCGGTCAATATGCACCCCAGCCCGGGTTGCCCACCTCATGACCCCTCCTCCACCACCGCGGGGGCGGCATCGGCGGCCAGGGCGGCCACCGCGACCCGGGCGGCGTCCCGTTCGGCCGGGGGGAAGAAGTCCCGGCGGGCGATGCGGCGCAGCTCGCCACGCAGCCGCCGCACCGCCCGCCTCCGCTCCGCGGCACCGGCGCCGGCTGCGTCCCGGGCCTGCTGGATGACGGCCTGATATTCGGCGGCCCGGGCGGCACGCATCGCCTCGGCGATCCCGCGCTCCTGGGCGGCGCTGCCCGGGCTGGCCAGCCACACCGTCGCCACCCCATCGGCCTCGAGGATCTCCTCGGCCAGCCACTCCAGCTGCTCGCGGGTGCGGGCGTCGGCGGGCAGCGCGACCAGGCCGTCACCCAGCCGGGCCACCCCGAGGCGCTCCAGCTTGCGCCATACCCCGACCCGGGGGTTGGACGGCTCTCGGGGCAGCCGGTAGGCCAGCAGCACCCACCGCCCAAGCGACCCCGACCGGGCCGAGCCTGCCGGCAGCACGGTCGATTGCGGCACGGCGTTCCTCGCTCTCTGGACGTATGATCAGCATGTAGTGTAACCGTGGTTGCAATCGTCTTCCACTGTCTGTAAGGAGCCGACCTGCGATGCTCAGCTGGGCTTCGATCCTGTACGGCGCGGCCCTGTCCGCCGTGGTGGCCGGTGTCGTCCTCGCCGCCCTGGCACGCCCCCGCCAGCCGGCGGTCATCCTGACCGGCGCGCTGGCCACCGCCGCCGGACCGCTGGCCTGGAACGCGATCCTGCACGCCACCCACGCCAGCCAGTTCTTCACCGACGCCCCCCTGCCTCTGCTACCGGCCAGCTGGCAAGACACCGGCTCGGGCGTGTTCGCCCTGGCCGCCACCGCCGTGCTCCTCGGCGTCGGAGCACTCGCTGCCGCCCCGACTCGGCGCACCATCAGACTGGCCACGCTGTGCGGGCTGGCCGCGTTCCTGGTCGACGTCTACCTCTATTGACCAACCGGAGACGAAGTGCTGCTGTGGCATGCCAGCTGACTGCCGCCGTCTGCCGAGGAGATCGATCCGCGCGGCGGCCACCACCTGGCAACTCTCCCGCAGGCGTTCACCCACTTGGCCTTGCCACAGGTCATCGGGGCCGAGGTGGCGACGCGACCCGCGTCGCGCCCCGGGGCGTGTCCGTGCGCTGGCCACTGTGGGTGCTTGCCTGCCCGTGGCTGGTAGTGCGCTGTCAGGGCGAGGCGCGTGCTGGTCGCCGGCCGCGGGCGGCAGCGCAGTTCGCGCTGCTAGCGGCGGGCCAGCGCGAGCTGCTTGCGGTACTCGCGCCAGGTCAACCAGGCGATGACCGCGTCGAAGATCGTCAAGGCCGTCAGCCCGACGGACGGTTGGAAGCGCAGCCGGTAGAGCTGGTAGACGATGAAGACCCCCAGAAACCCGATCATCCAGGGATAGGCCCACAGCTGGTTGTTGAGCAACGCCGCCACCAGGACGATCTTCACCACGCCGTGGGCGAGCAGGTAGACCGCCCCGAAGAGCACCGCGGAGCCGGTCAGCCCGTGGGCGGTCCTCAGCAGGTGGGTGGCCAGGAAGTCGTGGGGGTCTTCGGACAGCTCATGCTGGGTCAGGCTGGTCACCACGCGGTCGATGGTCGCCGGCGAGACCACCAGCAGCAGCAGACCGCCGATCACCTCGAGCACGCCGTCCAGGCCCTTGAGGATGATGCCGACCTCGAAGGTCTGATCGAGGAGGTCTCGCGGCCGGAACCAGGGCATGCGGTTGGTCGAGCGCCCGGATCGGGCTACCGCCCGAGCGGGCGGTCCGTGCCGGACTCCCGGGTCGCATCAGGGCCGCAGGGTCGGCGGCCCTCATGGACGGCGCCGCTCGCCAGCACGATGATCAGCAGCTCCCATCGCCCGATGGTGTCCATGCTCGGCTCCTTACAGGCACGCTCCGCCAAGGTCGACGACCGGCGTTCACGATAGTCCCAGGCCGTCCCGACCACTCTGGGTTCGCTGCGTCCGGAGGGCCGGTCGAACCAACGTCGAACAGGACGGGCCCCGCGGCCAACCTGACGGAGCACAGCAAGTTGGATGCTGGCTTGGTCAGCTGCGTGGGGTGGTTGACCGGTTGCTGGTGGCTCGGGCTCGGAGGGTGGCGGTGTGCTCGGCGATGAGGGTGCGGAAGCGGTCCAGCAGCTCCAGCAGCAGGGTGAGCTGCTCGTCGCTGTAGCTGGCCGACAGCTGCGCGGTCCGCTCCAGGAGGTCGTCGAAGAGGCTGAAGGCCTGGTGGGCTCCTTGCTTGGAGGCCTCGACGAGCACGCGGCGGCGGTCGCTGGGGTCGGGTTGGCGGTGCACGTAGCCGGCGCGCTCCAGCCGGTCGATGGCGGTGGTGGTGGCGCCGCTGGTCAGCCCGATGGTGGCAGCGAGCTGGCCGGCGGTCATGGCGCCCTGGCGGAACAGCGCGTTGAGGCAGATGAGGTCGGTCTGGTTGATGCCGATGAGGGCGGCCGCGGCCTGGCCTTCGGTGTCGATCTCGATGCCCAGGTCCAGCAGCGCGAACACCAGCGCGCGGTGCAGGGGTGGGCTGGCGCGGAAGGCCTCCGACTCCGGATAGTCGCTTGACAATCTGACCTCTTTACGATCAAGCTTCTCTACGGTCGTACTAAGTGTAGAGCATCGATCGTGGCGCGACTGCAGCGGGCCATGCGTGCTCCCTGGCTGGGAGGTCGTCGGCCGTGCTGGTTGCTGCCCTGACCCACTGGGTCCTACGCCACAAGGCGCTCGTCATCGTCGTCTGGCTGGGATTGACCGCCGCCGGGGCGGCGTCAGCCCCACGGGCCATCGGGGCGATGTCGTCCGACTTCGGGTCGCTGCCCGGTCGGCCCGCCTATGAGGCCAACCAGGAGATCCGGCGCCTCTACGGCACCGGCGGCGAGGCCAACCCGCTGGTGCTGGTGGTCCAGCTTCCCGACGGCACCACGGTCGACTCCCCCGGCGTACGGGCCGAGCTCGCCACAGCGGTCCGCGCCGCCGTCCGTGCCGTCGGTGGCGGCCGGGCGGCCTCCTATGCCGACGGCGGCGACCGCGGCTTCGTCTCCGCCGACGGCCGCACCACCTTCGCGCTGCTGTACCCGCCGCCTGGACTCGGGTTCCCGGCCTACACCACCGCGCTGCCCCGGCTGCACCAGGCCATGGACGGCATCCGGGTCGGTGGGTCGCCGGTGCAGGTGACCGGCACCGACGTGCTGTTCGCCCAGTCCAGCACGGCCGACGGGCCGGGGGTGCTGGCCGAGACAATCCTGGGCGGCCTCGGCGCCCTGGTGGTGCTGGCGGTGGTGTTCGGGTCGCTGCTGGCGGCCGTCCCGCTGGTGATGGCGGCGATGGCGATCCTGGTGACCTTCCTGGCTGTCTGGGCCCTGACCGCGATCACCGAGGTCTCGTTCGTGGTCCAGTTCCTGGTCGCGCTGATCGGCCTTGGTGTGGCCATCGACTACACCCTGCTGGTCGTCCTGCGCTGGCGGGAGGAGCGCGCCAGGGGGGCGGCGAACCAGCAGGCGGTGGAGCGCGCCATGGCCACCGCCGGGGTGGCGGTCCTGGTCAGCGGCACCACCGTGGCCATCTCCCTGGCCGTCCTGCTGCTGGTGCCGGTGCCGTTCCTGCGCAGTATGGGCGTCGGTGGCTTGCTCATCCCGCTGGTCAGCGTGCTGGCCGCGCTCACCCTGTTGCCGGTGCTGCTGGCCACGGTGGGGCCGTGGCTGGAGCGGCCACGCCGCCGCGCCGCAACGGCGCTGGTGAGCGGTCGCTGGGGTGCCTGGGCGCGGCTGGTGGTCCGCAAGCCAGCGCTGTCGGCCGCCGCCGCGCTGCTGGTGGTCGGCCTGCTGCTGGTCCCGCTGGCGTCCCTACGGCTGGCCGCCCCCACGCCGTCGTCGCTGGCGGCCTCGGGTCCCGCCCGCCAGGCCCTCGAGGTGTTGTCCCGGTCCGGGATCGGAGCGGGCGTGCTCAGCCCCATCGAGGTGCTGCTGCCAGTTGACGACCCAGCCACGATGACGGCGCGGCTTCGTGGGGTCACCGGGGTGCGTGCCGTCGCCGACCCCGACCAGGCGTGGCGGCGTGGCGGCACCAGCCTGGTCACCGTGGTGCCGGACGCCCCGGCCAGCTCACCCGCCGACCAAGCCGCCCTGGAGCGCGTCCAGGCGGTCACCGGGTCTGTGCCCGGCGCCCGCGTCGGCGGGACGGCTGCCCAGGGCCGGGACTTCACCGCCGCCGTCTACGGCAACGCCCCGCTGCTCATCGGGCTGCTGGTGCTGGTCACGTTCCTGCTGCTGGTCCGGGCCGTGCGGTCGCTGCTGCTGCCCCTCAAAGCCATCCTGCTCAACGCCCTCAGCGTCGCCGCGACCTTCGGGCTGCTGGTGCTGACCTGGCAGCGCGGCTGGCTGTCCGAGTCCGTCTGGGGCATCCAGGCCACCGGGGCGCTCACCGAATGGGTGCCGATCATGGTGGTCGCGTTCCTGTTCGGCCTGTCCATGGACTACGAGGTGTTCATCCTGGCCCGCATGCGCGAGGCCTACGACACCACCGGCTCCACCCCCCAGGCGGCCGTCGGGGGCATCGCCCGCACCGGCCGGCTGGTCACCAGCGCCGCGGTGATCCTGGTCCTGTCGTTCGTGTCGCTGGCCGCCACCCCCGGCACCGAGGTCAAACTCTTTGCCACCGGCATGGCCCTGGGCATCCTGCTGGACGCCACGGTGGTCCGCGCCCTGCTGGTCCCCGCTCTGGTCGTGCTGTTCGGCCGCTGGAACTGGTGGCTCCCTGACCCCCTGGCCCGGCTGCTGCGAGTGCCGCCCTCCCCCTCGCCGCGCCCAGCGACGGCGCCGCCGGCCGCCGCTCCGGCGCCGGCCGGCAGCACGGGACGGGCATGAGCGCGACCACACGGCGCCTGTCCTGGTCTGAGCGGCGCCTCGTCACCCCGCTGCTGCGGCTGCTGGTCGGACGGCTGGGCCTGGACACCGACCAGGTCCGGGTGCTGGAGGTCCGTGGCCGCCACAGCGGCACCTGGCACCGCACCCCGTGAAGGTCCTCACCCACGACGGCCGGCGCTACCTGGTGTCGCTGCACGGCGCCTCCGATTGGGCCCGCAACCTGCGCGTCCACCCCCACGCGCGGCTGCGGCTGGGCCACCACACCCAGCAGGTGACCGCCGTGGAGTTGCCCGACGATGCCAGGCCACCGGTGCTGGATACCTACCTGGCCGCCACCCGCCGCCGCACCACCCGCCAGCTGCTGGCCGGCGGCGACCCACGCGCCCGCCAGCGTCCCGTGTTCCGACTCCAGAACAACCCCTGAGCCCGACTCCCGGAAGGACTCCCGCATGCCAACCCAACAGCTCGTCCAGGCCCACC
>WNFV01007347.1_pt1 | contig 14075 bp, 16 predicted proteins | sample 5400101 | NCBI WGS metagenome assembly WNFV01 (sample SAMN13153361, study PRJNA577476) | soil metagenome | isolation source: 115 cm soil or saprolite under grassland replicate 1 | place: USA:California | collected 2016-06-15 | reverse complement strand
GTGGGCCGACAGGACCAGGATGCCGGTCTGCGGGGCTTCCTGGCGGATCACCCGGGCTGCTTCCAGGCCCTCGGTGGTCTGGGTCGGCGGCATCCGGATGTCGACCACCACCAGCTCGGGCTGGTGGTCGCGGACCAGCTCGAGGAGCCGCGCGCCGTCGCCGGCCTGCCCCACGACCTCGAAGCCAGAACGCTCCAGCAGGCTGGCAAGGCCCGCGCGGAGCAGCACGTCGTCGTCGGCCAGGACCACACGCGCGTGGGAGGGGGCCGCTGCTGTCACTGTTCCGCCTCGGATGGGCCGCTCTTGTCGTCACCAACGAGATTATCGGCTAGCCTCGTTCGGTGAGTACGCTGCAGGGGCCGCGGTGGCGTGTCGCACGACGGGAACGCTGTTGCGCCTCCTTGCCCGGTACACGCACCGGAGGCTGACGTGAGCGGTGGGCTGGCTCGCCGCATGGCCGTCGCCAGCGGCCTGCTCTCGCTCATCATCAGCGCCGCCTTCGCGGTGCTGCTGGTCTCGATCGCCGACCTGCGCGCCTCGGAGCGGCTTGCCAGGCACTCCGAGGAGGTGCTGGCCGCCGCCAACCAGCTGGAGCGGCTGGTCATCGACCTCGAGACGGGCATGCGCGGGTTCGTCATCACCGGGCAGGAGCAGTTCCTGCAGCCGTGGCGGGCCGCCCAGGAGGCTCTTCCCGAGGCGAGCGCGACGCTGGAGGAGCTCACGGTCGTCGAGGTGCAGCACAGCCGGGCGCGGCGGATCACGAAGGCCGCCATGTCCTACGTCCGGGACTACTCGGTGCCGCTGGTGGCCACCGCCCGACGCGATCTCACCTCGGCACAGACCGTGGCCGCCACCGAGGAAGGCAAGCGGCGGGTCGACGCGATACGGGTCGAGTTCGACCGCCTGGTGGCGACCGAGCGCGACCTGGCACTGGCGCGTCGGGAGCGCTCCGATGCGGCCGCGCGCCGCGCGATCGCCGCGGCGGCTGGCGGGCTGGTGGGATCGATCCTGCTCATCCTGCTGTTCTCGGGCTACCTGACCCAGGCGATCGTCCAACCCATCCGCCAGGCGGCCGCGATGGCTGGCCGGCTCGCCGGCGGCGACCTTGCCGCGCGCGTGCCCGAGCGCGGCGTCGGCGAGATCGGGGTGCTGGAGCGAAGCTTCAACAGCATGGCCAGCTCGCTGCAGGACAGCCGCGATGAGCTGGGTCGGCTGGCCGACGAGCAGGCCGCGTTGCGGCGGGTGGCCACGCTGGTGGCGCGTGGGGCGCCACCAGACGAGGTGTTCGCCTCGGTCGCCCAGGAGGTCGGCCGGCTGCTCGGCGCCGACGCGGCGCACGTGCTCCGCTACGAGCACGACGGCACCGCGACCCTGGTCGCCGGCTGGAGTCGGGAAGGCGACCCCCAGCTGGTCGGGACGCGCTACACGATCGAGGACGGCACCTCGTCGGCACTGATGCTGGGGACTGGCCGGCCCACCCGGACCGACAGCTACGCCGATCATCCTGGTTCCATCGGCGCCAGGATCCGCGAGCTCGGCATCCAATCGTCGGTCGCCTCCCCGATCACGGTGCAGGGGCGGCTGTGGGGCGCGACGGCCGCCAGCTCCAAGCGGCCCAGGCCGCTGCCCGTCGGCACCGAGGCCAACATCGCCGACTTCACCGAGCTGGCCGCCGCCGCCATCGCCAACACCCAGGCCCGCACCGAGCTGGCCGCCTCGCGGGCGCGGATCGTCAAGGCGGCGGACGACACCAGGCGGCGGATCGAGCGCGACCTGCACGACGGCATCCAGCAGCGGCTGGTCTCGCTCGGGATGGACCTGCGCACCGCCCAGGCGGGCGTGCCCGCCAAGTCCCCCGAGCTGCGAACCCAGCTGGGCCAGGTCGCCGACGGGCTGGGGGGCGCGCAGAAGGAGCTGCAGGAGCTGTCGCGTGGCATCCACCCGGCGATCCTGTCGCAGGGCGGGCTCGGCCCGGCGCTCAGGGCACTGGCCCGCCGCTCCGCCGTTCCCGTGGAACTGGACGTGCACTTCGAGGGACGCCTGCCGGCGCTGGTCGAGGTCGCCGCCTACTACGTCGTCTCCGAAGCGGTCACCAACGCCGCCAAGCACGCCCACGCCTCGGTCGTCCACGTCGACGTCAAGGCACGCGGCAGGCGCCTGCACCTGTCGGTCCACGACGACGGCGGCGGCGGCGCCGACCCATCCCGCGGCTCCGGGCTCGTCGGGCTCACCGACCGCGTCGAGGCGCTGGGCGGCACGATCACGGTGCACAGCCCGGTCGGCGAGGGCACCACGCTGCTGGTCGACCTCCCACTCGAGGTCGACGGCGATTGACCGCGCCGAGGTCCTCACCGAACGCGAGGAGAAGCCTGTTCAGGCTGCGGCCTGCTGGATGGGCGTCCCGTCGACGCTGAGGGTGACCTGGACGTTGCCACGGGTGGCGTTGGAGTACGGGCAACGCTGGTCCGCGCGAACCATCAGCTCCGCGGCCTCGGCAGGCGGGAGGTGCGGGGCGTGCAGGTCCAAGGCCACCTGCAGGCCGAAGCCGCCGTGTCCGGTGGGGCCGATGCCGACCCGGGCGGTGATCCTGGTGTCGCTGGCATCGAGCCCGCGGCCCTTGGCCACCGCCAGCAGCGCCGACTGGAAGCAGGCGCCGTAGCCGGCCGCGAACAGCTGCTCGGGGTTGGTGCCGGGGCCGCCCGGGCCGCCCATCTCCTCGGGCACCGACAGCTGAAGGTCCAGGCGGCCGTCGGAGGTGCGGGCGTGGCCGGCCCGGCCGCCGTGCACGGTCGCCTCGGCGGTGTAGAGCACTTTCGTCAAGGGGTTGGCTGGCATCTGCCACCTCCCTTTGGAGTGAACGTTGCGCGGGTCGGTGTGGCGCCGCGGTGGATGAGCAGGCCCAGTCCGGCGAGCACGACGGCGCCGCCCTCGGCGTAGGCCGACAGCAGCTTGCCGGGCACCTGCCAGGTGTCCTCGTACATGTCCGGCAACGGGCCGAGCGCCCCGAGATCTACGTACCGGAACAGCAGCACCGCGGCCAGCGCGCTGGCGGCGACCGCCAATGCGGCCACCCAGCTGCCACGCCGCGGCCGGACCAGGACCAGCAGCCCGGCCACGACCGCCAGGCCCGCCTCCACCCGGAACAGCCCCCCCTGCGGGACGGTGGCCCCGACGGTGTCGTAGGCCGAAGCGTTGCGGGCGTGCACCGCCGCGTCGATCCCCAACGCGGCGGCTGCGGCGACCCGCAGCATCCACGACACGATCGCCGATCGCGACAGCACCCCACGATGCCCGGGTGCCGTGACGGCGTCGGCCCGGTCAGCGGCTGACACCTCAGCCGACCCTGCCGCCGGTGGGGGCCACGACGTACCAGCCGGCGCCGAATGCGTTGATGCCCTGGCCGTTCTGCTGTCCGGCCTGGCTGTCGCCGGCGTAGTAGTACAGGGGGTGGTGGTTGTAGGTGACCTGGGTGGTGTTGTCGCTGCGCTTGATCGTGTCCAGCAGCGAGGCCTTGACGCCGCTGCCCGCCTTGGGCGTGCCGCTGCTCTTGTCGACCGGCCAGGCGGCGACACAGGCGCCGCTGCAGGCCGACTGGTTCGGCCGGTCCTTCTCGAACAGGTACAGCGTCCGGCCGCTGCCGTCGACCAGGATCATCCCGAGGTTGGTGCGGGCGGCCGCGACCGTCGCCACGCCGGACGGTGGGTTGCTCGTCGGGGCGGTGGCGGCGCCGCCGTAGCCCCCCGAGCCGGATCCGCCCGAGCCCGAGCCCGAGTTGTTGCCGCACCCGGCCGCCAGCGCCCCTGCCGCTGCCAGCGCGACCAGCGCCACCAACGGGCGGCGCAGCACTCCCAACCGCCTCGGACGCGACCGCGACCCAGCATGGTTGCCGAGCAGGAAACTCTTGGTGACAGACCAGACGCTCACGTGTGCACCCCTTACCTGGAGGCCAGCCCCGTCCCTGTCGCGCCATCACCTCCTGGTGGGCACCTGACAAGGGCCGACCTTGCCACCCCAACGATGGCGGGCGGGCGGTCTCGGGGCATCACCGCGAGCCCCCAAGTTCGAGTCCTGCCAGCTGACATCCTGGCCTACCCGCTAGCGGTAACCGGTGGAGGCGGTGACAGTCCGGTACCGAGCCGTGTTCCCAACCAACCGCAACGCCGGCCGGATGCGACCGAACGGTCGAGTGCCGCCAGCGCCTTGCGACCGTGGGCGCCGTGCCCGCGGACGGACCTGGATGCGCCCTGGCGATTCACCGCGCCGGATCGCCCGGAGCGCGCCACGCGCTTGGTCGGGACCCAGCCGCCGTGCCGGGTCCTTGGCCAGCAAGCCCTCGATGACCGGACCGAGGGGCCCGGCGCGCAGCAACGGCGCCGGTGGGTCGTCGACGACGGCGGTGAGGGTGGCAACCGGGCAGCCCTTGCCAAAGGGTGATCTCCCCTCGACCGCGGCATACAGCGTCGCGCCGAGCGAGAAGAGGTCGGACGCCGGCTCGAACTCGCCGCCGTGGACCTGCTCGGGCGACATGTACGCCGGACTCCCGACGATCCTGCCCGTGGAGGTGCCTGAACCGTCTTCGGCGGTCGAGGCGATGCCGAAGTCGGTGAGGACGACGCGCAGGCCGCCGCACAGCTGCACGTTGCTCGGCTTGACGTCGCGGTGGACGATGCCCGCTCGATGGGTCGCCTCCAGCGCGTCGAGCAGGCACAGGCCAAGGCTCGTCACCTGACCGACCGGCAGCGCTCCCTGGTCGCGGAGGGCCGCTTCCAGCGTCCGCCCCGGCAACGCCTCCATGACGATCCAGAGGTCGCCGGTGTCCTCGGCGATGTCGTAGACCCGCACCGTGCCCGAGTGGTCGACCCGGGCGGCCAGCCGTGCCTCGCGGTGCAGGCGCGCTCGGGCCGCCAGGCGCTCCTCGTCAGTCGCCGAGCCGCTGAGGACCAGCTGTTTGATCGCGACGGGACGGTGCAGCGCTTCGTCCTCGGCGAGCCAGACCACGCCCATGCCACCCCGGCCCAGGATCCGTCGCAGCCGGTAGCGGCCCGCCACGACCCAACCGGCCGGTTCGGTCAGGGAGTTCCCGTCGCTAACGGTACAGCCAGCCATGCGCCTGCTCCCAGACGTCGAGCTGCTGGTCGAGCTGCGGGAACAGGTGCCGGCAGAGGGCGGGCGCGCCGTCGCGGTCAGCGCTGGACGATCGCCAATCTCCGCACGGGCAGCTGACCGACAAGGAGGAGCCGCCCGGCCGAGCGTGCCTGGGCCAGCCGGATGGCACGTCCGCCTCGACGCGATCGGTGGCCCGCAGCGGCACCTGCGTCCGCTGGTCCTGGTCGGCGTTGCGGCGCTCGAGGTCGGGCTTGACAGGAGTGTCTGGCAGGGCCGAGCGGGCGAGGCCGCGGTTGTGCCACTGGGCGATCAGCGCGGCCAGGTAGTCGTTGAGCATCGGGACTTCTCCCTGGATGAAGGTCCGCGTTGGGTGATCTCAGGAACTGGAACGCAAGTGCTACTGGGCCACACCGATCTGACGGCAGGCCGAGGCTGCCTGGCCGGAGCAGATGTCGGCGGCCTTGAGGAAGCCGTCCGAGATCATCTGGCCGATGGTCTGCTTGGCGTTGGCCTTGGTGACCGCGACCGGGGTCAGGATGATCGAGGCCACGTTCTTCTGGCCGTTGTCGGCCTTCTGCTTGGCCAGGCCGTCGGCCGCCGACCGGTTGCCGTTGACCAGGTCCACGGCCAGCTCGGCGGCCTGCCCGGCCTCCGGCTTGATCGCCTTGTAGACCGTCATGTACTGCTGGCCGGTGAGGATGCGCTGCACCGCCGCCAGCTCTGCGTCCTGGCCGGTGACCGGTCGGGTGGAGGGGTTGATGCCCTGGCCCTTCATGGCGGCGATCGCTCCGCCCGCCGTGCCGTCGTTGGCCGCGTAGACACCCTGGAAGCCGCTCGTGCCGAGCGCGGTGATCGCCTGCTCCATCTCGGTCTGGGCCTGGTCGGGACTCCAGTCCGGCGTGTCGTACTGCTTGCCGATCTTCAGGCCGCTGGAGTCGAGCACGCTGTGCGCCCCCTGCTTGAACAGACTGGCGTTGTGGTCCGTGGGCGCCCCGTTGATCATCACGATCGTCCCCGAGCCCTCGCCGTCCGCCTTGAGCTTGCTGACCAGCGTCCGGGCCTGCAGCCTGCCGACCTCCACGTTGTCGAACGAGATGTAGTAGTCGACGTCGGCGTTGAGGATCAGCCGGTCGTAGCTGATCACCGGGACGTTCCGTGCCTTGGCCTTGGCGACGATCGAGGCCGCCGAGGCCGAGTCGACCGGGTCCAGCACCAGCACCTTGGCGCCGTTGCTCAGGGCGGCGTCGGCCTGGTTCTGCTGCGCGGCGGCGTCCTGCTCGGCGTTGGAGTACAGGATCTGGCAGTCCGCGCACAGCGCCTTCACCTTCGCCTCGAACAGCGGCCGGTCCTGCGCCTCGTACCTGGTGGTCTTGCTCTCGGGCAGCAGCAGGGCGATCTTCTTGCCCCCACCGGAGGAGCCGCTCCCGCCACTGCCACCGTTGCTGGTCGCGCAGGCGGCCGCCAGCAGCATGACCGCCGCGACCGTCACGACCAGCCGTGCAGCCCGGCTCGTCCGCCTACCTGTCGACGTGCGCATCTCCGCTACCTCCTCGAGGCTGGTCGAGCTGAACAGCGGGGCACGTTGACCAGGTGTTCGGCGAGGAACCAGACCTGCAGCTCGTTGCTGCTGAGCGTCTCGCTCAGCAGGAGATCGTTGCTACCGTCGTCGCGGTTGCCCACGGTCACGGCTGTCCGAGTGTCACGCCTGGGCTCTTGGGAGTCGACGCAGCCAGCGCCCATCTGCCCTCCCGGCCGGCTGCAATCATTCGGTACCTGCTAGCTGCCATGCAGGGGCAGTTCCGCGAGACTCCGCAGCCGCCATTCCGAGGGCATGGACGGCTTGAGCAGCACCTCTCGCGCAGGCATCGAGAAGCACCGGCGCAGTGCTAGCTGGCGGCGGCGTCGACGAGGTCTTCGAGGCGGACGCGAATTTCGGGGCTGCGCAGCGCTGTCAAGGCGTCGCGTTCGACCTGCCGGGCCCGCTCCCGGGAGAACCCCATCACCGCGCCGACCTCCTCCAAGGTTCGCGGCGTCCCGGCGTCCAACCCGAACCGCAGGATCAGCACCTGCCGCTCCCGCTCCGGCAGCGCGTCCAGCACCTGTTCCAGCGCTTCGCGGCCGACCGCCTCCACCGCCAGCGCATCGGGCCCGAGCGCCGTCTCATCCTCGAGGAAGTCCTGCAGCGCCGCCCCGTCGTCGCCGATCGGGGTGTCGAGCGAGGTGATCGCCTGGGCGATCTCCTTCAACCGGTCCACCTTGTGGACCGGCATGTCCAGAACCTCCGCCAGCTCACCATCGGTCGGCTCCCGTCCGAGCAACTCGAGCAGCCGCGCCTGGGTCCTGCGCAACCTGCCCACCTGCTCATCCATGTGCACCGGCAGCCGGATCGCCCGCACTCCCCGATCGGCGGCCCCCCGCGCGATCGCCTGGCGGATCCACCAGGTCGCATAGGTGGAGAACTTGAAGCCCCTGCGCCAGTCGAACTTCTCCACCGCCCGCAGCAACCCAAGGTTGCCCTCCTGCACCAGGTCCCCCAACGGCAACCCGGTGTTGGAGTAGCGGCGCGCGATGGAGACCACCAGCCGCAGGTTGGACTCGATCATCTTGCGGCGCGCCCGCTCCCCCCGCTCGGCAGCCGACTGCAGCAGCGGTCGGGCGGGATCGTCGGGGCCGCGGTCGGCGAGCTCGAGCTGGGCGTCCAGGCCTGCCTCATAGGCCTGGGACAGCTCGACCTCGTCCTGTTTGGTCAGCAGCGGGTGCCGCCCAACCTCATCCAGATACAACCGGAACAGGTCCAGGTCGACCGTCCCGCCCTCGCTCTCCACGCCCGGCATGCTGGTCATCTCGCCCTCACGCGGCTTCGGTGCGGGTGGGCACGCCGAGCGGGCTGACAGATTCGGCCGCCCGCACGTCCACCCGCTCAACTGGACTCCGGCCAGGATCGCGCTTCGGCTGGCCGGTGTCTTCACGGCCAGTGCCCGTCCGTGCTGGCGGCTGGCTGGCATCCCGCGGTACCTGCCAGCTGCAATTCCGCGCCGGTCGGGGGTTCCTCGATCCGACTGGTCGACCAGGTGGCGACCGAGCGTGGCCTGGCGAGACGTCAGCGGGGTTCCGAGGCGGGCCGTGCGCCGGGCTTCGCTGTCCGAGGCTCCCGCCAGGTCTTCCAGGTGAGCCGAACGGGACCGGCCACCGCGGCCTGGTCCCGTTCGGGGAATAGGGTCAGTGCTGGATCGCCTGCTGGTGCGCCCGGTTGCTCGCCGGCACCGCGCTCCCGCCGAGCACCACCGCGATGGCACCGACGACCCACGACGTCCACGAGGCACCGACACGGTCGGTGTAGGTGAGCACCCACGGGGCGACGAAGAGCAGCACCCCGAACAGCACGGTGAGCCACTCCGTGGCGACCACGCCCGGCATGGCGAGCGAGACCAGCGACGCGAGGGCCACCAGCACGCCGAGCACGATCAGCGCCCAGAAGGCGCCGCGCTCACCGGTGGTGCTGACCCAGATCGGTGAGAGCGCCGCGTACACGCCCGCGACCAGTGCGGCGAAGTCCTGCACACGGGTCCAAGGCCTCATCGAAATTCCACCTCCTTGTTTCCTGCCGAGCGGTCGGGATGACCGTCCGTCTACAGCGCGAGGATTGCGCCCGGGGGACCCGATGGCATCGGTGCCAGCACCCGTCTGCGCGTACCAGCTAGCCGGTATCTCCGACTCCGGCCGGCCGGTACCCAAGATGGGCGCTGGCCACGATGACGTAGGGCCGCTGGCGGAGGACTCTGTCCAGCATGGACGTTCGCCATTCGGTAGGCCCCGGCCGCGGGGTTCGCTCCGGATCCACCGGAAGGCACGTGAAGGAGCGACCCATGGAGGAGCGCGACATGACATCCGTGGTTGCGGACACCACCGCGGGCGCGACGACGAGAGCGACCACGGCCAAGGTGCCCGAGGGCGGTCCGAGCTGGGTGCGGATCTTCGTCGGCGGGCTGGTGCTGTGGTCGGCGGCGGTGCTGGTGACCTTCGCGACCAGCAACGCCAACCTGGTCCCCACCATCATCCTGCTGGGCAGCTTCCTGGTCCCGGTCGCCTTCGTCACCTACGCGTTCGGGCGCGCCGACGAGGTCGTCACCGCCCAGCGGATCTTCACCGCCTTCGTCTATGGCGGCGTGCTGGGCGTGCTCGGCGCCTCCGTCCTGGAAGCCGCCTTCCTGCGGCAACCGTCCGGGCCGGCCTACGCCGGGGTGGGGCTGATCGAGGAGGCGGTCAAGCTGGCCGCGCTGTGGCTGCTCGCCAGGCGCCTGCCCCGCTACAGCATGCGGGACGGGATCGTGCTGGGCGCCGCGGTCGGGTTCGGCTTCGCCGCGTTCGAGAGCGCCGGGTACGCCTTCAACGCGCTGTTCACCACCAGCGGGCCGTCGCTGCTGAACCTGGTCGAGACCGAGGTGCTGCGCGGCATCCTGGCACCGGTCGGGCACGGGCTGTGGACCGCGATCCTGGGCGGGGCGCTGTTCGCGGCCGCCGCACGCCGCGGCCGGCTGCGCCTGACCGGGGCGGTGGCGGGCTGGTACCTGCTGGTCGCGGCGCTGCACGGGCTGTGGGATGGGTCCCAGCAGCTGGCGGTGTGGCTGACGCTGCTGCTGACCGGTACCCCGGTGCCGGGGCAGCTGGTCCAGCTCGGCAACGCGCCCGCCGTCACCGCTGCGCAGGTGCACCTGTTCACGGTCTTCAGCTGGACGCTGCTGGCGCTGGACGCCCTGATCGGCCTGCTGGTCCTGCGCGGCCGCTGGCGCAAGGCGACCGCCCCGGACCAAACCGGGGAGGACCGCAAGATCTCCCTCGTCATCGCGGAACGAGCATGAGGATTCGTGCGCGACACGCTGCTGTGAAAGGCGGGTGTGCGGGCGGACCGGTTGGACGAGAGACGATCAGCGTGCTGGTGGGAGCTGACCCGCCAGGGTCGCCACCCTGACCGTCACCTCCGACCATCGCGCAGCTGCCAGTCGGAGTCCTGTGCGCAACCGCCGGAGTTTCTTCCCACACGTCAGCGGCAGCTCGGCGGAGAGAGCCGGTCACCGTGGTGGGGAGACCCGGTAAGGTATCCGGCCAGGACGGCGGACTGCGGCCCGTGGGTCGAGAGGTGCCGTGACCGAGACCGATGACGCCAGCGTCCGTACCGTGGTCGTGGCGGTCGCGGCGAACCTTCTGGTCGCCGTGGCCAAGGGCGTCGCCGCGGCGCTGACGGGCTCGGCGGCGATGCTCGCCGAGACGACCCACTCGGTCGCTGACACCTTCAACGAGGTGCTGCTGTACGTCGGCGTGCGCCGCGGCGCCCGTCCCGCCGACGACCAACACCCGTTCGGCTACGGGCAGGCCCGCTACACCTGGTCGTTGCTCGCGGCCGTTGGCATCTTCGTCGTCGGCGGGCTGTTCGCGATCGCCGACAGCGTCCAGACCCTCCGACACCCCGAGCCGGTCACCGACGCGCCGGTCGGCGTGGCCGTGCTGCTGGTCTCGGCGGGCCTGGAGGGCCTGTCGTGGCGCACGGCGCGCCGGCAGTTGCGCGCGGAGGCCACCGCACGGCACCTCGACCTCGGCGAGTACCTCGTCACCTCGTCCGACCCGACGTCCACGGCGGTGTTCCTGGAGGACTCGGCCGCGCTGGTCGGCATCGCGCTGGCACTCTCTGCGCTGCTGCTCCACGTCATGACGGGGTCGGCGGTGTGGGACGGCGCGGCGAGCCTGCTCATCGGGCTGCTGTTGATCGTGGTGGCCTACCTGCTGATGCGCCGCAACCTCGCGCTGCTGATCGACGAGGCGGCCCCGGCCGACGTCCGCGAGCGGCTGCGCCAGGCGGTGGCCCAGGAGCCATGGATCACCGAGGTGGCCGAGCTGACCGCGGTGTACATCGGCCCCAAGCAGCTGCTGGTGCTCGCCCACGTCGTGCCGGCCGACGGTGCCGACCTGACCGCCGGCGTCGGCCGGCTGCGCCGCAGGCTGCTATCGGTGCCTGCGATCGCCGCGGTGGAGGTCACGCCCGTCGAGCGGGGCGCACCGAGCTGAAGGGCACCAGGCCGCCAGTGACCCGGGAATCCTGCGGGGTGCCTGTTGCCGCGGGTCGCCACGCTCCGTAGCCGCGCGGCGGCGCCCACCGGCCTGCATGCCGTCGTCGGGCGCCACGTCAACCCGTCGAAGGTGGTGCGGTCAGATGTGGTGCAGGTCGTGTTCGGGGCGCGGTGCCGGCGCGGGCCGCACACTGAGGGACCGCCGCCTGACCAGCTCCGCGACGGCCATGAGCAGTGCAAGAAGCATGAACCCGGACGCGCACAGCAGCGCGTCGGACACCGCTGCCGGGTAGTCGCGGCCGGTACTGGCGAGCACCGCGTAGAAGATGCCGGCCAGGGTGGCGGTACCGACCGCCGAGCCGATCCGCTGGGCGGTCTGGAGCGTGCCGCCGGCCACGCCCGCCATCCGCACCGGTACCGACTCCAGGGTCAGCGTGATATTGGGCGAGGTCACCAAGCCGCCGCCGAGCCCGGCCACCAGCAGTGGCCCCGCGGTCGCCCATGCCGCCGCGTCCCCGCCGACGTGCCGCAGCACCAGTGCCGTGCCGGTCAGCCCGACCACGACCGCGGCCAGCCCTGACACCGTCAGCCAGCGCCCCACCCGGGCCACCAGCCGGCCGGCGATCACCGCGGAGACCGCCACGCCCAGCGCGAACGGCGTCACGGCCAACCCGGAGCGCAACGGCGAATAGCCCAGCCCGTCCTGGAAGAACAGCGCGAACACCAGCCAGATGCCGGTGAACCCGATGAAGTAGACCAGTCCGATGCCCAATCCGGCCGCGTAGCCGGAGCTGCGCGCCAGCTGCGGGTCGAGCAGCGGCTGCCGGCCCAGGCGCACGGTTCGGCCCTCCCACCAGGCGAACGTGGCGATCAGCAGCAGCGCCACCCCGAACAGCCACCACAACCGGCGCAGGCCGCCGGTCTCGGCCTGCACCAGCGGCAGCAGCAGGCAGAGCACGCCACTACCCAGCAGCAGCGACCCGACCAGGTCCAGGTGGGCACCATGCGAGCCTCCACCCGAGGTGGCCGGCACCAGCCGGGCGGCGAGCACCAGCGCGACCAGGCCGATCGGCACGTTGACGTAGAACACCCAGCGCCAGCCGTCCGGGCCGGTGAACGCGGCCAGGATCAGGCCGCCGACCACCGGACCGGCCGCGGTGGACAGCCCGATCGTGGCGCCGAGGATGCCGAACGCCCTGCCACGCTCGGCGCCGCGGAACAGGTCCTGGATCAGCCCGGAGTTCTGCGGGGTGAGTATGCCGGCAGCGACGCCCTGCAGCAGCCGGGCGCCGATCAGCAGCCCAGCGGTCGGCGCCGCGCCGGAAAGCGCGCTGGTCACCACGAACGCCGACAGGCCGCGTAGCCGGACACGACCCACTGCGCGGTGCCCGCCGAGGTGCCCAGCCCGCGCTGGATCGACGGCAGCGCGACGTTGACGATGCTGACGTCGAGCAGGCTCATGAACCCGGCGACCTGGGTGACCGCCAGGGCCCGCCATCGCTTCGGATCGGCCGCCTCAGGGGTGGTCGGCTCGGGGTTGAGACTCATCCCAGCATCATCGTTTGCAACCCGCCCCGCGGTCACCCGGACGGTGGTCCGTGCGCCGGTCACCTCGGGGGATGGATGCGGTTTCTGTACTTCTACCTCATGAAGGACGCGCCGGACCGTGTGCGGGCGACCGCGCCAACGCAGGCCGGGTACTGGCGGGAATTGGCGTTGCGTGACTACCTGGGGGCACTTCGCGGCTAGGTCGGGGGGTTGGTGGTTCTGCGGGTCGCGGAGCAGTTCATCGAGGTGTCGGTCCTCGCCCACGGCCCGGATTCACCGGCGCAGCCCCCGCCGATACCGACGCTGCGGAGCGGGGCGCGCACGGTCGAGGGCTGTGGCTGCTCCGCGGGCTGGTGGACGAGGTGCGGATCGAGCGCGTCAGGCACGGCACGCGCGTGACCATGCATCGACAGCTCGGCCACCAACCTCGCTAGCCCACTGAGCGCCGAGCTGAAGGCGTGCGCCGTTCGCCGGCTGGGTGCACGTCCAGCTCGAACCAGATGGTCCGCCCGCCGGTATCCTCCCGGACGCCCCAGCGGCTCGCGAGGGTCTGCACCAGCCGCAGCCCACGGCCGCTCTCGGCGTGGACGTCGTGGATGCGCCGCCGCAGCCGGGCGGGCCCGCCGTCGTCGGAGACCTCGACGCGGAGCCGACCACCGACGACGGCGTAGGCGAGCTCGAACGTGCCGTCGCCCAGGCCGAACCGGGCCTGGTCGAGGGTGCTGGTGACGGTCTCGCTGACCAGCAGGCGGGCCGTCTCCCGTAGCTCGGAGCCGCCGGCCAAGGCCTCGGCGACGAACTGGCGGGCGGCGGCGACCTGTTCGGGTCGTCGCAGGAAACGCCGCCGCTTCATGGCCTCCGCGACCGCCTCATCCAGTGGCATTGGTCCCCCTTGGGGAGGTTGGGGGCCCCCTGCCCGACCCGTGAGGTCCATGTCATATCCGGCCGAGCGCCGCCGAAACCTCCCGGCCAGGTGATCCGCGGCGCCGGGGAGGCTGCGGCTCCGGCTCGAGGAGGTCTATCATGACTGGACAAGCCGGGCAAACGCTACGCACTACAGTAGCTTCGCAAGCGTCGCCAGGCTGACATACCGCGAGCCACTCGAGGGATCACTCGCAAGGCAGCCATCGAGAACGACCCGAGCCGATCAGCGCGCAGGGTGCTCTAGCAGCGACGCGGTGTTGGCAGCCCAGCTGGCCAGCAGGTTCAGGGCGTCCTGTGAGGGCGACCCGGGCTCGGCGGTGTAGGTGAGGAGGCTCTGGCCGGGATCGGCGGCCAGCGGGAAGGACTCGAACGCCAGCTCGAGGTCCCCGACGACCGGGTGGTGGAAGCGCTTCACGCCGGTGGTGTGGATCCGGA
>WNFV01010714.1_pt1 | contig 14076 bp, 14 predicted proteins | sample 5400101 | NCBI WGS metagenome assembly WNFV01 (sample SAMN13153361, study PRJNA577476) | soil metagenome | isolation source: 115 cm soil or saprolite under grassland replicate 1 | place: USA:California | collected 2016-06-15 | reverse complement strand
GGCGGCACCGGTTACGCCGATCACATGCGCCCGGCCGGTTTTCGGATAGACAGCTTTCAGAACGGCTTTTGCCCTCGGATCACCGTCGTCGATCAACGTCATGAGCGACGCAAGCGCACGCACGTTGCCTTTGAGGACCCGTCTTATAAGATTGGTCGACATCGCCGATTCGTGAATTCACGAGTCAGGAGCCCATATCGGGAATGGAAGATCCGGGGTGGCGCGTGATGGGCCGCTGACTTGTGGGTTCGGGCATCTGAATTTTTTCCAAATGTCATTTTGCCGCTAGCAGGTCTTTCGCAATGATCATTCTTTGGACCTCCGAAGTCCCCTCGCCGATCTCGCAGAGTTTGGCATCACGAAAATATCGCTCCACGGGGTAGTCTTTGAGATACCCGTAGCCACCGTGAATCTGGATTGCCTTGGTCGTGGCGCGCATAGCGGCTTCCGACGCATAGAGTTTGGCCTCGGAAGCAGCCTGGGAAAAGGGCTGGCCGCCATCCTTCAAGCGCGCCGCGCGTTGGACCAATAGACGAGCGGCATCGATCTCGGTTGCCATGTCTGCGAGCATCCACTGGATCGCTTCGAATTCGGCGATGAATTTGCCGAACTGCTTTCTTTCCGCGGCGTATTTGAGCGCTTCTTCGAATGCACCGCGGGCGATGCCGACCGCCATAGCGCCGATGCCGACGCGCCCGCCTTGAAGAATCCACGACAGGTTGTCGAAGGCCTCATGGAGAGCGCCGAGCAGGTTATCTTTGGGTACGCGCGCGCCTTCCATGCGCAGGGCGGCCGTATCTGAGGCGCGCACCCCCAACTTATTCTCCACCTTGCAGACGTTCAGTCCCGGCGTCTCACGCTCGACGATGAATGCGGAGATCCCGCGCTTGCCCTGGGACCGGTCCGTAGAGGCCATGATCACGTAGACGCCCGCGGTGGAGCCCTGAGTGATGAACTGCTTTTCTCCATTGAGAATCCAATGATCTGCATCGAATGTAGCGCTGGTTTTGAGGGCCGCGGCATCCGAGCCAGAACTGGGCTCCGTGAGCGCCCAAGCGCCGAGTTTCTTCCAGCTCGCCAGAGAGGGCAGATATTTTTGCTTTTGCGTTTCGCTTCCAAAGCTAAGGATATGACCTGCGCAAAGAGAATTGTGAGAAGCGACGATCAGCGCGAGCGCGCCATCGAATCGAGCAACCTCTTCGATAATGATCGTGGCGCCAAGCGCATCGAGTCCCGCGCCGCCATACTCCTGGGGGATGTTGATGCCGAAAAGCCCCAGGTCCGCCATCCGAGGAATGAGGTCGCTCGGAAACCGCGCCGCCTCGTCCCGAGCTGAAGCACCGGGGGCGATTTCCCGCTCTGCGAATTCACGGATGGTCTGCCGGAGAAGTGTTTGCTCCTCTGATAGATCAAAATTCATACGGCTTTGCTCTTTTCACTCTATGTGCTCTTGGGTTTGTTCCTTCTCTTCCTTAATGTCCCGGTGAGGAGGGTGGGCGGGGGAGAGGAAGCCAGGGACCGCCGCCTGCCGCCTCGCGCCTTCCGCGGCTCAACCCCGATGGATTTCACGAATCTGACGATCTCTTCGAGCGGCGCGCCCGGCGTGAATATCTTTTTCACGCCCATTCGTTGGAGCTTGCCAATGTCTTCTCCCGGAACGATGCCGCCGCCAAAAACCACTATGTCGTTTGCGTTGTTTGCTTTGAGGAGTTTGATCACCTCGCCGAACAAAGTCAGGTGGGCGGCAGAGTGGATGGAAAGCCCGATCGCGTCCGCATCTTCCTGCAGCGCCGAGGCGGCTATCTCCTCCGGCGTGTTGTGAATGCCGAGATAGATGACCTCAATGCCAGCGTCACGCAGTGCTCTTGCGACAATCTTGACGCCCCGGTCGTGGCCGTCGAGCCCGACTTTCGCCACCAGCACCCGAAGTTTTTTACTCACCTGAGATGTCGATTTCTGTGCAGGCGTCATATGTCACTTCGATTGGGGCGCGATGGAGTCATGGCGTGTCCGAAATTTCTTCAGATCTGCGCCGCTTCTCGATAGCCTCCATACACTCGTCGGAACAGCTCGCAGATTTCGCCCACCGTGGCTTCGGCGCGTACCGCCTCCATAACCGCCGGCATGAGATCGCCGCTTGCCTCGGCAACACCGGCAAGCCGGTTGAGGGCCAAGCCGACTTTCTTTGCGCTACGACTTTTCTTTCTTTGGCGAAGTCTTAGGACCTGTTTATTCTCGACTGCGTCCTTAACTTTGAGGATTGACACGCGATGCTTTTCTGGTTCCACGAAACTGTTGACCCCGACGATAATTCGTTCACGTGCATCCACTGCTTTTTGATACGAGACGGCGGCGCGATGGATCTCACCCTGAGGAAAGCCGCGTTCGATGGCCGGAACCATCCCCCCCATGGCGTCGAGTTTGTCGAAATAAGCCTTTGCTTCGCTCTCCATCTTGTTGGTCAGCCATTCTACATAGTAGGAACCGCCCAACGGGTCCACGGTATGGGTGACGCCTGATTCGTTGGCGATGATCTGCTGGGTTCGCAGAGCGATCTTCACTGCATCTTCCGAGGGAAGTGCCAGCGTTTCGTCTAAGGAATTGGTATGCAATGATTGGGTTCCCCCAAGAACGGCCGCCAGAGCCTGAAGCGTCACCCTTACAACGTTATTGTAAGGCTGTTGCGCCGTTAGCGCGCAGCCGGCGGTTTGGGTATGAAAGCGAAGGGATAGGGAGTCTGGATTCGCCGGATGGAATCTTTTTTGGATCTCGTGTGCCCACAGGCGCCGGGCCGCGCGATATTTGGCGATTTCCTCGAAGAAATCGTTGTGGGCATTAAAGAAAAACGAGAACCGAGGGACGAAATCGTCGACCTTGAGTCCCGTGTCGAGCGCCGACTTCACGTAGGTCAAACCGTCATAAAGAGTGAAAGCCAATTCTTGGACGGCCGTGGAGCCAGCCTCGCGAATATGGTAGCCGCTGATGCTCAACGGATGATATCGAGGCGCGGATTCGACGCAGAAACCAAGGATGTCGTTGATCATCTTGAGTGAGGGTGCCGGCGGGCAGATCCATTCCTTCTGCGCGATATACTCTTTCAAGATATCGTTTTGCAGCGTTCCTTGGAGATCGCGAAATTTGACTCCCTGGCGTTCGGCAACCACCAGGTACATGGCGAAGAGAGCGATCGCGGGTCCATTGATCGTCATCGAAACACTCACATCGTCGAGCGGAATGCCGCGAAAAAGAACCTCCATGTCGGTTATGGAATCCACCGCGACGCCGCAGCGTCCGACTTCGCCTCTCGATCTTGAATCGTCGGAGTCGTAACCCATGAGTGTCGGCATGTCGAAGGCCACTGACAAGCCCATGTTCCCTTGTTGGAGCAAGTAGTGGTAGCGCCGATTGCTCTCCTCGGCTGAGCCAAAGCCGGCGAACTGGCGCATGGTCCAGAGCCGTCCCCGGTACATGGTCGAATAAATACCGCGGGTAAAGGGAAATGCGCCGGGTACGCCGAGGTCACGAGCCGCATCGAAAGCTCTTATGTCCTCGGGGCCGTAGCATCGTTGGATCTCGATGCCGGACAGATTCTTGTGGCTCTTTTCAGCGGAGTTCATCGGCGACCTCCTCGGCCCGAATCAGCTTGCGCGCGATGACCAGGCGCTGTATTTCCGATGTGCCTTCATAGAGAGTCGTAATCCGAGCGTCGCGGAAAAAACGTTCGACGGCGAATTCTTTGGTGTAGCCATAGCCGCCGTGAATCTGCAGTGCCTTGTAAGCAATTCGATTACAGGCCTCGGCGGCGAATAGCTTGGCCATGGCCGCTTCTTTCGTGAAGTTTTTTCCTTCCTGCGCCAACCATGCCGCGCGATAGGTCATGAGGCGAGCTGCGTCAATCTCCGTCGCCATATCCGCGATCATCCACTGAATGGCTTGAAAGTTGGCGATCGCCTGACCGAATTGTTCGCGCTCTTTGGCATGGGCAAGGGCCTCTTCGAGGCAGGCTTGCGCAATGCCGAGCGCCTGGGCGGCGATACCGATGCGGCCGCCGTCTAAAGTTGCCAGCGCGATCCGAAATCCGTCTCCCTCTCCACCCAATAGGTTCTCCAGAGGAATGCGGCAATTGTCGAGATGAATACTGGCCGTATCCGACGCCCGCAGGCCGAGTTTGTCTTCTAACTTGCCCACGACGAATCCGGGCGTGTTCGTTTCCACCAGAAAAGCCGAGATACCTTTTTTTTCTCTCGCGGGGTTGGTTACCGCATATACGATGGCGAGGTTTGCGTGGCTGCCATTGGTGGTGAATATTTTGCTGCCATTCAACAGATATTCACTGCCGACCCGTTTGGCCTGGGTCTGAATGGAGCCGGCATCTGAACCCGCACCGGGCTCGGTTAAGGCATAGCATCCGAGCTTCTCGCCGCTGGCTAACGAAGCCAGGTACTTTTTCTTCTGCGCCGCGCTGCCGAAGCGAACAATAGGCGCGCAGACCAGCGAGTTTTGCACGCTCATGATCACCGACAGCGAAGCCCAGCCCTTGGAGATCTCCTCCATCGCGATGACGTATGAAACGAGATCCGCACCGGCGCCGCCGAATTCCTGTGGGATACATATTCCCATGAATCCTATTTCACCGAGACGACGGACCAGCTCGCTCGGATAGACAGCGTCGCGGTCCAGCCGGTGTGCACGCGGCTTGACCTCTTTGGTCACAAAAGTCGCCGCAGTCTCCTTGATAAGGCGCTGTTCTTCGGTGAGGTCGAAGTCCATAGTCAGTTATGTCTCAGACTCTTTCAATCAGCATCGCCACTGCTTCTCCGCCGCCGATGCAAAGGCTGGCTACACCCCTGCCCAAATCATGATCCTCCAACGTGTGAATCAGTGTCGTGAGGATTCTCGCGCCGCTGGCGCCGATGGGATGGCCCAGAGCTACCGCGCCGCCTCTGACGTTGACCTTGTTGGGATCTAACTCCAATTCCCGGTTGACGGCGATGGAGGAAACCGCGAACGCCTCATTGATCTCAAAAAGATCGATGTCAGATAAATCACAACGGCAATTTTTAAGCAGGCCGAAGATCGCTTGCGTCGGAGCCGTGGTAAACATGGCAGGTTCCGTAGCGAACGAGCTGTAGCCAACGATGCGCGCCAGAGGCCTGAGCCCGAGAGTTCCTGCTTTCTCTTCGAGCATCACCACTAATGCGGCGGCGCCGTCGCTAATGGAGCAAGCGTTGCCGGCGGTGACCCGCCCTTGTGGTTTGAACGCCGGATTGAGCGTGGGTATTTTTTCCAGGCGCAGCCGTTTCGGCTCCTCGTCTTCCTCGACCAGTTGCTCGCCTCCTTTCTTTTGTGGAACGGCGATAGGCACGATCTCGCGTTTGAAGTCGCCGCGCTCTTGGGCTTCCAGCGCGCGGCGGTAGCTGGTGGCAGCGAACCGATCTTGCTCTTCCCTGGAGATGTTTAATTCTTCACCGCACAGCTCTGCCGCCTCGCCCATATGAAACTGATGATAGACATCCCACAGCCCATCGCGGATCATGCTGTCCACTAGCTCGCCATGACCCAAGCGGTAGCCGGCTCGTGCTTTGGTTAATAAATAGGGCGCATTGCTCATGCTCTCCATGCCGCCGGCGACGATTACATCGGCATCACCCGCGACGATGGCCTGGTTGGCGAGCATCACCGCCTTTAGACCTGAACCACAGACCTTGTTGACGGTTGTACATCCGACCGAGTTGGGCAATGACGCACCTAACGCCGCCTGACGCGCTGGCGCTTGACCTAAGCCCGCTGAGAGGACATTCCCCATGATGACTTCGTCCACTTCGTCACCTCTGAAATCGATCTTCTTAAGCGCTCCACAGATCGCGATGCTTCCCAGTTTCGTCGCGGGCAGAGAACTGAGAACGCCATTGAAACTCCCGATGGCAGTGCGTGTAGCGCTGACGATGACAGCTTGTCTCATAGCCAGATTGAGCCTCCTATAGTGAGTAATTCTTCGCAAGTGGAACGCGCGCAGGCGTGCCACTTTTTTGCGACCTGTCGCCAGCCGAAAAGTTGCGTTTATTTTTGTGTTCTCTGGAATGCTTGGCACCGGACCGGCCAAATGAACGGCCGACCGGCATCTCTACAGTGATGTTGTGGTGGGGACCGAAGCCTTGCAACGAAGGCAGGCGCAACGGATTTCCGAGGCGCCGCCGAAGGGCGCGGCACTTGAGACCCTCGGCCGCAGACAAGAATTTGTCACTGCAGTTGAGAGCGTTAATGAGAACAACATCGGACCGCCCCAACGCTATGGCCGACAACCGCGTCGGAGTTTGCCAAATCCCGCCGGAAGCCATTGCGACCTCCTAGAGCTTCATGAAGCAGTTTAGCATGTTTGGATCGGACGTTAAGATTTAAAATTACAACTCTAGAAAGCAATTTGATTTTTTCCGTTGTCGATCTCGAGTAACATGCTATCCTTACGATAGGAGGGATCCTCATGCCGAAGCAGCTCATTGAGACCTTCAGCGTTGAGTGGCTCCAGATCCTGGACGAAGATGGGAATTGCGACGAGGAGCTTCGCCCGTCTTTAGACAACGAGCAAGTAAAGAAGCTCTACGAATCGATGGTCCTGGCCCGGACCTTTGACGAGAAGGCCTTCAAGCTGCAGCGAGAAGGTCGCCTCGGCACCTACGCCTCCATCCTCGGACAAGAAGCGGCGCAGGTCGGCAGCGCCTACGCGCTCAGGCCGACGGACTGGATGTTTCCCGCATTCAGAGAACCGGGCGCGTCATTCGTGCGCGGCCTACCCATGCGGATGATCTTTCAATACTGGGCCGGTGACGAACGCGGCAGTCAAATACCCGAGGGGTTAAACGATTTCCCCATCACCATTCCCGTCGCCACTCAGATTCCCATCGCCGTTGGCGTCGCGTTGGCGGCGAAATTCAAAGGGAATGCCATCGCCGTGATGGCCTACATGGGCGATGGTGCTACTTCCAAGGGCGATTTCCACGAGGGGCTGAACTTTGCCGGCGTTTTCGCCGCGCCGGTGGTGTTTGTCTGCCAGAACAATCAATGGGCGATCTCCGTTCCGCTGAAACGCCAAACCGCATCCAGGACATTGGCGCAGAAAGCATTCGCCTACGGTTTCCCGGGAGTGCAGGTTGACGGCAACGATGTCTTCGCGGTCTACCGAGCAACCAGTGAGGCACTCATGCGCGCAAGAGAGGGAGGGGGACCGACTTTCATCGAGTGTCTAACGTACCGTCTCGGAGACCACACGACCGCCGACGATGCATCGCGTTATCGCAGCCTGGAACAAGTGGAACAGTGGAAGAAAAAAGATCCCATTGAACGCTTGAGAAAATACCTGGAGAAGGGCGGGCTATGGAACAAGGCTTACGATCAAGCCGTAAGCTCGCAGGCCAAGGAAAAAGTCGAAAGTGCGGTTCATGAAGAAGAAAGTCTTCCTCCGCCTGATCCCTTGGACATGTTCCGCTTTACCTATCAAGAGCTATCGGCGGACCTCCGAGAACAGATGGAAGGTTTCATCAATACCAATGGCAGGCGTGACCAAAGAGAGTGAGGTTTTCCATGGCGAAACTCACAGTTGTGGAAGCGATCAATTTGGCGTTGAAACAAGAGATGGAGAAAGATCCTCGAGTGCTCATCCTCGGGGAAGATGTGGGAAAGAACGGCGGGGTTTTTCGGGTTACGCAGGGATTGCTCGATATCTTTGGCGAGGCGCGGGTTATGGATACGCCGTTGTCGGAGTCGGCCATAGCCGGTGTTGCCATTGGCATGGCGATTTACGGCCTTCGACCCATCGCGGAAATCCAATTTGAAGGTTTTGTCTATGCAGCGATGGAACAACTCGCCAATCACGCGGGTCGCATCAGAACTCGGTCCAGAGGACGCTACCACTGCCCGTTGGTCGTCCGGCTTCCCTACGGCGGCGGCATTCGCGCACCGGAGCATCATTCGGACAGCAATGAAACTTATTTCGTTCATACCCCGGGAATCAAAGTTGTCGTTCCCTCCACTCCCTACGAAGCCAAGGGGCTTTTGATCTCCGCGATTCGCGACCCGGATCCGGTGATTTTTATGGAACCCAAAAAGATTTATCGCTCGTTAAGAGAAGAAGTTCCCGAAGAAGAATATATCATACCGCTTGGCGAGGCGCGGATCGTACAGGAGGGAACGGGCATTACACTGATTACTTGGGGAGCGATGCTGCAGCCCACGCTCCAAGCCGCCGCGCTGATGGAACAGAATGGCACGAAGGCCGAGATCATAGATTTGAGAACGTTATCTCCCTTGGACAGCGAAACGATCATCGCGTCAGTGAAAAAAACCCATAGAGCTGTGGTGGTGCACGAGGCGCCGGCAACCTGCGGCGTCGGCGCGGAAATCGTTGCTCGCATCAACGAGCAAGCGCTGGTTTACTTGGAAGCGCCGGTCCAGCGCGTTACTGGTTTCGACACGGTCATGCCCCTGCCGAAACTGGAAAAATATTATTTGCCGGATGCCGGAAGGGTGATTGAGGCGGCTAATCGAGCGGTAAACTTCTGAAGCAATCGGAGGCACCCCGTGCTGCGAGAATTCAAATTTCCCGATGTAGGCGAGGGAATTGCGGAAGGCGAAATCGTCCGCTGGCTGGTAAAGGAAGGCGACTGGATAAAGGAGGATCAGGAATTGGTCGAGGTCGAGACGGATAAAGCGGTACTCACCTTGAATTCTCCTTACACAGGAAAGATCGAAAAACTTCACGGCAACGAAGGGGAGATCATAAAAGTCGGCGCTGTGTTGACAACGGTCCAAGACACAGAAGACGTCGCTCCCGCGCCGGAGTCCGAGAAGAAAGATTCCGGTACTGTGGTGGGATCCCTAGGCGAGGAAAAGGAGATTGAGATTGTCCGTCCGGTATTGGCCACGCCGGCAGTTCGTGCGCTTGCAAAAGAAATGAACCTGGATCTGACACGAGTAAAAGGAACCGGACCGGGAGGACGGATCACTAAAGAGGATGTCGAAGGCCTGGCGGAAAAAATCGTGGCACCAATGGGTGCGGCGGACACTTATGGTCCGATCGAAAAAATCCCGCTGCGGGGACTGCGGCGTACGGTTGCTAAACGGATGGCCGAAGCCTCGAAGCGGGTCGCCGAGGTCACCATCTGGGAAGATGCGGATATTACCGAGCTAGAGCAACTCCGCGCCAAAGAAAGAAAGCGCGCCGAAGCGCAAGGTCTCAAGCTGACGTACCTGCCTTTTTTGATCAAGGCCTCCATTGCGGCGCTCAAGGCTCACCCCTATTTGAACGCGTCACTTGACGAGGCAGCGGGAGAGATTGTTCTCAAGAGGTATTACAACATCGGTATCGCCGTCGACACCAGCGACGGTCTTATCGTCTTCGTCATCAAGGAGGCCGACCAGAAAAATATTCTGGACTTGGCGAGAGAGGGTGCGGCCCTCGCCGAAAAAGCGCGGCATCGAAAGATTGATCTCCCAGAGCTGAGAGGCAGCACGTTTACAATTACCAACTACGGGGTCGTCGGCGCCTCCTACGGTACCCCGATCATCAATTATCCCGAAGTGGCCATATTGGGATTGGGCAAGATCGAAGATCGCCCCGTCGCACGCGACGGACAAATCGTTATCCGGAAACACATTTCGTGGCACAGTGGTGACTTGTGTCGTAAAAACGTCGTCGCTCGATGACGATTTTTCTTTTGGATTTGCCCAATGTTAGGAGCTGGTGCGCCCGCCGAGAATCGAACTCGGACTTAGGGTTCCGGAGACCCTCGTGATATCCCTTTCACTACGGGCGCGCGGCAATTTTTCTATCACTCGGTTGGAATTCAGTCAACGTTTGCTTTCGCCACTTCACTCGCCACGTGAACCATCTCATCATGGATGAGGCCGTTCGAAGCTAGAGTCTGATCACCCCAGATCGTGAATTGATCGCCGGAGAATTTGCTGAGCCTACCTCCGGCTTCCGCGATGATCAAAGTGCCTGCGGCCATATCCCAAGGCTTTAACTTTAGCTCCCAGAAGCCATCGATGCGTCCGCAGGCGAGGTAGCAAAGATCGAGCGCCGCGGAACCGTTGCGGCGAATTCCCTGGCAGCGGATCAGAAACGCTTTGAAGAAACTGAGATAGAAATCGGCATTTTCGCGGCGATCGTAGGGAAATCCTGTAGCCAGCAGCGCCTTGTCTAATTCATTTACTTCGGAAGTCCGAATCGGATTGCCATTGAGCGTCGCGCCTTGATCCTTGATCGCTCTAAAGCACTCACGGCGCAGCGGATCATAGACCAATGCTAAAATCGCTTGACCGTTTCGCTCGAGCGCGATCGAGATGGAGACTTGCGGATAAGTATGGGCGAAGTTGGTCGTGCCGTCGAGCGGATCGATGATCCAGCGGTATTCCCGCTGGGACCCCTCGATGGCGGTTTCTTCCTCCGCCAAGATCGAATGACCGGGAAAATTGCGCCGGACCACCTCAACAATGGTGCGCTCGCATTCTTTATCCACCGAAGTGACGAGGTCGATGGCGCCCTTGTAGTCGATCACCTTCGGTTGCTGCCAGCTCGCGCGGATGATTTCGCCTGGCGCGTTGGCCGCGTCCCATGCGGTCGTGAGAAATTGAATCATGTCACCGGTCATTGACGTCGCTACTTCGCAATATATGATGCAGCTATGTTAGCTAATGGCGCGTGAAGATTCGAGCGCCGGCGAAAATCAATTTGAGCTTGCGCGTGGTCGGCAAACGCCAAGACGGTTACCACCTGCTCGACACGATCATGGTGCCGGTGTCGCTTTACGACGAAATTGAAATTCGCAAGGGCAAGTCGGCCGGTCAACTCCTCAAAGTGACCTGTAATCACCCGCTCGTGCCTGACGGTCAGAAGAACATCGCTTACCGCGCCGCGCGATTGCTGATGCAGGGGAGCGCGAGCGAGCAGCCGGTTCATATCCATATTCGCAAGCGAATACCGGTCGGCGCCGGATTGGGTGGCGGCAGCACGGACGCCGCGGCGACCTTGATTGGATTGAATCGACTGCTGAGACTCCGACTATCTAATGCAAAGCTCGAAGAGATCGCTCAATCGCTGGGTGCCGACGTGTCGTTCTTTATCCGGGCTCGGCCGGCGCGAGCGCGTGGAATTGGCGAGCGCCTCTATCCCATTGGCAAATTACCGCGTTTCTGGTTGGTCATCGTCTATCCGGGGTTTCCGGTTTCGACGGCCCAAGTGTTCAATAAATTTCGCTCCACGTTGACAAAACCGCCTGTAAATACTAGCATCTCGTCCTCGCTGAAGAGCATTGACAAGCTCTCCGGCCTGCTGGTTAACGATCTGGAAAGTGTGACCCTCAACCGGTATCCAAAAATTGGCTTGATCAAGGAGAGGCTATTGCATGAAGGGGCCGTGGGGGGTTTAATGACAGGTAGCGGCTCATCTGTGTTTGGTGTTTTTGCTTCAAAGCATCGGGCAGCAAGAGCTTTGCGTCGGTTGCGGAAAGAAGAGGGGGTACAGGCGTTCTTGGTACATGCGCTGAGTTAAAAAATTCGATCGCGAAGCCAATAGTATTCGCCGCCGAAGCATCTGGCTCGTCCTGAATGGGGGTCCCTATGCAGGTTACAGAAGTTAGGGTCTTTCCTGTCGATGAAGATAAACTAAGGGCGTATGTTACCATCACGCTCGATCAATGTTTCGTGATCCGGGATCTAAAAATCATTCACGGCGCCACTGGGTTTTTCGTCTCGATGCCCAGCAAGAAACGCAAAGACGGAACGTATAAGGATATTGCTCATCCGATCAATAATGAGACGCGAAGAATGATCGAGGAGAAAATCATCGCGGAATATCACAAGGTTCTTGCCGAGGGTGGTAGTCCGAAACCTCTTGAAGACAATTGAACCCGTGTTCTGCGCGGCTCGATGAACTTCTCGCGAGAAGTTCGGGGATGGGCGGTCGCCAAGCGGTAAGGCCCCGGACTTTGGATCCGGTATCGAAGGTTCGAATCCTTCCCGCCCAGCCAGTTTCAATCCAATTAGACTGGCACAGATTAGATATGATATGTGTTTAGTGGCGTCGTTCATGCAGACGGACGGCGCTTATTGTTTTGGTGTGATTATTCGTTCGAGGTTGCTGCGAGCTGGAGAAACTTCACACACCCAGCCGAAGGGGCCATCGAATTCAAAAATAGCGTCGAAGACCACGGGAAAGCCAAGCGCATGGCCCAACACACTGCCGAGCTCAAGTTATTCGCGGGCAATTCCAATCCGCCCTTGGCCGCCGAGATCAGCCAATATCTCAAGGTGCCGCTGGGAAAAGCCACCGTTGAAACCTTCAGCGACGGCGAGAGCAAAATAGAGATCAAAGAAAATGTCCGCGGCGCGGATGTCTTCGTGCTGCAGTCGACCTCTGCGCCGGGCAATGACAACTTGATGGAGCTTTTGCTTATGCTCGATGCGTTCAAGCGCGCCTCGGCCATGCGCATTACCGCGGTGATGCCGTATTACGGATATGCGCGTCAAGACCGCAAAGTCGTGCCGCGCGTGCCGATCAGCGCCAAACTGGTGGCCGATTTGATCACGACTGCCGGCGCGTCGCGCATGCTGACCATGGATCTGCATTCGGGGCAGATTCAAGGTTTTTTCGATATTCCGGTCGATAATGTATACGCCACGCCGGTGCTGCTCCAGTATTTAAGAAAGCAGTTGGATCATAATGAGGTCACGATCGTCTCGCCTGACGCCGGCGGCGTCGAACGCGCGCGCGCCATCGCGACTCGCTTGGATGCATCGCTCGCAATCATCGACAAGCGCCGGGTCGGGCCAAACGTGGTTGCCGAGATGAACATCATCGGCGACGTCAGCGACCGGGTGGCTATCTTGGTCGACGATATGGTTGATACGGCTGGGACCTTGGCGATGGCCGCGGTGGCGCTGAAAAGAGAAGGGGCGAAAAAAATTCTTGGCTGCTGCACCCATCCGGTATTGTCCGGACCCGCGATCGAGCAGATCGAAGAGTGCCCGCTCGAAGAGTTGATCGTCACCAACACGATTCCGTTGCGCCCGCAGGCGCAGAGCTGCCGCAAGATCAAGACTTTGTCGGTGGCGCATTTGATCGGCGAGGCCATCCGCCGCACCCATGAGGAAGAGTCCATTAGTTCTCTGTTCGTTTAGTAAGAGGAGGAAGGTGCCTTGGAGACTCTTGAAATACAAGCCGCTACCCGTGATAAGAAACGCAAGCGCGACGCCAAACGTTTGTTGCGCAGCGGCAAGGTCCCCGCAGTGCTTTACGGCCCAAAGACGCAGGCCGTCACCCTTGAATTCGACAAGCGAGAGTTCTCGGCCCGGATAGCAGGACTGGAAGGGTCCCATCTGGTGCGCTTGAAGTCCTCGTCTGAAGCGCTCGCCGACAAAGTAGCGCTGGTGAAGGACATGCAGTTTCACCCGATCAGCGGCGAGGTGATTCACGCCGATCTGTACGAAGTCGATCTCACCGCTAAGATCACGGTCCGCGTGCCGTTGCACTTCGTGGGCAAAGCCGTCGGCGTGGTGCGCGGCGGTATTCTGCAACCGATTGTGCGTGAAATCGAAGTCGAATGTTTGCCCCTGGATATCCCGCAGGCGTTCGACGTTGACGTCAGCGCGCTTGATATCGGGGATTCCATCCATATCGAAGAGTTGACCATACCTGAAGGCGTTAGCGCGGTCGCCGAATCGAATCTCGCCCTAGTGGCCGTGGTGCCGCCGAGTATCGAAGAGGCTCCGGTCGCGCCTGAAGCGGTGCCCGTTGAGGGAGCTGTGCCGGTACCGACGGCGCCGGAAGCGACGGAGGAGGGCGAGTCCTGATCGACTATGCTTCCGGGATTGCAGGATTTGATCGGTGAAACTGATCGTCGGTCTTGGCAATCCCGGGAAAAGGTATGAGCGCACACGGCACAACTTGGGGTTTATGGTCATTGATCGCCTGGCAAACCAGCAGGACGTTGCCGTGACAAAAAAGCTTTGCGGCGCATTGGTGGGTCATTGGTCCTTTGCTGGAGAAAAGATCGTATTGGCAAAGTCGCAGACATTCATGAA
>WNFV01006301.1_pt1 | contig 14076 bp, 9 predicted proteins | sample 5400101 | NCBI WGS metagenome assembly WNFV01 (sample SAMN13153361, study PRJNA577476) | soil metagenome | isolation source: 115 cm soil or saprolite under grassland replicate 1 | place: USA:California | collected 2016-06-15 | reverse complement strand
TGCCATTCTTGAGGAAGACGAGCTCGCCGTTGGGGCGCAACAGCCGGGCGGCCTCCGGGATCCAACGGTACGGGTCGCACCATATGCTGGCGCCGTACTCGGAAATGGCGAGGTCGAAGCCGGCGTCAGCCAGCGGGACGCTCTCCGCGTTCCCGTGTATGAGCGGAAAGTCGAGCCCGTGCTCGCGCTGGAGCGCCCGTGCCGTCTCGAGCTGCTTCGCGGAGTTGTCGATGCCGACGACGCGAGCCCCGCGCCGGGCAAGCCAGGCCGACCAGTAGGCGGTGCCGCATCCAAGCTCGATGACGTCCTTGCCGGCGACGTCAGGCACGGCGCGGAGGTCACGCTCAAGAATGCGCCAGATGCCCCACGTCGGCTCGGCGCGCGCCCAGGCCCGGCGTCCCCACTCGGCGTATTCCGCGGCGAGCCGGTCCCAGTGCGCGCGGTTGCGCTGGACGTGTTCGGGAAGCGCAGCGTCTCCCATGGCCCTAGCGGGAGGCGAAGACGGTGGATTTACCAGAGCGGTCGAAGAGCAGAACCTGGTAGGGCTCGGGGGCTTGGCCCGGCGAGTCCATGCCGGGCGAGCCGGCGGGCATGCCGGGCACGGCCAGACCCGCCGCGCGCGGGCGCTCCTTCAGCAGGCGGTCGATGAGATCGGCCGGCACGTGGCCCTCGATCACGTAGCTCTCGACGAGGGCGGTGTGACAGGCCCTGAGGCGCTCGGGGACGTTATAGCGCTGCTTGATCGGCGTGACTTCGGGGACATTTTCTTCCTTGACCGGATAACCGCTGGCGCGTAGGTGACCCACCCACCCCTGGCAACAACCTCAGGTCGGCTCCTTGTACACGGTCACCGTCGGCTTACCCGCAGCCCCGGCCGGCAATCCCATCAGGCCGATCAGCCCGACCGCGAGGAAGCTTCTCCGAGAGATTCGGCCGCTCATAGACGCGAGGATACACGATATGTTATCCACGTTCCCAGTGAACCCCAAGGAGAGCCTCCATGACTGGCGCGGCGAGGCTGGCCGTTGCCCTCGCGACCGCCCAGCTCTTTACCGCTGGAGGACACATGAACCTGGGATCTCCCCCCACCGTCTTCGCCCAAACGTCAAGCGCGACGACGTCAAGTGCCACGGAGACTACCGAACCGAGCGCACAACCCGCGCGATCTACGGTGCGATGCCAACAGCGATCCAACCCGGGCGGCAATATCAAACGGTGCTCGATCCACCGGCAGCGGACGTGATGCTGGTGGCGCAGATTAGAAGCAAGGCTGGTTGAGCGGGTGCCAGTGCCGGTGGATGATGAGAAAGAGGCACTCTTTCAAGCGATCCGCGGAGGATCATGCGTCGCATTTGTCGGATCGGGTCCGTCTCGGTCCGCCTATCCTAGGTGGCCAGACCTCGTCGACCGACTGTGTGGAGCGTGCGGGGTAGAGCCCCTGACAGCAGAGGGCCGCGAGGACGCCGACATTCTTCTCGGGAAGGCCGAGGAATGTCGGGAAGCCAACGAGGCAGCGTATTGCGACGTCTTGACAGCGGCATTCGGCACCGAGGTGTACGACATTCCGCGCATCTACTCGCAACTCGCGAAACTTCAATTTCGAAGCTACGTGACGACGAACTTTGACCCGATGCTCCGGACGGCGTTGGATAGCATACCGGAGAAGTGTGACGGCGTGTACGTCTATCCCGACTTGCCGGTACAGAAAATCGGCCGTGGGCGGCTATTTCATATTCACGGACTCATGGCGCCCGGCGCTGTGCTCAACGTTGACAGGATCGTCCTCGCGAAGGCGGATTTTGAGCGCGCGTACTCCCACGAATATAGTATGGTCCGAAGCTTTTTGGCCCAACTCTTTACGTACAACTCGTGTTGTTTCATTGGAATTGGTTTACGTGAGCCGGAATTGCGGAGATTGTTCCTTGCGTGTGCCGCCGTAAGGCGCAAGCTTCAGTATGACTGGCCAGACCTTACGCCACCTCGGCACTACGCGCTTCTGCCGATGCTCTATCGTAGGGCTGGCGGGCCGCCGGGCGTAAGGGATCTGGACGCGGAGGCCATTGAAGCGCGAACCTTCGATGAGTTGGGTGTCAATGTTGTTCGATATCAACCTCTGGACGACAGGCATCTCGGGTTGATTCAGCTCTTGGACGAATGTCTCGAACTCCTAACGGTTCCAATCCGATCCGGGTTTGAACCGGAGAATATCAAATGAGCGAAGCGCGATTCTTTGATGTCGTGACCCGCCTAGATGCTTTCATTGATCGTAGAGCTGTGGATGCGGCAATTCGCGAGGTGCAGCAGCTGCGGGACAAAGCTGTCGTCCAGAAGTACTTCTTCGATCGCCTCGACAACGCTGTCTGGTTAGAGCCGTTGAAGCGCGCCGGCTTCTTTCGAGAACCGCCTGCGCCAGTCCGCGACTCTGAAGGCAAAACGACTAGCTTCCCATTCTGGCCCGAAGGCGGCTATCTGGCGCGGATGGCAGCAGTTCAAGAGGCGCAAGAGACGGTCCTCGGGATCGCTCTGGACATGCCTGACACAGACAATGTGCGAATCCACGAGAACTTGGCTGATATTGCGCTCGCGTTGCCAGCGCCCCTTGCCGTTGGGTTGGTCCCGAAGGCAAAGCGGTGGATCGAGTCGCCGTACCAGATCCTGTTGCCCGACAAACTTGGTGCCCTTGTCGGCCACCTTGCGAAGGGGGGTCACGCGAATGAGGCGCTGGACCTAGCTCGGACGTTGCTCGCCGTCTTACCTGACCCTCGGGAGGCTGTCGACCTACCCGAAGAGATGCGGCTTTCGCCCGAACCAACGGCCCGATTCGACGTGTGGCACTACGAACAGATCCTCAAGAAGCACCTGGGCGAATTGGTTGACGCCGCTGGCCTGAGGGGATTGTCGCTGTTCGGCGACCTTCTGGAGTCGGCAATCGCATTGTCGCGTCGGCATCCCGACAAGGGCTTACAAGAGGACTATTCGTGGATCTGGCGGCCTGCCATCGAGGAGCACGAGCAGAACCGTAGCGAAACGGTTAGGACTCTCCTCGTCAGTGCCGTCCGTGATGCGGCCGAGCGGTTGGCGGGCCGTATGCCGGACTTGGTGCTAGAGCTTGTCCGTTTACTTGAAGCGCGCCCATGGATGGTTTTCCATCGGCTGGCACTTAATCTACTACGGCGCTATCCGGACTCAGCGAAAGCGCTCGTCCAGGAGCGATTCACTAACCGGGAACTTTTCGACGATTCAAGGTTTCGTCACGAGTACGTCCTTCTAGCGACGGAAGTCTTTGCTCGCGTGTCCGACCCTGCCCGGCAAACGTTCCTGGACTGGATTGACCAGGGGCCCGACTTGGAAACCTTTCGGGCGAAGTATTGCGAGGAAAGGGGCACAGACCTCACGAATGAGGATGCGGTTCGCTACGGGAAGATTTGGCGACGAGACCGCCTCGCACCGCTGAGGGACGTGCTGCCTGACGACGTGAGACTGCGCTTCGACCAGTTGGTTCGCGAGGTCGGCGAACCAGAACATCCAGAGTTTGCTGCTTACATGCAGACCGGCTGGGTTGGCCCGACGAGCCCGAAGCCGAGTGGCGAGCTTAAAGCGATGTCGGTGACGGCCCTTGTCGAGTTGCTAAGGACCTGGGCCCCGTCCGGTGATTGGTTCGGCCCCTCTAAGGAGGGTTTGGGGCGTCAACTTGCCTCTATCGTACAGGCCGAACCTGAGCGGTTTGTCCGAGAGGCTCAGCTCTTTGCAGCGACCAACCCCACATATGTCCGCGCGCTGGTCAGTGGGCTGATGGCCGCGGCAAAGGAAGACCGCCCGTTTGATTGGGCGCCAGTGCTCGGACTGTGCGATTGGGTTGTTCGACAACCGCGGAAAATTCAAGAACGCCGCGGCACCGATGACGAGGATCCCGACTGGGGATGGACACGCAAGGCAATAGGAAGCCTCCTCTCCGCTGGATTTGCGGAGGGTGCCGCGAGCCTACCATTCGATCTTCGCGATCGCGCATGGACAGTGCTTCGGACGCTCACCGACGACCCAGAACCCACACCCGAGTACGAAGCTCAGTACGGCGGGGTCAATATGGACCCGCCAACGCTGTCCATCAACACGACGCGGGGCGAAGCGATGCATGCGGTAGTGCATTACGCCCTGTGGGTCCGCCGGCATATTGAGCGGCTCCCGGATGGGCCAGCACTCGTCGATTCAGGATTCGCTGCTATGACCGAGGTCCGTGAGGTTCTGGAGGCCCATCTCGATCCGGTGAGCGAGCCCAGCTTGGCAATCCGGGCTGTCTACGGACAGTGGTTTCCCTGGTTCGTGCTACTCGATCGCGCCTGGGCCGCCGGCCAAGTAGCACGTATCTTTCCAACTGCGGCCGAAGGCTCTCAACTGCGGGACGCTGCTTGGGGAACGTACATCGTCTTTTGCGCGCCGTACGACAACGTGTTGGAGGTTCTGGTGAGTGAGTATGCGGGGGCGGTCGAGCGGCTTGGCACTGTCACCGGTGTGGGCCGTCGTCACCTTGTCGACCCCGATGAACGGCTCGCCGAGCATTTGATGCTCTTCTACGGTCGCGGGAAGGTGCCTTTAGAACCACCGACTGGGTTGCTCGGCCGCTTCTTCGAAAGAGCACCAGGCCGAGTCCGGGGTCGGGCGATCGAGTTTGTTGGACGAAGTCTCCGTGACAACAAGGGCGCCATCCCTCCGGCGGTCATTCGACGGTTCACTGCCCTTTGGGAGCGCCGGATTGAGCGCGCTCGTGCGGCGCCAGCCGAGTCTGCTGACGAGCTCGCCGGCTTTGCTCGGTGGTTTGTTTCGCAGAAGTTCGACGAAGACTGGGCGATTCAACACCTCGAGGAGGCGTTGAGCCTAGTGAAGAAGGTTGACTCTTACCACATGAGCGCTGTCGCAGAAACCCTCGCAGCTATTGCTCCTCGAAGACCTCGCGAAGCCGTACGGTGCCTAGAGCGGCTAGTCGAAGCGGAAAGTGAAGGCTGGGGTATCCTCGGATCGGAAGGTCACGTGCGCACCACCCTTGCAGACGCGATGGGAAGCGGTGACTCGGAGACGCGCGACGCAGCGATTGCTCTGATTCACCGTCTGGGCGCGCGTGGGCGTCTGGGATTTCGCGACCTCTTGGAGTAGCCCATTTACCACAGTTCGGCTGCAAGGACGCAGGTTGGGCAAGAACTCGGGACCAGGGCAACCAGCGTCGCGATTGGGCGCTACATCCCTTACGCACTAGCCTAACCCTCAGCCGGTTCATCTGCTACACTCCCGGCCAGCCTGGAAGGAGGGCTTCTGCATGGGCCGGGCTACTTGCTTCGCGATCGGCATGCGGCCGCCCATTAAACATCGGGCGAGCCTAGAACTCACGCCCCCATCTGTCTAGGACTTTGGGGAGCAGACCATCGGCCGCTTCATCCGACCTTCTATGCTCAGCGCGGGAGGGCTCTCCATGAAGATCGGCACGACCTCTGGAAATCTTCTGATCGCTTTGCTGTTGGGCCTTGCAGGAGCGATGGGCGGAGCGGCGCTGGAATCCACCGCGACGCCTGCGCGTTCTGACACCCACGGAGAGGTACTCACCAGCTCAGCCTTGACGCCGGAGGGCAGCCCGACCGATCCCAGGACGATTCTGCCCTCTCGCCTGCGGATCCCTCCCGCCAACCCGGTCTCACCAGATGTGGCCGCCAAGGCTCATGTCCAGACGGCCCTGGGTAAACTGCCCCTCTATTTCATCGAGAACCTTGGACAACTCGATGAACGAGTCGGCTACTACCTTCAGGGGCGCGACACCACCGTCTACTTCACCGCTGACGGAGTCACCCTCGCCCTCACGGGACCGGCTCCAGAGGCCGCGAAACCGCCCCGCCATCTGGCCTCTGTGCGCACGGTAGCCCTGGAATCCGAACCTGACGCCGCAGGGGCGCGCGAGCGCTGGGCGCTCAAGCTAAAGTTCCTGGGGGCCAACCCCGACGTGCACCCTCTCGGCCAGAGCCCGACCCCAGCGGTAGTGAGTTACTTCAAGGGACCGCGCGAGGCATGGAAGACTGGGCTCCCCACCTACGCCTCCCTGGTCTACCCCGATCTTTGGCCGGGGATTGATCTCGTCTACAGCGGCACGGCTGGCCGGCTGAAGTACACCTTCCTAGTCAAGCCGGGAGCGGACCCGCAGCAGATCAAGCTGGCATACCGGGGGGCCACGGCAGTGTGGCTTACTGAGGCTGGGGATCTCGCGGTCAACACCCCGGTCGGCGGCTTTCGTGACGAGAAGCCGGTGTCGTACCAGGAGGTGAACGGACAGCGAGTTGAGGTGGCCACGGCCTACGCACTAGAGGCCGAGGTGGTCTCGGGCGAGCATGCGTACGGCTTCCGGCTGGGGACCTATGACGCGAGCAGGCCGCTGGTGCTCGACCCCACCCTAATAGTCTACGCCGGGTACATTGGCGGAGCCGGCGGTGACATTGGCACCGGCATCGCCGTGGACGGGGCCGGGAACGCCTACGTCACCGGCTACACGTCCTCCACCGACTTCCCCGTCCTCGTAGGACCCGACCTGACCTACAAGGGTAATGGCGACGCCTTCGTGGCCAAGGTCAAAGCCGACGGCACAGGCCTCGTCTACGCCGGGTACATCGGCGGCGCTGGCGACGACCGCGGCTACGGCATCGCCGTGGACGGGACCGGGAGCGCCTACGTCACCGGCTGGACCACCTCCGGCGTGGGCTTTCCCGTCCTCGTAGGACCCGACCTGAGCTTCAACGGCGGTGCTTACGAAGCTTTTGTAGCCAAGGTCAGGGCCGACGGCACAGGCCTCGTCTACGCCGGGTTCATTGGCGGGGCCGACGGGGACGGCGGCACCGGCATTGCCGTGGACGGGGCCGGCAACGCCTACGTCACGGGCAACACGGGCTCCACCGAGGCAAGCTTCCCCGTCACGGTTGGGCCGGACCTGACCTTCAACGGCTACCTCGACGCTTTCGTGGCCAAGGTCAGGGTCGACGGCACGGGCCTCGTGTACGCCGGGTACATCGGCGGGGCCGACGGTGAGATCGGCACCGGCATCGCCGTGGACGGGGCCGGGAACGCCTACGTCACGGGCTACACGAACTCCACCGACTTCCCCGTCCTCGGAGGGCCCGACTTGACCTACCATGGCAATGGCGACGCCTTCGTGGCCAAGGTCAAAGCCGACGGCACTGGTTTCGTCTACGCCGGGTACATTGGCGGAGCCGGCAATGACTTCGGCGCCGGCATCGCTGTGGACGGGGCTGGGAACGCCTACGTCACCGGCTACACGTACTCAGCCGACTTCCCCGTCCTCGTTGGGCCCGGCCTGACCTACAAGGGTAATGGCGACGCCTTCGTGGCGAAGATCGGAACGCAGGACGAAGCTCGATTTCTAAGCTTTCCGCTACGCAACAAGACGGCCTATGACGCGGTATTCAGCTCGGTCTTCGACCATTCGATGGGGAAACCCTATTGTCCGGGTGGGGGAATCACTACCTACACGGGCGAAGAGGGGAAAGCCAAGTTCGGTATTTCCACCTTTGAAGTCAATTTTGACTGCAACAAGGATGGAATCTATGACCCGTCCGAGGAATTGCGCGGATTCAAGAATAAGAAGGGAATAGCGTTTAGTGTCGGTGGCCAATACGTGGGCAACGAGGACAATGGAGATTGTTGCTTCCTTTTCTACGATGGCCATCCAGGCTACGACTATAGAACTATCGATCAATACTTCGACGGAACCCTATGCCCAGGCCGGGTGCCGTGCTCGGACGGCAGGACGCAAGTGCTCGCGGCGGCGCCGGGGATAGTTGTGTGCGTAGAGAATGAGAAGAAATGCACTGAAGGGAAGAATGCGAACGAGATTAAGATAGATCATGAAAATGGTTATTTTACGATTTACCTTCACCTATCCGAGATCTATGCAAGGAGCGGGCGAGTCTCGAGGGGACAGATAATCGGCATCTCCGGTAGCGTAGGAGCTAGCAGTCCGCATCTTCATTTTGAGGTGCGCCAGAATATCGGCGGGAAGCTCGTTCCCGTGGATCCCTACGGGTGGCACGGGGCAGGGCCTGATCCGTACACGCGGGCCACGAACCAAAACCTGTGGAAATAAGTGCTGACATGACTTCCGCTGTCAAGCAGGCGATGACGCCAGGAGCGGTCGTGTGCTGCTGTCACGGGGTTACTCGAAGCATGGGAAGAGCCGGAGCCTGAAACTGCGACGTTGACGATGCTGATATCCGTGGGTTGAATACCGCCTTACTTGGGTCCGGCGCGGCCCTGCTTGGCTCCGGACGCGAGCTTCGCGGCCTCTGTGACAAGGCTCCTGGGCCGCCGGGTCTGAGAATAGGCTCCACGTCATCTACGCTCTCGCGCCCGCTTACCATGCTCAAGATTCTCACGACGGCTAGGGCCGAGTCGCTATAATGCACCCGGGCGTCGCGCGTCGGGCTCGTTCAGCGTGCCCCTTTTCAGAGGTGTGGGCCATGGCACAGAACCGCTGACAAGGAGAATCGATGGTCGATCAAGCCGTCGCGGCGCTCATCGTTCCCCACGGCAAGGTCGTCGACTTCATCGACAGCACGTTCCGCAACGAGACCCCCGAGGAGTATGTCCGACAGGAGATCGAGAAGTCGGTTGTGAAGGAGTACGAGTACCCGCGCGAGGAGATCGCAGTCGAGTACACCGTGAAGCTCGGGTCGGCAAAAAAGCGCGTGGACCTCGCCATCTTTCCTGAAGGCGCCGCTCGAAAGCAGGAAACGATCTGGGCCGTCATCGAGTGCAAGGCCGCCGACATCCCCCCCGGCCACAAGACCGAGGGCATTGAGCAGCTCAAAAGCTACATGGCCGCGTGTGCAAGCGCCGAGTTCGGGATGTGGACGAACGGGCAAGAGCGCTTCTGCTTCCGGAAGGTGTCGCGCGGCAGTCAGGTCTCCTTCCCCGAGATCGTCGATCTGCCGGTCAAGGGCAAGTCCCTTGAGGATGCCGAGCGGCCCACACTCGCGACGCTGAAAGCCGCAGAGAGCGACGCGCTCCTCTTTACGTTCAGGCGCTGCCACAACTATATCGCCGGGAATCAGGGCTTGCAGAAGTCCGACGCCTTTTGGGAGCTGCTGAAGCTGATCTTTTGCAAGATCACGGACGAGCGCTCCGACGAACTGCAATTTTACGCGACCACGCAAGAACGGCAGAGCATGAACGGGCAACTCAAGGTAAAGACCCGGCTCGACAAGCTCTTCGGCGACGTGCGCGAAAAGTACACCAGCATTTTCAAGTCAAACGATGTTATCGACCTTGAGCCGCGGGTGTTGGCTTACATTGTCTCCCAGTTGCAACCGTACTCGCTGCTCGACAGCGAGATTGACGTGAAGGGCAGGGCCTACGAAGAGATTGTCGGATCAAATCTGCGGGGCGATCGGGGGGAGTTTTTCACGCCTCGGAATATCTGCAAGATGGCGGTCGAGATGCTTGACCCCGGCCAGAAGCACCTGGTCCTAGACCCGGCGTGTGGGACGGGCGGCTTCCTCATCATTGCGATGAACCACGTCATCAAGAAGGTTCGCACAGCCGAGCGAAAGAAGTGGAAGAAACCCGAAACGCCGACGGAGAAAGAGCAGCGCGAGTTGCTGCTCAAGATCCAAGACTACGCGACGAAGAACCTAGTCGGCATCGACCTCAATCCAAACCTAGTCAAGGCAGCCAAGATGAACATGGTGATGAACAACGACGGTTCGGGAGGTCTCCATCAGGGGAACTCGCTTGAGCGACCCGTAACGTGGAGCCGGGAACTCAGGGGCACGGACCTCATCGGCAGGGTAGACGTCCTGTTCACCAACCCGCCGTTTGGGTCGAAGATCCCCATCGACGACCCGGCCATCCTCGAACAGTATGACCTCGCCCACGTGTGGGACTACGATGCCACGACGGACTCTTACGCGATGCGGCACCCGAAGGCCCTCGTGAAGTCGCAGCCTCCTGAGATCTTGTTCATCGAGCGGTGCGTTCAGTTCCTCAAGCCTGGCACCGGGGCCATGGCCATCGTCCTGCCGGACGCGATCCTCGGCGCGCCGGGCCTCGCCTATGTCCGCGAGTGGATACTTCAGAACACGCGCGTCCTCGCGAGCATCGACCTGCATCCTGATACTTTCCAGCCCGGGAACAGTACGCAGACGAGCCTGCTCGTCCTACAGCGAAAAGCGGCGAAAGAGATCGAACTGGAGAAGGTCGCGAAGAAGAAGCTTGAGTACAACGTCTTTTTAGCGTTAGCGAACCGCATCGGCCACGACAAGCGCGGCAACCGAACGTATGTGCGCGATTCGGACGGTAACGAAGTTCTGGAGGTGAAGAAGGAGCGCCGCCGGGAGGTCCACGGAGGGGTGCCGGTGTTCCGAGAGGTCGAGGCTGCGTACAAGGTCCGGGACGACAACACGGAGCAGATCGCAACCGCCTTTCGTGAGTGGATCCAGGAGCAGGTATGACGCCGAACGCGGCGCGCACGTCGCCGGTCGCGCGCTCGGATGTCGAGTACGTCTCCCTTCCCGTCGGTGTGCTGGCGCGAGGCGACCGCCGCTTCGAGGGTGAATCGTACTTGACCGGCGGGTATGCAATCCGGCTCCAAATCGAGGCCGGCGAGGCGCCTTTCGCGGCTGTCGACGCACTTGCTGATGTCTGGCAGCCTGGCCGACTGAAGGGGATCAGGGTCTCGCCGCTGCAGGGGACGCCATTTCTCACGGCAACGCAGATGTTCGACATTCGACCAGCGCCTCGGAAGTGGCTCGCCCCGGCCAAGACCTCGGACCTCGCCCGCCGGTACGTCGAGCACGACTGGATTCTCGTGACATGTTCGGGGAATGTCGGAGATGCCATCCTCGGATACGCGCCGCACCTCGGCATCATCATTTCCCACGATCTGCTGCGCGTCGTCGTCAAGGACGACAGTCAGCGTGGTTACCTCTACGCCTTCCTTCGAAGCCGCTTCGGCCAGGCGATGCTCCGTTCGAGCCAGTACGGGAGCATCATCAAGCACCTCGAACCCGAGCACGTGCAAAGCATCCCCGTGGTGCTCGCGCCGAAGAGCCTCCGCGACAACGTGAACGAGCGCATCGCCGCAGTATTCCAACTCCGGAACGAAGCGTTCGCGGTCACAAGAGACGCAGAGGCGAGGTTCGAAACCGTCCTCGGACTGAGAGTCGACACTCCCACCGACCAGACTGAGTACGTCATTTCTTCGGCGCCCCTGTTCCGGTCACGCCGGCGGTTGGACGCTTATCACTACAACCCGACGGCGAGGGCGCTCTTCGAAGCTCTCCACAAGAGTCGCCGCCCGGTCGACCGATTGGAGACTGTAACCGAGCGAATCATTTTGCCGCAGCGGTTTCAACGGAAAGCGTCTCCAGAACACGGCACTCCCTACTTGGATAGCGAGGATATTTTCAAGATCAACCCGGAGATCACGAAGTTCATTCCGAATAGACTGAGGAATGAGGAGGATTATTTCGTTCGACGAGATTGGATTTTGGTCGCGCGATCCGGCCAGATCTACGGGATCAACGGTAGCTGTATGCTGGCGACCGCGTGGCACGAGAAAAAGATCGTATCAGAGCACATCATCAGGGTGGTCCCGCAAAGGGCGAAGGTGCGTGCTGGGTACCTCTGTATGGCGTTAGGGCATCCAACGATTGGACGACCGCTGGTTCTGCGGCTTGCGTTCGGGACGGAAGTGCCCGAAATAGACCCGGACGACTTGGCCGACTTCCCCGTCGTGCGCCTTGGAGGAGACGAGGACATCATCGCCGATGCGGTCGAGCGGGCGAGCGATCTTCGGCGGCAGGCGAATGAACAGGAGGATCGGGCGGTCCGACTCGTGGAAGGGCACGTGGAGTCGGTGATCAGCGGCGCTCCCCACAACAAGCTCGGGGTCGCGCCGAAGCTGAAGAAGAGGGGGGACTCGCCGGCGTGATTGGCCGCGCCCGAGCCTCGCCCTGACAGTCGCATGTCACAAGTGATAAGGCAGACCGCTGGGGAAGACCCTCGGGCGAGGCGCGTCATGACGGAGAGCCGACTTTGTGCTATCTACATTCCCAGTGAACTCCAAGGAGAACATTCATGAGTGATGCGCCGCTGTTGATGGAGAAGGATGGAGCGATCGGCTGGCTCATCTTCAACCGGCCCGAGAAGCGTAACGCCGTCGGCATCGAAACCTGGCAGCTCATGCCCGGCTACGTCAAGGAGCTGGCCGCCGACGACGCCATCCGCGTGGTCATCCTGCGCGGGGCTGGTGACAAGGCCTTCGTCGCGGGCGCCGACATCTCGCAGTTCAAGGACCGCCGGCGCAACATGGAAGACGAAGCGGAGTACCGCCGCATCGGTGCAGAGGGGCGCGAGGCCCTCAACGCGCTGACGAAACCGCTCCTGGCGATGATCCACGGCTATTGCGTGGGCGGCGGCGTCGGCATCGCCATCGGCTGCGACATCCGCATCGCGTCGGACGACGCGCGCTTCGGCATCCCGGCGGCGCGGCTGGGCCTGGGCTACCACTACCACGGCATGGAGCAGCTCATGGCGCTGGTCGGGCCCTCGGTCACCAAGGAGATCTTCTTCACGGCGCGCACCGACTGGAGCGCCCAGGACGCGCTCCGCATGGGCCTCGTGAACCAGGTGGTGCCCAAGGCGGAGCTCGAGAGCTTCACGCGCGAGTACGCGCAGAGGATAGCGCGCAACGCCCCGCTGACGATGCGCTCGGCCAAGGCCACCGTGGCCGAGCTGCTGCGCCCCGCGGACAAGCGCGACCTGGCCATGCTCGACCGGCTCATCGCCGACTGCTTCAACAGCGAGGACTACCAGGAGGGCGTCAAGGCCTTCGCCGAGAAGCGGCGCCCGGAGTTCAAGGGAAGATAGGAGAAACCTAACCCCCCTCACCCTGCCCTCTCCCCCCGCGACGGGGGGAGAGGGAAATACTGGGGAGAGGGTGATGAAGAGGAGACAACGATGGCCATCAATACCGCAGCGACCGCCGCGATCGATGTCGAAGACGTCGAATACATCCGCCACGGGGACAAGCCGCTCCTGGCCCGCCTCTTCAAGCCGCGCGGCGCGGGGCCTTTCCCGCTCATCGTCGAGCTGCACGGCGGCGCGTGGTGCCGGGGCGACCGGCTGCAAGACACCTCGCTCAACGAGGCGCTGGCGAAGAGCGGCATGGTGGTCGCGGCGCTGGACTTCCGCATGCCGCCGGCCGACGCGGGCTATCCGGCCTCGATGGCCGACATCAACTACGCGATCCGCTATTTCAAGACGCGCGCGGCCGAGCTGGGCAGCCGCCCCGACATGGTCGGCGTCCTGGGTATCTCGAGCGGCGCGCACCAGGCCATGCTGAACGCGATGAGGCCGAAGGATCCGCGCTACGCCGCCCTGCCCCTGCCCGCTGGAGCCCCGGCGGTGGACGCAACCGTCCGCGCTGTCGTGCTCTGCTGGCCGGTCATCGATCCGCTCGCCCGCTATCACTACGCCAAGAAGCTCAAGGCGGGCGGCAAGCCCTACCCCGACGTCGTCGACTCGGTGCTGCCGCTGCACGATCTGTACTGGCAGACCGAAGACGCCATGGCCGAGGGCAATCCCGTCCTCGCCCTCGAGCGCGGCGAGCGGGTAGAGATGCCGCCCGTGCTGTATCTCCAGGGCAGCAAGGACGTGGCGCATCCGCGTCCGGACCTCGATCGCTTCGTGGCCGGGTACCGCAAGGCGGGCGGCCAAGTCGAGCTCGAGATCTACGAGGGCGAAGGGCAGGCTTTCATCACGCGCAACCCGGGCTCGCCGGCCGCCGCCCAGGCGATGGAGAAGATCATCGAGTTCGTCCACAAGCAGATCCGCTAACCGTTTCTGCCAATCCAATGACCAAGCGCAAGGGCTCGGCGCTCCTGATGGTGTGGGCGGACGTCCCTGCCGACAAGGAGAAAGAGTTCAACCGCTGGTACAACGAGGAGCACCTGGCCGAGCGGTTGGCCGTGCCCGGCTTTCTCAGCGGGGCCCGCTACGAAGCGGTGAAGAGCGGGCCGAAGCACCTCG
>WNFV01010522.1_pt1 | contig 14080 bp, 16 predicted proteins | sample 5400101 | NCBI WGS metagenome assembly WNFV01 (sample SAMN13153361, study PRJNA577476) | soil metagenome | isolation source: 115 cm soil or saprolite under grassland replicate 1 | place: USA:California | collected 2016-06-15 | reverse complement strand
GAGTCCTACCCAATCTACGTTCGGCTCACGGGCTGGAGTGAACAATGGCCATTGGTGCCAACTAAATCATAAGAGGGCTACAAGACCGCTTGCGCCGAAGGCACCCCAGCGACTCTGTAACTTTGGAACCGCGTAGCCGCGCCAACCAAGCTCCTCGCCCCAAGGGCCCAAAAGGACTAAGCCAAATCGAAGCGGATTCGGGAGCATCCACCACTGCTCCGGCACTGTCCGCGTGACGAGAACGTACAGCCCGACGGCGAGCAGGCCAATGAGGCTGGGTCCGAGGAGGGCCAGAGCATACCACCCCAGTCCGACCCGCCATCTCAGGAATTGAGCGAGTAATGCTCGTACCCCGGCATGCCCGGATTCGACTGCTGTCACCCCGAGAGCGGCGAAGGCGGGCCCGTATCCACCGATCAGAATAAGAGTCAGCGCGACGGAGAATGATATGAGCAATGGATTTTTTAGGCGCTGAGCGCCATTGACCAAGTCGGCATGGGATGAAAGTACAACGAACAGTCCCGTTAGCCAGATGATCAAAAAGGCGCCCACCGCGAAGAAAAGCGGTCCATACCGTTGTGCGAAGTGCTTTTCCACAGAGTGGATTTTGTCCATTGAGCATAATCCTTTTGTTTCCTAAACGATGATCGCTCGGAAAGAAGCGGCTAACAAGGAGAAATTAGCTTTCAAAGCGCGTCACATCAATAGCAAATCGAACCTCATCTTCGACCGGATGATCCATGCTGCCATAATCGCCTAGCATGTGCGCATGAAGTTCTTGGATACTTGCTTCAAAATCTCATTAGGGATTTTCCACGTATCTGAATATACGCGGGTCTGATATCGTTCCAGTTCTTCTTGTAGAGTATAAACGTAAGTGTAACGAACGGCTTCAACCTCCTTCACACTAGCACCTATTGTCTGTAGTTCTTGCAGGAATTCTGTGCGGTTTTGAACACCTGGAAGCCGTACATCAATCCCGTGCGCTGTAACCCAACTGCGCCAGAAGCCTCTGAGCTGCTCCCGGGGTGAGGTACCTGCTGGCTCATAGGTCCGGATATTGAGGTATGCGCCGCCAGGCTTTAGTACTCGCCTGAACTCGCGCAAAGCCTCCCTCCACGGGCCAACCAAATGCAATACATGAACAGTCAATACAGCATCAAAGTAATTTGTTGGGAGCGGGAGGAGAGCCGAATCCGCTTGGGCTAACTGAGCAGAAGAGAATTTTTCCTGTAAGCGCATCAGCATCTTCATGGAGAGATCACAACCGATGAGCCTTGCACCGCGTTCAAGCAATGGGATACTGACGCGGCCTGTGCCCGTCCCTACGTCAAGGATAACGGCTTCCGATCCGGTGATATCAAGAATAGCTTGAATGCCGCGGGTTGCGGTGGCTTCGGGTAGGGGGCGAGTCTGGTCGTATACACTCGCGGCACGGTCAAAGGATTGGCTAGTGTTCATCTGGATCTAACAATCTTATGGAAGTTGTAGAATTGATAGCTTTGCTCGCCGAGGATGAAATTTTGAAGCTGTGGGAGAGGATTAAGCCCTTGGCAGGAGAAGAATGAAGCAATCATTCAGAAAACTTATTTATTGAGATATGGAATAAGTGAGAATCCCAGTATTGTCGGTAGCCAAAAAGATAACAACCGATATGCCAGGATGACCACGACTAAAATTTCATATGGAATACCAAATCCCCCGTATAACACAGCCATTGTGCCCTCAACGATGCCCAAACCACCGGGCAGAAAGCCAACCTTGCCAAACAATAAGGGCAAACCATAACCCACGAACAACACGCTCGGGCTAACTGAATGACCAAAAGCGCCAAAGAGAATGTATAAGGTGAGCATGTCAAGCCCGATATTGATGCTGGCACCAGTTAATGGCTTAATCCAACCGCCGATGCGCAACTGACGCCAGGCCTCAAACAACTGCTTAATTGCGGACTCGGCTCTTTCTGTATTGTATGAGCGATGTCTGAATGTTGCCCACCGGTGACCGATATGGTGAACTATGCGGGTAAGCTGGGTCCGATTACGTAGTGACCAAACGACCACCACGAAAATAGATAGAAAGAGTAGCGCAACAGCGGCAAAGAACACGGCCTGTAACCTTGAAAGCTCGTGGCGGAGAAGCAAGTACACAAGGCTAAAGAGCGATAAGGCGAGCAAAACCAGATTGTTGAAGACAAAAGGCAAAGTTCCTGCAAGACTGGCTCCCTGAACATTCACTTTAAGACGATGCATCCACCGAATCGTCATAGCGAGTGCTGTTACGGAGCCTCCAACCAATAAACTGACACTGTTCGCTGCCAAGGTGACCAGCGCCCCCTGGAATATTGTGATCCGCTGCTTCACAATGCTGACACTGGTTTGCATCAAGTATCCGCTGCCCCAATAACTTGCTACCTGTGAAGCCAGTGCCAACACGACAAATCCAGGCGACATTTGGCGAATCACTTTCAGCGAATCTTCCAATGAAGCAAGTTGTGGGGCTAATAGATAAATCGCCAGCCCCAAAAGTAGCAAAGTCAAAATGTGAGGAATCGATTTGGATGTAAGCACTCGTTTGTGCATAAATCTTGCCGTAAGACCTCCTTGTATGTTAGCCTTGCGAAGGCTTGTCATGCGGGCAAAGCCCGAAAGATTTAACCTTTGCCAAGCTTTTTATTCAAATAGCTTCGGTTGATGTTTCCGCTTTTCCTTCCATACTTATGCTCCAGCCGCCGTCCCTCGCGAAGCATCCCTGTGGGACGGCGGCGTAATGAGCGCCGCCCTGAAGGACTGAAGGTGGATGTTGCTCGGAGCCATAAATAATGTCCGAGTTATTCAAACAACTTTGGCTGATCTTCCCCCTTTGGGGACGTGCCGAACTACGAGTCGTTGTATTCCGCGCTGACGGCTTCCCTTTGCATTGGTTCGGTGGGTGGAGTAAGAGTCACAAACAATCAGATCTATGCATTCTCACGCTCAACTGAATTTGTGCAGCCCGTTATAGATTCTACTATAATTACACGATGGAAATTGATCCCGACCTAGATCCGGAAGAACGGACCAAAAAATCTACGCGATCGTATCCGCCACGTTGCGCATACTCAGACTATGCGCGGCGATCGTCCCTCATTGCGGTGGACTGTTGGGAATGATGGGAATTATTCTCGGCATCCTGGGACGAAGATCGGAAACCAGAATTATAACGACGGTTGGAGTAGCTCTATCCGTCATCGGACTGTTGACCGCAATTGTAGATGCATTGTTTGTATATGTTATTTGGTCATGATGAAAGCAGATCATCGGATAATAAGTCTCTCAAGTTGTGGAATCAATTAAGTTGCTGGAAGTAGTAAAGTGAAGTTATAATTGGATTTGCACCAAAATAAAACAGCTTCATATATCTCTCTTGCAGCCGTCACTTCATCTTGGGGATCTGCAGGTGGTTAGTTATGTGGAATCTCGTCGTTCATGCGCCAGACCGTGATCCTATACAGTATACGCTGAAGAGTGGAAATACATCCATCGGCCGCTCCTCCACGAATGATATCGTCGTGGAGGATTCTTCGGCTTCCCGCCACCATGCCGAAATTCATCTCGATGAGATAGCAAAAAAGGTCTCCATAGTTGATTTCGATAGCACAAATGGCACATTTATCAACCACGAGCGCATATCGGGTGAATGTCCATTAAAAGCGGATGATGTTATCCGAATTGGACAGGTGATCTTTAATCTCATTTCGCCGGGCGATGAAAATGAGGCAAAACGGGGTGCATCTGGTACACATCTTTTTACGCGAGAACTTCTGCTTGAATCGCTCGATCGGCACGCCGTCTTGCTCTATGATGTTGCGCGCAAATTGAATTTTGCCACTAGCCTTGGAATGATCGTTGATGAATTAACTGCTCTTATCAAACACTCTATGGGCGTTCAATCTTGCGAGATCATCATGAAAGAAATGTTTATGCAGCTTGATCAATCAAGAGAGGATGCTTTGGCGGTGCGTGCTATTCAAAATCGCTCTGCTGAAGTTACACCGACTGAAATGCATATTCCCGTCCTGAGCGGCGACGATGTTCTGGCGTTGATGTATTTGAAAAAGGAGCGTCCCGGCACGCGCGCGTTTACCCAAAACGACCTGCAAATTGCCGTCGCCATTAGCCATCAGGCATCCCTAACGATTCAGCGCATGAATTTGCTGGAAAGAGTTCGCAAGGAGGAGCAGATCCGCCAATTGTTCACGCGCTTCGTTTCCCCGTCGGAGGTCAAATTTCTGCTAAAGAATTATCTTGAAAATGGCGAACTTCCTCCATTGCATGAGGAGAAAGTCACAGTGATGTTCGCTGATATCGCCGAATCGATTGGGTTGGGGGAAAAACTGGGGGTTAAGAATTTTGCGTTGATCCTCGATAGATTTTACAACGACTCGGCTGATATCATTTTCAAATATAACGGCATGTTGAAGTATTTGGGTGATGGCGTTATGGCAATATTTGTTGACGTTCCAGGAGAGCTGAGACCAGAGGTGCGCGCAATCTTATCGGGTCGTGAACTTTTGGGACGAATTAAAACTACCGGGCATTTAGTACTTAATCAGCGGATTATTATGGGTGTATCGATTAATTCGGGCGTGGCCATGGTGGGATATATTGGTACGCGTGAGCGTGCCGAATTCAATGCACTTGGTGACGTGGTGAATGTAGTTTTTCGAATGCAAGAATACGCCCGCCCTAATCGCATTGTGGTCGGCCCGGCGACTGTCGCTGCAATCGTTGATAAGTATCGCACTCAACGAATTGGGGCAGTAACACTGAGAGGACGTGAAAGTTCGATCCAGGTTTATGAGGTCTTGCCGTAGGTTATTCCCGCCCTCTTATATCGCGTTGAGAAGATTCCGAACTTTCGCAACATTTTCTTCATAAATCCATTACCTTTAGGAGCTGCCAGAATCCGTATGTAGTATTAATAAGCAGAGGTCGAGTCTTGAATGGGACCCGACCTCTGTTTTCTCATAAAATATAGCGACCTGCTTACGGCAGACGAACACTGAGGCCAGAGTTTGGCCCAGAGGGCACACCGAGGGTGGGTGGTTCGTCGCCTGGATGCGATCTTAAATCCGCCAGCAAATCCTCTGCTGGAAGGGTTGTTTCAACCCGAGCCTCCGATTCAGGCCGAGGCTTACGTACGGGCTTGGCACGGTACACCACTAACTCTGAGATGCCATCTTCCAAAGCGCGGCGGGCCACGGCGCGGATGTAGAAACGGTTGAATTCGTTCTCAGCCAACATTTCTGCGGCGTTCTCCGGTGTGGAGGCAACCAGATACCCGTCGCCTTTGGGCCTACGTCGTGGCAATGTCCTCGTGATACGTCTATGCGTGCGTAGGTTTTCGGCCAATGTCTCATCATTCCCACTTTGAATGGCCTCACGCAGTAGGTTAGCATAGTCTCTCTGGCCCTGTCCACTCAGGAGAGGGCTGATATGTAGTTGATTATGAGCGATGTCATAGTCTACTTCTTCTAACATTAGTTGTCGTGTGCGCTCATCGAGATTTTGATAGTAAAGAGTCATGGTTCACTTCTACTTTCGTTAGGTAATTTCCTTTTCAAATACTATCGGCATAAGCCGTTTCTCCGTAAGATTAGAATTATAGCACAAATATTCTATGAAAGAATGCGCTTCCTCCGCCTGCAAGTGGCGACATCCAGCACCGATTATTATGATTAACGTGCTTATTTAAATGGTCGTTATGCGCTAGGTTGCTTTTTATGCTTAATTATGCTCGTAGACACGATTCGTTTCCCCAATATCGCAATATAGTAGTTTTGATTCGCACCCCTCACATTCAAGTTGTAAGGTGGCATGTTGAACGTTGTATTTGTGCGATAAAACCATATTTACACCACGTTGAATGCGTGCGCCCACGCTTATTGGTATATCTTCTGTGACGATGTGCGCCGAAAGCACGCGCAAATTTTCACTAATGCTCCATACATGCAAATCATGGACATCGAGTACACCGTCCACTTTTCGGAGATCATCTATCATCTTATCCATATTGATGTTTTTGGGAGTACTTTCCAGCAGGATGTTAATCGTTTGGCGCAAGATGCTCCAGGCATTCCAAAGAATAAGAATACCAATCAGAATACTGACAAGCGGATCGAGCCAGTTCCAGTCGGTGAACGCAATAGCAATACCTGCCACGACAGCGCCAAGCGTGGACAGTACATCCCCCGTCAGGTGCAGGAATGTGCTCCGCAGATTCAAGTCTTTTTCACTGCCGCGCTGGACGAGCCATGCCGTAATCGCGTTGATGAAAAATGCGACAATGCCTACGCCAATTAGAATTGGCGCATTCACTTCGGGAGGGGTCAAGAAGCGACGATAGGCTTCGTAAAAAATTCCAAGTGATATTAAGACTAGCGTGGTTGAGTTAACTAATGCAACCAAAATCCCCACGCGATGATAGCCATAGGTTTTTCCGGCATCAGCGGGTTGTAAGGCAATTCGCAGAGCATACCAGCTTAATCCGAGCGCAATGACATCTGTGAAATTGTGTGCAGCATCGGTGAGCAAAGCGAGACTGTTGCCGACAAATCCAGCAATGACTTCGAAGAAGACAAAAGCAAGCGTCAAGCCAAGTGATAGTGCGAGTCGTTTTGAGGTTTTAATGGCCGCATCTCCAAAATGAGAATGAAAGTGATTTCCAGACATGAGTTAATTTTAAGCCATAATTTGCACGAGTGTGTTACATCCTGATTAACGATAAATATACCAATAGATAATATTCCTATTAAGCGGATTTTTTCAGCCCGTTACGTATGACGTGCCTCGATTATTAACCACAATCCCGACTTTATTTGAGTGGTAGAAGTAAAAGAGGCAATTTTGTACGCCGCGCAATATTGGGCGCCACGCTGCGTGACCAGAAAGCATCTAAACCTGCTTTGCGATGTGTGGCAAGCAGGATTAGGTCCGCCTCGAGGCGCTCAGCTTCGCTGACGATCATCGAAACAGGGTCACCGCGGGCGGTTTCAGCAAATACTTCAAAGCCGGAGCTGTTTAGTTCCTCCACATGAGCTTGCAGGTGATCGCGCGCGTCTTTTTCTTTAATATCGAGAAGAGCGGTGGTAGTACCTGGAAGCAAAGTGCTTGCGGCTACTTCTTCGCCAGTCAGTGTGCCGTACGTTGGTATCACGGTCAGCATGATGATCGCTGCATTGTATGCCTTGGCTAAGTCGATCGCGTACGGAAAACTATCATCGTGCGCCGACTCACTGTCTAGCGGAAGCATAATCCTCTGCAGTTGAAACGCTTCAGGCGTGGACGTTGGGCTGGGTCGCAGAAGCAGGACAGGAGTCTCGCCCCGAGCGATAACCTGGAGAGCAATGCCCCCGAACAGAACGTCGCGCACACCACTGCGTCCGTGAGCGCACATTACGATCAAATCCGAATTGAGTTCCTGGGCATGCTCGGCAATACTTGCGGCCACATCCTTTACTTCGGCACTGTGTACGTGATGGTCAACCCTCGCATCTTTTGCAAAATACTTTTGGGCAATAGCCTCCAGATATGCATTAGCTTCATCTGCTTTCGTCAGGTGACGTTCGTGGTGAACCTCAGAAGGGGCTTTTTGCTCGATAACGTGAAAGAGCGTAACCACGGCTTTTGTTTTAGAGGCTAGCGAAGCCGCGGCTGGCAGGACACTTTCTGCTAGTTTTGAACCATCCAGGGGTACGAGAATATGTTTGAACATGGCTAGCTCCCCGCAAAGAGTTGAATAAGTAAATAGATATTCAGGGCTACAATGAGCGTCGCGACCAAGCTGGCGATAACTGTTGTGACACGCTTATTCACTAAGTCACCCATAATGTCACGCCGCGCGGTAAACATCACTAAGGGGATAATGGCAAACGGAAGGCCGAAGCTTAGCACTACCTGGCTGATGACCAATGTTCGGGTGGGATCAAGCCCGAGCATGATAATGATCATAGGTGGAAAAACAGTGACCAGCCTGCGCACCCACGTTGGGATTTGTCGGTGCAGAAAGCCGCCCATGATGACCTGACCAGCCAATGTACCAACTGAGGACGAGGAAAGTCCGGAAGCTAGCAAAGAGATGGCAAAGACCCATGAGGCGGCACTGCCTAACAAGGGTTGCAACGTCCGATGCGCTTCCTCGATTGTACCAATGTTTGTCAGTCCATGGCTGAAAAACGTTGAGGAGGCCATGATTAACATGGCAGCATTGATCAAACCTGCTAATCCCATTGCAATACCAACATCGATGACTTCAAACCGGAATAACTTCTTGCGTTGCTTAGGATCTTTGACGACAATGCGGCCTTGGGTCAGCGCCGAATGCAGAAAGATGACATGAGGCATCACTGTTGCGCCGAGGATACCGGTGGCGATGAGCACGCTTTCCGTTCCCGAAAAAATTGGTACTACGGCGTGAAACACCACGTTTCCCCAATCAGGACGGTCGAGAATGGTTTCAACCAGATAGCTGAATGCAACCACACCCACAAGCACGGTGATCACTGCTTCCAGAGGACGAAAGCCATAACGCTCTAATCCAAGGATAAGGAAGGTTACTCCCACGGTCAGCAGGCCTGCGATCCACAACGGGATGCCGAAAAGCAAATTAAAGCCAAGAGCTGCGCCGAGGAACTCGGCTAAGTCAGTTGCCATGGCAACCAATTCCATTAATACCCACATGCTCAGCGTAACAGGTCGAGGAAAGTTGTTGCGGCACTGTTCAGCAAGATTCAATCCTGAAGCGATACCCAGTTTCGCGGATAGCGATTGAATGAGCATAGCCATCAGGTTGCTGGCAACAATGACCCATAGCAGAGTGTAGCCGAATTCCGCTCCACCTTGAATATTAGTAGCGAAGTTGCCAGGGTCGATGTACGCGACACAGGCGATAAAGGCAGGACCGAGAAAAGGAAGCAGGCGAGCGAAAAATCCCTTCTTGCTCGCGCCGCTCAAAACTTCATTGGCGGATTGCAATGTACTCACATCGCCACGAAGGAGATCTGGTTTTTTGCGGGTTTCTTGTTTTGCAGTCACTATTACCTTCCTAGATAATTGGGTTACAAATTTAGCCTTGGCAAACAGGTGCCTGTCTTTTTTATATACTCGCGATATTCATCGCCAAAGTATTCAAGCACGATTGACTCTTCAAAACGGATGCGTGAGAGGATTTCGAGAACGGCCATTCCTGCCCAAGTCAGCCCTATGAGCCAGTTGGCTGAGATAAAGAGCGTTGAGCTTAGGATAAGGATGAATGCTGCATAAATTGGATGTCTTATCCATTGATATGGGCCGCTTGTGACCAGTCTTTGTTCCTTCATCATGCGTGGTGTGTCACTCCAGTTCCTGCCAAGCGTGTTTTGTGCCCACTGAAGAAGGATGAATCCCGCGAGTGCCATGCCAATGCCTGCCCAACGCAGCCAGAGTGGAAATGAAAGGGATGCAAATGCAAGCCACTTTGGGTTTACGATATAAACAATCATAGCAATTAATCCCACGAGGCCGAATATTGCAGCCAATCGAGATGCTAGTCCTTCCTCACGCTTCTTCAAAGTATTTTCATCAGACGTAGTGTTTTTTCTAGTGTAATAACCGCGATGCGCAATGAATGCAAGGATCGCAATTAGAAGAAGGATTCGGAAGATAAATTCGGTTTGCATAATATTTGCCATAGGAGTAGTTTTGCAAAAAGCCAGCACTTTACGCCGCCGTCCCACAGGGATGCTCCGCGAGGGACGGCGGATTAAGCACAGGTATTAATTAGAATTTCAAGCGCGGCAGATATCTACCTGTCCGCTTCATGTATTCGCGGTAGTCATCACCGAATTTCTCAATAAGATGAGCTTCTTCATTTGGAGTACGTGTTGCGAGCAGAATAAATGCTAATACTGCGAGCAGAACAATAAACCAGGAATCGGCAATCAATCCAAGGGAAAGAAAAGCCAGTGTCCCAAACGAGTAAATGGGTGTAATGCCGGTGCCAATGCTCCTGAACATCCAGGTAATCAGTGCAAGTGAGAGAAAGCCGACGCCGACCCCAATCCATCGCAGCCAATCGGGTAAGCCTATTTTTGACCACGCCATCCAGGCTGGGTTGATGGCATAAATCAGCGGGCTAAACCACAGAAATAATCCACCGAGGCGGAGGGCCCAAAATATCGGCCTACCTTCATCTTTCGTTGAAACTTTCTCACCTGATATTCTATCTGCTTTGCGGCGGAAGTAGCCAGAAATACTAATGGCCAAAACAAGTATCAGAGCGGCTGAAATGCGGAATAAATTTTCGTTCATGTTTCCTCTATTATGTCATCGCGAGGGCAGGCTTATCTCAGGCAGAGTGCAATTACAAAGAATCAACCAGAGCTTCACAATGCCTCAACGAAAACTTTGCTAGTGATCGGCAGTCCAAGCACAGATGATTTACGGCCGATCTTGACAGTACTATTATGGTCGAATTGCGAATGACCAGTCACTTCGATTTGTGCTCCAGGGATAAGGCCGAGTCCGTCAAGATGACGAAGGAAGGCGGCGTCCGCGCTATTGACGCGTACGATGGTTGCTTGCTGCGGTGGACGTAACGCCGAAAGTGGCTGAGACTTGTCTCTGGGCATGATCAAGTCTGCGGTAGGGATGAGGTCACCATGCGGGTCACGTGTAGGGTTGCCAAGTGCGGCCGCGATACGTCTCTCAAAATCCTCTGAAATCACATGCTCCAAATTGCAAGCTTCATCATGGACTTCATCCCACGAATAACCGAGCGTTTGCACAAGCCACGTCTCCAACAAGCGATGGTGACGTATTACTTCTAGTGCTGCTTTCTTGCCTGTGTCCGTAAGAGTCACACCTTGATGTTTGTGATACTTAACCAGCGCTGGTCTGGCTTCTGCTAGTTTTTGTATCATACCCGTGACTGAGCCAGGTTTGATATCAAGACGCATGGCGAGTGCGTTCGTGCTCGCGGGCTGGCCGTTCGCCGTCAGTTCGTAAATGTTTTTGAGATAATCTTGAATTGATTGAGTGAGCGGTCTATTCATTTTTGCCTCACTTAATGAATAATCCTGTGACCCAGAGCAATAACATTCCGGCGAGCACGCCTGAAAAAACGGTCATAGGCATAGGTTCGCGGGAAATGTCTTTTTGAATCAACTTAGCTACTTCGTACACGACCTCAAAGATGGCACCTGTACCGATGGCAAGGAAAAGGACAGCGAGGAAAGGCAAAGGCGCGAAACCTCCGATCCACGCGCCGAGGATGGCGGGCCCACCACCGATGAAACCCATGAGCGCTAATTGTGCAATCTTTGGTCTGTCGCGTAAAACTGGCGCAATAATGCCTAATCCCTCCGTGATATTTTGAATGATGAAGCCGACGACAAGGAACGCGCCGAGAGCAATTTCACCGACGTTATACGCCGCGCCGATGGCAAGGCCTTCACCGAGGTTATGCAAGCCAATGCCAATTGCGATCATGAATGCGATGGCTAGGCGTTGTGCGGCTTCATCGCGGCCAATAGTGGTTTGCGTTCTACTAATTGCATCCAACAGCATGAATGTAGCCACTGCTCCGATTCCAATCAATCCGATGCCCTGAAAAGGGCCACCAATTTCTGCAGCTTTTTCGAACGCTTCGGCAAGCGTATCGAGACCGAGGAAGATTAGCAAGCCTGCTGTGATTGCCATGAGGAAGACCATCCAGCGTCTGCCAAGCTGGCGGAGGGCGGGGAACCAGAAGATTCCCAAAAAGACTGGAATCACGCCTACATACAATCCAATCAACGCGAAAGCCCAGAAGGATTTACTCGACGGTTGAGTAGTTGCAAATGCAACCGGGATCTCCAAATTGAAAGCAATGGAATTGCTGGTGAAGAGGCTGATCGCATAGGCCTCTCCGTAGTTCCAGGGATAATCGAGGTGGATAATCGCTGTGCCAAGGCGCGGGATCGTTGGACTTGGGCTGACTGCGAAGGGCCACACAGCCGCGTTAATGACGACTTGCGAGATCTCGATCTCCCTGGGGCCTGTATTGCGGACATAAATATCAATATTGCCGCGCTTTAGAACATAACGTTCAATCGTCAGGTCTTCGACAGGTGCGGGTGATTGGAGATCGAGACCTCCACCGGTACTGAGGAAGAGAGCAATTACTCCAGCGAGGAGAATAATTGGAATTAGAAGCAGGCCCAAGGTCTGAATCGTGAAGCGCTTTTTTGTCGCTGGTAAAATTTGTTCGCTCATGGGTCACCTCTAAGGTAAAACCTCGAACATGCCTGTCCAACCAAGTTCGGCAAACTCCGTGTTGTGAGCATGGAACATATACATCCCCGGATATCTGTAGCTAAATTCGAGGATCCCGCGCTGAGCCTGGGTGAGCATAATGGTGTCAGTAAATTCGTTGGGCGTCAGACTCGTGCCAGTGGGGTAATAGTTGAAAAAATTGGCGTGAAGGTGGAATGAGTTGATCAAGTCAAACTCGAGGATGTTGACGAGGTAGATGCGTATCTTCTCACCGACCCGAATCTGGATCGGGCGATTCTGGTAGTGGAAGGGAATGGCATTCACCGCGTAAAAATCATTCTCATCGTCAAAATCTACATCGAAGCCACTCATAACCATGACCATCTCACGGTCAACCGGCGGACGACCCTCCTTTGGATCGATGATGAACGCGCCATAGAGTCCTTTTGCGATGTGGCGTGCAAGCGGTGCTGAGTGACAGTGATACAAGTGGATGCCAAATGGGTCAGCATCGAATTCATAGATAAACGTTTGACCTGGTTGCACCGCTCCGCCAGGACCGGTGCCTGGGACACCGTCCATTTCAGAGGGATGGAATCCGTGAAAATGCATCGTATGACCATGGTCACTGCCATTGGCAAAGTGAATGCGAATTCGATCACCTTCGGTGCATCGCAAGGTGGGAGCGGGAATACGGCCGTTGTACGTCCAGGCGGGATATTCGATACCCGGTACAACTTCAATTGTCTTATTGAGTGAAGTCAATTTGAATTCCCGCAGGGTGCGACCATCTTCCATAGTGGATACTTCACCATAATCAAAATCAGTCAAGATGTCTGTCGGATTGAAGCCATTCTTCTCGTGATCCACTTCACCAGTGCCGGGAAGCGTATCATCATGTTGCTGACATAATATTCTCCGTTACTCATAAATTGATTTATTCTTCTAAAGATGATTGTCAACTACCGCAATGTAAGAGTAGTGCAAGCAAAAAAGGCTAGAAAGGCAATGTTGAATCCAGCCCCTTCGGTTCGATCACGTACGGATTGGGGCAGGAGGCGTTTGAGGATCAGCCAGGCAATGGTCAGTGTGACAGGATTGACTGCTGCCATCCAAACAGGAAAAGCAGTATTTCCATTGAAGACAAGCCAGGAAAATAAAATAGATGCAATAATAATCAGGATAAGAACGGGCGCGTAACTAATCATCAAGACTTTGCGGTGGCGTTCAATCATCTCTGCAATAATGACTTGCGAGAACTCATCAACCTTATTCAAAGCCTGGATGTATTCGCCCATATAATAAAAGGTTCCATGTACAAAGGCACCAATCACTGAGGCAACGCCAAATAATACGGTGGTGATTAATACCATTGTCTGATTCGCACCTTGCAAGCCCTGACATACCTGCCAGAAGCCCGCCAACACAAATGGAGTGGCAAATACTCCAAGTAATGCACCCCACATCAGGCGGTTTGGTGAAAATGTGACCATTCTCTCAGTACCAGAAAGCAATTTGATGTACATCTTGAGTTTGGGATAATCATCCAGTGAAACTTTTCCTGCCAGCAAAAGCACATCGCCGATGGCATAGATTAACGCACCCACCATGGCAAGAATTCCTGTGATCTGAATGAATTGTAAATTCATAAGTTTTCTCTAAACTAAAATTTAGTCTCACCTAAATTATTGTAGCAAAGAAACAGTGTCACGTCAAGTACATTTTAAACAACTGACTTTCACTACTGAGGCTCGAGTCATGGAATTTTGGAATTCTCTTGGTGTCTCCATGATTCAAAAGAGTTTTTA
>WNFV01006989.1_pt1 | contig 14082 bp, 13 predicted proteins | sample 5400101 | NCBI WGS metagenome assembly WNFV01 (sample SAMN13153361, study PRJNA577476) | soil metagenome | isolation source: 115 cm soil or saprolite under grassland replicate 1 | place: USA:California | collected 2016-06-15 | reverse complement strand
AATTTCGTCGCAATTTCGTCACGAAGCTGGCACAGACACGTGACGATTTTCCGCGTAGCGTTCCGGGCAGGGGCGCTCGTTCCCCCGTAGGGGGGCTCTGTCGGCTCGAGCGGCCTCGGTGGGCTCGGGCGGGCTCCGTCGGCTCGCGGGCGGCTTGCGGACGAGATCGTCGAGGCGGATAGGCTTGGCGCGTGCCGGAGCTGTGGACGCCCGGGATGCAGGTCGCGCCCGTCGACGAGCTCGTCGAGCGCTTGATCCGCCGGATCCGCGCATTCGGCGACAATGTGCTCGTCGAAGTCGAGCTCCACGACGGCCAGCGCTACACGCTCGAGTCGCTCGCCGCCGAGCCCGGCTACGGCTTCGTGACCCTGCGTCCGCACCCGGAGCCCGGCGACGCGCCCTCGGAGGTGATCGTCCCGCTCGCTTCGATCGTGCGGATCACCCTGAGCCCGCCCGAAGCGAAGCGGCCCGGGTTCGGCTTCTCGCTTCCGGCGGAGTAGGCCCGGGCTCAGAGCATGGGCTCGCGAGCGGCGACAGGGACCGCCGAGCCGGTCTCCGGCTGCGGAGCCTCTCTGCGTGCCCGCGTCGCCGCCCGTCCGACATGGAGAAGGAGCGGTGCGCACAGCATCGCCATCACGTCGAACCAGACGTAGCCGGACGCGACGCCGCTCGGCGGGTTCCCGTCCGGGATGCCCGTCCCGGGCAGCTCCTCCGCCCAGCGCCAGGTCCCGATCGCCGTCCCGTAGAGCTCCAGCGCGGCGACCACGAGAAAGACGCCGGCGTAGACGGCCCGATTCCGCGAGAGCCAGAGAAAAGCGAGCAGGAGCGGCACCCCGAGCGCCCCGGCGACGTCCTTCCGCGCCAGGACGGTCAGCCCGAGCAGACACCAGACCGACGCAGACGCGCCCGCAGCGACGACGAGCCACGACGCGTGCCGGCGGGCAAGCATCGTCCGGCTGAGCGACAGCCCGGCGACGTAGACGAGCCCGTGGGCGGGCGGGATGAACAGCGGCAGGTTGTGCAGCCGGTAGGAGTAGACGCCCCAGATCAGCGACCCGGTGACCTCGCCGACGGTCGCGAAGGCCACGACACCGAGCGTCTGGGCGCGTCGCTCGCCCGAGAGCCGGACGAGGAACGCAGCCAGCAGGACCCATGTGACAGCACCCAGACCCAGCTGCTGCGGATAGCTGACGCCGCGGTCGACCCAGAGGAGTGCAGTCAAGTACGCAGCAATCGCGAGCAGCGCGACGGCTGGCTTCATCGGCGGAACTGCAGCTCGTGCCAGGACGGAACCGGCGCGAGCTCGAGCAGTGGCTGGCCCCCGCCCGGGTCGCGGTAGGCGAACTCCTCCGAGTGCTCGTCCCAGACGACCTCGAGCAGGCTCTCCTTGACGCGATGGTCGAGCCAGGCCCCGCGGAAGATCAGCTTCCGGAGCCAGTAGACGAGCGACTCCCCGTCCACGAGCGAGACTCGCTCCCAGTGCCGTTGCAGGTACTGCCCGAGGGAGCCCTGCGGCGTGTCGATCACCCCTTGGGCGGCGAGCTCGACCAGGTCGGCAGTCTCGTCGTCGTCGAGCTCGTTGCTGCCGATCAGGCCGAGCTTGACGGCGGCTGCGATCACGCGCTGCTCGAAGTCCCTCTCGTTGAAGCTGAAGCGGTAGCCGAGGAACTCGACGACGAAGTCGTCGCCGGACGAGTAGTTGGCCTCCACCCGCCCAAGGATAACCTGGCCCCGATGTGTCTCTTGGGCTCCGCTCGGGTCCGGCTCGCTGCTCTCTCGGTCGTGGCGGCGCTCGCGCTGGCGTTCGGTTGGGCCTGGGCGTTCGAGATCCCGCTCGAGCGCGCGCTCGTGCTCGCGCCCGCGCTCGTGGTCGGCGTCGGGCTGCTCGCGGCGGTCGGGGTGCTGCTGCTTCGCGCCGCTCTCGAGTCGATCCGCGCGAGCGGTCACCCGAGGCTCGTGCTCGCGGCGATCGCCGGGCTCGTCGTCCTCGGGGTCGTCCTCGCGATCCTCGGGATCGAGCTCCCGCGCGAGTAGAGCCCTAGAGCGGCTCCGTCCAGACGACTGCGCTCCCTTCGAGCACGACCGTGCCGTCCTGGTTCACGATCGTCGTGCGGAGCTTCGTGATCGGCTTGTCCGTGCGAGCCTCGAGCACCTCCACCTCGGCCGTGATCTCGTCGCCCGGCCGCACCGGCGCCGTGAACCGCCAGTCGACGTGCAGGAACACGCTCCCGGGCCCGGGGAGGTCCTCCGCCACGACAGCGTTCAGCAGTCCGGAGGTGATCCCGCCCTGGACGATGATCTCGCCGAAGCGGGAGCGCCGGGCCGCCTCCTCGTCGTAGTGGAGCGGGTTGCGGTCGCCGGTGAGCTCGGTGAACAACGCGATGTCGCCCGGACGAACCACCCGTGTCCGGCGCGCCCTGTCACCGACCGCCGGCATCTGGCCCGTCACACGATGACGACGGGCGTCCCGATCTTCACGTGCTGGAAGAGCCAGACCGCCTCGGGGATGTGCATCCGGATGCAGCCGTGCGACGCGGAGTATCCGATCGACGCGTCGCTCGGTGTCCCGTGGATGCCGACGCCCGCCGCCGAAAGCCCCATCCAGCGGGTGCCGAGCGGGTTACCGGGGCCTGGCGGAACGGGGCTGAGCCCGCGCGCCCAGTCCGAGGGCGGCGGGTACCACCACGGGTTCTCCTCCATGCGGACGATCTCGAAGGTCCCGGACGGCGTGGGATAGCGAGCCTGCCCCGTAGCCACGCCGAACTTCCGGACCAGGCGGCGGCCCTCGAAGAGTCGGAGCGTGTTCGACGCGCGGTCGATCACGATCACGGGGCCGAAATCCGCACGGGTCACATTCGGGATGAGCGGCTTCACCGGCAGCTGAACGGGGCGGCGCTGGCCGCGCGCGAGGGCCCGCACCAGGAGGCGCTCGGCTGCGGCGCTTCGTATAGCCCGACCGCGACTCTCGTCGGAGATACGCGGCCTGCCCTTGTCGTCGAGCCCGAGCAGCTGTGCGTCGACGGCGGGTCGATTGAACTCGGCGGCGAGCCCCTTCACCGCCCGAGCGAGCATCCAACGGTTCAAGCTCAGGCGGAGAGGCACGCGCTCACCCGGCTTGGCCTTCAACGCGTCGGCCAGGGTGCCGTTGAGCTCGGGCGTCGCTCCGAGCCGCCACCGGGTGAACGTCCGGACGCGCCCGTTGTAAACGACGCGGAGGCGTCGCGTGACGGAGTCGTCGAGCCTTGCGCGCGCCCAGCCCGAGCTGAGCTCGCCGACGGGAATGCTCCCCACGCGAACACCCGGGGCGATCGTCGGCATGTCGGACGCAGCTGCCGTCATCGTCCCCGCGAGGGTGAGCGCGACGACGCAGGACGCTCCGAAACGCCAAAACATGCGCTCCTTATGTCGGTCTGCAGCCCTTTTGTCAAACGTCGAGGCGCCGTCCGACCGCCTCCGTACCTTGGCCGCATGGTCGACGGAGGCTGGACGATTCGCTCGTGTGCCCCGCTGGAGGCGCGAAATCTTGCCTCCGCACTCGGCGTCAGCATCACGACGGCGTCCGTGCTGGTACGCCGGGGCCACCTCGATCCGGAGACCGCGCGCGCGTTTCTCGACGGGGCGCTGCCCTGGCACAACCCCTTCCTGCTGGGCCAGATGAACGAGGCGGTCGCGGCCATCCGCGCCGCGATCGCGGGCGGAAAGAGGATCTGCGTCCACGGCGACTACGACGTCGACGGGATCTGCGCGACCGCCCTGGGCGTCCTCGTCCTCCGCGAGCTCGGCGCCGACGTCGTATGGCACCTGCCCAGCCGGTTCGACGAGGGCTACGGCGTCTCGCGGAACACGGTCGCGCGACTTGCGGAGGACGGCTGCGGGCTCGTGCTGACGGTCGATTGCGGCATCACGGCCGTCGACGAGGTTGAGGAGGCGAAGCGCCTCGGGCTCGAAGTCGTCGTCACGGACCACCACCGGCCCGGCGAGACACTGCCCGACTGCCCGGTCGTCGCGACGCTAGTCGGGGACTACCCGTTCCAGGGGCTTTGCGGGACCGGTGTCGTGTACAAGCTGGCCAAGGCGCTGGGCTCGCAGGATGTCGACCGGCACCTCGACCTCGTCGCGCTCGCGACGATCGCGGACGTCGTGCCGCTCGTGGACGAGAACCGCGGGCTCGCGATCGCCGGCCTGCGCGCGCTCGCACGCACGCAGAAGCCCGGCCTCCGCGCGCTGATGCGCCACGCGGGCGTCGATCCTGCGGCCGCGGACGAGGGCGCCGTCGGCTTCCGGCTCGCGCCGCGCATCAACGCAGCCGGCCGCCTTTGTCGGCCCGAGGCGGCGCTCGAGCTCCTGCTGACCGAGGATGCGGACGAGGCCCACCGCCTTGCCGGCGAGCTGGAGACGTTGAACCGCGAGCGGCAGGCGGTCGAGGAGCGAATGCTGCGCGAGGCCGTGAGGCAAATCGAGTCGTGGCCGGAGACGGCGCGGCGCCGGCGCGGCTGGGTGCTTGCGAACGAGGACTGGCACGAGGGGGTGATCGGGATCGTCGCCTCGCGGCTCGTGGAGCGATACGGCCGCCCGGTCGTCCTGATCGCGGGCGCGGATCCCCTGTGGAAGGGGTCCGGGCGGTCGATCGGTTTGTTCGACCTCCACGCAGGGCTCGGGGCCTGCGCGGGTGAGCTCGAGCGCTTCGGCGGACACCGTGCCGCGGCGGGTCTCTCGATCGCGCGTGAGCGGGTCGAGGCGTTCGCGGAGGCGTTCGCCGCTCATGCCGACGCCGTGCTCGAGGAGGAAGACCTCCGCCAGGGGGTGCCGGTGGATGCGGTTGTCCAGGGTCGGAGCCTCACGCTCGACCTGTGCGCAGAGCTGCAACGGCTGGCGCCGTTCGGCCTCGGGAACACGGGTGTGACGCTCTTGCTGCCGGGTTGTGAGGTCGCCGACCTGGCCACCGTCGGGGACGGGAAGCATCTCCGCTTCCGGGTGCGCGAAGGCGGCCGGGACGCCGGCTCGGCGATCGGCTTCGGGATGGGGTCGCAGGTCGATCGGCTGCGTCGCACCGGCCACTACGACGTCATCTTCCGGTTGCAGGAGAACCGCTGGAACGGCACGGTCTCGCCGCAGCTCGTCATCCGTCGCGTGCTCGACGCGCCGGACAGCTATCACGAGCTCCGGCAGCGCTTCGCGCGCGAGTTCCGCGCCGGGCGGGCCGCATGGAGCTCCGATGCGCGCGCCGTCTTCGCCGAGCTCGGCCTGGATACCGAGAACCCGGAGTGGCGAAGCCTGCTCGAGTCGGCGCGGTTCAGGGAGCTACTGCTCGAGCCCGGGCTCGCCTTCGCGGCCTGACGAGCCTCTCAGCCTCGTTCGACCATCCGCGCGGGCAGTCCACCGGCTGAAGTCTCGCTCTTTGCGGAATCCCGCCGGGGCACCCCATCCCACCACCCACTGCTGATCCTAGCGGGGAAAAACGCACGAGTGTGTGCCAACTTCGTGCCGAAATGCAGGACAAACCTCAGCGAATGCTGACGGTGGTCACGCGGGGCTGCAGCCGCGGCCGCCTCGCCTCGCGTGCCCGCTCGTCCAGCTCACACAGCGCTCGCGCGAATCGGAGAGCCTTGCGTTCGATGCGTCTTCGACGAAGCATGGACACCATCGGTTCGCTCTCGTATCGGCGATCCCTTCCCGCTGCCGTATCGCCCAAACGGCGGACAGGAGCTCCGGAGGCCCCGGAGTACACTGAGATCGATGGCAATCGTTGAAGCTGCCGAGCGTCATTCCGACCTCGTCGAGGAGCTGATCGCCGAGGTCGAGACGTACAAGCCCGACGTCGATCGGGAGCTGCTCTGGCGCACGTTCCACTTCGCTGCGGGCGCGCACGAGGGGCAGCAGCGCCGGTCGGGCGAGGACTTCATCATCCATCCGCTCGGCGCCGCGAAGGTCCTCGCGGGCCTCAGGCTCGACGAGGCGACGATCGCGGCCGCCCTCCTGCACGACGTCGTCGAGGACACGCCGGTCACGATCGACGACGTTCGCACTGAGTTCGGCGACGAGGTCGCGCAGCTGGTCGAGGGCGTCACCAAGCTGACCCGAATCCAGTTCCAGAGCCGAGAGCACGCCGAGGCCGAGAACTACCGGAAGATGATCGTGGCGATGGCCGAGGATGTCCGGGTCATCCTGATCAAGCTCGCCGACCGGCTCCACAACATGCGGACGATCGAGTACCTCGGCAAGCAGAAGCAGGTGCAGAAGGCGAAAGAGGTCCTCGAGGTCTACGCGCCGCTTGCCCATCGCCTGGGCATCCACGCAATCAAGTGGGAGCTCGAGGATCTGTCCTTCCAGACGCTCCATCCGCGCAAGTACGAGGAGATCAAGGTGATGGTCGCCGAGCGTCGAGCCGATCGGGAGGAACACGTACGCGAGGCCGCGATGGTGCTCAAAGCCGAGCTCGACAAGGTCGACATCGCCGCCGAGATCTCCGGGCGAGCCAAGCACTTCTACTCGATCTACGACAAGATGGCCCGCAAGGGCCGCGAGTTCAACGAAATCTACGACCTGACGGCGATGCGTGTCATCGCCGAGCGCACCGGCGACGAGGGCACGCGCGACTGCTACGGCGCACTCGGCCTGATCCATTCGCTCTGGAAGCCGATGCCCGGCCGGTTCAAGGACTTCGTCGCGATGCCCAAGCTGAACCATTACCGGGCGTTGCACACGACCGTGATCGGGCCCCAGGGCCGACCGCTCGAGATCCAGGTGCGGACGCGCGAGATGCACGAAACCGCCGAGTACGGGATCGCCGCGCACTGGATGTACAAGCGCGCGAAGGGAAAGAAGGCCGGCCCGAACGAGGAGTGGCTCACCTGGGTGAAGCAGCTGATGGACTGGCAGGCCGACGAGGCCGACCCGCGCGAGTTCATGAAGACGTTCAAGATGGACGTCTTCGACGAGGAGGTGCACGTCTTCACGCCGAAGGGCGAGGTGAAGACGCTTCCTGCCGGCTCGACCCCGATCGACTTCGCCTACGCGGTGCACACCGACGTCGGCCATCGCACGGTCGGGGCAAAGGTGAACGGGCGAATCGTCCCCCTCCACTACAAGCTGCGCAATGGCGACTTCGTCGAGATCCTGACCTCGAAGTCCGGCCGCGGTCCGTCGCGCGACTGGCTGTCGCTCGCGGAGTCGTCGCGGGCCCGCAACAAGATCCGCCAGTGGTTCTCGCGTGAGACGCGCGAGGAAACCGAGCAGAAGGGGCGCGAATCGCTGGAGCACTCGCTGAAAGCCCAGAACCTCCCCTACAAGAAGCTACAGGGCTCCGCCGTGCTGGCTCAGGTGATCCGCGAATACGGGTTCAAGAAGGCCGAGGACTTCTACCTCGCCGTCGGCTCCGGGAAGCTCCAGTCCGGCCAGATCGTCAACAAGGTGATCCAGCGGCTGAAGAGCGAAGAGGTCGCGGTCGAGGAGCCGATCACGATCAAGCCGCGCAAGGTGCGGCAGACGACCGCCGGGAACGAGTTGGGCATCGTCGTCCCGGGCGTGGAAGATGTCCTGGTGCGGCTCGCGAAGTGCTGCACGCCGGTGCCTGGTGATCCGATCGTCGGCTACATCTCACTGGGCCGCGGGATCACCATTCATCGCGGCGATTGCCCGAACGTCAAGTCTCTGATGCGAAACGAGGAGCGGTTCACGCCGGTGGACTGGGACGGCTCGCGCACCTCGTCGAGCTTCCGCGTCCAGATCGCGGTCGACGCGTGGGATCGCCCGCGCCTGCTCGAGGACGTCGCGCGCACCTTCGCCGAGCACGGCGCCAACATCGTCGCCTACGGCGGCTCGACCGAGGATCAGCTCGCGAAGAACTGGTACACGGCTGAGATCGGCGACGTCAAGGATCTGCGAGCGCTGCTGAACTCGCTGCGCAACATCGACGCGGTCTTCGATGCCTACCGCGTCACGCCCTCCTGAGCGGAGACCCGCGCCTTGCAACCCCTTCGAGCACCGAAAAAATCGCTCTTTGCTGCGCTCTTCCGGGGCACCCCATCCCACCACCCACTGCTGATCCTAGCCGCGAAAAACGCATGAGTGTGTGCCAGCTTCGTGCCAAAAGAGAGGCGGTGCATCCCTCGTTCGAGGCATCGCCGTCACTCGTTCGAGGGATGACCCCCCGAATGAGTGGGGTACCTCGTTTAAGGGATCGGCATCCCCCTGGCCTACATGTGTTACTGAGGGGGGAGCGTAGGCCGCCCGTCCATCTGCGGCGGACGAGGACCGCACTGCAGATTGACCGGGCGCTCGCTTCGAGCGCAGAGAGAGCCTGCCCGCGAGCCCTCTAGGAGACCTCGTCCCAGGGAACGCCGCCGGTGTCCCAGCCGACGAGGCAGTGGGCAGAGATCCGTACAGCCACCTGCTCGAGGAACGCACGATCCTCCGCGCTGAACGCGGCCGGGCTGTCGGATTCGACGTCGATGACTCCGATCACCGCCCCCTGCCATCGAATCGGCACCGCGATCTGCGCGCGCGTCGAGCCGGCGCTCGAAACCTGGCCAGGGTCGGGCCCGATCTCGTCGACGACCTCCGTCCGGCCGCTCGAGGCGACGCCGCCGCAGAGCCCTCGGCCGATCGGTATGCACGCCTGCTCCGCGGGAGCCGGCCCCTGCCATGGCCCTAGCGCGAGCTCTCCTTCCTCCACGAAGTAGATGCCCACCCAGCTGTAGTGCTCGAACCCGTCGAGGAGCGTCTGGACGACCGCACGCAGCACCTCGTCGGCGTCGCCCCCGCGGTCGAGGATCCGGTCGATCGCCTCGACTGCGGCGGCGTGCCCGCTCAAAGCTCGACGTCCTCTCCCTCGAAGCCGCCGATGCGGTCGCGATACCAGTCCGGGATCGGAGACGCCTTGCGCTCGGCTTGGTCGACGAGGACGAGCGTCTGCTGCGCGGTGACCATCAGCCGGTCGTCCGCGTCACGGTACGCCGCCCCCTCGTAGGTGACGCTCGACCGCCCGACGCGTGCCACGCGGACGAAGATCTCGAGCAGATCGTCGAAGCGGGCGGGCGCGTGGTACTCGATCGTGCTCGCACGCATCACGAACTCGCGCTCCTGCGACGCGGAACGAAGCAGGCCGAGGTGCCGGTGGTATTCGACCCGGGCGAGGTCGAAGTAGGGCAGGTAGCGGCCGTAGTAGACGATGCCTTGGGCGTCGGTGTCCGAGAAGCCGACCCGCGTGAAGGCGGAGTACTTGAACGGTGGCTTCCGATCGGTCACACGTCCGAGCTCGATCACCCGCCGATGCTATCCCGGCCTCCGCTGCTGGAACCGCGCGAACCTTGCTGGTGTAATTCGATCGTGCGCGTTGTCGCGATCTTCGCGCTCGTCGTCGCGGTCGCGGCCGCGATCGAGGCGCCTGCGCCGGCGGTTCGGCCGTTCACGGCACAGAAGGGGCCGACCTGGTACGCAGGTCCGCCAATCGGGCTCGTCTGGAACCTGGCAGGCCCGGGCCCGGTGCTTGCCCGCCTCGATTCAGAGACGCTCGAGCCCACGGAGCCTCGGCTGGCGATCGGCCGCTCGGTCAGCACGTGGAGCTACGACCCGACCCGTCGGTGGTTGGCGGTTTCGAGCGGCCCTGAGCTTCGCTTCGTGGACACGGACAAGCTCCGCGTCGTCGGTCAGGTCAGGCTCGAGAAGAAGTGGACGCGCGTCAGCTTCCTCGCCTGGCTCTATCCGGACCGGTTCTTCGCCGTCTATGCCCGCCCCCGCGGAGCGGAGGTCGGCTGGGTCGACCCGGTGGGTCGTCAGGTCCTCGAGCGACGCCATCTCGACGCGATGCCCTGGAAGGTCGCGAGCGGCGGCGGCACCGCGGTTGCGCTCCTGCCGCCGCCCAGGACCGTGATCGGGGGCGCGCGGCTCGCGATCGCGCGACGAGACGGGCGGCTGCACATCGTCTCCGTAACTCGCATCCAGATCGGCTGGGAACAGGCCGATGACCGCGACCGCGGCATCTTCCACCGCGTCTCGCCCGGCCTCGCCGTCAGCTCTGCAGGCGAGCGCGCCTATCTCGTCGGTGGCGCCGGCGTCGTCGCCGAAGTCGATCTCCACAGCCTTGCCGTCTCGTATCACTCGCCGCAGAGCCTGCGGTCGCTGCCGTCTCGGGTCGGCTCCTGGCTCATCCCGGCGGCGCAGGCCAAGGGGCTCGAAGGGCCGGACCTACGAGCGCAATGGCTCGGCAACGGCATCGTCGCGGTCGCCGGCACACGATCCCACCTGCTGCGTCGGGGCCAGATCATCGAGCCGGTCGGGCTCCGGCTGGTCGACACCCGCAGGTGGACGCTACGCACGCTCGAGAATCGCGCGACAGGCTTCGCGCTCGCCGGCGACATGCTGCTCGCCTTCGGCGTCCGCTCTGAATGGAGTAACGGGACGTTGGCGCTGGAGGGAATGGGGATCTCCGCCTTCGGCCCGGATGGGTCGACACGCTTCAAGACGCTCCCAAACGAGCCGTTCTCGTATGTTCAGGTCGGCCAAAACCGCGCCTACGCCTGGCGCTTGGGTCCCGGTCCGTCGTGGCGAGTCGTCGTCGTCGATGTCGCGAACGGCACGGTGGAGCAGGAGCTCACGCTCACGCACCCGACCAGGCTGATCCTCGGCGACCCTACGAACGGATAACGTCGAGCACCTCGTCGCGCTTGGCCTCCATCGCCTCGCGCGTGCGCGCCTCGAGGTTCAGGCGCAGGAGCGGCTCGGTGTTCGAGGGGCGCACGTTCATGTGCCAGTCTTCGGCGTCGATCGAGACCCCGTCGAGATGGGAGACGGTCCCCTCCGGCGCGAAGCGCTCCTTCAGCTCCTGGAGCTTGACGGCGACGTCGGAGACGGGCGTGTTGATCTCGCCGGTGAGGAAGTAGCGCTCCCGGTAGGGGCGCAGGATCTCGGACAGCTTCTGGCCTTTCCGCGAGACGACCTCGAGCATCAGGAGGAACGGCACCACCCCGGAATCGGCCTGGTAGAAGTCGCGGAAGTAGTAGTGAGCCGAGACCTCGCCGGCGAACGCGGCATTCTCCTTCCGCATCCGGTGCTTGATGAAGGCGTGGCCGACGCGGTTGACGAGCGGCACGCCGCCCGCGCGCTCGATCGTCTCGGGCACCGCCCAGCTCGCGCGGACGTCGTGGATGATCCTCGCGCCAGGCTCCTTCGCGAGCACGGCTTCGGCGAGGAGGGCCGTTACGAAGTCGCCGGGGATGAACTCGCCCGTGTCGTCCACGAAGAAGCAGCGGTCGGCGTCCCCGTCGTAAGCGACGCCGAGATCCGCGCCTTCCTCGACCGTCATCCGCTCGATGAACTCCCGGTTCTCGGGTAGCAGCGGGTTCGGCTCATGGTTCGGGAACGTCCCGTCGGGCTCGAAGAAGAACGGGGTCGCGTCGACCGGCAGCCTCTCCAGCACCGGCGCCAGCATCACCCCGCCCATGCCGTTGGCCGCGTCGAGCACGACGCGGAGCGGCGCGATCGCCGAGAGGTCGACGAACGAGAGCACCTTCTCGACGAAGCCCGGGAAGATGTCCTCTTCTCGCACCTTGCCGCGCGACTCGGACGGGCCGAGCCCGGTGAGCGCGCGGTCGCGCACGTCGAGCAGCCCGGACTCGCCGCCGACCGGGAGGGCGCCGCGGCGGACGATCTTCATCCCGGTGTACTCCTTCGGGTTGTGCGAGGCGGTGACCGCGATACCGCCATCGAGGCCGAGCTCGCCGACCGCGTAGTAGAGCATCTCCGTCCCGACCATCCCGACGTCGAGCACGTCCGCGCCAGCGTCCACCGCGCCTTCGATCGCGGCGGCGGCCATCGTGGGCGACATCACCCGCATGTCCCGCCCGATCGCGATCTTGCGCGGCTCGAACTGCTCGACGTAGGCGCGCCCGATCGCATAGGCGCCCTCCTCGTCGAGCTCGTCCTGGTAGAGGCCCCGCACGTCGTACGCCTTGAAGACCTTCGGATCGAGCACGAGAGCATGCTACGGAACCAAGGCGCTCGGGTAGGTGTAGAAGTGGCACAAGCCGACGACGGAGGTACCGATGAAGAGCCTTCTCACGAGCTTCGTCACGCTCGTTGCCATGCTTGCGCTCGCCGCTCCTGGGCTCGCAAAGGAACCGAAAGAGGCGAAGATCTGCGGGCCGGACGAGTGCGGAACCGTCACTGATCAGCAGCTCCTGCTCGGGGTCGTGCAGGACGAAGGCTCGTCAGGGCCCCCGCCGCCGCCCTCGGCCTACTACAAGGTGCGCATGTTCATCGACGTCCCCGAGGAGGCGGGTGTCGGGCCGCATGTCGACTTCTGGTACGTCCCGAGCGCGCACGCGCTCAAAGCGGCCGGGCGCGACCCGTATGCGAACAATGCCTTCGCCTGGACGATCCTCTCGCCTGCGGCGGCCGCGGCCTTCGACAGGGCCATCCGCGGCGCGGGAGCGTTCCCGACGCCGAAGGTCACAGGCGTCAAGATCGGCGACCGTGCCGTGGCCGACCCGGACTCGTACCTTCGCCTACTCGCGGTCGAAGGCACGAAGGTGGCGATTCCGACGACGGACGACTGGAAGCCCGTGACGTTCACCGGCACGCCGTCGCCCTGGACGGACAACGTGTCTCCGCTCTACTACGCGCCCGCCGCGAACCTGCTGCAACGCGGCATCGACTACGTCGAGCTTCCGCCCTCGCTCGCCGCGACCATCGAGGCGGGGAAGAGCATCGCGCCGCCGGACTCCGGCTTCCCGTGGACGTACGTCGCGCTCGGATTCGTCGCAGCAGGGGCAGGTGCCGCCGGCATCCTGCTGATCCGCCGGTTTCCGCGCGAGCCGAAGCCCGCGCTCGAGACCTGATCCGAAACGAGCGAGCGGCGCCCCGGCGGACCCGGGGCGCCGCTCCCTCGGGATGTCACCCGGTCCGTTTGACGATCCAGAGACCGGTGTTCATGTCGCTCAGATAGACGAGCCCGGTCGCCTCGTCGACCGCGACTCCCCACACTTGTGTCGTGGCGGGACGAAGTACGCCACCTCCCGCGGTGCCCGCGGGTTCGAGACGTCGATCACGCGGACGCCGTCGGAGTACCACGACGCGTAGAGCGTCTGGCCCACGAGCTCGGGCTGGTGGATCGTGTAGTCGCCGGCGCCCTGGTCGTCGGTCCCGAGTGTGTTCGGCGTCTTGTAGGCGCCGATCTGCGTCGGGCTGGCAAGGTTGCGCTCGTCGTAGATGCGGAGGTACCCGAAGTCGGGCTCGATCCCCGGGCCCGTCTTGCAGAAGTCCTCGTCGGCGGCGAACAGCAGCTTCCGGTCGTCGTCGTAGGCCGAGGAGTGCCCGTCGCCGTCCGCGTTTGCCGGATAGACCGTGCGCCCCTTGTAGATCGGCTTTGCTGGATCCGTGACGTCGATCGCGATGAACCCGCTGTCCCAGTACGCGATGAAGGCGAGCTTGCCGTCCTCCGACGGCTCGACGCTGTGGCCGTAGTTCGGGTCCGGATCGCAGCCCTGCCCTGGGGCGGGCGGGCCCCCGAGGTTCGGGATCACGCCCCAGTTCGAGACCTCGATCGGCTTCGTCGGGTCGGTGACGTCGATCAGACGGAAGTCGCCGCGGCCGAGCTGGTCTCGCACGCCGCTCGGCGACTGGTCATCGGGATATCCGCTCGCCGGGACGCTCGCGTAGATGTACGTGCGACCGAGGTCGGTGCGGTGCTCGAAGTGCGTCTCGTGGAGCCCGCGTGTGCAGCAACCGGTGTTGAGGCGACCGAGCTCACGCGGATTCGCCGGGTCGGTCACGTCGAAGAGCTGCAAGCCGCGGAAGAAGCTCGTGTCGTAGCGCGAGCCGCCGCAGACCTGGATCCCGACCGCCGCGATGTCGCGGCCGGCGTACGGCCCGTATCTCGCCGTGAAGACGTTGACGTCCTCGGCCGACGTTCCCGCAGGGTTCTGCAGCGTCGCCACGCGGACCGGGTTCGCCGGATTACGGGCGTCGATGACGGCGACGCCGTTGTTCGGCGCCTCGGGGCAGAAACGCTTGTTTCCGGTCGCCCAGTCGATGAAGCCCCAATGTCCGATGTAGGCGTAGCTCTTGTAGACCGAGATATCGGCG
>WNFV01008385.1_pt1 | contig 14083 bp, 7 predicted proteins | sample 5400101 | NCBI WGS metagenome assembly WNFV01 (sample SAMN13153361, study PRJNA577476) | soil metagenome | isolation source: 115 cm soil or saprolite under grassland replicate 1 | place: USA:California | collected 2016-06-15 | reverse complement strand
GGCATATCGACGATATCCCACGCTGAACGCACGCGCAGTAGTTTTGACATCAAACCCGCGTGCATTATGTGGCCGCTTCTCTCGGCAACCACCCTGCCCAAAATGGGCATTCCCAGCAGGGCCAAATCGCCGATGATGTCCAAAATTTTGTGACGCACAAACTCATCGCGGAATCTAAGGCCGGTCTTATTCAACATACCCTCAGGTGTAAGTACGATAGCATTATCCAGCGAGCCGCCGCGGATCAGATTGGCTCGCCGCAGCGCCTCAATTTCATCAGTGAAACCAAAAGTGCGAGCAGCTGCGATTTCCTTGCTGAAGGAACCGTTATCGAGGTGCAGTGAAAACTGTTGTATGCCAATCATCGGATGGGAGAAGTCGATCAAGCAGTCGATCTGATAATGATCGCCCGGCTCAACGCTGATGCGCCTATGCCCTTGTTCGAAAGAAACCTTCTCCCTGACGAGCAGTGCGCGGCGCGCCAGTGGCTGGCTGATAACGCCGGCATTCTCGATCATCTCTGCGAAGACTTCCGCTGAGCCATCAAGAATCGGGAGCTCCAGATTATCAACTTCAATGTAGACGTTATCGACGCCGAGGCCTCGCAACGCCGACAACAGATGCTCAACTGTCGAGAGCATTACGCCCGTACGCATGAGTGTCGTTGCGTAGCCGCAGTGAGCGACTGATTCGACCGTGGCAGGAATTTCAAAGCCCCCGAGGTCTGAGCGGCGAAAAACGTAGCCAGTGTCTGGTGGCGCCGGCATGAGGCGCATGTGCACTGGCACGGCAGTGTGTAGTCCAACGCCATCTGTCTCGACGGCTGAACCAAGCGTAGTTTGCTTAACCAAGCAGGTGGTCCTTAGTTACATTGCGAATCATAAAGTTCATAACACAAATTGACGTGCAATGCTTATGCCGCTTTGCAAATCTCGTAACGAGCAAGCATCGCAGGCTAACTGTTGCGCTATTGCCACAACTGCGGGCAATCAAAGGAGAGAATGCCACAGTAAGATTGGATGGATGTGCGGCTGATTAACCGGAAAGAGTGCAAAGGTCTGGCAAAGGACCGCGACGGTTTTCGTTTTCTTTGCCCAGCTTTGCGAGGCCTTTGCGCCCTTTGCGGTCAGGTTATTCTCCCGACTGACTGCTTCATTGACACTGCGAAAACGCCTCTCTATCATCGAAACACATGCCAACTAAGCAAGCTTCCGATGGTAATGAGCCACGCGAACGGGTTTTTCTGATCGATTCGATGTCGCACATCTTTCGCGCTTTTTTTGCGCCGATGGCGAATCGCGCGGCGCCGCTAGCCAATTCCCGGGGGCAGGTTACACAAGCGGTTTATATCTTCACTAACATGCTGCGCAAGCTGCTCCTGGATGAGAAGCCAAATTACATCGCCGCCATTTTTGAGTCGGGCGAAAAGACGTTTCGTCACGAGACATTTGCCGACTACAAAGCCAATCGGCTCGCCATGCCGGAGGACCTTGCCTCGCAACTTCCTTACATCATCCGGCTCTGCGAAGCCTTTAATATTCCGGTAATCAATGCGCCGGGCTTTGAAGCAGATGACGTGATCGGCACACTTGCGAAAAAAGTCGCCGACCGAAAACTGCAGGCAGTGATTGTCTCCAACGACAAGGACATGTGCCAGCTTGTTGCCGACCCTTACATCGTTTGCATGCGCACGAATTCTCAGGTGGTGAAGCGCAAGGAATATGTCCCTCCGATTGAGTGGTGCGACGAAGCGTGGGTTGAGAAAAAGTTTGGCGTGTCGGCGAGCAAAGTCGTGGACTTACTGGGTCTGATGGGAGACTCGATCGACAACATACCTGGTGCTCCGGGTATAGGTGCGAAAGGTGCTGTGCAAATCATCACGCAGTTTGGCTCGATTGAAGAGGCTCTCCAGCGTTGGGAGGAAGTTAAGCACAAAACTTATCGCGAATCGTTGCACAACAACCCCGACCTCATTCGTCAGTCCCGCGAACTGGCACGGATACGACTCGACCTCGATGTTGATCTAGATCTGGACCAGATTAAAGCTCGACCTCCTGATCGCACGGCTGCCTACGAGCTGTTTAAGGAATTGGAGTTTTCCGCGCTGACCCGCGAGTTTGCCGATGCTGCGACCGCGGTCGCGGCTGTTGACGATCAGCTCAACTACAAAATCATCCATTCGCGTACCGAACTGGATAATTTGATTAAAAGTTTGTGGGATGCTGAAGGTGTGGGTGTGGCCGTCGCTGATTCCACTCCGCTGGGCGATAAGCCAGAGAAGACTGAAGAATCCAGTCAATCAGATGAACAGACGATCGCGCAGCAATGCTCAATTGATTACCAGGCAGCTGAAGGAATCGCGTTCTCAACGGCGGCAGGTGTCGCTGCGCTGATTGATTTCAACAAGTTTTCTGAAAAGACGACACGTTTCTGGCCGCCTACCTGCTTGACCCGAATCGCAGCAAGTACGAATTGAGCGATCTGGCCCGCGAAGCGATTGGCGTCGAACGCACCAGTAAGCCCGCGAGCGGCTGGTCGGATTCACAATGGGAAACGGCTGCCGCCGCCGACTTGACAGCGCGCACCGCCAAGGTTCTGCATCAGCGTATCCTTGAGAAGAAGCTCGAAACGATTTATAGCGAGATGGAGCTGCCGCTCGCGCCGCTGCTCTTTCGCATGGAGCGTGCGGGCCTGAAAGTGGATCGCGCGACACTCGCCGATCTTTCAAACTACCTCGGCCTGGAGTTGAAAAAGCTAACGGTAAAGATCTATGGGCTTGCGGGAAGAGAATTCAACATTGGTTCTCCAAAGCAGGTGGGCGAAGTGCTGTCTGAGTTGGAGATGACGTCGGGAAGAAAGACCTCGACCGGTCGAATCTCAACCAGCAAAGCTGTCCTGGAAGAATTGGCCCAAACATTTGAGTTGCCGAGGCTGATCATTGACTACCGTGAGCTTGATAAGCTCAAAAGCGTTTACACCGACGCGCTGCCGCACCAGATTGCAGCCGACGGCAGAATTCACTGTTTGTTAAATCAAACGGTAGCCGCCACCGGCCGGCTTTCGTCCAGCGAGCCGAACCTGCAAAACATTCCCATTCGCACCGAGCTGGGCCGTCGTATCAGGCGCGCCTTCGTCGCCGAAAAGGGAAACAAGATCATTTCAGCGGATTACTCGCAGCTGGAGCTGCGTCTGCTGGCGCACATCACGCAGGACCCGGTAATGCTGGAGGCGTTTCAGCGCGGTGAAGATATTCACGCTCGCACGGCGCGCCTGGTGTTTGGCGCCAAAACCGATGAAGAGCTAAAAGAGGCGCGTCGCTTCGCGAAAATCGTTAACTTCGCGATCGCTTACGCTATAGAACCGTGGGGTTTGTCACAACGGGTTGGCATCTCGCGACAGGAAGCAAAAAAAGTTATTGAAGACTATTACAACACTTACAAAGGCGTGCGACGTTACATGGAGGAAGTACCGCTCCGGGCGCGCGAACATGGTTACGTCCGCTCTATCTACGGCCGCATTCGTCCGCTGCCCGGTATCGGCGATCGCAATGCAAACATTCGCAAAGCGGCAGAGCGTGAAGCGATCAACATGCCTATTCAAGGCACGGCAAGTGATATCGTGAAGATCGCCATGCTGAGAGTCGAGGAGGAATTCAAGCGCGAAGGTATCGAGGCTCAACTCCTGATGCAGGTGCACGATGAACTGCTGGTGGAAGCGGTGGCGGATACGGCGGAACATGTTGCCGAAGTTCTAAAGCGGGAAATGGAATCCGCGGTCAGTCTGGATGTGCCGTTGGTTGTGGATGTTGGTATCGCTGACAATTGGATGGATGCGAAGCCTTAGTGGGTTTAGGCTACAACCCGCAGGTTGCAGGTTTACGATAGCCGCAAGCTGGACCTTTTACTCTGGACTGGTGCAGTAGTCAGACCTAAAGTAGGGCGCAAGCAAATGATCGAGAAGGAAGAAAATGACACTGTTCAGCCCGATAAGGCCGACACGTCTGGTAATGGCGAAGACCCCGGCGTCTCGACGGTCAGTGCCTTTGAAGAACCCGCCGAACCGAGAATTGTCTACCGCCGATCGGGACCTAGCGAAACCAACGCTTACGCGCCGGCTCCCGTTTCGCCGCCAAATAGCGTTCGCGTGGGCCAGCTTTCGCCGGCAATTGTGCCTCTGATTGTCGGCTTCCTGTTGCTTTTGATACTGATCGCCGTACTAGGGGTATTAAGTGTTAGTCGCATGGACGAGGTGGGAAACACCGTTTTGAATCTCGAACAAGAGCACGCGGCAAAGTGGAGTTTACTTCTCAAGCTTCGGCTTGCAGTTACCAAACTGGATAACGAAGCAAGGATTCGAGCTGAAGCCGACGCTCGCCGCGAGCTAAAACCTCCATTCGATTTGCGCTTGGGCCTGGCGCGAGATGAAGTCAACGACTTGCTGCCTCAGCTCGAGAATCAGCTGCTCTCTAACGATCCCGCCTGGGGCAGGTTTCGCAATGACCTGGCAAGTTACGTTGGGGTTACCGAAGATTTGCGGCGCTACTCGCTGGAAGGCTTTCGAACATTCCAGACGGTCGATACAGAACTCAATACTCTGCTCGGGAACCTGACGGAGGAGCAACTCGAGGTTTTTCGCCAGGGTGAAATCATCGAGCAAAATGCTGCACGCTCAATTCGGACCTGGAGTGTGATTGCTCTCATATTCGGAGCACTGGTGGCCGCTGGCACGATATGGGAAGTGCAACGTCGCTTTGGCGAGATGCGACGGAGCGTGGAAGAAGCCAGGCGTGAACGAAACTTCACCAGTCAATTGCTCGAGGGAATGGTTAGCGCGGTTGCGGCCATTGATGAGAATGATCGCATCCGTAGTGCCAACGCGGCCTTCTTCCGCATTTTCCCCAGGGCCACTATCGGGGCGTCAGTTTATGAGAAATTCGCACCCGAGGCGGCCTTGAAAATGTTAGAAGCGGCCACAGCTACTTTGGTGAACCAGGCGGCATATCGCGGGCGCTGGGTATGTCCCTCAGCCGAAGACTCTGACCACCAGCACACCTTTGATGTTTATTCATCCCCGCTGGCGATCAATGGCTCACGCGGACAAATCCTGACGCTGGTTGATGTGACTGAGGCGGCGGAAGCGGAGCGTGGTTTGCGGCGTCAGGAGTCGCTTGCGGCAGTGGGCCAGGCGACGGCTCAGGTGGCGCACGAAATTCGAAATCCGCTCGGTAGCATACGCCTTGGCGTCTCTATGTTGCGCGATAGTGTCAGCGATGATGAAGGATTGAACACGATTGAGCTGGTGGAGCGGGGGATCAAGCACCTCAACAAACTGGTCGTGGACGTGGCTCAATTCTCACGGCGTAAGGCGCTCGAACAAACGAACGTGGATCTTCACGAACTTATTAAGCGCAGTCTCGAATTGGTGACTGATAAAATTAAGGACAAAGAAACCCCAATCGAGAAAAGACTGGCAGGCCAAAAACCGATCGGTCATTGGGACCCTGATCAGTTAAGTCAGGTGTTTGTCAACGTGATCGCGAATGCGATCGATGCGAGCCCCAAGCGTGCACCAGTGGTAATCTCGACGGCCGTAGTCAATATTGCAGGTGATGGTAATGAGGATGTCCCCGTCAAAAAGCTCGCCCGGGTCACGATTGCCGATCACGGAAAGGGAATGGACAAGATCACGCTCGATCGTATTTTTGAGCCTTTCTTTTCCACCAAGAAACGCGGCACGGGCTTGGGCCTGGCCATCGTGAAACAGATCGTCGAACAACATGACGGCACAATTAAGGTCTCCAGTGAATCAGGCAAGGGAACAAGCTTCGTTATCGACCTGCCGCTGTAAAACGATGGAAAACAAGAAAAAGGGGAATAGGGATAAGGGGGAGGGTAAGGGGAAAACGGGAAAAGGGTAAGGGGTAAAGGGTAAAAGGCAGGGCAAGAAAACCGTGCTGGCTACCAACGGATGCTTTCGCTTTGCCCTTACCCCTTACCCTTACCCTTACCCTTTTCCCGTTTTCCCCCTTACCCCTTTACCCTTTTTCCCCTATTCCCCGGTTCCCCGATTTTTTGAAACGCCTTTCGCGCGGCGTCGATTGTTTGCTCAATGATGGCTTCGGTGTGGGCGATGCTGACGAAGCCGGCCTCAAACTGTGAAGGCGCAAGATAAACTTCTTCATTGAGCATGGCGTGGAAAAATTTGCCGTAGAGTTCCCGGTGGCTCTTGTTGGCCGTTGTCCAATTGGTAACCGGCTCGTCGGTGAAGAAGCTGGTCCACATCGAACCCACGCGGTTTGTGACGGTTTTGATTCCAGCCTCCGCGGCTGCGTTCGACAATCCTTCGCAAAGACGGGCTGAGTGCTGTTCCAGTTTGCGATATATGGTTTCATCCTTGAGCCGACGCAGTGTCAGCAGTCCAGCCTTCATAGCCAGTGGGTTTCCTGAAAGCGTTCCCGCCTGATAGATAGGTCCGATCGGCGCGATATTGCGCATCAAATCGGCACGACCTCCATAAGCCCCGACAGGTAGGCCCCCACCAATTATTTTACCGAGGCAGGTGATGTCCGGCGTTATGCCATAAAGCTTCTGCGCGCCGCCGCGGGCGAGGCGAAATCCGGTCATAACCTCGTCGAAGATCAGCAACGAGCCGTTTCGTGTTGTTATATCGCGCACCGCGTTGAGGAAGCCCGGTTGCGGCGGAACGCAACCCATATTTCCTACGACGGGTTCGATAATTACCGCTGCAATGCCGTCATGCTGTTTGAAAACGTCCTCCAGCCCGGCCAGGTCATTGAAGGGAACTGTCAATGTATGTTGCGCGAGCGAAGCAGGTACGCCGGGACTATCGGGAAGTCCGAAAGTTGCCACACCTGAACCGGCTTTTACGAGCAAACTGTCGGCGTGGCCGTGATAACAACCTTCGAACTTTACGAGCTTATCGCGTCCCGTTACGCCGCGCGCCAGGCGAATGGCCGACATCGCTGCTTCGGTGCCGCTGTTTACCATGCGCACCATCTCGATCGAAGGTACGGCAGCGACGATCTCTTCCGCGAGTTCAATTTCCAACTCGTTGGGCGCCCCGAAACTGGTGCCGCTTGCCGCGACTGCTGCCAGGCCAGCGATAATCTCCGCATCGGTGTGCCCTAAAATCATCGGACCCCACGAGCCGACGTAATCGATATATGTTCGCCCCTCGACGTCGGTGATCGTTGGCCCGGCAGCGCTCTGGATGAAGAGCGGTGTTCCGCCGACAGCGCGAAAGGCACGCACCGGCGAGTTGACGCCTCCAGGCATCAGCTCAAGTGCGCGCGCGTAAAGTTGTGCAGATTTATTTTGATCCTTTTTCGGTGTAGCCATGAGCCAAGCATACCAAGGTTGTAATGCAAACTGTTAGTTTGTCGCGACCGCAGTCCGTGACATTAACCGCGGTTAGCGCGATCGAAGTTTTAGTGTTTCTAGTCAACCATTAAGTACATTGAAGGTTCTCAGGCAGTGCCGTCAAACTAACAGTTTGCGTTACATCGAAGTCTATGCCCGACCTGCAGTCCTCTGATAAGATGGCGCTGTTTTCCAAACTGTTCCTGAAGCGTCCCGATTCTTCTTCTGACTGTCAACGCCAGAGCAAAGTCCAAAAAGTTCCAGGAGATTGTTTTGTTTATGCGTCCCTTTGTGCCTGCCACTTTCACCGTTTTTGTATCGAGATACGCGGCTTTGTTTATCTATGTCGCTGTGATTGCGTTCTTGATCCTGCTGCCGCTGTCGGCGTCTGCGCAGGAAGAGAGAGCCGCGGAAAAGGCTGCGAGGGAGAAGGCGCGTCAGGAGGCTGCGGCTAAACAGCAGGCATCGCCTGAACCTGCGAAGTCGGCAGACGAAAAGAAGTCGGAAGATGAAAAGGGTGAGGAGGAAAAAAAGCCCGCTGATCCGATGTCGTCGCCGACATTCAATGGCTTGAAACTCCGCTCCATTGGACCGGCGTTCACTTCCGGACGTGTTATAGGATTTGCAGTCGATCCAAACAATCCGGCGCGCTATTTCGTGGCGGCCGCTTCGGGTGGCGTGTGGAAGACGATTAACAACGGCACGACCTGGACGCCCGTGTTCGACAAAGAAGGATCTTATTCCATCGGCGCCATCGCGCTTGATCCAAAAAATCCACTGACGGTGTGGGTGGGAACGGGCGAAAACAATAGCCAGCGGAGCGTTTCCTATGGCAATGGCGTCTATCGTTCGGATGATGGCGGCAAAACCTGGAAGAACGTTGGTCTCAAAAATTCTGAGCACATCGGGCGCATCGCTATCGATCCGAAGGATTCGAATACTGTTTACGTAGCAGCACAAGGCCCGCTTTGGGGACCCGGTGGTGATCGTGGCCTTTACAAGACGGCTGACGGCGGCAAAACCTGGAAAAAGATCCTCTCCATTAGCGATAACACCGGCGTCACAGACGTTGTGATTGACCCGCAAACTCCGGAGACGCTTTATGCGGCCTCGTATCAACGCCGCCGTCACATATGGACCCTGATTAACGGTGGGCCGGAGAGTGCGCTCTACAAATCAACTGACGCCGGTGCTACGTGGAATAAGTTGAAAGCCGGCTTGCCGACAACTGAGCTGGGGCGTATCGGGCTCGCAACCTCGCCGGTCGATAGCAATGTTATCTATGCGACCGTTGAAGCCGCGGACAAAAAAGGCGGCATCTTTCGATCAAACGATCGCGGTGGCAGTTGGGAAAGGCGAAACGAATATGATGTGACCGCGATGTACTACGCGCGCATCGTTGCCGATCCAAAGAACGTGGATCGCATTTACGTTATGAACGTCTTCCTCATGGTTTCAGATGATGGTGGGAAAACCTTGCGGCGTCTCGGCGAGAAATCCAAACATGTAGACAACCACGACATTTGGATCGATCCGAACAACACCGATCATTACCTGGTGGGCTGCGACGGTGGCGTTTACGAAAGCAACGACCGTGGTACGAACTGGGAGTTCAAACGAAACCTGCCCATCACGCAGTTCTACGATGTAACTACGGATAACTCGACTCCGTTCTATAACGTCTATGGCGGCGCCCAGGACAACTTCAGCTTCGGCGGACCGTCGCGCACACGTAGCGCTTCCGGCATTACAAACTCAGATTGGTTTGTTACCCATAGCGGCGATGGTTTTCGGAGTCAGGTAGATCCGGAAGACCCGAACATTATCTATGCGGAACTTCAAAACGGTTCGCTTGCACGCTTCGATAAACGCACCGGCGAACGCATGGGCATTCAACCCGCGGTGGGGCCCGGCGAAGAACCGCTCAGATGGAATTGGGATTCACCGTTCATCATTAGTCCGCATTCGCACATGCGGCTTTACTTCGCCGCTGACAAACTATTTCGCAGCGACGACCGCGGTGATAGCTGGCAGGTTATCAGCGGACAACTTTCGCGCGGCCTCGATCGCGACAAGCTGCCCGTGATGGGCAAAGTCTGGAGCATGGATGCCGTCGCGAAGAATGCTTCGACGGCATTCTTCGGTAATGCTTCCGCGCTTGCCGAGTCTCCTCGAAAAGAGGGTTTAATTTACGTCGGTACTGACGATGGCCTGATTCAGGTGACCGAAGACGCCGGCAAGACCTGGCGCAGAATTGAAACGTTTCCCAGCGTTGCCAACATGGCTTACGTGAGCCGCATAGTTGCTTCCAATCACGACGAGAACACCGTCTATGCCGCGTTTGAAAATCACCAGAACGCAGACTTCAACCCTTATCTCTTGAAGAGCACTAACGCCGGTCACACCTGGACATCAATCAGCAACAATCTGCCGAAGAATGGTTCCGTTTGGGCAATAGCCGAAGATCATATCAACCCGAACCTGCTTTTTGTGGGAACGGAATTTGGTCTCTTCTTTTCGATAGATAGCGGGCAGAAATGGATACAACTGAAAGGCGGGCTGCCGACTATTCAAGTTCGAGACCTCACGATCCAAAAGCGTGAGAATGATCTGGTTGTCGGCACTTTTGGTCGCGGAATTTACATTCTGGATAATTACACGCCACTGCGTTTGCTCAAATCGGACATGCTCAAGCAGGAGGGACAACTCTTCCCAGTTAAAAACGCATTGATGTACATCCAATCACAGCCGCTGGGAGGGCGCGGCAAGAGTTTTCAGGGCGAATCATTTTTTACCGCGGAGAATCCTCCTTTCGGTGCGACCTTCACTTACTATTTAAAGGATGAATTGAAAACCAGGAAGGCGAAGAGACAGGAGGCCGAGAAAGAGGCGGCGAAGAAAAATGCAGCTGTGGCCCTTCCACGTCTGACCGATCTCAGCGCCGAAGAAGAAGAGGAAGCACCGGCAGTCATTTTCACTGTCACGGACTCGAGCGGTCGCGTTGTCAGGCGTCTGACGGGGCCGGTCACTGCGGGCGTAAACCGGGTCGCCTGGGATTTGCGCTATCCACCATCGTCGCTTCCACCACCACCTAATCCCGAACTTGAAGATCCTTTCAACGAAGGACCGGCAGGACCATTAGTCATGCCCGGCGCGTATAAACTCTCGTTGGCCAAACGAGTTGATGGTGTTATGACGCCGCTAAGTCAGCCGCAAGAGTTCCAGGTAACTGTTGCTGGTCAGGAAGGAATGTCTGTAACTGATCGGGCGGCGCTGGTTGAATTTCAGCAGAAGGTTGCGCGATTGCAGCGTGCTGTGCAGGGTTCGCTGGAAGCTGCCAATGCCTTGAAGCCGCGCTTGGCTCTTATCCGTCGGGCACTGCTGGATACGCCAAGTGCCGGTGACAAGTTGCTCGATGATGCCGCCGCCTTTGATAAACGCACGAACGACATTCTGCGCGCTCTGCGTGGTGACACGGTCTTACGCGCGCGCAACATTAACCTGCCGCCGTCGATTTCTGAGCGCGTTAATGACATTGTTGGAGCACAGCGCTTGTCCACGGCTCGGCCAACGCAAACGCAAATCAATCAGTACACGGCGGCAGCCCAGGAGTTTGAACAAACGCTCGCTCAGTTGCGCCAGTTGATCGAGAGTGACCTGGCGAGACTTGAGAAACAAATGGAAGCCGCTGGCGCTCCCTGGACTCCCGGTCGCATTCCGGAATGGAGAGACCAGTAGTGACGGTCGACATTGACTTGAATCCTTAGTGCCAACAACCCTTTTTCGGAGGAACAGTGCGCAAAAGAACATTCGCTACATTTCTCATGTTAGTTAGCTGTGCTCTGGCGTACGGGATTCAGGCTGAGACGGAGTGGATAAAGTTTACTTCGGCTGAAGGTCAATTTTCTGTTTTATTGCCGCATAAGCCAAAGTTCGAGGCTATAACCGATCCGTCAATCAAAGAGTTAACTAATTATCGATACACAGAGTTAGAAAAGGGTTACGGTTTCATATGCGAGTATTATGACCTCCCGTCAACGGGCGCGGACCTCCAAAGTTTTCTTGACGATACGCGCGACGGCATTATCCGTGGGGCCGGAGCAACTAAAGTTGGCGAAGAGAAGATTACTTTGGACGGTTACCCTGGTCGCGAACTTGAATTGGCATTTAGGGTAAATGATGAGGTAGAGATGACGGCACTAACAAGAATCTATGTCGTCGGCAAACGGTTATACAGTCTCACCTACGTGCGTGCAAAAGATCTGGACCCTAGATTTGCTTCTGAAACCGCGGCCAAGTTTTTCTCATCTTTTACGGTAACGCCCCGCAAGTAGTGTTTGCAGCGCGAGGGTAATTCATCTGTTCGCGGAAAATCAGTCACCGAGAGGAGTCTTACGGTGCCCAAAAGATTAGCTACAAGTCTAATTATCAGCCTGATTGTCTGCCTGACACTTTCTCCGACTTTCGCCCGCGTCCTGCCTGCAGCTGATGCAAATCGCCACGTGCCCACCATTGATGAGCTATTGACGATTAGATCCATCGGCGGCGCGCAAATTTCGCCGGACGGCAAGTGGGTGGCTTACACGGTTACTTTCGGGGACTTCAAGCAGGATGCCTTTGTTACCCAAATCTGGTTGGCTGAGGTTGGCAGTGCTGCGGGCGACCGCAACGTTCAACTAACGCGTGGCGAGAAATCTTCAACAAATCCGAAGTGGTCACCTGACGGAGAATGGTTGGCGTTTACGAGTAATCGTTTGGAAGACAAGAATCAGATCTTCGTAATCAATCCCGCCGGCGGGGAAGCAGTGCAACTGACCAAATCGGAGACTCCGATCAGCAATTTTGCATGGTCGGAAGACGGGCGCAGCATCGCTTATACAGCCACCGAGCCCGTGCCTCAGGCTTCGAAAGACCGTAAAGACTATTTGGGCGACTACGAGGTCGTACGTAAGGACTACAGCTATGCGCATCTCTGGACGCTCGATGTTAGCGAAGCCCTGAATGCGCCGGTGGTCGGGAAGCAACGCACGAAGAAAAAGGATTTCAGCGTGGAGGCGTTTTCCTGGTCTCGCGATGGATCGAAAATCGCGTTTAGCGCGACACTCAATCCCGATCTAATCCAGGGAGTAACTTCCGACATTTATCTGTTGAACCTCGCGGATGATGCGGTTACAAAGTTGGTCTCGCAACCCGGTCCGGACAGCAATCCGCGTTGGTCACCAGATGGCAAACAAATCGTGTTTTCTTCGGCGATGGGGGAAACGGCTTACTTCGCCAGCAACTCCCGACTGGCTGTGGTCTCTGCTCAGGGGGGCACGCCGCGCTCGATCACTGATAGCTTCGACGAGAGTCCCAACCTGATTGAGTGGCGGCCTGAGGGTATCTACTTTACTGCGCTGCAAAAAACCGCGTCACACCTTTTTCGAGTCGATCCCGTGAGTGCGAAGATTATGCGTTTGTCGGACCCAGATGGTTTGATGGCTGGTTCGTTTTCGCTAACTCGCGACAGCCGGCAGATGGCATTCACCGTCAGCTCACCGACGTTGCTAAACGAAGTTTTTGTGTCAGACGTTTGGAGGTTTTCCCCACGCGCGCTGACCAAAATAAGCGAACAAACGAAATCGCTCGTGCTGGGAACACGCGAAGTTATCTCCTGGAAGAGCACTGATGGCACCAGTATTGAAGGCATGTTGATTAAGCCGTCCGGCTTCAACGCTGCCAAGAAATATCCGCTGCTGTGTGTGATTCATGGTGGCCCAACAGGCGTGGACCGTCCCGCGCTGTTGACTCCTGATGCTCGCTACTACCCATCCGACATCTGGGCGGCCCGCGGAGCGTTGGTGCTTAAAGTAAATTATCGCGGCAGCGCCGGCTACGGTGAAAAGTTTCGCAAGCTCAATATGCGCAATCTGGGCGTGGGCGATGCGTGGGACGTGCTGTCCGGAGTGGATTATCTGATTGGCAAAGGCTGGGTGGATAAAGAGAAGGTGGCCTGCATGGGTTGGAGCCAGGGCGGATACATTTCTGCCTTTCTTACAGCCTCGTCGAATCGCTTCGTGGCAATATCGGTAGGGGCGGGTATTTCCGATTGGTCGACCTATTACTACAACACGGACATCACGCCCTTCACCATCAACTACCTGGGCAAGAATCCAGTTGAAGACCCGGAGATCTACCAGAAGACCTCGCCCATCTCTTACATCAAGAATGCGCGTACGCCGACGCTCATTCAGCATGGCGAACTCGATCGCCGCGTGCCCATTGCCAATGCCTACGAACTGCGTCAGGCTCTGGAAGACAAAGGCGTGCGCGTGGAGATGATCGTGTACAAAGGCTTCGGCCACGGCATTACAAAACCCAAGGCGATGCGCGCCGTCATGAATCATAACCTCGCCTGGTTTAATCATTATCTTTGGAATGATCCGTTGCCGGATTTCGCCAGCCCAACTGTGCCGAAGAAAGAGAGCAAAGACGGCGAAAAGAAGACGGCCGATAACTAGCCCAAAGGACCTCGTTATCCAGCTTTTTTATTCGGGCAGGTATAACCTGAACATTGACTTCTGAAGATGCCACTCACCCGCGGCACAAAAATCGGTCGCTATGAGATCCTGTCCCAAATTGGCAAGGGCGGAATGGGTGAAGTCTATCTGGCACGGGACACAAAGCTTGATCGGAACATCGCCTTGAAAATTCTGCCTGCCGAA
>WNFV01006298.1_pt1 | contig 14083 bp, 16 predicted proteins | sample 5400101 | NCBI WGS metagenome assembly WNFV01 (sample SAMN13153361, study PRJNA577476) | soil metagenome | isolation source: 115 cm soil or saprolite under grassland replicate 1 | place: USA:California | collected 2016-06-15 | reverse complement strand
GCTAGGCGACGCTGAAGCGGTGCCCGGAGCGCTTCGCCGCGTACATCGCCTCGTCGGCAAGGCGGAAGAGCTCCTCGGGCGTCGCGCCCGCCTCGTACACCGCGACCCCGAAGCTCGCGGACAGCTCGCCCGACCTGGAGACGCGGTTGGCGACGCGGCGCGCGTCCAACACGCCGGCCTCGACGAGGATCAGCGCGAACTCGTCGCCGCCCACGCGATAGGCACCGTCTTCGCGGCGGATGGAGGCCCCGAGCCGCAGCGCGAAGTCGGCGAGCTCCTCGTCGCCCGCGAGATGGCCACGTTTGTCGTTCAAGTCCTTGAAGCCGTCCAGGTCGGCGAGCACGAGCGCGAACGACTCGGCGTAGCGCTCAGCGCGTGCGGTCTCGGCCTCCAGCCTGCGCACGAACGCCCGGCGGTTGCCCAGCCGCGTCAGCGGATCGTGCTCGGCCAGGAACTGCATGTCCTCGAAACGGGTGGCAGCTTCGAGCGCAGCGATCGCCTGGTCTGCGAAGAGCCGCAGCGCCTGCAGGCGCTCCCGCGCCGGCAGCAGCCGATCCGTCGGATCGTCCACCCAGATGAAGCCCTTCGTCTGTCCGTCGCGATCGTTCAGCGGGACGATCAGCCAGTGTCGCTGCCAGGCGTGCGGGCCGGTGCCGTTCCGGTTCGAGGCGAAGGAGCGTTGCCGCTCGCGGACGCGCGGCTGGGCAGCCTCGATCGGGATCAGATAACAGCCTTCGATCTCGTACTCATCGTCGAGCAGGGACATCAGCGACGTTCTCGTCAGCTCGCTGCTCACCGGACCGAGTGCGGCGCCCCAGCCCGCCGATGCCCGAGGCCTGAACAGCTCTCGCTCTTGGCCGAGCAACTCGATCGAGACCTTTTCGAAGCCGAGGGCGGTGCGGATCGCCTGACAAACTGCGTGCAGCAACGCGTCGACGTTCAGCGTCTCCCCCAGCCGCGCCGAAACCTGCAGCAGCTGTTGGAGGGCCGCGTGGTGGCGCTCGGCGCTCGTGCGCTCGACGACGCTCTCGACGGCGAGCGCGACGTGTTCGGCGAGAGTCACGAGGAGGTCGAGCTCCTTGTCGGTCGGTCGACCCACACTCGATCGTCCGTGCACGGAGAGCATCCCCAGCGGCTCGCCTCCCCGATCCTCGAGCGGGACGACCAGTGCCTCCTCGGCAGAGAGCGCATAGGCGCCGCGACGCTCGGCGGACGGTGTCAGCAGACCGGCGAAGTCGATGCGCGGGCGCGCCAGATGACCGAGACGGGTCTCCAGGTCGCCGCCGGATCGCGTCAGACGCGTTACCTCGATGACGCAGCGCAAGGCTCGCGTTGACGTGAGCTGCGGCACGCTCACGCTAACTCCTTGATCATCTCAGGAGTCTTATCGGCGAAACTACCTTGTTCCATGAGGCACGAGTTGCAAGGAGAGACAACGACCCAGGATCCGCAATCGCGTCTGGCACGCCTTCGTCCCAGCTCGCCGCTGGGCGTCGGTCTGCTCGGCCTCGCACTGCTCGGGCTCCTGGCCCTGGTGGCGGCGGTCGCGCGCGCCCACCACACTCCGGGCGGACAACCCGGGATCCATGAGCCGCCGGCGGGCGTCGGCGACTACGTCTTCTCGATCGGCGCCGTGGTCTTCGTCTCGTTCTTCCTCTTCATGATCTATCTCTGGTTCTCCGAGCGGGACATGCTCGCGCAGCGGCGCCACAAGAAGCGCGGCAGCATGAGGGCGCTGATCTTCATCTTCGTCGTCGCATTCGTGATCAGCCTCGTGGCGCGATTCGCCCCCGACCTTCTGCAGCGCCGCCAGCAACAGGCGAGGCCGCAGCAAGGCGGAATACCGGCGCAGGCGACGAAGAAGAAGCGCGCGACGCCGGGCCAGCCGAGGCCGCCCGAGTTCCAGTGGCTGCCCGTCTTCGTGGCCACCGGGGCAGGGATGGTGCTGCTGGGCGTGATCGGGGTCCGGCGCATGCGCCGCGCGCGGCTGGGACTGGAGGACAAGCACTTGCTCGAGCTGGAGCTGGAGTCGCTGCTCGACGACACGCTCGCCGACCTGTATTCGATGAAGGATCCACGCGAAGCGATCATCGCCGCGTACGGACGCATGGAGCGCCTGTTCGGCTCATACGGGCTGCCGCGTGATCCAAGTGAGGCGCCAATGGAGTACCTCACGCGCGCGCTCGCCGAGCTGCGCGCGAGCGGCTCGGCATTGCAACGGCTCACCACGCTCTTCCAGTGGGCGAAGTTCTCGACCCACGACGTCGATGACGCAATGCGCGACGACGCGATCAGGGCGCTCACCCTGGTTCGTGACGAGCTGAAGTCGAACCGGTTGCAGGACGAGGTGCGGCGCGCCGAGGCTGACGCGATTCAGCGCGACCGCGCCGCCGAAGCCTCGAACGACCGCACCTACGGCGAGGATCCATTCGCGACGCTGGGCGAGAAGGTCAAGGGCGACCCCTACACGCAGCGATGAGGCGCTTCAGCTCGCTCGCGGTGCTGATCGTCCTGGCGTCGATCGCACTCGGCGTCGCGCTCTTCCTCCTTCCCGGCAGACGGGACGTCTCGCTGGACGTGTACGTGCTCTTCCTCGGCGCCCTCGGCCTCGCCGCGGCCGTGCGCGCGACGCGCGCAGCGTGGCCGAACGTACACGAGTCGTCGCTCGCCGCGGAGCTCGAGGATCCGCTCGACGTGCCCCCGCAGCGGCCGCGCGAGCTCGAGCGGCTCGAGCGCGAGGTCTATCTCTCGCTCGGCTCGTCGTTCTACCTGCATAACCGCCTTCGTCCTGTCCTGCGTGAGATCGCAGCGCACCGGCTGTTGCGCAAGCACGGCGTCGACCTCGACCGACGGCCCGATGCTGCGCAGCGGCTGCTCGGCGACGAGGCCTGGGCATGGCTGCGCGCGGACCGCGCCGAGCCACGCGACCGTTGGGCTCCCGGGCCTCCCCTGGCCGAGCTCCGCGCTGTCGTCGACGCGCTTGAAAGGATCTGACCGTGGCCGTCGAGACGATGACGATCGACGAGGTCGGCGAGGCCGCGTCGCGCGTTCTCGACGAGATCGAGCGCGCGATCGTCGGCAAGCGCGAACAGCTCGAGCTGATCCTGCTCGGCATCCTCGGCGACGGGCACGTCCTGCTCGAGGACTTCCCCGGGCTCGCGAAGACGCTGATCGCGCGATCGTTCGCCCAGGCGACGACGTTGCAGTTCTCTCGCATCCAGTTCACGCCGGACCTGATGCCGTCGGACGTGACCGGCTCGTCGATCTTCAACCAGCGCAACTCGGAGTTCGAGTTCCGCCCCGGCCCGATCTTTACGAACCTGCTGCTCGCAGACGAGATCAACCGTGCCCCGCCGAAGACGCAAGCGGCGCTGCTCGAGGCGATGCAGGAACGTCAGGTCACGATCGAAGGACGGACGAATCCGCTCGACCGGCCGTTCCTCGTGCTCGCGACGCAGAATCCGATCGAGTACGAGGGCACCTATCCGCTGCCGGAGGCGCAGCTGGATCGGTTCCTGTTGCGCAGCGGCGTGGGCTATCCCGAGCGTCAGGACGAGTGGCAGGTGCTCGTGCGGAGGATCGAGCGCGAGGTGGACGAGATCGAGCTGACGCCTGTCGTGGACGGACCCGCGCTCCTGCGCATGCAGCGCGCGCTCGAGCGCGTGCACGTCTCCGAGGACGTCGGGCTGTACATGGTCGACCTCGTGACTGCGACACGGACGTCGAGCCGGGCGCAGGTCGGAGCATCGCCGCGCGGGACGCTCGCGCTGCTGAAGCTCTCGCGCGGGAAGGCGGCGCTCGACGGGCGCGACTTCGTGACGCCCGACGACGTGAAGGCCGTCGCCGTCCCCGCGCTGGCGCATCGGCTCACGCTTCGCCCGGAGCTGTGGGTGCAGCGTGTGACGGGTGACGACGTAGTGCGGGAGGCGCTCGAGACCGTGCCCACGCCGCGCGCCGAGTCGTGACCGCTCCAGCCAGGTCCTGGTGCCAGGCATGGTTGAGGGTGGTTGAGGGTTCGTGAAGCGCACCGCCGCGCCGAAACTCGGCGCCTATGCCGGACTGGCCGCGCTGGCACTCCTCGCGGCGCTGGTCCTCGGCCGGCCCGAGCTCGTCGTCCTCGCCGCGCCCCTCGCGCTCCTGCTCTACCTCGGACTCGCTGGATCGCGCCAGCCCGACTTCCTCGTCGCACTGTCGCTCGACCGTGACCGCGCGGTCGAAGGCGACGAGGTGACGGTGACGATCGACTTCGAGGCCCGCGCTGCGATCGAACGGCTCGAACTCCACGTGCCGCTCAAGGACGGCCTGGAGATCGTGGACGGCGCCTCGCCACTCACGCTGCACCTCGACCACGACGAAGAACGGACGATCGAGCTCAAGCTGCGCTGCACGCGCTGGGGTGCGTACGTCATCGGCGACCTCCTCCTGCGCGCCCACGACCGGCTCGACCTGTTCGCCTACGAAGGCTGGCTCGACCGCCGCACGCCGCTCAAGGTGTACCCGCGCGCGGAACAGCTGCGCTCGCTCGTCACCCCGCTCGAGACGCAGGTGTTCACCGGCAACCAGGTCTCGCGCGCCAAGGGCGAGGGGATCGAGTTCGCCGACTTGCGCGCGTACGAGCCGGGCGACACCCTGCGCCGCATCAACTGGCGCGCGAGCGCGCGGCGCGGCGAGCTCTGGGTCAACGAGTCGCATCCGGAGCGGAACACGGACGTGATCGTCTTCCTCGACACCTTCGTCGAGGCTCGTGAGGAACAGGAGTCGACGCTCGACCTGGCCGTCCGCGCAGCCGCCACGATCGCCGACCGCTACCTGGAGCGAAAGGACCGCGTCGGCCTTGTCTCCTTCGGCGGCTACCTCAACTGGCTGCTGCCGTCGTCCGGAATCGTGCAGCTGTACCGCATCGTCGACTCGCTGCTCGATACGGAGATCATCCTCAGTTACGCCTGGAAGAACGTCGACGTGATCCCGCCGCGGACGCTCCCACCGAAGGCGTTGATCCTCGCAGTGAGCCCCTTGCTCGACGAGCGCGCGGTGACCACGCTGCTCGACTTGCGAGCACGCGGCTTCGACCTCGCCGTGATCGAGGTGTCACCCATTCCCTTCGCGTCGCCGGCTAAGGGCGAGCGAGAGGAGCTCGCGTGGCGGCTGTGGCGGCTGAAGCGCGAGGCGTTGCGCGGCCGGTATGAGCGCGTCGGCGTGCCGGTCGTCGAATGGCGAGAGGGCACCCCGCTGGAAGGCGCGCTCGCGGAGGTCGGAGCATTCAGGCGGCAAGCCAGACTCGCGCGCGTGTAGCGGCGTCCCTCGTCGCGGTGCTCTGCGCTGCGGGTACAGGGCTCGGGATCGTGCTGCAGGCCGATTCACGCCTGTGGCTGATCGTGCCGATGTGCATCGCCCCAGTCGTGCTGCTTGCGCTCGCCCTGCTCGCCGGCTGGGCGTGGCTCATACCGTGGCCGCTCGTCCTGCTGGGCGCCGCCTATGCGGTCGAGCTCGGGGACGCGGCGGTCGACCAGCTGGCGCCCGTGTACGCAGGCGCGTTCATCGGCGTCGCCGAGCTCGCCTACTGGTCGCTCGAGCTGCGCGGACGAGCCCAGGATCTCGAGCGGCTGACGGAACGCCGCGCGGGCCTGATCGTCGCGCTTGCCGTGTTCGCGGTGGCACTCGGAGGCCTGGTGCTCGCCGCGACGTCGCTGCGACTGGGAAGCGGTGTCGCGTTGGACGTGGTCGGCGTCCTCGCTGCGGTCGGCGTGGTCTTCGCAATCGCGCTCGTCGCCAGGCGCGCCTAGCGCGGGAGGAAGCACCCGGCCGATCGAGAACACCAACGTTTCGGAAATGGGGTTCTCGAAGCCCAGTAACTGAGGGGGAAGCGCATGCGAGGTGTACTCAAGCGCCCGTCGCCTGCAACCGTGCTCGCCGCCGTCGCACTGTTCGTCGCGCTCGGTGGAACGAGCATCGCTGCGGTCTCGGCGCTTCCGCGGAACAGTGTCGGTACGGCTCAGCTCAAGAACAATGCCGTCAACTCGGCGAAGGTCAAGAACGGCTCACTGCGGCTGGCCGATTTCGCGAGAAACCAAGTTCCTGCCGGTCCCGCCGGGCCAGCAGGTCCAGCAGGGCCGGCCGGTCCGGCCGGGCCGGGCGCCAAGTGGGCGCTGCTGAATCCGGCCGGCAGCATCGTCGCCCAGTCGGGCGGGATCACGGCTACTGCGAAGCCCGGTCCGGGCCAATACATCCTCGACTTCGGATCGGCCGCCGCCGGGAAGCTGATCATCGTCTCATCAGGACGGGCGGGAGATCCTGAGTTCCGCGGCACGGTCAGCGCGGGTCCTTGCGGCGGCACAGCGGAAGGGGCCGTTTGCCCGGTGGGGAACGACGCGAACCATGTCCAGGTGATCACGAACAACCCGGGGTCGACGGCGCGAGAAGACCACTCCTTCTACATCGCCGTCGTCGGCTGAGAACGCACGCGGAACAAACGACGGCTCTCATCGGCCGGCGGGGGAAAGCATCGCGCCCCCGCCGGCCGCTCATGCACTGAGCGCTTCACGGACGTGAACAACTGGCGCTGCTTGGCCGGCGGGCGCGCCTTGCTCCTCGCGCTTTTTGCGCCAGCGTCCGAGCATGGCGGGACCTGCCCCGTGCCCCACGAAACGAACCGCATGATCCCTCGGTTTCCTGGCGCCGCGCTGAGCGTGCGTAGACGCGCGGGACAGTATCGACATACGGCCCGGGCGTTGGAGCGCGGTCAGCGCGGCGAGCCGTCGGCGGAGGCCGGCTCCGCCGGCCGGGAGCCGACGGCGGTCAGGGAAGCGAGGGCCGGCGGCGCGTAACGAACACGTACTCGCGGCTCTCGTCGTCGAACGGCCTCCGGTCGAAGCCGCCGTAGAGGGCCTCGACCTCGAGGCCGGCGACGTCGACGAGTCCGAGCCACTCGTTTTTCGTCGCCCACCAGAGTGAGCTCGATCCGCCGTGGTCAAGGCTGATGTCGATCCGGTTGTCGCCGACCGCGTACGAGATCGTGTGCGGGACGGGCCCGTCCTGGTGTTGCCCGTCGAGGCGCGCCGCGATCCGATGATCCATCGCAAAGGCGTTCCAGGCGAACCGTCCGCCGGGCTGGAGCGATGCGGCGACCCGCTCGAACGTCCGCCGCCGGTCGGCCCAGGTCGCCAGGTGCAGAAGCCCGCGGAACGGACAGTAGATCAGTGCCGCCAGCTCCCCCTCGAGGTCGAGATCGCGCATGTCGCCCTCGCGCAGCTCAAGCTCTACGCCGGCCTCGGCCGCGCGGGCGCGCGCCTGCTCCAGCATTGCCGGCGACGAGTCGATGCCAACGACGCGCCGGCCGGTCTCCTGCGCAACGGGGATCGCGACGCGGCCGTTCCCGACTGCCAGTTCCACGAGCAGCCCGTCGGCCTCGCGCGCAAGCTCGACGTAGAACGGGACGTCCTCCGTCATCTGCGCCGACCACTCGTCGTACCTGACCGAAAATTCCTCCGACCAGCTCACAGCCCGATGCTAGAAGCTTGGCTCAGACCCAGGGCAGATCGGCCCATGCGTCCGGGCGGCCGAGTCGCCAGTGCGTGAACGGCGCGTAAGCCTCGGCGGGGGAGTCTGTCTCCGTCTCGACGCCGGCGTTGCGGGCGCGTGCCGTCGTCGAGTGCGGGTAAACGATCGTACGGCCCTCGCGACGCGCCCCCGTCATGAAGATCACGCAGGGCTGGTCGCCGGTGCAGACGAAGGTATGGCGGGTGCCGCCTGGGCAGTGGACGAAATCCCAGGCCCGGAGCGGCCGCTCTTGCTCCTCGACCAGCAGCAGGCACGTTCCCGCGAGCACGAGAAAGTCCTCTTGGCTGGACTCGGCGTGGTACATGCCGGTCGGTTTTCCAGGCTCGAGCACCGCCAGCGTGAAGCCGGTCTCGGCGAATGATTGCGGTTCGATGCCGGGTCGTTCGGAGAGCACGCGCGCGCTGCCCTCGAACACGCACCGGCCGCCGAACGCATCGTTTCGCACCCATGCCGCCTCACTGACGTTGACCACGAACCAGCCCGGACTCACAGGCGCCAGTCCCGAGCCGACCTCTTCCAGGCGTGCTTCCTCGATCATCATCGCGCTCCTTTCTCCTCGGATTTCAGAGTCTCCTCGTGAGCCGAGGCGCAAGCATCTGCGAACGTCCGGTCAGGAGGTGCTGTCGGCGAGGACTTGCGCCAGGGCGTGTGATGCCTGGCGGATCATGCCGGGGTTGGTGTTCCAGTAGTACGGCAGCGCTGACACTGCTTGGTAGAGCGCCCAGCCGCGACCTCGCAACCATGACGCATCGTCGACTTGGAGTTCGGCTCGATACCGCGTGCGACTGTCACCCGCGAAGACGTTCCAGGCCGGCTGCAGGTCACACGCGGGATCGCCCACGTTGAGGCCACCAAAGTCGATGACCGCCGACAGCCGGCCGTCGACCACGAGCAGGTTGCCCGGCAGCAAGTCGCCGTGCACCCAAACCTCTTCGCCGTCCCACGGCGAGGCCTTGAGCGACTCCTCCCATGAGCGGAGGGCGGCATCGCCGTCGATTCGGTCACCGAGTTGTGCAATCGATCGACGCATCTGCTCGTCGAGTTCCGCGAGTGGCGCGCCTCGACCACCAGGGCGGCGCGGGTGCGCACCGGTTGCGTCGATCCGGCACAGCGCGCTCACGAACGCAGCGAGATCGACGGCCGCCTGATCCAGATCGTCGATCGTCCCGTTGGCGTTCTCACCGGGCAACCAGGTGTACACAGACCATTCGAACGGGTAGTGCTCAGCCGGATGCCCCATCGCTACCTGCACCGGAACCGCGAGCGGCAGGTGCGGCGCGAGCTTCGGCAACCACTTCGCCTCCTTCGTCGCCTGTCCGGTGGCCCACCCGATGCGTGGTAGGCGAGCCGCAAGATGGTCACCGAGCCGATAGATGTCGTGATCTGTCCCGTACGAGACGACCGGTTCGATTGACAGATCGGCCCAGTGCGGGAATTGCCCGGCGAGCAAGCGACGCACGAGCGCGACGTCGGTCTCGATCTCGTCGGCGTGCATCTTGAGTGGGGCCATTCCCTCAGACGGCCTCGAGGAATGCCGTCGCCTCCCGCCACGCCGCTGTCGCCGGGACGCCACGTGACGCAACGGCGCGGGAGATGACGCCGCTTTCTTCGTCCTCGGCGAGCCGGTTTGCGATGGCGGCGAATGTGCCTTCGAGGTAGTTCGACGCGGCGTGCTCGAGGATCTCATCGAGCTCGGCGCCTTGGAGCATGCGGATTAAGGCCGAGAGGAGGTCGACGATGTGCTGCCACTCGCCTGACCCATCGTCCGCGACGTCGAATCGGTTCAGACGATCGAGCACTTCGTGGGCGCGTTCGCTGCTAACCGGCAGCCCGAGCATTCCGAGCCCGACCTGCACCTGATCGGCGAACTCGGACTCTTGCCACCGTGCTGTCAGGTCGGTCATCTGCTCGACCTCGGCAAGCCACTCGTGCGGGTCCCAATCGGCGATCCGGTCACCTTTCCCGCGAGTTGCTCCTAACAACCGGGGGCGAACCGTGGACCGCAGGGACGGCGATCAATACAGCGACGACCTGCTCCACGGCGGCCGTGCGAGGCTCGCCGCTAGCGCGCGGGCGCCGTCGCGCAGGACCGGCTCGCCGTGCGTGACGAGCACGCGCTCGATGTCGAGCCGCGTCAGCGCGTCCAGCGTCGGCAGGAAGCGCTGCTCGTACCAGGCGCGGCGATGCTCGACGTCGCGGTGCCTCGGCCAGACGCGCAGCTCCCCGTCGACCTCGAGCACGCTGTCGCCGAAGGCCAGCGCGCGGTGCGACGGCAGCTCGAACGGGATCTCGGCGCGCCGCGGCCGCCCGATCGAGTGCGCGCGCACACCGCCCTCGAGCGTCTCGCCGCCGCGCAGCGGCCGGAACGCGGAGCGGTCGTCGAGCCGCGTGGCGCAGTACTCGTGACCGAAGATCGTGACCTCGTGCCGGTCGCGCCAGCGCTGCCACAGAAGCCAGGAGCCGCGCACGTGGAAGGGGGTGGTGACGAGGATGCGCACGCGCCCACGCACGATCCCGTCGAGCGCCGTCAGCAGCGGCTCCGTCTCGCCGGCGACGAGCGGGTCGACCAGAATCGTGTCCTCCCCGTCGCGCAACACGTACGCCGTCATCGTCGGCGGCAGGCCGTTCCGGGCGACCGTGAACCGCCAGAGCCCGGGGCCGACCTCGTCGAGCGGGGACACGACACCATTCTCGCGCGGCGCCAGACCGCCGGTGGCTACGGGATCGTCGAATGACAGTGAGTTCGGGAATGATGCGGCGCTGTGGAGGCGGCTGTTAGCCCGAAGCCGGCTCCGCTGCGCGGTTTGACACCAGTTCCTTGAACGCGGGCTCGTCGCGGCTCGGATCGAAGTCGGAGTCCTACGCCTTCCCCGGGGTGCCGCCGAGCGCGACGATCGTCGTCCCCGGCTCCTCTGCGAAGGCGGTGCGCTTGACGTCGGGGCGGGCGAAGACGAGCGTGCCAGCGGGCGCGTCCACCCGCTCGCCGTCGAGTTCGAACCTCGCGCGGCCCCGCTGGACGAGGTAGAGCTCCTCCTGCAAGTCCTGCTCCTCCGACTCGTCGTGCTCGTTGATGATCCGATCGCCGGCCTCATGGCCCGTCCACGCGTTGACGCCGAATGACGTGATGCCGAAGTGATGCCGGACAGGCCGCCAGGGACAGCGGCCGTCGCTGATCTCGTCGATCTCGTCAGGGTGCACTACTGCGTAACCGCTCATTGGACCTCCTGCAGGTCGTGGCGTTGGGGCGAGCAAGCGAGTCCGAGGCTAGCGAGGTCGCGCCAAATACCTGGCGCCTTGGCGCGGCATGCTCAGACGGCAGGTTGCGGGAGCGTCTTTACGCTCGTTGTACCCAACGAGTACCTACGGCGATTCGCCGATCAGGCCCGCAAAGAGTACGAGGTACTGATCGTCCGACGCGCCGTCGGGGTCTGCGACGTCGTGCGACTGGGCGAGCACGTCCGAGTCCGTCGGTCCTCTCCAGAAGGGCCGGACCCGGCCCAGTCCTTCCTGTGCGACGAGATCATGGACGAGGTCGAACGCACCTGCCGGCGACGCGAGCCGAATGGCGTCGGCCGACGCCGCGCCATCCGGCGGAACCTGCAGAAGCGATCCAAGGAACGAGCGCCGGAACGTCCGGATCCGCCGCGACGCGCCTCGGTCGTCGAGGTCGCGGTCCATCGTCACCATGTCGGCCCCCTCGTCGAACGTCATTCCGCGCCGGCGCCAGTGGCTGGTGCCCACCAACGCCCACACGTCGCCGCGTCTCGCGTATTCGACCTCGGGCGGGTCCACGGAAGGCAGTCTTTCATCAACGATGTGAGAGCAGTAGGCCTGTAGCGCCGGCCCTCCTCGATTTGAAGTAGCACCCACGCCCACCCTCGGCAGTGATGCAGAGCCCGACATTCGGGCAGTAGCACTCTCGCGATCCACGCGACACTGTGAGGCGATGCAACCGCGGATGCGAATGCAGGACGCCGAGCAACGCCGCGTCGGCGCTCCGATTCTGATGCTCCTGTGTCTCCTGTCTCTCGTTGTGTTTCCGTTGCTTGGCTTCGTTGCGTCGGTGTGGGCGGGGCGCCGTGGCCTCCTTGGGATGGAAGAGGAGACTCGGGGAGTACCTAATCGGTTGGATGTTGATACCAGGATCTCTCTCGTTCCTCTCGGCGTCGCTTGCGAAGCTGACGGTCGAGCGACGGCTCGCGTGGTCGGTCGCCTCGGCCCTCGCGGCACCGATTGCGTTTGCTGTGCTCCTGATTGTTCCGGGCCGCGGTGACACATCCTGAGCGCTGTCTCCGAGCTCGCAGTCAGCCTGACGACTGCGCTGTTTAGAAGTCCGTACAGCCGTCCGCAAGAGCCACGCCATCACGACCGTCACGCGCGCATCAGTCGGGCGAGGCCGAGCGCAGCCCCGGCCCCGACACAAAACGCCCCGCCGTAGCCGCGCGGCCTTTTAAGGCGCATACAGGATTCGAACCTCCCTGCAAATAGGCATGTTTTTCCGCCGAGGTATGCACCGGGGTCTGCACCGTACGCGCTCACGCGGCGTCAAACGAGCCATTTTCGTCGCGTATCCTGTCGGTGAATGACCATCAAGGAACGTTTGCATCACGTCATCGAGGAGATGACGGACGAGGAGGCCGAGGCGACGCTGCGACGCATCGAAGCGCGACGCACGGACCCGTTTGTCCGCTTCCTCGACGCCGCGCCGCTCGACGACGAGCCGGTCACCGCGGAGGAAGAGGCGGCACTCGCCGAGGTCGAGGCCGACCGCGCCGCTGGCGCGCCGACGATCCCGGGCGACGACGTCAAGCGCAAGTACGCGTAGGCGTTGACCGAAGACGCCCCTTGGGCGATCAGGTTCGAGCCGCGCGCCGAGCGCGATCTTGGACGTCTCGATCCACAGGTAGCTCGACGCGTGATCGGAGCGCTCGACCGGCTTCTCGAGCGTGACCCATCAGTCGATCTGCGTCGTCTTCGCGGGAGCGACGAGTGGCGGCTACGAGTCGGCGACTGGCGCGTGCGGCTGCAACTCGACTTCGACGCCCGGACCGTCGTCGTCGTTCGCATCCTTCCGCGCGGTCGAGTTACGATCGGTGATGCCGTGGCGCCCGCGAAAGCTCAGCGGGTCGGCCATTCTTCAGATGTGGTGTAACGCCCTTGCTCGTCGGACGCGTGGTTCAGGCTGGTTGGAGTGTGCGCACCTCCTCTCGTTCGGAGTCGCGCTCGTGCTCGTCGACGAGCACGAGCGCGAGCGATTCGGCTGAGAGAGAGCGACGGCCAACGAGCCATTCGTCGTTTTGCTCGATCAGCAGCGCGCCTGCGAGGCGGAGCGCGGCCTGGTCGTTGGGGAAGATGCCGACGACGTCGGTACGGCGGCCGATCTCGCGGTTGACCCGCTCGAGCGGGTTGGTGCTGCGCAGCTTCGACCAGTGCGCCGACGGGAAGGCGTAGAAGGCGAGCAGGTCGTCCTCGGCCTGCTCGAGCAGCTCGGCCACCGTCGGCATCGGTCCTTGCAGGCGAGCGATCACCTCGCCGACCCGCTCTTTGGCCTGTTGAGCGCTGTCGGCGTTGAAGATCTCGCGCAGCGCGGCGGAGACGAGTCCGCGTTGCGCGGGCCGGCAGTGCTGGTGCATGTTGCGGACGAAGTGCACCGTGCAGCGCTGCCAGGGTGCGGCGAGCACCCTCGCGATCGCGTTGCGCAGCCCTTCGTGCTGGTCGGAGATGCAGAGGCGCACACCCTGCAGGCCGCGGCGGCGGAGGTCGCGGAGCAGCTCGGTCCAGAAGGCCTCCGACTCGACCTCGCCCAGGTCGAGAGCGATCACCTCGCGCCTGCCGCTCTCGTGCACGGCGTAGGCGATCACGAGCGCCTTCGAGCGGACGTGACCGCCGTCTCTGACCTTCACTTGCTTCGCGTCCAGCCAGAGATCTGGGTAGTCGCCCTCGAGCGGCCGCTTCCGGAAGGCCTCGACCTGCTCGTCGAGCGCGCGGCAGAGAGCCGAGACGCGGTCCTTGCTCATCCCCTGGATGCCGAGCTGCTCGACCAGCCGGTCGACCTTCCTGGTCGAGACGCCGTTGACGTACGCCTCGAGCACGACCGCGACGATCGCCTGCTCCGAGCGTCGCCTCGGCTCCAGGAAGGACGGGAAGTACGCCGCACCCGAACGCTTGCGCGGGATCGCGAGCTCGATCTCGCCGACCCGCGTCTCCCAGCCGCGCGGCCGGTAACCGTTGCGATGCGTCAGCCGTTCGATCGACACCTCACCGCGGCCGGCGCCGATCTCAGCCGACACCTCCGTCTCCATCAACTCGCGCGCGACGATCGCCACCGCCTCGCGCACGAAGTCGCCGTGCTCGCCGGCGAGCACATTGGCAACAACCTCCGCAACGGTCATCCTTGCCTCTTCGGCCATCGTGGTGCTCCTCTCATCGATTCGTGGTTGAACCGACGAGTCTGGAGCCCGCGGTGGCCGAACTACCTGCGCGCAGCTGCCACGGGCGCCGTTACACCACTTCTAACGACGTGACC
>WNFV01015291.1_pt1 | contig 14084 bp, 14 predicted proteins | sample 5400101 | NCBI WGS metagenome assembly WNFV01 (sample SAMN13153361, study PRJNA577476) | soil metagenome | isolation source: 115 cm soil or saprolite under grassland replicate 1 | place: USA:California | collected 2016-06-15 | reverse complement strand
TCATCACCGCGCGTAAAGCGCGCTCGCCCCGCCGCGCCGATCTGACTGCTGACGGCCATGCGCGGCTGCTGTCGTATCGCCAGGCCGACACGCTCTGGAAGAAGTACACGCCCGGCTGGGATTTGCGTCAGCTTCGCCACACGGCCATCAGCGCGCGTGCCGCCCACGGTTACAACGAGATCGAACTCAAGCGCTTCAGCGGGCATCTGTCGCTGCGCAGCCTGGACGTGTACATCGCCCACAATCGAGAGGCCGCCAAAAGCAAGGCGCGCGCTGGGAGCGGCACGACAGCACCGGGCTCTAGACTAGGGATTGGAACACGAGCGGCATCTGCCACAGAGCATGATCCTGAGCAGCATCAGCAGCAGCAGAGCGCTAGGACTTCGTCAGGGAGGAGCGCCACCGTGACCGGCTCCGAGCCTGCTGCATCATCGACGCCCCCGTGGTCCTGTTCTTGGGGTTCGCGTTGGACCCGACCAGGCGGGGTATCGAGCCTGGCGTCGGGATACCTCTAACGACATCGCCATTGCGGCCCACGCTTGCCGCGTTCGTTGGCGGGGGATGCCCCCGCACCAAGAGGTGAGTATGGTGCAGGCGGACGGCGTACCGCCGACGGTCGCGCTCTACCAGAAGCACCTCAACGCCATCTTCGGCAAGCTGGGCCTGTCCGAGGAGCCCCAGCTGCATCGCCGCGTGGCCGCGGTGCTCGCCTTCCTGCGCGACGCCGGTCGCCAGCCCCAGGCGTAAGGCTCGGACCGATGCTGGACTCACGATTCGTGGCGTACCCGGGCACGCAGCGTGGGGTCCGTGCTGCGGCAAGTTCCAACAGGCGGGAGCGGACATGGCCAGGCCGACGCGCGTGATCACGCCGGAGGACCCAACCTATGCGGGCCAGCAGCATTACACGCCGTGGTTCCTCAGGATCTACGACCCGCTGGTGCTCGGCTTCTACTGCCACATCGTGTGGCGGTGCCCGACCGGCCGCCTGGTGGCGCACTACACGCGGCACCTCGGCCGGCGCCACCTCGATGTCGGGCCAGGCACGGGCTATTTCCTGGCAGGTCACCTTGCTCGAGCCCAACCCCAACGTGCTTGCCCACGCCGCGCGGCGCCTGGCCCATCTGGCCCCGGCCAGCATTGAAGCGGACGTCTGTAAGCCGCTCCCTACTGACCAGCGCTTCGACTCGGCCGCCCTCACCCACGTGCTGCACTGCCTGCCAGGGCCGATGCCGCGCAAGGCGACCGCCGTCCGCCATGTCGCCGCCGTCCTCGAGCCGCACGGGGTGCTCTTCGGGGCGACAGTACTGGGCACCCCAGGACTCCACACCAGGCTATCGCGCCTGGCGCTGCGGGAAAACAACCGCCGCGGGATCTTCGACAATCTCGCCGACACGGAAGACGCGGTGCGGGAGATCCTCAGCGAGTCCTTCGAAGCCGTCGACCTCGACATCGTCGGATCGGTTGCCGTGTTCTCGGCTGCGAACCCGCGCCACTCGCCAGCGTAGGCGGACAAGAACGCAGCTGCACGATTACTGCCATTTTCCCTTCGCGCCACACGATCCCCGCGCGCATCCCGAGATCGATCTCGAGCGTGCCCGGGCGGCCATCCAGTTTCATACTCGCGAGCTCCTACCTGGGGCAGGGCAGCCTGAAGACGTCGTATTGTCGGCTCAACGCCCAACCCTCTCAGAGGTTCGTTGATTCGCTGACGCCGGCGCGATCGTGCCGGCGTCAGCTTTCTTGACTCAGAACGGTCGTTCTAGAATCGACCTGTGACGGCGTTCTGGAAGGCACTGAACGCGAGCGTCGGAGATGTGGATATGGCGTTCGGAGTTGTCAAGCGGATTCCAACGCGCCGCGGAGGCCATCTAAATCCGGCGCGATCGAACTCGCTGAACTCGGCAGGCTCCTCGGGTCGGTAGGGAGCAGATGGCGCGTGCTTGCACCGGCTCTGCTCCCTACGTCCAGCGCCTTCTGCCGGCCGAGAGTTGGGGCAACATGGCTGACGCCCGTAAGCTGACTGGCGCGATGCCATCACCCTCCTGAAACAGACGGGCGTGATCGCGCACTACCGCGAACTCGGCACCGTCACGCCGAAGCGCCAGGGCTGGGCGGGCGACTGGCTCGACCAGGAGCTTGATATCCGGCCCGATGACGAGGGCAAGGCGGCTGTCGCGGAGATTGCCCAGCGCGCACGCCGCGTCAGACGTGTTCGAGCAACCGTACCGCAGGCCGAATCGAAAGCCAGCTAGCTGCGCTCAAAACTGCGGGAGTCCGCGGCACCTGATGCTGTCCTGAAGCGCTGTGGCGAAGCAGAACTGCGACGTCGTGCAGCGGCCGGCTAGCGGCATATCACACCGTGAACGCTCAGGGCTCGGCCGCCACTCAAAACTGCGGGAGTTCCAACTGGCACATACGACGGGTACGCCTCGTGGGCCGATCACAACCCTCAAAGGCCTGGATCGTGAGCTGGGCGGCGCGCTAGCACCTGGCCTACATGTCGTGCACGCGTCTCCCGGCGTGGGAAAGACTGCATTCTGCCTGCAGGTGGCCGCGACCTCGCCCTTCCCGGCGCTGTATCTGAGCCACCACCCGAAGCCGCGTCCGGCGCGTAACGCTCGCCACTGCAACCCAAACGCGAAAACCTCCGTCGTATGGCGAGAAGAAGTGGAGGTCTCGCCTACATGACAGTTGCGCCGGATACCGAGCCCACGACCGACGAGCTCGTCCTCGACCCACCGAAGGCGGTCGGATCGGTCAGCCTCGAACAGGCCGCGTCCACGATCAAGATCGACGAGGCGACCGCGGCCAAGATCAACGCCGCCGTTGCCAGCTATGTCGAGTCGCTCACCAGTCTCGAGGCGCAATCGCCGGAATTTACCCAGAAGGTCGCGTCGATCAGTCGGATGGGCCGCGACGAGATTCGCCGCTCTGCAGAGGCCTCCAGTCGCTTCCTCGAGCGACCGACCGCGGCCCTCAAGCAGGGTCCAATGGCCCAGGGCTCGCAAGTCTCGGGCGCGCTGCTCGCCCTGCGCGAGCAGGTCGAAGGTCTCGACCCGTCACGGCACCTGCAGCAGCGCCGCGGACTGTTCCGTAAAGTGCCGTTCGGTAATCAGGTGCACGAGTACTTCCGTCGCTATCAGTCGGCGCAAACTCACATCGAGGCCATCGTCGGCGGCCTGTACCGTGGCCAGGATGAGCTCTTGCGCGATAACGCCGCGCTCGAGCAGGAAAAGGCTCATCTGTGGACGATGAAGACGCGCCTCGAGCAGTACACGGTCATGGCCGGCGCGCTCGACGAAGCGCTCACCAACCAGATCGCCAAGCTCGATGCCGCGGATCCCGAGAAGGCGCGCGCACTGCGCGAGGACGCGCTGTTCTACGTCCGCCAGAAACGCCAGGACCTGCTGACGCAGTTGTCGGTCGTCGTGCAGGGCTATCTGTCTCTGGACTTGATTCGCAAGAACAACCTCGAGCTGGTCAAAGGCGTTGAGCGCGCGACCACGACAACCGTCTCGGCGCTGCGTACCGCGGTCATCGCGGCGCTGGCGCTGGGGAACCAGCGGCTGGTACTCGATCAGATCACGGCGCTGAACACGACGACCGGCAACATCATCGAGTCGACGTCGCAGATGCTCCGTCAGCAGACGGTCGAGATCGCGAACCAGGCGGCGAGTGCGACGGTCAGCATTGAAAAACTTCAGGCGTCCTTTAATAATATATACGCGACAATTGATACTATCGACTCATTCAAGCTCGCCGCGCTGGACAGCATGCGCAAGACGATCGACACCCTGACGACAGAGGTCGCCCGGGCCCAGGTCTACGTCGATCGTGCGCGTTCCGCCGAGCTCGCCCAGGCCCGCGCAAACGGCCTGGTGTCCGAGCTCACGCTGCCCCAGAGCGGCGGGAGCCAGGGAGCCTGACGCCAATGTGGCTGCTGATCGTTCCAATCGTGGTCGTGCTGGTCATCGTGTTGTCGGTGACGTCGGTCCTCGGCGCGCTGGGCGCAAATTGGCCGTGGCTGCTGATCGGCCTCGGCGCGTGGATGTTGTGGCATGGAGACGGACGCCATCGACATCGCCGACGCGAGCGCGACGCGTGGACGTCGTCCGCATCGACCGAGCGCGCGCCCGCGTTTGACCAGCGCTGCGGACACGATCGACCCGATCGGCAGCCGCGCCACGCGAAGTCATCGGAGCCCACGCCGATCAAGCCGCTGCGCAAGACCGAGCTGCCAATCGATCTGCAGGTCAAGGTCGAGCAGATCCGGCGCAAAGTCGAAGTGCTGCTTGGCTTCGCCGATCGGTTCCCGCCGTTCTCGAAGGACCTGTTCATCGTGCGCCAGACCGCAAGCGAGTATCTGCCACGGACCATCAACGCCTATCTGGCGCTGCCCGAGCAAGCAGTCGATCGGCCGCTCGCCGCGACCGGCCAGACACCGCGCGCGGAGCTCAAGGCACAGCTCGATCTGCTCGACAGCAAGCTCGACGAAATCGCCCAGGACCTCCAACGGCAGGATGTCGACCGCTTGCTGGCGAATCGGCAGTTCCTGGAGGAACGCTTCGGCAAGGCCTCCGCCTGAGGGTGGTCCGCCGCGCTAGGCACGACGCTGTGCGCGGCAGCCGCGGCCATCGCTTGGAGCTGTGCGTCCAGGGCATCCGGCTGCGCAGCCGCGAGCGCCGGACGGCGTCGTACAGTAGGCGCTCGGGGGTCCGATCATGACCGTTTCAACGAGCGTCCTTCACGAGCTCATCAGCGCGCTGGGCAGCGGCAGCGTCGACGTCATCGACCTGACCGCGCCGCTCTCGGAGCGCACGCCGATTCTCCAATTGCCACCGCCGTTCGCCAACACGCAGGGCTTCTCGCTCCAGGAGATCAGCAATTTCGACGAGCGCGGTCCGGCCTGGTACTGGAACAACATCGCGGCCGGCGAGCACGTCGGCACCCACTTTGACGCACCCCGCCACTGGATCACCGCGCGCGACGGCGTGGACGTCTCGCAAGTGCCGCCGAAACAGCTCATCGGCCCGGTGGCCGTCATCGACAAGAGCGCCGAGGTCGCCGCCAATCCGGACTTTCTGCTGCAGGTCAAACACATCGACGAATGGCAGCAAAAGCACGGACCGCTACCGGACGGTGGGTGGCTACTGTTCCGTTCGGGCTGGGACAGCCGGGCGGGCGACCAGTCAGCCTTTCTCAACGCGAATGAGTCCGGCTCGCACACACCAGGCGTCTCGGTAGAGCTCGCGCAATGGCTCGCCAAAGAGGCGCCAATCATCGGCTTTGGCGTCGAAACCGTCGGCACCGATGCAGGAGCGGCCCACAGCTTCGATCCGCCCTTCCCCTGCCACTCGTTCCTCCTCGGCGCGGGCAAGTACGGTCTGACCCAACTCGCTAACGTCAGCAAGCTGCCCGCAACGGGGGCGGTGTTGATCGCCGCGCCATTGCCGATCGTGCGCGGATCGGGTTCACCGGCGCGGGTGCTCGCACTCGTCGCCCGCTGAGACGGGCGGCATGCTGGTCGCCGAAGCGGTTGGGCGAACGCTCGCCGCCCTCGGGCCGCGGGACGTCTTTGGCCTGATCGGCAGTGGCAACTTCGGGGTCAGCAACGCGCTGGTCGCTGGCGGCGCGCACTTCGTGACGGCGCGTCACGAAGGCGGCGCGATCTCCATGGCAGACGCCTACGCTCAGGTCAGCGGCGATCTCGGGATATGCACCGTGCACCAGGGACCAGGGCTCACCAACGCAATGACCGGGCTGACCGAGGCGGCCAAGAGCCGCACGCCATTGGTCCTCGTCGCGGCTGACACGGCGGCCGACGCGATTCGCTCGAATTTCCGGATCGCCCAGGATCAATTGGTGAGCGCCGTTGGAGCAGTCGCCGAGCGCGTCCACACACCGGAGTCCGCCGTCGCCGAGACCGTCAGAGCGGTGCGCCGCGCACGGGTCGAACGCCGACCAGTGGTGCTGATGCTGCCGCTCGACATTCAGGCCATGGCGTGCTCATTCGATGGGCTGTCGGCGCCATTGTCGACGGTGCGCCCGACGCGTCCGGCGGTCCAAGCCGTGCGCGCGGCGGTAGATGCGCTGAGTCGCGCCGAACGACCGCTGATCATCGCCGGGCGCGGCGCGCGGGTGTCGTCGGCGCGCGAACCGCTGGAGCGGCTGGCCGAGGTACTCGGTGCGCTGCTGGCTACGTCGGCTGTAGCCAATGGGTTGTTCGCGGGCAATCCCTGGGCGCTCGGCATCGACCAGGATCCGGACGCGATCGGCGCGCACCATCGCGTCGATCTGGGGATCGTCGGCGACGCCGCCGAATCGGCTGGAGCGCTGCTGGCCGAAGTCCAGCGGCGCGGCTACGAAGGCGTACGCTGGCGCACGCCAGAGCTCGCTGCCCGCATCGCCGATGGCTGCTGGCAGCGCACTCCATACGCCGACGCGGGCGCTGACGGTCGAATTGATCCGCGCACCCTGTCGCGCGAGCTTGACGCGCTGCTGCCCGACGAGCGCACCGTGGCCATCGACTCGGGCCACTTCATGGGCTATCCGGCAATGTACCTGCGGGTACCCGACGAGCGCGGCTTTGTCTTCACCCAGGCCTTCCAGGCCGTCGGCCTCGGCCTTGCCTCGGCGATCGGTGCCGCCGTCGCGCGACCTGACCGACTCACCGTGGCAGCCTTGGGCGATGGCGGCACGATGATCGGACTGGCCGACCTTGAAACCGTCGCGCGGCTCGGCTTACGCATGCTGATCGTGGTCTACAACGACGCCGCGTATGGCGCCGAGGTGCATCACTTCGGGCCGCATGGGCATCCGCTCGACCTGGTCCGGTTTCCCGACGTGGACTTCGCAGCGGTCGGCCGGGCATTCGGTCTACACAGTGCTACGGTGCGCTCCGCCGGTGATCTCGCCGCCGTGCGGCAGTGGCTCGCAAGCGGTGCCACGCCAGGCATGGTCCTCGACGCCAAGGTGGTGCCAACGGTCGTGGCGGAGTGGTTAGAGGAAGCGTTCCGCGGCCATTAGCCGCGAGTAATTTTCATCGCGGCCCACCAGATACCGAACACGAAAACGCCCAACGCGATCCATTGCGCCGGCTCCTGAGGCATCGGCAGTTGCGCCGCTGCGCCGCGCCCACCGCCGCGACATGCTGCCGCCAGCAGCATCTCGGCCAACAGCAATGCCCCCAGGCGCATCACGCATATCGTAGCCCTCGCCATTCGGTACCGCACATTAGGCCTTCCCACGGATGGCCAGTGCGATGTCCAGGCGTAGCGTGGCCGCATCACGATCCCCTTGGGGGAGGACGACGACAGTGAAACGTGCGGCACTTTCGTGGCTCGTGCTCGCCACCGTGCTGGCGAGCAACACCAGCCTGGCCAGCGCTCAGCAAGCCGTGGCGACGATCTTCAGCACCACGCTCGGCGAAGCGAACCAGAAAACCGCCGAGCTCAGCACTCAGGACCTGCAGCGGATTCTGACCGACGGCAGCGCCGTGGTGTACGACGCGCGCCCGCCGATGGAGTTCGACACCAGCCACATTCCCGGCGCGCGGAATGTCGCTCAGAAGCCGGGCACGCCCATCGCCGAGTACATCTCGGACACCGCCGAGATCCAACGCCAGGTGCCCGACAAATCGGACGCGCTGGTCCTCTATTGCAACGGACCGTTCTGTGGCAAGAGCAAGCGCCTGTCCGAAGACCTGCTGGCCGCGGGCTATACCAATGTGCGGCGCTATCAACTAGGCGCGCCGACGTGGCGTGCGCTGGTCGGCACGATGCAGATCGAGCTCGAGGGCGTGCGCTACGTGTGGGACGCCGATCGCACCGCCGTGTTCTTCGACGCCCGCTCGGTCGACGAATTTGGCGCCGGCTCGGTTCCGGGTGCGGTCAACCTGCAGGTCGACGAGGTCGAGCTGGCCAAAGAAGACGGCCGGCTACCGATGGACGATCACAACACGCGCATCGTCGTCTTCGGCGCCGACGCGGCGCAGGCCCGTGCGGTGGCCGATCGGATTGCCAAGAACGCCTTCCATAACGTCACCTTCTACGCCGGCAGCGTCGAGACGCTCCAGGCAGGCCTCACGCCCACCACGGCCCGCGCAGCCGAGTAGCGCCCCGAAGTGCCTCGGCTTCCTGGTACGGGCACGCACCAACCCGGCTGCTTGCTGCCACCGAGATCCCAGCGCCCCGCGGGTCCAGCGCGGCTACACTGCCGACCATGCCCAAGCCAGCGGTCGCGGCCGAGCGATTTACGGGCTTTCCCGAAGGCGGCATCGAGTTCTTTCTGGAGCTCCAGGCGGAGCAGTCACGCACCTGGTTCAAAGCACATCAAGCCGAGTTCGAGCGGCTGTGGAAACGGCCGCTCGAGCTGTTCGTTGCGGAGCTGCAGACGCGACTCGCCGACGCGTTTCCAGGCCTAAGCCAGGTCGAGCCGCACTTCTTCCGCATCCAGCGCGATACCCGCTTTGCTCGCGACAAGTCGCCATACAAGACCTACGTCGCCGCCAGCATGTCAGTTCGCCCAGCGCCGCCGGAGCGCGAACGCGACGACGAGCACGGCCACTCCGTGCCCGGCCTGTACGTCAGCTTCGGCCTCGAGGCCGATTACATCGGCGTCGGCAGCTGGCACATGTCACCTCAGGTGCTGGCGCGCTACCGCGCCGCTGTGGACCACGCCAAGCACGGTCCGCAACTGCAGCGCATGATGGACGACCTCGCTGCCCGCGACTTCAAAATCGACTCGATGGAGAGCCTGAAGCGCACGCCCGCACCCTACGCGCAAGACCATCCCCGCGCGGAGCTGCTCAAACGCAAGGGCCTGGCGGTCGGCATCCAGGTCCCAGAAGACCTGGAGCAATCGGCGGCGCTGCTCGACTGGTCCGAACAACACTTGCGGCTGACGCAGCCGCTCGTCGGATGGCTCGATCGGCACCTGGCGGTAGGCTAAATCGTGTGACGAGCTTTGACGACGCCCATCGGGCGTTTCTGGAGCAGAACCACGGCGCGACGATGATCACCCTGCGCCCCGACGGCGCGGCGCACGCGGTGCGTGTGGGTGTGGCCCTGGTGGACGGCAAACTGTGGAGCAGCGGCACCCAAACCCGTGTGCGCACGGCGCACCTGCGCCGCGACCCGCGCTCCACAATCTGGGTTTTCGACAACCAGTTCAAGTGGCTCACGATCGAGTCCACGGTCACGCTGCTCGAGGGCGACGACGCCGCCGCCTTGAGTGTGAAGCTGTTTCGCGTGATGCAGAACAAGCCGAGCGGTGGCTTGAACTGGTTCGGCAAAGTACTCGACGAAGACGGCTTTTTGCGTCAGATGAAAGACGAGCAGCGGCTCGTGTATCAGTTCGAGCCGCTGCGCGTGTACGGGGCCGTCTAAGGGGCGCTACTGGGCGCGGCGCATCGCATAGCTGCCCACCAGCAAGCCAACACTGGCCATCACCAGGGCTGCTGCCGCGCCAGAGACCACGGGTCCGCTGACGAGGTCAGTGCCCGCGAACAGCATCCGCTGCGCTTCGACGACATACGTCAGCGGGTTCGCCAGAGCGGCGACGCGCAGCCAGGCCGGCCCGGCATCGATCGGCAGCAGCATGCCGGCCAGGATGAGCATCGGAAACAGCAGCGTCTGCTGTACGAGCCAGAACACGCCCTGGCGCTCCTTCACCGCCAGCGCCAGCGCGTGCGACAGCGCGCCAAGGCCGATGCTGAACACACTCAGGATGAGCAGACCGATCAGCGCGCCGAGCGGCGAGAAGCGGAAGCCAAACGGCAGCGTCACCACGATGATCAGCGCCGCTTGAGCCAGGGTCGGCGCGATCTCCTTCAGCGCACGGCCGATCAAGAGTGACGAGCGGCTCAAGGGCGTGACCAGCATGCGCTCATGCGAGCCGGTCTGCATCTCGAGCAGCAGGTTGGCGCCCGTGGTCGAGCTGCCGAACAGTGACAGCATGACCAGTACGCCGGGCACGAACCACTGCAGCGCCTGATCGGTCGGTTGGCCGGTCATACCCGCCAGCAGCGGCCCGAACAGACCCAGGAAGACCAGCGGCTGCACCAGTCCGAAGACAATCGAAAACGGATCGCGCACCATCGGCCGGAGCTCGCGGGTGAAGACGGTGCCAGTGTCAGTAACAAGCTTCAGCATCACAGGGTTCAAGTCCTTTCACGTTGGCTTTCCAGAGGTCCTCGCCACCGGCGCGAATGCGGTAGATGCAAGTGCAGATGCGAGCCATCGGCACGTGCGGCTGTGTCGCTCCGAGGTCCTCGCGCTGCGCGCGCCACCCGGATGCCGTACCGGAAGGTCCAGATGGGAGCCATCGGCACGTGCGGCGGTGTTGGCTTCGGAGGTCCTCGCGCTGCGCGCGACCGGCGCGGGGAGCGTGGATGGCATGTGGCGGCGAATGGCTCAATCGGCGGCGCCTTCCCGCAGGCTGCGGCCGGTCAGGGCCAGGAAGACGTCGTCGAGCGTTGGGCGCTGGACTTCGGCGGCTTGTACGGCGACGCCGGCCTGGTCGAGTGCCCGCAGCAGGGCGGGCAACACTGACGGGCCGTCGGCAACGCGCAGGCGGACGGTGCCGTGCGCGATATCGGTGTCACGGGGCTGCACCAGCCGTGAGGCGATCTCAGCGGCGCGCGGTGCAAGTCGCGGCTCGAGGACAAGCGTAATGAGGTCGCCGGCCAGCTCAGCCTTGAGCGCCTGAGGCGTGTCATCGGCAATCACCTGGCCGTGATCGATGACGATCACGCGTTCGGCCAGCTGATCGGCCTCATCCATGTAGTGGGTCGAGAAAAAGACCGTCGTCTGGTGCTCCGAGCGGAGGCGCCGGATGTGCTCGGCCAGATTGACCCGGTTCTGCGGGTCGAGCCCGGTCGATGGCTCATCCAGGAAGAGCAGGTCGGGTCGGTGCATCAGCCCCATGGCAATGTCGAGCCGCCGCCGCTGCCCGCCCGACAGCGAGCTGACCAGTCGATTACCCAGGCCCTCCAGGCCAAGCGAGCCCAACAGCTCGGTCGCGCGAGCGCGCGCCGCACTGCCGCTCATGCCATACGCGCGGCCCTGCGTCACCAGCTCGTCGACGGCTCGATGCAAATGGCCGGCGCCGTTGCCCTGGCCGATGTAGCCAATGCGACTGCGCACGGCGGCGGGGTTGCGCAGGACATCGTGGCCAGCCACAGTGGCGCTGCCGGCCGTTGGCCGCAGCAGCGTGGTCAACATGCGCAGCGAGGTCGACTTGCCCGCGCCATTTGGTCCCAGGAACGCCACCAGCTCACCTGCGTGGACCTCGAGGTCGAGTCCACGCACTGCTTCGACGGTCTGGCCATTGGCCTTGAAGGTGCGCGACAGACCGCGCGTGGCGATCATCGGCTCGCCGCGCGGTCGCGTCACGGTGAACAGCTCTGGAAACGAAACGGCTGAGCGTTCGTCAGTCATCAGCATGTCCATCATGGTAGGCTGAATAGCGGTCATTTCCTGACCTGAATACGAGCGATCCTCAGGAAACCGACGATGTCCAACACCAGCGCACGCATGCTGCGCTTGCTCTCGCTCCTGCAGACGCACCGCTTCTGGCCGGGCGGCGAGCTCGCCGAGCGGCTCGAGATCTCCGAGCGCACGTTGCGCCGCGACGTCGACCGGCTGCGCGACCTCGGCTACCCGGTCGACGCGCAGCGTGGCGTCGACGGTGGCTACCAGCTTGCGGCGGGCGCCGCGCTGCCGCCGCTGCTGCTCGACGATGAGGAAGCCGTGGCGCTGGCGATCGGTCTGCGCGCTGCCGCGCATGGGGCCGTGGCTGGCATCGAAGAATCCTCGGTGCGCGCGCTAGCCAAACTCGTGCGGATCATGCCACCACGGTTGCGCCGCCAGGTCGATGCCTTGCGCTTGGCGACGGTGCCGGCCGTCTGGTCGAACGGTCCGTCGGTCGACGCGGCCGTACTGACGACGATCGCGCAGGCGTGTCAGGACGAAGAACGCATGCGCTTCGCGTATACGGCCCGCGACGGCGAACAGTCCGCTCGCCACGTCGAGCCGCACCGCCTGGTCTCGCTCGGTCGGCGCTGGTACCTGGTCGCGTATGACCTGAATCGGCAGGACTGGCGCAGTTTTCGGCTGGACCGGCTGACCGATGCGCGCGCTACGGGCATGCGCTTCAGCGCGCGCGAGCTACCGGCCGCGGATGCCGTTGCGTTCGTGCGCGCGGGCATAGAGAGCGTGCCAACACCGATTGCCATCGAGGCGCTGGTGCACGCGCCGGCGCACGTGGTTCGCGCGCGCATCGGGCAGTGGGCCACCATCGAGGAGGTGGACGATCGGCGCTGCCGCATGCGCATGACGGTCGACTCGCTCGATTGGCCGACCCTGGCGTTGGGCGCGCTCGGGGCAGAGTTCGAGGTCGTTGCGCCGCCGGCGCTCGTCGGGCAGCTAGGCGAGTGGTCGGACCGCTTCGCGCGCGCGGTGCGGGGCCGCTAACGTCGGTACCTGGCCTGGCTTCACAGCGCGTGTGGCGCACGTAAGATCCTGCAGTCATGGCTGGTGACCCGCACGTCATGTGGCTGGAGGACTGTACGGCCGACCGTGCGCCACTGATCGGTGGCAAGGCAACGGGACTCGGCACGTTGATCCGCCAACGGCTGATGGTGCCGCCAGGATTTGCGGTCACCACGAATGCGTACCGCGAGCACGTTGACCACCACCGATTGGCGCCCGAGATCGAACGGCTGTTTGCCACCGAGGACGCCGACGGCATCCGCGCGCTCTTCGAAAGCAGCGCCCCAACGCCGCGGCTGGAGGACGCGGTGCTCGCGGCGCACGAGCAGCTAGGCGGCACTGGGCAGCCGATGGCGGTGCGCTCCAGCGCCACGGCCGAAGACCTGGCCGACGCGTCCTTTGCCGGCCAGCAAGAGACCTACCTGTGGCTGCTCAGCGGCGACGAGGTGCTGCGACACGTTGTGCGCTGCTGGGCCAGCTTGTTCTCCGCGCAGGCCATCGCGTACCGCAAGCACCGCGGTGTAGCCGCTACCGATCTGGCCATGGGCGTCGTCGTGCAGCAAATGGTGCCGGCCGAAGCCGCGGGCGTGATGATGACCATCGACCCGGTCCTGGGTGACCGTTCGACCATAGTCATCGAGGCCGCCTATGGCCTGGGCGCTGTCGTCGTCAACGGCGAGGTCATGCCCGACCGCTTCTGCATCGACAAGGACAGCCTGACACTGCGCTCGCGGACGCTGGGCAGCAAGGATGTGGCCTACCGCTTCGATGCGTCGGTGGCCGGCTGTCGGCTGGTACCCGTTCCGCCCACGCAACAGCGCGCCTACTGCGTCAGCGACCAGGAGGTGCTGGAGCTGACCCGGCTTGGCAAACGCATGGAAGAAGTTCTGGGCGGCCCCCAAGACCTGGAATGGGCCATTGGCCCGAACCGCGACATCTTCCTGCTGCAAGTCCGGCCCGAAACTGTCTGGAGCTCGGTCTAGGCCGTCCGAGGCCCGTCGCGATGGATAGCCACGCCGACCACGATCAGGGCGACGCCCGACCACTCGGAGGGCGTGGGCACCTGGCCGAGCACCAGCAGGCCGATGCCGGCGGCCGTCGCGGGCAGCAGCGCCAGGAGCAGCGCGAATGTCGCGCGCGACAAGCGGGCCATCGCGAGCTGGTCGCATACGTACGGAATCACCGACGAGCACACGCCGACGCCGATGCCGGCACCGACCAGGAGCGGCTCTCCAATCGCGGGCAGCGCACCGGTTAGACCGAACGGAGTGATGGCGACGAGTGCGATGAGCATCGCCGCGCCCAGTCGCTCGATGCCTTCGGCGCCGCCGTCGCGGGCGATGCGATGCCCAAGCACCACGTACAGCACGAACAGCACGCAGTTGAAGAAAGCGAAGGCGAAGCCGAGCGGCTCGCCGCCCAGCCGTACGTCGGCCAACTGATAAACGCCCGCGGTCGCGAGCGCCAGCGCAACGATGTTGCGTCGACTACGCGCGCCGAACGCCGCCAGTGCGATCGGGCCAAGGAACTCGATGGCGCCGACGGTGCTCAGCGGCAGACGGGCAATGGCCAGGTAGAACGTCGCGTTCATTG
>WNFV01006293.1_pt1 | contig 14088 bp, 9 predicted proteins | sample 5400101 | NCBI WGS metagenome assembly WNFV01 (sample SAMN13153361, study PRJNA577476) | soil metagenome | isolation source: 115 cm soil or saprolite under grassland replicate 1 | place: USA:California | collected 2016-06-15 | reverse complement strand
CTGGCTGCTTGGAGCTGGTAGCCGAACGGCTCGAAGCGCAGCCGCGGCAGCGACACGAACGTCTCGAACCCGGGCCGGGCCCACACGCCGAGGGCCTGGTCGACCAGCCCCGAGGTGGCGTCATCGACGGGATGTCCCTGCTCCAGACAGCGCAGCAGCGTGCGGTAACCCTCCAGCCCGGCCCTGGAGCGCCCCTGCAGCGCCCGCTCCGCGAGCGCCAGCGCGGCCAACTGGGCGACCGCGCGCGGCGAGCGTGGTTGCATGATCTCCATCGGGTTCGAGGCAGCGGCTGGGCCACCATTCAACCGGAGGTGGGATCGGTGGGCAACGCGGTCCACCCTCCGGTGAGAAGACGCCGGACAGGCGGGGCCGGTCGGCTGCGGCGGGTCGTGGTGCCCGCTCCCCGCCCTCCAACCGGGCGGGCAGCTCGAGCGCCTGGGTGCGCGCACGGGTCCGCGGCCAACGCTGGGCGACCTTGGCCACACTCTGGAAGGCGCCGGGTCGAGAAGACCGCCCGGCCGTCCGCGCGCCCTGCAGCCAGAGGCGAGGGCTGTCAGCCATGGACGTAGAGGGCGTACTCAGGGAACCACATCGCGGCATCCATGGCCGGCTCGATGTCGCGTCGTGCCAGGCGCGTCCGATGCCGCGATCTCGATGAACTGGCGTGGTCGGCCGCTGGTCAGCCACCAGGTGGTCGTCGAGCTGATCGGCGCGACCACACCCGCACGGGCCTGCGGGTCCGCGCCGAGCTTGACCGGGGCGCCTACCCGACCGGGGTCAAGGTCAGCGATGCCGAGTTGGCCGCCGTGCCGCTCACCCGGCATGCCTGGCATGGCGAGTGGAACTACACCGTCACCGGCTCAAGGACACGCACAACAGCCGCATAATTCTGCCTCAGGCCCTTAGGCCCGAGGCAGGCGCCGGTGCTCACGCAGCACGCGCCTGGCCGCCCTGACGTTTGGGTGCGGCCCACGAAGCTCCTGCAGCTCGGCCGGCTGCCGCTCGTACGGCCCGCCGTCATCGTCGCAGGCCGGGCAGATCAGCTCGTACAACCCCGTGGGATCCGCCGACGGCGCACCGCCGCATCCCAGCTGCGAGGCTGCGCACGGACGTACGGATCGTGCCGCTCCCGGTCAGCCATGATGATGCTCACTCACAGCCACCCCTCGGCGCAGGCAAGCATGCCGTGCCGCAGGTCCCACCAGCCTCGAAGCGCGGCCACCGACTACAACGATGCGCGCCGGACCGCTGCGACGCCAGCAGCTCGCCACCGGCCAGGACTGGCCGTGCCCGCAGGTCACCGGCAGTGTAGCCAACCAGGATGGGCGAGAAGGTTCGTATGCTGTCGAGTTGCCGGCTGCGGCGCTAGCGGCCGTTTGCGCTGCTCAGCGCAGGTTTGAGTACTCCGAGGTGGGCCCAACCAGCCAGCATACGAACCTTCCACCACTGGTTGAGGGACCCGCGGTTGAGTTGGCCAGGCGTCATGCCAAGGTCAGGCGTGAGGGGTATCGCAGGCGCCAACCGAGTTGACCATGGCCCGACCCAGAACGCTGCCCATGACGTCGCTTTATCCCAGACACCCGGACGCTGTCGGCGCGGTCCCGGGGGTTCATGTCGGAGGCCGACTGAAACACTACGCCTACCTGGGTTCACCACGTCGCTGGCGCTGTAGCGGACCACGTCGCAACGAGCGGATCTGCTCCCGGAAGGTCCGAACCCTTGTTGGGAGCTGGGCCTATCGACCGTGCGTCGGCAATGCCAGCGATTTTACAGTCCGCAAACTCGGCTCCCCTCCCGTCCCCACCCGACCCCGATCATCGGCCGTGACCAGCACAAACGACGCGAGGATAGCTTCAGCCGTCACGCGGCGTCCCCACCCGTCCCGCCCCGTCCCGCGCGGCATGGCGTCGGGCGGAGCGAAACTGGAGCGAAATCCAGGTTGCCGGCTGACCAGCGTTCCGGCCCCGGCCGGGCGACGTACGGGTTCGAGTTGGTGGGCCGACTGGAACACCCACGCCCACCAGAGCTCACCACGTTGCTGGCGTGCAGCCGCACCGGCGCGACGAGCCGCCCTGATTGGGACGCCAGCCAGGCTCGAGTCTCGTGAGGTCCGCTTAGAGTTCGTTCGGCTTCCGTTCGGCGGCCGTTCAGGTGCGGGCGGCAGGGGCTCCATTCAGCTACGAGGACCCTGTAGGTGCCACGTATCCGGTCCATATCGTGCGCACGGTCGGTGGACTGCCGGGAGCCGTGGATGCTGGCGGCGCAGCACCGCAAGCTCCTGGCGCAAGACCAGGATCTCGATCTCCTTGGCCTCTGTCGACCGGAAGCACAGAACGATCAGCTCAAGAGCACGGCGCAGCGCCAGGCAGACGAATGACCAAACCACACGAGACCTCCACTAACGAAGGCAAGCAAGCAACGGCGCATCGTAGTCCGTCGTCAAGTGGTATCCGCTGGTCACGGCCACGACTCACTTCTGGCACCCCATGGCCGAGCTGCTGGTCACGCCGGTGCAGGCGCCGAACGCCAACGCATACGCGGAGCGCTGGATCCGGACGGTACGGGCCGAGCTGCTGGACTGGCTGCTGATCCTCGGCCGCGGCCACCTACCTTGAGCAGGTGCTGCGCGTCTACGTCCGGCATTACAACGCCCACCGTGCGCACCGGGCGCTCGGGCTGCAGCCGCCGGAACCAGCCGTCGGACCGGCGCTCACTGGCATGGGCCAGCCGCCATAGGTCCACCGACGCGATCTCCTCGGCGGTCTCGTGCACGAGTACCGACAAGCTGCCTGAACGCATTTGTACACCCTACGGCCGCCCGTGCGGCCGCGCCGCAGGACACGCGGTGTCCCGGTTCGTGTGGTACTCCGTGAAATTCACCGGGCTGCCGCGATGGTCTGCGGCGAAGGATCCACACCAGACGTGCAAAAGGGGCTCTTCGGACTCTGCTGGCGAAGTCCAGAGGGTGCTTCGTGGGAGGGTTGGGCCTGTCGGTGTGGGTGGTGATGGGTGAGGGGTGATGGGTGGTGCTTCGTCCTGGGGGTGTGCCAGAGGTTCCGGCGGGGACGGCCGAGTTGGCGTGGAAGGTGCATCCGCGGGGGACTGATGAGATGCGGGTGCGGGACGCGCTGGGGGTGTTGTTCCAGGACGAGGACTTCCTGACCGGCGAGTTCGAGGGGATGTACCCGCCGCTGGGGCAGCCCGGCCTCTCGCCGGCGTTGCTGCTGCTGGTGACGGTCTTGCAGTTCATGCACAACCTGTCGGACCGGGAGGCGGCGCAGGCGGTCGCGGACCGGATCTCGTGGAAGTACCTGCTGGGGCTGGAGCTGGACGATGTGGGGTTCGACGCCTCGGTGCTGAGTGAGTTCCGGGATCGGCTGGCCGTCGGCGGTCGGGCGGATCGGCTGTTGAGCGTGCTGCTGGAACGGCTGAAGGCGGCCGGGCTGGTCCGCGCGGGTGGGCGTCAGCGCACCGATGCCACCCACGTGCTCGCCTGTGTGCGCCGGCTGAACCGGATCGAGCAGGTCGGGGAGAGCCTGCGGGCGGCGTTGGAGGAGATCGCCCGGATCAGTCCGGCCTGGCTGGTGCCGCTGCTCGCGCCGGGCTGGGATGAGCGCTACGGGCGGAAGGTGGAGGCCTCCCGGCTGCTGAAACGCAAGAACGCCTCCGCGGCGGGGCTGGCCGAGCAGATCGGGGCGGACGGCCGCGCGCTGCTGGACAAGATCGACACCGACCCGGCCGTCGGCTGGATCAACGACCTGCCGCAGGTACAGGTCCTACGCACGATGTGGGCCCACCACTACCACTACCACGACACCGGCACCGGGCGCCTGCGCTGGAAGGACACCGCCGAGCTGGCCCCGGCCGCCGAGCGCATCGAGTCACCCTACGACCCCGACGCCCGCTACAGCAGCAAGCGGGACACGCAGTGGGTGGGCTCCAAGGCCCACCTGAGCGAGTCCTGCGACGAGGACCTGCCCTCGCTGGTCACCGACGTGCACACCACCGCCGCGACCGACCCCGACGTGACGGCCACCACCCCCATCCAGGAGAAGCTGGCCGGGCGTGGCCTGACCCCCGGCGAGCACCTGCTGGACGCCGGCTACCCCAGCGCCGAGAACCTCACCCGCGCGCTGGAGCTGGGCATCACCATGATCAGCCCCCTGACCACTACCACCGGCCGCAACGCCACCAAGGACACCTTCCCCCCAAGCGCGTTCACCCTCGACTGGGATGCCGGGGTCGCCACCTGCCCCGCCGGGGCGACCAGCCTCCCCGCCCGCCCCGAGGGTCGCGGCCTGGTCGCCTTCCCCTTCTCCACGCGTGACTGCCGGCCCTGTCCGCTGCGTCCGCAGTGCACCCTGGGCGGCCCCAGCCATCCCCGCAAGATCACTGTCCACCCCCGGCCCGTGTGGGAGACCCAGATCCGCGCCCGGCAAGCCCAGACCAGCGACGACTGGCGCGCCACCTACAACAGGCGTGCCGGTGTCGAAGGCACCATCTCCCAAGCCGTCCGCGGCCCCGACCTCCGCCACGCCCGCTACCGCGGCATGCCCAAGACCCACCTGCAAAATGTCCTCACCGGCATCGCCCTCAACGTCCTGCGCCTCGGCGCCTGGTTCGACCCCCACCCCACCACCCAACGACGCCCCACCCGCATCCACGCCCTGTGCACCGCCCACAACCTGGCGGCGGCCTGACACCACCACACCCACCGACTTCGCCAGCAGAGTCCGGAGTGTCGGTTTCACGGGCTTGTGATGCCCAGGAGGGGCAGGACTCGGGTGGCGTCGCGGGCGTTGCGGCGTAGCGCGGCGGCGATGTTGCGGTCGCCGTGGGCGCGCAGGAGGCCGATGGCGAGGTTGCGCAGGCTGGCCATAGCCCGCGGTGTGTTGCCGGTGCGGGCCTGGGAGGCGTCCTCGGCGAAGGTGGTGTCGCGGATGTGGTGCAACGCCTCGATGGCCCAGTGGCCCCGGATCCAGTCGGCGAGCCGGGCGGGCTGGCCTGGGCGGCGGTGAGGTTCGTGACGGCGTAGACCGTCACGGTCCGCCAGCGCCGGTGGTGCAGGGACCGGACCCGGCGGGTGAGGCGGATCGCCTGGGTGGCGTGGGGGAAGTCCAGGCCGGCGACGGTGGTGACTTGGAGTGGCGGGTCTCGACCCTACCGTGGCCGCGGTCGCGGGTGTGGTCAGCGGCGGGGATGTCTGGCCAGGCAGGATCTTGAGCTGGTGGTGGAGCGCGGGCTGGTTGCCTTTGACGATGAGCAGGTAGGCGGCGCGCTTGACGGTGACCAGCCAGTCGGCGTGCTCACGCTGGGTGTGGAGCGCGTCGGCAGTGATCACGGTGGCGGCGAGGTCCAGGCGGTCCAGCAGCGGCCGGAACTGGGTGATCTCGTTGGTCTTGCCGTCCACCCCGGCCTGGCCCAGGACGCCGCGGGTGGTGTGGTCCATGACCGCCAGCAGGTGCACCTGCGCGGCTCCATGGTGGCCGGTGCCGCGCAGGGTCTTGCCGTCGACCGCGACCGCCCGCCGCGGCGGGCGGGCTGCCGGCGGCGGCCGGGTGGTCGGTGGGGGTCGGTGACCCGTTCACCGCCGTCCGCCCACAACGCCGCCCACCCCGGCCTCGGACGCTGCGCTCGCCACGCTGGGTGACCGCGCGGTCCGGTTCGCGTTCACCGGCGACGCCGACCACATCGCCGACCTGCTGACGCTCACCACCCGTCCCGACAAGGTCACGCCGCCGAGCGATCCGCGCCGGGTCGAGGCGACCACCCGGCCGCTGCCTCGTTGGCTTGCCCCGCAGGACCCGGTGGTGGTGGTCGGCGGGCTGCGCCGCTCGCTCCGCCACGGCTACGACGGCCGCTTCTCCCCCGATGAGACCCTCGCCTGCCGGTTGTCGGGTGACACGGTGACCAAGCTCGCGGGGCTGCTGGACGGGCGTGAACTCATCGACCGTGGGGTCGAGCACGGCGCCGTCCCCGGCGAGGCCGACGCGCTCGTGATCGAGGCTGCCGTCGAGGACCCGTTCGCGGACTACAACGCCTATGCCGAGGAGTTCGCCGCCCGCTACAGCGTCGCGTACCAAGCGCTGCTCGACGCGCTTGCCGGCGAGGCGTCGCTGTTCGTCTGGTCGATCACGTTCCCCAGCCGCGGCGCCAGCCTCAACGCGCTGTCGCTGAAGGACGGCGTCGGCGCCTCCCCTGCTGGCATTACCATCTGGCGTCAGGCCTGGGTGCCGCTGTACCTGGAGTGGGAGCTGCACCTCGACCTCCACGACGGGCTCGCCGGCTGGGACCTCGACGAGCTGGACTACGAGCCTCCCGCTGATGCCGTGTTCCGCCCCGGCCAGGTCACGGTGCTGGCGGGCCGGTCGCTGCTCGTCTCTGCCAGCGCCCGCGCGCTCGCCGACCAGGTCTCGGCGTTCCTGGCCGAGGAGGACAAGCTCGACCTGCGCGGCCAGGGACGCGTCAGCGACGACCTCCAGGGCCGGCTACGAGCCCTGTCGACCGCCGCGGGCCTGGTCGACGTGCTGGCGGCCGGCGTCGCCGGGCTGGGTGAGCGGCTGCTCGGTTTCACCGACGAGACCGCGCTCGGCTCCGTCGGCAGCCCGCCACCACCAGTCCCGACCGCGCCGCCACGGCCTCTGCGGGCCGGCTTCGCGAGGCTCCGGAAGCTGCGCCTGGTCGACGCCTTCGGCCGCACCCTCACACTGGTCGACGCCGGCCAGCCCGCGCCGATCCTCGGCGCCGGGCTGCACACCGCCACCACCGGGGAGCTACTGCTGCGACCCCGGCTCAACCAGCCCGCCCGGCTCCTGCTGCGCATGGTCGACGCCGCCGACGACACCCGCGAGGCAGGCGTCGACCAGGCCGCCGAGTCGGTGAGCCCGCTGGTGGGCTGGCTGCTCGCCGACCACGCCGACGAGGCGGTGGAGCTATTCGACCCCGAGGGGACCCCGCTCGGCCAGCTTACCCACGACGGGCTCAGTGGCGCGGTGGCCTGGGAGGGGCCGCCCGGCGACCGCGCGCCGGTCGGCACGCAGCCCGGCGCGGCGCTCAGCGGCGACCCCCGGCTGAAGCATCTGCGCGGCCTGGTCACGGCCCTGCTGGAGCGCGACGCGCTGGAGCGGGCCGCCGCCGTGACCCGATCAGACACCCCGCTGGAGGCGCTGCTGCGGGTGATCGACACCACCAGCGCCACCGTGGGGCTCGGCGGGCAGACCGGCACCGAGCACCTCGCCCATCTGGTCGGCCGACCCATCGCGGTCGTGCGCGCCACCCTCCGCCTGGATGTCGAGCCCGAACCAGCCTTCCCCACCCTCTCCCAGGCTGACCGGGCGGCGCGTACCGCCAGCTGGGCCGCACTAGCCGGCTGGGCGTTCCCCGTCCGGCTCGGCGCGCTCACCCGGCTCGACGACGGGCTGCTCGGCTTCTGGGTTAACGACGACTACGGCCGGCTCCACCCCGTCCACCCGAGCGTCCTGACAAAGGCGACCCCCTCAGCACGCCATCAGGGCGACTTCGCCGCCGTCGCCGCCAGCACCACCAGCCCACGCCCGATCGACTCCCCGTCGGTGGCCCACGACCCGACCGTGCCGGTCCGGCCAGGCCAGACGGTCCGGCTCACTCTCCTTATGGACCCGGCCGCCAGGGTCCACGCCACCTCGGGCCTGCTGCCCCGCAAGGCGATCAGCCTTCTGCGCGACTGGTTCGCCGAGGCCCTCGACCGGGTCGTGCCGTCGTTCCGGGTCGGGCCGGTGCTCGTCGACCCGACCACGATCCGCATGCCGTTGGCCGCCGCACTCGGCCGCGACCAGGCGTGGACCCGCCGCGACGGGCCGACAAGCTGGCACGACGACCCGATCGCCGCCGCCACCCAGCAGGCCCTGCTCCCGGAAACGCCCGCCGTTGTCCACGAGGGCTACCTGCGAGTAGCGCTCGAAGAAGAGGGCCGCTGATGAACACCGCCCTCCAACGCCTCGTCGAGGCGGTGCTCGGACTCCACGTGGACGGCCAGCCGTCGGTCTCCGGGCGTGTACTGGACCCGATTGGCAAGCCCGTCGAGGATGCGGTCGTGTCGGCCCGGCAGCTGACCGGGGAGCCGCTCATCGACCGCCGGGTCGGCGCCGGCGGCCGCTTCCTCCTCGTCTCGAACGCCGCCTGGCCGGACGAATACCAGCTCGTTGTCGAGGCGCGGGGAGTAGAGCTGCGGCTCCTGCGGAGCCGGCCACCCCCGGTCGTCGCCCTGGCGCCTCCGGTCGCCGATGACGTCGGTGATCTGACGATTCGCGCCCCGATCGTCCTCACCGGTTCCGTCGGCGACGGTGGGGGGAACGCCCGCATCGACCTGCGGCGCGTCCAGGAGCGCCTGCACGACCTGGGTCGGTTGACCGACGCGGACATCCAGGCGGAACCGCTCATCCCGGACCCGCCGCCAGAGGCGCTCAACATCGAGGACTTCCCGCGGCTGCTGGCCGCAGTCTTCGCGCACAACCAGGCCTGGCTCGGCCACCGGCAGGGCGTGATCCGGCCAGGCAGCGCATCACTGCGCGCGCTCAACGCCGACCCAGCGTTCCCGATCACGCGCATCGCCGTGACCCGCCCGGTCGGCAGCCTGCCCGGGATCGCGCCACCGGTCGCCATGAACACGCCCACGGACGTCGCCGCCGTCCAGGATCGCCTGCACCAGCTCGGGCTGCTCACCGAGGGGCGCTACCTTGTCGAGCGGGTCGACCTGGCCACCGCCGCCGACCCGGTCGCAACCGTCCTCACAAGCACGGTCGAGGCGATCGCCCGGTTCGAGCGCGAGGTCGTCGGTGGGGAACTCAAGGCCGTGCCACCCGGGTCGATCACCGAGCAGGTGCTCAGCGACCCGTACCTCTGGGGTCGCCTACCGCTGCGCTTGGGCGCGCCCGTCGGGACGGGCGCGCCGAACCGGCCCGCCGACGTCCATGCCGTCCAGGAGCGGCTCCACGATCTCGGCGCGCTCGACGACGCGGCCTACGGCACCGAGCGTGTCGCCGTCCCCGGGCCTGGAGACCCCGCCGGTCCCGTCCCCGAGGCCGACCTCCAGGGCACGCTGAACGCGATTCGAGCGTTCCGCCAGAGCCCGCAGCGGCTCGGCGAGCCCGCAGCCCCGGCGCGCGTCGATCTCGACGACCCGGCGGTCGCCCGCCTCGACAGCCCGCCGCGGGTCGACTTCCACGAACTGCACGAGAACGCCACCGCCGCGGAACCCAACCGCGCCGACGACACCCGTGCGATCCAGGACCGCCTCCTCCTGCTCGGCTTCCTCTCCGGCGCCGATCACCAGGCCGAGCGCGTGAACCCGGCGCGCCCGACCGGCGTGCCGGCGAGCGAGGTGCCGCGCACTATGGCAGGGGCCCGCGAGCTGCTCGTGTCGCTCGGGATGGCGCCGCGGCGGCCTCGGGACCGTTCGTCCTCCGGCCGGTCGACCGCCCGCCCCGGCTCGTCACCCTCACCGATCCCGTCGGCGCCGGGCAGCCAAACCGGCCCGCCGACGTCCGCGCTGTCCAGGACCGGCTGCGCGAGCTCCGCTTCCTCGCGGAGGCCGACTACCAACGCGAACACGTCGATCCGGCCGCGGCGGCTTCCCCGCCGGACTCGGACCTATCCGGCACGTTTGCCGCCGTGAGCACCCTCCGCCGGCAGGTGCTCGGCCACCCGCCCGTCGTAGCCGGCAACGCGTGGACCGCCGAGCCCGTCGTCCGGCCGGGCGATGCGACCCACACGGTACTCGCGTTGCCGCTCCGCTTCGGGCGCTACCCGCTGCGCCTCAGCGCATCCGTCGGCACCGGCGGATGGAACCGCCCACCCGACGTCCGCGCCGTCCAGGAGCGCCTGCACGACCTCCGGCTGCTCGACGACCCGTCCTACCAGGCTGAAATCGTCGACCCCGCGCGTCCCGGGCGGGTCCCCGACGGCCAGTTCGGCCTGACGATCGGCGCCATCAGCGTGCTACGCGAGCAGTTCCTGGGCATCGCCGCACCGGCGCTTGGCCGGCTCGAGCCCGCGCACCCTGTGGTCAGGGCGCTCGACAACCCGCTCTACGGGCTGAAGACGTCGATCGACCTCGGCGACAGCGTCGGGTGGGTAGGGGTGAACGAGGTCGCCGACGTTCGCCGCGTGCTGCGGCGGCTCCGCGACCTCCGCTTCCTCCCCCAGGATCACGCATCGGCCGAGGAGGCCCGCGTGGGCGCGCTTGGCACCGTCCCCGTGGGCCTCATCGGGCGGACCATCGACGCGATCGAGGCATGGCGCGCCGCCTGCAGAGTCGCCAACCGGGCCACGCCGATCGTGCCAGACGACGCCAGCCACCGCCGACTCGTCTGGCCGCTCGTCGCGCCTCCCACGGCCCTCGCCCTCACCCAGCCTGTAGGGGACACCGCCGCTGCTGGCGCGAACGTCACGGCGGAGGCCCGGCGGCTGCTCGACCGGCTCCACGAACTGGGGTACGTCACCACTGCGGACCTGCTCGCCGAGCGTCACGCGATGGTCGGTGCCAACGTGCCACGGGCCTCCATCCCGCGGACCATCGCCGGCCTGCGCGCCACTCAGGCCACGGCAGCCGGCAACCCGACCGCGGCTCCGGACGGAATCGTCTCGCCCCGCGGGACCACCCACCGCGTCCTAGGGAGCCGGACGGGTATCCGGATCGGGTAGGTTGCCGCCTTCCGCGGGACGGTGGGTGTCCCGCCGGGTCTGTGGGTGGTGGGAGTGTGCGTCCAGGGGTGTGGCAGCCGCCGGTGGCCTGCTCGCGGCTGGAACGGGAAGTGATCAAGCGGATCAAGCGCGCCAAGCTGTTTGTGTGGCTGCGGGAGCACCGCCACGAGCTGTTCGACGCTGACTTCCAAGCCGAGCTGGCCGGCATGTACCAGGACAAGCCGGTGGGGCAGCCGCCGGTGCCGCCGGCGCAGCTTGGGTTGGCGACGATCCTGCAGGCCTACACCGGCGCCAGCGATGATGAGGTGCTGGAGGCGGCGGTGATGGATCGGCGCTGGCAGCTGGTGCTGGACTGCATGGACCACGCCCAGGCGCCGTTTTCGAAGGCGACGCTGGTCGCCTTCCGCGCGCGGCTGATCGCCCACCAGCTGGACCGGCGGCTGCTGGAGCGGACCGTGGCGCTGTACGGACAGGCGACCGGTCGGGTGGCCGGGGGCAGGCTGCGGGCGGCGTTGGATTCCAGTCCGCTGTGGGGGGCGGGCAGGGTGGAGGACACGATCAATCTGTTGGGCCACGCGCTGGGCAAGGTCGTGGGCGTGTTGGCGCGCCAGCAGGGGTGGGGGCTGGCGGAAGGCACCAGGGTCCTGGCCGAGCAAGCGGGGGCGCCGGAGCTGGCCGCCTCCAGCCTGAAGGCCGCGTTGGATCTGGACTGGGACGACCCGGCCGCGCTGGGGCAGGCGCTTGGGGTGGTGCTTGGGGCGGTCGGCCGGGTGGAGGCGCTGGCCGCTGAGCTTGTCGGCGGCACCGATCCGGGGGTGGTCGCCGGGCTCCAGGCGGCGCGGCAGGTCCGTGACCAAGACGTCGTCGTCGGGGCCGACGGGGCCGCGACCATCCGCCAGGGTGTCGCCAAGGACCGGCGGATCTCGATCGAGGACCCGCAGATGCGCCACGGCCGCAAGACCAAGAGCGTCAGGGTCGACGGCGACAAGCGCCACGTGCTGACCGACCTGGACACCGACCTGGTCGTTGCGGTCGGGGTGACCGCTGCCAACGTTGCCGAGGCCGAGGTCGCCGCCCAGATCACCGCGGACCTGGATGCCCAGCGCGCCCGCCTCGGCGAGCTGGACATCGACCGGGCCTATCTTTCCAGCTCGCTGGTCCGTGACCGCGACCCCGACCTTGCGGTCTTCTGCAAGGCGTTCCCGGTGCGCAACGGGCCCCGCTTCGCCAAGCCCGCGTTCACCCTGGACTTCGACCAGCACCTGCTCACCTGCCCCAACAGCGTCCAGATGGCGTTCACCCCTGGCGGCAAGGTCCAGTTCCCCGCCGAGGTCTGCCGGGCCTGCCCGCTGCGCGCCCAGTGCACCACCAGCCCGCGGGGTCGCAGCGTCCAGATCCACCCTGACGAGCGGCTGTTGACCGAGCTGCGCGCCGCGCAGCAAACCCCTCACGGGCGCGCCAAGCTGCGCGAGCGAGTCAAGGTCGAGCACACCCTGGCCCATGTCAGCCGCTGGCAAGGGCGCCGTGCTCGCTACCGGGGCCAGCGCAAGAACCTGTTCGACCTGCGCCGGGTCGCGGTGGTCCACAACCTCCACGTCATCGCCCGCCAACCCCCACCAGCCAAGCAAGCCGCCTGAACCGGATACCCGTCCGGCTCCCTAGACGACCCAAGCCACGGCACCGTCTCGCGCGTCAATCCGCACTGCGACCTACGGGCGGCGGGGCCGGCCACGCCCACGTATCCACATCAAGTCCTCCTGATCATCAACGCGATTGAGGCGCACGAGGGCGGGGTGTCCACCGGCGAGGTCCCGGCACTGCTGATCAACGCGTCCGGCACGCCCGCCTCCTTCGGCAAGGCGCAGACCATCGGCGAGACGGCCGTTGCCACGATGAAGACGGACGCCGCCGTCCGCTGGGACTACTTCACGGTCCCAGAACTCAACACCCTCAGCCAGGTCGCGGCTCCGCAGGGCCTCGTCCAGCGCGTGAACGGCTGGTGGAACAGAGTAGGGATCAACCTTGTCGCGCATCCCGCCGCGACGGACGCCGCCCTACTTGTCGTGGCCGCCAAGTTCGCCGCGGCCAACCTGGCTGCCTTTCGGGCCGAGACGGGGCTGACCGAGGACGACATGGTGCGGATGTTTCGCGCCCAACAGTTCATTACCCACTTCACCCCGCATGTCATCGCCGGCGGCACGCCTGCCCAGCGGGACGCCGCCATCGCTGCGGCGGCACCGGCCCTCAGCGCCGCCGCGGCCAACGTGGCCGCACTCGGGTTCCGAACAACCGACCTGCGCACCTACATCGTGAACCCTGGTCCGAACGTGGAGCACCGACAGGCGATCGGTACTCGCGCCCTGTTCACCTCAGCGCTGGGGCAGCGACTGCGCAACGCGATGACCGACGACAGCGGCTTCAAGCTCGGCCGCGCCACTATCCAGCAGACCTACGATGCGGTGAGCAACGCCCCTAGCGGCGCGGCATTAACCGACGCGGAGCGCGCGCAGGCCACAGCCTACGTGCACAATCACGGCGCCGGCAGCTTCCACAACGTGGCTGGGGTCGTGGCCGACATCGCCGCCAATCCCGTCCCACGCCACCCGATCCCGCCCGCCAACCGGTTCGTGGTCGAGGACGAGTACGTCGGAAACGTGATGGCTCACTGGGCGGGGCCCTAAATGCTACGTTCCTGTCACCTGGTTTGCGGGGACTCGTCGACCGGTCGTCGGAGCCTTGCACGAACGCAGCGCTGTAACGGGCAGCATTACCCCGGTGGGAGGAACTGCGTGCCGGGCAAGGTTCGCAGGGGCAATGGAGGTGCGGCCGCGGATGGGGCGAGAAGGTTCGTAAGCTGTTCGGTTGCCGGTTGCGGCGCCAGTTGACTATTTGTGCTGCTCAGCGCAGGTTTGAGCACCCGGATGTGGGCGCGACAGGGTTTGAACCTGTGACCTCTGCCGTGTCAGATCCACCGAGGATTTCGCCACTGGAATTCGAGACCGTTAGGCATAGTGAGGAACCGTGCAGAAACCGCAGGTCAACGGCGTTGTCGGCACGGCGCCTGGCTCATGATTTGCCATGGTTCGTTTGCGCCCGTGCCGGTCCCTCCGGACGGCGTTTGCTGCCCGTCTGCTGCCGCTGGTGGACCCTTGACTCCTTCGACACCTCCATGTCGCGGCCGGGTAGTCTCCCATCACGTGGCGGCGTCAGCCGGGTTTGTGTTGGGAGGCCGTGCAGCAGAAGCGCCACCCCCTGCTGCCGCCAGGGCGCGCTGGCGCATGTCCGTGACGTGCTCAGCGAGCCAGGGCGGACGCGGATCATGCGCAACCCGGGCCTGCAGCTGCTCGAGGACCTGGTCCAACCGTCTGTTTGGACCGTGTGTGGCAAGCAGCACCGACAGGTAGATCA